>Ga0209382_10010254_pt1 | contig 11690 bp, 8 predicted proteins | sample SoiMetdeltSBSDD5_FD_187599 | JGI IMG/M metagenome (GOLD analysis project Ga0209382, IMG submission 187599) | Bulk soil microbial communities from a Populus tree surrounding site in Tennessee, USA - Soil MetaG P. deltoides SBSDD5 (SPAdes) (version 2) | ecosystem: Environmental > Terrestrial >...
GCTCGCCAAAGCTAAAAATATTTAGAAAGTCAAACGGTCCGCCTGAATAGTTGGAGCGGATGATCAGCTCAATGGTCAGGTCCGTGACCAAGTTAATGGCTGGGGTTTGTAGGCCAGAGCCGGGTAAAGTTTGTAAAGCCTGCAGAGTTGCGCCGCCCCCATCGTCGAATGAGGAGAACTCCAGCCCGAAATCGACCAGCGGGTCTTCGGCGACGAATCCACTGTTGAATGTTACGCTATAGGCTCCACCTGTCTGAAGGATATCAGTCGCCGTTCCACTAATCGTGTGAGTGCACGACACCCGGCTCGGCGTCACTACGATGCCGGTACCCGTGTATTCCTGACCGTTTACGAACAAACTTACTGTGGGGATCTGATCAGGATTACAGGTAGTGGCGTAAACGCCTGCTGTTAAGAGAAAAAAAGCTGGAATGTAACGCAACATTTGTCGATTTGGCCCTCTCCGAGATTATTCCGTAGCTTCGACTGTAGCCCATTTTGCAGGGGCCGTCAATACAACTTGCTGGGCAAAAAACCTTACATAACGTTACGTTATTGTGACCCGCCGCCGTAAATGTCGCACCAGAAGTTCTGAAAGTTCAATGGTATAATTAACCAGCCGTCGGCTGCAGCGATGCAGCGTGGTTCTTAATTATTCATAACTCGCCCGGCCGGGCGGTTTAGCGCGGTCTGGGTGTATGTCATGACGCCCCGGGGAGGCGCCATTTGATTGACCTCATCATAGTTCGTATCGTCTTTGTAGTTGTCCTAAGCGCTTGCGCTTATTTCTTAAGACCCTTCCAGGCGGATGGAATGCTGGCAGCGCTCGGCGGGCTCGCCTTCGGTGGCGCGATCATTCTGTTCGAAAGGCGCGTCAAGCAGGTCAGTCTTCGGCGACTGATCGGCGGGGCTGTTGGATCGGTGGCGGGGATCTTCGGCGCGTTCCTGATGTCGCTGGTGATCGGCCGCGCCGCTCCGGACGGGTCCACCACCATTCACTTTCTGCAAATCTGCCTGCTGTTGTGGATGACCTACGTCGGCCTGGTAGTGGGAGCGAGCAAGGGCGATCTGCTGAATCTGGCCGCGCTCGGCGGCGTGTTTGGTGGTGAGAAAGGGCCGAAGAAGGCCTTCAAGATTCTCGATACCAGCGTCATCATCGACGGCCGCATAGCCGACATCGCCGACACAGGCTTTCTCGACGGCGTGCTGGTGATTCCGCAATTCGTGCTGCGTGAGCTGCAACTGGTGGCCGATTCGTCCGATTCGATGAAGCGGAATCGCGGACGGCGCGGCCTCGATATCCTGCAGCGTATTCAGAAGATGGCTCACCTCAATATCCAGATCGTGGAAGACGATTTTCCGCACGTCCGCGAAGTGGATATGAAGCTGATCGAGCTGGCCAAGGTTTACGATTGCAAGATCGTCACCAATGATTTCAATCTCAACAAGGTCGCCCAACTGCACGGCGTCATGGTGCTGAACATCAACGAGCTGGCGAACGCGCTCAAACCCATCGTGCTGCCGGGCGAAATCATGCGGGTCTTCATTCTCAAGGAAGGCAAGGAGTTCAACCAGGGTGTAGCCTACCTCGATGACGGCACGATGGTGGTGGTCGATAACGCCAAGAAGATGATCTCCAAGACAATCGACATTTCCGTCACCAGCGTCCTGCAGACCACGGCAGGAAAGATGATCTTTGGGAAATTCGACGATCGCATGCACGCCACGCATGAACGCCCGGTCCGCAGAGCTGAACAGGCCGCAGTGGAATCCTAAGACGATATGAATGTTGCCGTAATCCTACCAGCGGCGGGGCTGGGAACCCGCATGGGCCGGTCCTCGCCCGAGAAGGCGGGCGTAAGCCGGAAGCAGTTCATGCTGCTGGACGGCTCGCCGATCTTTCTGCACACGGTGCGGAAGTTCGCGCGCTGCGCCCGAGTGTCGGAGATCGTGATTGCGGTGCGAGCGGAGGATCGCGAGTGGGTGGAAGAGCTGCTGCAGAAGGAAAAGCTGGCGAAGCCCGCAAGAGTGGTGGAAGGCGGGGACAGCCGCCAGCAATCGGTGGAGAACGCGCTGGCGGTGGTGAAGGCCAACACGGACTTGGTCGCGGTCCATGATGCGGTCAGACCGTTCATCGATGTCGAAACGATCGATCGCGTCATCGACGAAGCTGGCGAATCGGGAGCGGCGATTGTGGGGATCGTGCCAGTGGACACGGTGAAGCAGGTCGGCCGCGTGCAGGCGAGCAAGGCGAAGATCCGGAACACGCTGCCGCGGGAGAGACTGGTGCTGGCGCAAACGCCGCAAGTATTCCGGCTGGACCTGCTGCGCCGGGCCTTTGCGGCGGCGAGCGGGGACAGCTTTACGGGCACCGACGAATCGAGTCTGGTTGAGCGGCTGGACGACGTCGAGGTCAGCGTGGTGCTGGGCAGCGATCGTAATATCAAGATCACTAAGCCCAGCGACATGGATCTGGCCCGGCTGTTCGCGCGAGACGAAGCGGAAAGGCCCGCCGAAACTTGAGCGAATATCGAACGGGCCAAGGCTGGGATGTGCACCGCATCGAGCCGGGCCGGCCGTTGATTATCGGCGGAGTCACGATTCCAAGCGAGTTTGGTCTCGCTGGACACTCCGACGCGGACGTCCTGTCCCATGCGATCACCGATGCGCTGCTAGGCGCGGCGGCGTTGGGCGATATCGGCATGCACTTCCCTGATACCGACCCGCGCTGGAAGGGAGCCGACAGCCTGCAATTCCTTGCATCGGCGCGCGACATGGCGCAGGCGGTCGGATTCCGGATCGTCCATGTGGATTCCACTGTCATACTGGAGCGGCCGAAGCTGAAGGATTATCGAATGGCAATTCGCGAGCGGCTCGCGGCGACTCTGCAGGTCGACGTTGCGCGCGTATCGGTGAAATTCAAGACCGCGGAAGGCGTCGGACCGGTGGGCGAGGGCAAGTCGGCCGAGGCGCAGGCGATTGTTACTCTCATCTCGGAGTAGAATGGCTTATGCGCTCCGCGGCTCTCCTATTATTGTTTACCGCCGCTGCATCCGCTGAAGTCACTTACACGCGGGACATCTCCCGGATCATTCAAAGCAAATGCCAGCGATGCCATCGTCCGAATGACATCGCGCCGTTTGCGCTGATGTCCTACGACGACGCGGTGACGTACGCCGAAGACATCAAGCGGGTCCTGATGGAAAAGAAGATGCCGCCGTGGAAACCCACGCCGGGCATCGGCGAATTCCGCGATTCATTCGCGCTCTCCGATGAGGACCGCGCCACCTTCCTGGCGTGGATCGACTCGAAAATGCCGCAGGGCGACGCGGCCGACGCGCCTGAGCCAGTCGCCGTCAGCGACAGTCCCTGGCAGTTGGGTGAACCTGACCTTGTCCTGACCATGCCGGAATACTCGCCGCCGCCGCGTGTCTCCGATACGTATCGCTGTTTTGTGCTTCCGACCGGACTGACCGAGAATCGCTTCATCGCGGCGACACAGGCCCTGCCCGGGAATGCTCGGATCACGCATCACGTGCTGCTCTATCTCGATGAGATCGGCGAGGCGGAAAAGCTGGACGGCGCGGATGGCCAGCCCGGCTATGATTGCTTCGGCGGATCGAATCTCACCAGCATCGTGAATACGGCCGGTCTTGGTTCCGCGTTGGCGGAAGGAGCCGATTTCCTACACGGGCTGATGCTCGGCGGATGGGTCCCGGGAAGCCGCGCGCATCGTTTACCTGAGGATATCGGACTGCCGATTCCGAAGGGCGCCCGCATCGTCATGCAAGTGCACTATCATCCGGCGGGCCGTACGGAGCCGGATCGCACACGGCTCGGCATCTGGTTTGCCGACACTGCGAAGATCGCGCACCGGTTGATCAACATCCCCATCGCCAACACAACCTTCAAAATTCCGCCTGGCGCAAAGGAGCATGAGGTTGTGGCGTCGTTTCCGGCCTTTTCCTCGGCAAAAGTGATCACCGTGGCGCCGCATATGCACAATTTGGGCCGGAAGATTAGGGTCGAAATACAGGAAGCGGGTGGCAGAAGACGACCGCTGATCAGCATCGATGACTGGGATTTCAACTGGCAGGGATTCTATACTCTGACCGAACCCGTGCCCGTCCCGTTTTTCTCAACAGTGACGGTCACGGCCGTTTACGATAACTCGGCGGATAATCCCAAGAATCCGAACAATCCGTTAGTGGCAGTGGGATGGGGAGAACGGACGGTGGACGAAATGTGCCTGGCATTCATCGGCGTTATTCTCGACAACGAAAAAATCCTGCCGTTTCCGTTCAGCAACCGTCAGAAGTAGCGCCGCCGCTTCTTAGTCAAAGGACGCTAGAGCCAACCGAGCCGTGACCGTCAGAAGCTGTGTGAAATACTCAACGAACAAGCTAAAGCTTGTTCCAAAGTGATGCCTGCTCCTTGATTTGAAACTTGTGGAACAAGCTTTAGCTTGTTCGCTGATGGCTTGTTGTCCACTCCCTTTTTAAACTAGGAATCGGAATCTTTCTTGAAAAGCCGGTCGAAAGCATTCCTTGCGTCGCTGGGGCTGCGCGGCGCTTCCTGGAAAGGCTGGGGAATCCTGGAGACCTGCATACTCGCCGGCGCGTCGCGGGCGACGGTCAGGCGCGGGGAAAACAGCGGGCAATCGTTGGCCTTGTCCTTGAGCGGAATGCGCACAGGAATCGGTTTCAGACACTGAAATCTGGTTGCTGGCTCGAAATGCGAGCACTGCTTGCAACAGTGCAGATCGGCGCCGCACTTAGGGCAGGCTCCGGTGAAATCGAGACCCGGCGGGAGCGTTGTCGAGCAATTGTAGCAGCGCGCGGCCGTAACGGCCTGAACGAGTCTGGGCAGGCGGGGACCCGTGATGTCGATCGGGGGGCGGGGGCCATTCTGTTTTGGCCGGTCTTCAGTGCGGGGTCGGGGTTCCCGGTCGGAATTCATGTACCCCGGTTGTCGGTACTTTCTATCGCCGTCCATATGGCGTGAGATTACTCCTCAATGATCGCTGTTTGGGATGCGGACCTTTGAAATCAATACTAAGCAGCGCTCCAGGGCGCTTTACAAATCTGCCGATCACGGCATCTGCAGATCGATACATCTAAGCCACCGCAGTCAACGTTGGGTTGCCGGAGGGGGTCTGCGGGAGGGCGGAGCAGCCGGGAACTCCAATCGGCGACCGCCAATGCTGCAAATACATATGTACCACGAATTTCTTCACTTTGCACAACATTATTCTGAAGGGAGTAAATTGAGTACTGCGGGGCGTACGGTACTAGTGGTGGCGGGACACAAATTGTGGAAGTAGGAACAGCGCTGGCAGTGCTCGCCCTCTCGCAGTGGAAACGCGATGCGGTCCTGTGCCCGCTGGAATTCGCGGACGATCGCAATGGCGTTGGCCAACGCCGATGGAGTCACCTCTACTGCGACCTCCACGTTTGGGCGCAAGAAATAGAGAATCGCTGTGTCCGGCGCTTTTCCCGTCAGTCGCTCGATCGCGATCGCGTATAACTGGAGCTGCAGCGCGTAGGCTTCGGCCCGAGCGGGGATCTCTTCCGGCGATACGTCGTCTGTTTTGTAATCGACAATGCAGGAGTCGAACCACAAGTCGATCTGTCCACGGAGCACCACATCCTCGATGGCGAGCAGGAAATCGAACTCGCGTTCGACGCGGGTTGACTGCGCGACCTTTCGGCCCAGATCACTCGACGTGAATCGATCGGCCAATTCGACCGCTGCAGGGAATGCGCCGTCACTTGTGGGCCCGGCGAGCAGCGCATGGACCTGCCGTCCGAACCCGGTGGCGTCGAGGTTGTCGCGCTCTGGTTCGACGTCTTCGGCGCTGGGAAAGCGCGCGCTCTCGGCATCCCATCCGAGATATCGCGCTAGATAGTACCGCCGCGGACAGTCGGCAAACATGGCGATCGACGTGACGCTCGCGGTGGAATCATGCTCGCCGGATACGGCAGGTAAGGAAAACCGCTGAGGAGATTCCGGTTCAAGCGCCAACGTAAGCTGCGAAGCGGGAGGCGGCGGCCGATCAGAGCATACGACGCGCGCGAGAAACGAAGCTCCACCGGCCGTGGAGATACGCTCGGTCTTGTCGCCGTCCCACGCCGCTGTCAGATTGAGTTTCCAGTTCGACTCAAGGTACGCCGCCCATTTTGACAACTTGGCGGAGCCCGAGCAGGAGAGGACCAGGTGCTCCTCCGCTCTAGTCATGGCGACATACAAGAGCCGATTGCTCTCCTCAGATTCCCGCCGCCGCAGGTCCTGGGCGATGTCCTCGTAGAGGCTGTCTTTGGCGGAGCGTCCGGTAACCGGATTGCGCCAGCGCATTCCTAAGCCAAGCCTCGGTGAAAGGAGCACGGGCGCGGGCCGATTGTCGACTCCGGTATGGAGAGCGGGGAGGAACACAATCGGAAACTCCAGACCCTTGGCCGAATGAACGGTGAGGACGCGCACGGCATCGCCGATATCTTCGGCCTGGCTGTCCTGCGCGCGCGGATCGGATTCGCGAAGCCGTTCCAGCTCATCAACCAGCTCGTCGAGCGATTGCCTGGATCCGGCGTCCCGCACCAGGTTGAGAAATTTCTCCACATTCGTCTGCTGCCGTGGACGCAATCCGAGCTCGTATCCGGAGCGGTCCATGGCGCGTATCAAAAGCCGGTCCGCGGACACGTCATGTCGCGCCTCACGCCAGGCGCTGAGCTCGCGGTGAAAATCGCGAACTGCTTCGGAGTCGCTATTCGCCATTGCCGACGTCAGGCCGCCGGTCTGCTTCAGTCGCAATAGCGTCGCGTCGGAGGCGCCGACCAGCGGCGATCGCAGCACAACTGCCAGACTGATCTCGTCTCGTGGATTCGCCAGGACGCGGAGGAGATGCGTGAGGTCGCTAACCTCGCGGGTGTCGAAGAAGCCCTTTCCCGCGGTGACGACGTATGGAATGCGCGCTTCATCGAAGGCGCTCGCGAGGGGCTGGATGTTATCCGCTTTTCTGACCAGCACCGCCATGTCACCGAAACGCGCGGCCCCGGATTCGAGCGGCAATGCGCCTTGCAGCTCCGCAATGCGGTTTGCGACCCACTTCGCTTCGACGGCCTCGTCGGCAAGGCAGCGGATGACCTCGACCGAGGGCGCCGCCTTGCGTCGAAATTTTCGGACGGGCTCAAAATTGTGGCGCTCGATTCCGTCACTTGCGCCGACGAGTGATGATACAGCGTGCAAGATATCGGGCCGGCTGCGCCAGTTCTCGCGCAGCTCAGCGAGGCGCTTCCGATGGCTCTCTATACCCGATCGATAGGCGCGGAAGACTTCTGGATCGGCGTGCCGGAACCCATAGATGGACTGGTTGATATCCCCGACCGCGTAGAAGCGATCCGGCGATCGAAGCAGATCGAGAAGCTTGGACTGCAGTCCGTTGGTGTCCTGAAACTCATCCATCAGAACGTGATCGAACTGGCGGCGGATACGCTCGCGAGCTTCGTCGTTTTCCACGAGCAGCCGGACGGTGAACTCCTCCAGATCCGAGAAATCGAGCGCGCTTTGGGCGGATTTGCGACTGCGGTACAGGGCATCGAAACGGGCGACGGCCGCAATCAATGTAACGCGGCGACTCGCGTAGAACTCCGACACTAGCAGTGATTCGGCCGCCGGTATCAGGTCGTTCTTGAGCTGCTTGATCAGATCGTAGATTTTATTGTTCTTGCGAAGCTTGTTCAGATTGCAATTGAAGCCAGCGAGAATCTCGAAGTCTTCTCTCTCGATGGGTCGCCCGGCGCGGCGGCGAATACGAGCGGCCCACTCGGCCACTGGCGCCAATTGTTCTTTTTGAGACGGACTCCAATCGTGAACAGTCCCCGATGCTATCTGGGCGCAGTGCGCTGCCAGGTTATCGATCGCCGTCCGAGCAGCAGGGGCAGGTCGCGGCGCCGCGAGCTCGTCAAGGCCCATCCCAGCCGCTCGCATCGTTTCGTAGACCTCGAGGATCGAATCCGCCAAGTCCGGCGAATATAGCGACTGCAGCAGGTCGCGAACCGGGCCTGGATCCTCAACCAGAAATGCATCTAACGCGTCGATCGCCGACTTCCGCTCCAGTGCGAAAGCCTCCTGCTCGTCGAGCACGCGGAAGCGCGGATCGACGCCGGCGAGGATCGCGTTCTCGCGCAGCAGCCGCGTGCAGAATCCGTGGACAGTCGATACATACGCGCGCTGGATTTGCGTCGCGAGGTCCGGACGATCGGCGAAGGCTTGCGCCAAACGCTCGCGCATTTGATTGGTGGCCTTCTCAGTGAACGTGATGGCCAGAATCCGAAGCGGCGATACTCCCGATTCGACCAATCCACGGAATCGCTCGATAAGAACAGTGGTCTTGCCCGATCCCGGACCGGCGACGACGCAGGTATCGGTGTCGAGCGCTTCGAGGCCGATGGCGTTTTTCTGCGCGGCGGTAAATTCGATCATGTTCCCGAGGCATCCGCCGTGCGGGCGCGGCCGGCGCCATCATAGCGGCACACATCGCAGTATTCGCACAGCCGGCAGAGATCGAGGTCCACCGGATCGGGCGCGACTCGGCCCGCGAGAATCTGCTGGGCGGCCTCGCCCGCCCTGTTGACCGCGGAATCGATCCAATCGCGCGTGAGCGGCTCGGAGTCGATGCCGAACTCGCCGGGCGGATCGGTCCACCCGACAATTTTGAGATCCTTCTTCAATCCGAAGTAAACGACGCCAACAGGTTTCAGATTCAGCTCACGCTCGACGGCCAGAGCGTATAGGCCGCCCTGGAGCAGCGTCTCCTTCGTCATCCTGGCGGCCACGCGCTGCGCCGCGCTGTATTTGTAGTCGACGATCAGCGCGCGCCCGCCCTCGAGCTTCTCGATCCGGTCGATGCGTCCGCGGAGCCGCAGCGTGTCACCTACGCTCAGCTCGAACGCCTGCTCGGTGAGCGCCTCGGCGAATGCGGGCAGCTTGGGATCGTCCGCGAACCGGCGCAGATCGTCGAGCATCTGCCGGCGCAGGTATTCGGTGCGATATCCGGGAAACACAGCCTTGGCCGCACAGTTTTCGGCGAAAACGCGATGGAACAGTGGCTCGATCGGCTGCGGGTCGCGGCGCCACTCCGAAAGCGTCTGATGAATGATGGTCCCCTGCAACATGAAATCGAGCCGATCCTGCGGCAGCAGTGGACGGGTTCGCAGCTTAAGTGTGTAGCGGGCGAAAAATTGGAACGGGCAATCGAGGAAGCATTCGAGGCCGCTGGGACTGAAAACGGCATGAGAGACGCCTGTCAGCCGACCAGATGCGTCCTCATACGTTTTTGGCGGTTGTGGACGCGCCAGTTGTGTGCACTGCTCGGCGTCGCGTGTCAGGAACTGCGACGGCAAGTTTCGGACGCCACGCGCGTCGGACTCGGGATAGCTGAGCGTAAGTCGCGAGGCGGCAGTAGCGCGGGCGAGTTCGAACAGGAATCGCTCCTCCCGTTCGAGGTCGGCGGCGGTTCGGACGCGGATTCCGGAGCGCGCTAGTCGTAATCGCGCGCTATCGGAAAACAGCGGCTCCTGTGTTTGACGCCTTGGAAACTCCTGCTCGGCGAGTCCGCAAATGAAGGCAACTGGAAGCTCCCATTGCCGCGCTTCGAGGACGCTCATGACGTGCACGACATTCCGCCGCAGATCGGGGACGCGCAGCGGAGTGAGGCGCAGGACGGCCTGGACAGCCGGCCAGAATTCGGCAAGAGAGACCTGCCGATCGTCACCGAGGAACGTCGCCGCCTCCGTCAGCGCGGCTTCAAAACCAGTCAACGCGACGCCTCGAGTCCGCCACATCGCAGCAGTCTCGTGCGACACGCGGTCGCAAGGCTGGGGAGGCAGCACGAGCTGTCGCAGCAAATTGAGGCGCGACACCCATTGCGAGGGCCGTAGATCCAGCGATCGCCACGCATCGAGCGTTCGCAGATGGTCGAGCGTCTGAAGCAGGCGCTGATCCTTCGCCAGCGCTTTTAGGCCGTCGAGGCCGCGGCCGGGGAGCTGCTCGCGCACTGCGAAGTCGAACCGATCGAGTTCAGGTGTGTCGCCGGAGAATCGAAGCGCCGCGAGTGTCTCGCCGTAGTCCCACCCCCCGAGCAGCGCCTTGATAATGCCGTCAAGATAACGCACGACGCCGTTTTCACTGAGCGGATCCGAGAAGTAGAATCGCGCTGGAATGCCGAATCGCTCGAGCGCGGCTTTCAACGCCGGCAGGTACCCATCGGGATTTCTAACGATGACGCCGATGTCGCGAAAGGGCACGCCAGCGCTAACTTCGTCGAGTATGCGTCGAGCGATCTCCTCAGCTTCACGATCCACGGTCGCGGCCATAAACGTCCGGACGATCACCGCGCTGCGCTGCAACTGCACAGCTCTCTCTTCGGCTCCCATAGCCAGCATGTCGTCGCGCGCCGGATTGGGACCATCCAGATTCGGCAGCGAAACGGTCAAATCCGCATGCGCGCCGATCGCACGGATTACGGCCAGCTCCGCATCGCTCAAAGTGAAGAAGCCGTCCATCCACACTGTGTCGACACCGGGCAATCCCTGTCTGCCGATTCGCTGAGCGGCTCGCTCCAGCCGGGTGGAGCGCAAGCCAAGACCTCGACGCGCTAGTTCCCGCTCTACGTCCCGGTATACGGCGATAAAAGGCGCCCCAAAGGGAGTCGGCGGAAGTGAGCGCTGCAGCCGGTGGGCGTCGCAACTCGCCGCTGAAAATTCCTCGATGGCTTGCGCCAAAGCAGCGCAAAAGCCCGGGGCGGTTAGGACGCGCGCGAACTCGACTGGCGCCAGCCGGCGGACGGCTCGCTCCACGAGCTGATACAGCGCAGCCGGAGTGACGTCAGGCAGATCCTCCGCCCAAGGCGCAAGAAACTTAGACAACGTCAGGATCAATCCCGGACGGAAGACGAAGCCTTCCCTCGCCAGCTTGTGACGCAGGTGTTCCGCCATGGTCGCGGTGGGGACAAGCAGGCGGACATTCGACGCATTTCGGCCTAAGGCCTGGCGGAACTCGGCCAGGATATGAGAGGTCGCCGCAGACCCCGCAGGTCCGGAAAGCAGAAGCATTGTTGTATTCAGCTTAGCTCTCTACCCCCTGTCAGTCCTACTCGGGATAGTATGCGAGCCCTATCGCCGAGCTGAGTACTCGACTGACTTCTAAGCTATTTACCGTACCTGGGACCCATGCGATCATCCTTGCATGCAGAAAACAAAGCTCTTCGCATTCCTGATTATTTTTGGACTTCTTACGGCCCCGGCGCAAGCGGAAACTAAGCGTAAAAAGCTATGGCGCGTGAGCGTGGCCGTACTTGGAGCGGTTTCGATCGCGGACATGCACTCCTCGATGGGCCGCCGCGAAGCGAATCCTTTCCTGCGATCAAGTGACGGACGGTTCCACGGACGCGGTATCACGTTGAAATCAATCGCGGTAGGGTCAGCGGTCGGCGCGCAGTGGCTGCTGATGCGAAAAAATCCGAATGCCGCGGGCTACGCGGCGGCGGCGAATTTTGCGGCATCGGCGCTCACCGGAACGGTAGTCGTACGCAACCACATGCTAAAGTAAAGGATCGCGGTCAGAAAGGCATTCCTACAGAACATGCGTGACGTTGTGATCATTGGCTCCGGCTGCGCCGGAAATACGGCAGCCAT
>Ga0209382_10010256_pt1 | contig 11689 bp, 9 predicted proteins | sample SoiMetdeltSBSDD5_FD_187599 | JGI IMG/M metagenome (GOLD analysis project Ga0209382, IMG submission 187599) | Bulk soil microbial communities from a Populus tree surrounding site in Tennessee, USA - Soil MetaG P. deltoides SBSDD5 (SPAdes) (version 2) | ecosystem: Environmental > Terrestrial >...
TCGAGCACCGCCCGGAACTCGGGCGTGGCATTGGCCAATAACGGAGGAGAGACCGTCATGGACGGCCCCGTAGCGTCGTGCACATCACAAAGAGAATGCGGCCGTCGGCCGGAATAATCAACCGTAACGGCACCTTTGCCCAGCTCGCGGAGATTCGCGCCGGGAAGAGGTAAGCCACGATATTGCATCAATCTAGACCGGCGACCTAGCGTGATAGTCGAGCAGGGATGAGGGTGAGTCAGCGAATAGTATCGGCTTAGAGCAGGCCTTCCGCGGCAAAGCTCAGAAACCGGTCACCTGCCAGAATTACATGGTCGTATACCGGCAGGTCGAGCAGCTGGCCGGCGGCGACCAGTTGGCGGGTAACGGCCCGGTCCTCCGCCGAGGGAGTGGGATCTCCGCTGGGGTGGTTGTGCACGACGATGATCCCCGCGGCCGCCTCTGCGATCGCGGGGCGGAACACTTCGCGTGGGTGCACCAGTGAGCTGTTGAGCAACCCTCGGGTGACCAGGACATCACGGAGCACCTGGCTCTGACTGTCCAGCGCGAGAAGATGGAACTCCTCGACCGGCAGGTCACGCAGCCGGGCCTGGAACAGGCGAACGACATCATCCGGCTCGCGTATACGCGGCAGCGTTGCTCGACCCTCGCGGCTCACCCGCGCCGCCAGCTCGAAAGCGGCGAGCAGTCGCGCGGCCTTGGTGGGCCCGACACCAGGCAGACGGAGCAGCTCTGCCGCCGGGCGTGCCGCTAGTCGACGCAACGACCCGTCTGCCATCTCGAGGAGGCGGACAGCAATCGAGCCAACGGGCTCCCCGACGCCGCCCGTTCCCAGCAGAATGGCAAGCAGCTCGGCGCCGGTAAGCGCGGCCGGGCCCACGCTCCACAGACGCTCGCGAGGACGCTCGGCAGGTACTCCGACGGGCGCTGTCACTTGTGGAGCTTCGCTTGAACGGGGGAAGAAGCGAGTGCCGCTTCTGCGCGCCGCGGCGCGAATGCGTGCGGTCAGCGCCCAGCCAGTTCAATCTCGCGAGACGTGCACCGCGGAGGAGCCGACGCCCCTTCCCCGCTGACGGAGATGGCGATCAGATAGCGACCCGACTCGAGCCGGGTGAGATCGAGCGCGACTGCTCGACCTACGCCCATTCGCTGGCTGGTGACGGGTTCGCGCCACTGGACGGCCATGGCGGCCTTGCCGGGAGGTGCGCAGGCCGAGCGCCCCAAAGGATCGATGCGTCCCTTTCCGCCGATCTTGGCGACCCGGGCCTCGATTGCGACCACCGCTCCGGCCGGGGGCCGCTCGTACCATTCCCAATAGATCCCGACCGGCTGCCCGCGGGGCAAGACGGTGCCGGGGAGAGCGATCGACGCCAGCGCGTCGAGTGCGCCGGTGCTCGCAGCTTCGGCTCGCACCAGCAAGATGTCGGACAAGGGGCTGGTGAACCACGTCGCCGCGTCAGTCGTGACGCTGCGAAAGCGGCCGGCCCAACGTGCCTCTTCCCGGATGGCTTCCAGGCTCACCATGGTCGGCGGATCGGCTGACTGCACGGCGACGGCGCCGTACAACTTTTTCAGCACCGGGCTCAACACAACCGGACTGGCAGCATCGGTGCCAACCGCGAGGGCGACCGTCGGGGTCAGTCCCGCGAGCACCGTGTCGCTGCTGAGGTCGAACCCGGCGATCGTGACCACCGAGTCGCTGCGGCGGAAGCGGGCGATCTGCAGGTGATCGATGGTCGAGAACGTGGTTGCCCAGATGGGCGCGTAGATCGAGGCGGCGCTCGCCGAGTCGAGTTGCCAGACGGGCGGCTGCTTGGCGGAAGGGAAGAACGACCAGGCAGGGATTCGCTCTCGGGTAACCAACCTTCCCGGCTCGAGGTCACCGGGCCGACGCGGAGCTCGAAGCCAGGTTACCGGCCAACCGTAGCGGATAATCAATTCCGAGTAGTTTCCCCCGACATCGAGGGGCCGCTCCAAACTTTCACCGCTGCGGATGCGAGCCATCACCAGCCGGGAGAAGTGCTCCACCCGCAGATCGTTGCCCGGCCGGAGATAGAGAGGGCGCCCCAGCCACCACCAGCGCAGGTTTCCACCCTCGCGCGCCTCGCAGGGCAGCTTGGCGTACGATCCCGCCTGGTCGCCGAGCAGCGGTGTTAGGTCCATCCAGACGCACTTCTCGGCCCTGGGCATTGCGGCGAGCGCCTCAGCGAAGAGGGTGTCGGCCGCGGAATCGTCTCCCTGTGCATGAAGCACGAAAGCCGAGAGTGCCGTGCACCACCATTGGACCGATCGGCACTCCCGGGCAGCGGCCGCGGCCGCCTCGGGGCGGCCGTGCTCGACCAGGTAGCGAACTCGCTGTCCCGCGATCCAGGGATCGCCGGGAAGCAATCGGGCACCATCTTCCAGCCGTTCCAGCAACTCGGACCGGGCCGCATCGGTCTCGGGCGGCTCAGGCGGGGTTTCCTCGTCAGGCGTGTTGAAGTGGTAGCAGTAGACGCCGAACGACAGATCGCAGCGGGACGGAAGGTCGAATCGGAGCGCCGGCGCATTGGATTCCCGCAGACGCTCGAAGTCGCGCTGTGCCCGCCGCAACTGCTTGAGCTCCGCCTCGGAATCAAGAGAGACCGCCCGCGCCGCAGCCTCGGTCTGCGCGCGGGCGGGAAGCCCGTAGGTCACGAGCGAGAGCAGCGCAACTGCACCGCTTGTTACTGACCAGCTCCGTGACATTTCTTGTACTTCTTACCCGACCCACAGGGACACGGGTCATTTCGCCCTACCGGCGGCACCGCTGTCGCGGTTCTGCCCACCGGGCCGAGACTGCTGGTCACGGTGGACGATCTGCCGGTCTCCGCGCCGGACGGTGCGGGGACCGAAGCCGGCATCTTTGTGGCCGGACCCGCACCCATAAACAGATCGTCAGGCCCGGTGGACTCCGGCGTCGGCGGCAATGGAGGCGGCTGCGGCCGAGGCGGGGGCGGTTGGTCCGCACTCACCTGCACTTTCAGGAACCGCTCGGTGAACGTGGACTGGATATCGTGCATCAAGTCCTCGAACATGTCGTACGCTTCCTTCTTGTACTCCACCAGCGGATCCTTCTGCCCCCAACCGCGATAGTGAATGGCGTTCCGGAGCTGGTCCAGGTCGTAGAGATGGTCTTTCCACTTCTCATCCAGCACCGACAGCATCACTTGCGAGAGCACCTGGGCGTCCACGTCCCGGATTCCGATGGCTCGGCCGAACTCCTGCAAATAGTCGATTTTTCGGTGGAAGGTGGCGTCGCCCTCAGTCCGAGCGGCTGCCACAAGTGACTCGATCTCAGGCGTTTGCTTCGGATCGAGCACGGCCTCGACGCTCACCAGGTACTGCATGGTGAGCAGCTCGCGGAGCCCGCCGCGGTCGTATTCCTCCGGGCGCTCCGCGTCGACCAGGAACTGGCGGGTGGCTCGCTCCAGCGCCGCCTCGATCATCCGCTGGGCTTCCGCCTTGAGTTCCTCACCCCGCTCGAGAGCGAACAGCCGCAGCGAGTAGACCACCTCCCGCTGCTGGTTCATCACGTCGTCGTACTCGAGCAGTCGCTTGCGTGCCTGGAAGTTCTGCAGCTCGACCCGCTGCTGCGCCTTGCCGATGGCGCTGGTGACCAGGCCGCCGGTGATGACCTCGCCCTCTTCCGCGCCGCTCTTGTCCATCCAGCGGGCGATCCGATCCGACCCGAAGAGCCGCATCAGATCATCTTCCAGCGACAGGAAGAAGATCGACTGACCGGGATCGCCCTGGCGACCGGAACGTCCGCGCAACTGCCGATCGATGCGCCGCGACTCGTGGCGTTCGGTGCCGATGATCTGGAGGCCCGCTTCTTCCTTGGCCAGGTCGAGCGCGGGGTCCAGTTTGATGTCGGTCCCGCGGCCGGCCATGTTGGTCGCGATCGTGATCGCATTCACCTTACCGGCCTGCGCGACGATCTCCGCTTCCCGCTGGTGGTACTTGGCGTTCAGTACCTCGTGCTTGAGGCCGCGCCGCTTGAGCATCTTGCTCAGTGTCTCGGAGACGTCCACGGTGACGGTTCCGATCAGGATCGGCCAGCCGAGACCGTGGAGCCGCTCGACTTCGTCGAGGATGGCGTTGTACTTCTCACGCCGAGTCTTGTAAATGTGGTCCTGTCGATCGTTGCGACGGACCGGCTTGTTGGTCGGAATGACGCTGACCTCGAGGCCGTAGATCTGGTAGAACTCGTTCTCTTCGGTCTCGGCGGTGCCAGTCATGCCCGCCAGCTTGTCGTACATCCGGAAGTAGTTCTGGATGGTGATCGTGGCGAAGGTCTGGGTCTCGCCCTTCACCTCGACGCCTTCCTTCGCCTCCACTGCCTGGTGCAGTCCGTCCGACCACCGCCGGCCATGCATGATGCGGCCGGTGAACTCGTCCACGATCAGCACCTGGCCCTCCTGGACGAGATAATCGACTTCCTTCTCATACAGCGCGTGGGCCTGGAGCAGCTTGTGGATGATGTGCAGCTTCTCGCTCTTGAAGGCGTACTCGGCTTCGATTTCGCGCCGGCGAGCGATCCGATCGTGCGGCGAGAGATCGGGGTCCTTCTCCAGTGCATGGACGGCTTCGGAAATGTCCGGCACCACGAACAGGGTTGGCTCGCCCGGCGAAAGCGCAGTCGAGCCCTGGTCGGTCAGGTGCACCGAATGGCCTCGCTCGTCCAGCACGAAGTAGAGCGCTTCCTCGAGATCACGCATCCGCTGCTGTTTCATGGGCAGCTTGCGATCGGCGATGGTCTCGAGCTCCATTTTCTGGACCATCTGCTTGACGCCGGTTTCGTTCAGGACCTTGAGCAGCCGTTTGTTCTTGGGCATGCCCAGCTGCGCCTGATAGAGCTTGAGCGCCGCTTCATCGCGGCCCTTGCCGTCGCCCTCCAGCAGCTTCTCCGCTTCGGCCAACAGCGTGTTCACCACCGTGGTCTGCTTGCGCACCAGCTCGGCCACTTGCCGATTGAACTGGGCGTACTTGTCATCCTCGGCGTTGCCGACCGGTCCCGAGATGATGAGCGGCGTGCGGGCCTCGTCGATCAGGATCGAGTCGACCTCGTCGATGATTGCATAGGCATGGTCCCGTTGGACTCGCTGCTCCAGCGAGAACACCATGTTGTCGCGCAGGTAATCGAAGCCGAACTCGTTGTTGGTTCCGTACGTGATGTCGGACAGGTACGCAGCCCGGCGTTCGGGCGAGGACGGCTCAGTATCGTCCAGACAGGCGACGCTCAGGCCCAGGTAATCGAAGACGTGGCCCATCCACTGCGAGTCGCGACGGGCCAGGTAGTTGTTGACGGTGACGAGGTGCGCGCCGCGGCCGGTGAGCGCATTGAGGTAGAGCGGCAGGGTAGCGACCAGGGTCTTGCCCTCGCCGGTTGCCATCTCGGCGATGCGCCCCTGGTGCAGCACGATGCCGCCGATCAGCTGCACGTCGTACGGCACCATGTCCCACGTCAGCTCGTGCCCGGTCACCATCACCGGCGTACCGAGCAGTCGTCGACAGGCCTCGCGGACCGTGGCGTAGGCTTCCGGCAGCAACTCGTCGAGGACCGCGGCGAGGTCCTTCTTCCACTTCAGTTCCAGCTCGTTGAACCGGCCTTCCAGCCGTTCCCGCTCCACTGGATCCGGACAGCCGTGCTTTTCGGCCCGAACCGCTTCCAGCTCGGCTTTGACGGCGCCCGTCTTCTCGGCAATGCGGTCCTTGAACCGCTGGGTCTGCGCTTTGAGCTCGGCTTCGCCCAGCGATCCCAGGCGCGCCTCGTGGGCCTTGATCTGGTCCACGATGGGCTGGAGTCGCTTGTATTCGCGTTCGAACCGCGTTCCGAAGACCGCGGTTACCATTTTCTTGATCATCATGCCTCAGTCAAGTATAGCCGCTCCGCTGCGATGTAGCGGTCGACTGCTTCGGGGACCAGCCAGCGAATCGGCCGCCCGGTTCGTACCCGCGATCGCACGTCGGTAGCGGAGATGTCGATCGCCGGCACTGCGATGGCGCGCCAAATCATCGGGCCCACCTCCGGCGTCGCGCCTGCCCGTCCGAACGCGACCACCCGGGCCAGCCGAGGAATTTCCTCGGCCTCACGCCACGTTGCGATTTCAGCCGCTGCATCCGCGCCGACCAGCAGGACGAAATCGACTCCGGGCTCGCGGCCCCGAAGCCCCCTGAGCGTATCCACCGTGTAGGACGGACCGGGCCGCTCCAGCTCGCTCCGCTCCAGAACGAACCTGGGCTCGCCTCGGATTGCGGCGGCGACCATCGCTGCCCGCTGCTCCGGGGTCGCGCCGTGCGACCCCTGCTTGAAGGGCTGTTCCCGGGCCGGCACGAATCGGAGGGAGTCGAGATTCAGCGCTTCCAGAACGGCCCGCGCGACGATTAGATGGCCGTGGTGGATCGGGTCGAACGATCCGCCGAGCAGGCCGACCATGCCTGCGTCAGGAGGTGCCCGGCTGGGCCGGACAGGCTTCGTCGACGCCGGGAGCCTTCGAATGAAACCGGCGCAGGTACCCGCAGGTCTCCTGCACATCCTCTTTGTATCCCAGGTGTTGATACGCGCCGATGAGCTTTATCAAAGCCTCCGGAGCAATCGAAGCACGGGGATAGGTCGCAACCAGATCCTTGAGGTACAGGATGGCGGAGTCGTACGCCTTGAACCGCAGGTAATAGAGCGCGGCCTTGTACTGCTTGGTGGCAAACCATTCCTGCAACGCGGCGATCTTTTTCTGCCCCCGTTCCGCCGCGGAAGTGCCGGGGTACCGGCTCAGCAGCTCGTTGTAGGCGGCAAGCGCCGTTGTTCCATAGGTCGGGTCGAGCTCGGGGCGCTTCCAGAGATCGGCATACGCATCCCCCGCCCGAAGGAGCGCCTCGGGCGCCAGTGGATCATTGGGCGCCTCGTCCGAGATGCGACGAAACTCTCGAACGGCGTCCAGGTTCTCACCTCGGGCGAACTGGACCTCTCCCAGATAGAAGTGCGCCTGCGGCACCCGTGGATCGCCCGGCGGAAACTCCTGCACGACCTTGGTAAACGTCTCGGACGCATGCTTCCACTCGCCGTGGCGGAACTCCAGGATTCCCTGGTTCCAGAGACTATCGAGCTCATCCGGATTGACAGACCGCGCGACTGGAGTCGGCGAGACGTCGGGATTCTGTTTGCCACCGTGGCCGCACGCGACCAGCCCAGCCAGGAACAGAAGCACCAATTCCTTCTTCACTGCGACCGTCCGCTTCCAGTGTCGGCAGCTCCGTTGAGCGGAGCCGCTGCTCCCAGAGCGCGCAGCCGGTCGGCAGCCATGCCCGCCAGGGAGTCCGTTACGCCGATCCGTCCGTCCAGCACCGATTGAAACGCGATAGCGGCCCCGAAGATGTCACCTTGTCCCACCCTCGCGTCGCCCAAGCCGATCAGCGCCCGCCGTCCGGTCCAGGTGGTCGAATCAATCCGAACCGCCTGGATGAACCAACCGACGGCATCATCTGCCCGTCCGCCACCCAGGGCGGCGAGCCCCAGGCTGAGCGCACACGTCGCGAGACCACCGCCGACCCGGTTCCGAACCGCGACATCGCGGGTCCGGCGGAGTACCGCCCGATAGACCGGTGCCGCACTCTCGCATCCACCGCTCGCCTGCAACGCGGCAGCGTACGCTCCGAGCAACGAGTCGAAGGTCGCCTGGTCAGGCGCCGCGGCCATCGCCGCGGGCAGAAGGCCGGCCGCGTCCTGAGCTGGCCCTCCGGTTCGCTGCACCAATGCCAGTGCGTATCGGGCAATGGGCCGCTGCGGCGCGACCGCCTGCAATCCGAGCACGGCGTCATGCAGTGCGCGTGCGTCGTCCCCGCGTGCGGCGGCACGGGCAACCATGTCGAGTCCCTCCGCCGCCTCATCGGAGCGGGTCTCGTCCTCCACCGCGAGCCGCCGATAGGCTTCGGCTGCAGCGCGCAGATCACCGGCGTGAAGCGCAGCGAGGCCCAGCTTGGCCCAGACCCGCGGCGGCGTATTGCGTACCGTAGCCGCACGGTACTGCGTCAGTGCCTCCGTGTACCGGCCGGCACCGTAGGCCCGATCGCCCGCAAGCTCCGGCGCCCCGGGCGAGCTGCACGCTGCCAAGGCCAGTGCCGTTGCGACTTGCCAATGCTTCACCGCGGCACCCGCTCCACCATGGCGAGGTATGCCTCGATCCTGGCGTCGTCCGGGCGGCGTTCCCGACACTCGCGCCAGACCTCGCGCGCCCCGTCGGTATCGCCGGACAGATAGCAGGCGAGTCCCAGCGACGTGCGTGCGTCTTCCAACTCGGGCCGGGCCTTGAGCACCTGCTCTAGCTCCTCCCGTGCCTCGAGATAGCGTCCGGCGGCCAGCAGATGTTTGCTGAGCCGGTTGCGCAGGTCGTGAAACTCGGGACCGAGCTTGAGCGCACGCTGATACTCGGCGGCGGCTTCGTGAAGGGCGCCCGCATCGGCATACGCCTCACCCAGCCGCGCATGCAGATTGGCCAATTGGCCGGCGACGACGCGGGGAAAATGTCCACCGTCGACGTGAGCCTCGGTGGCGCGTCGAAAGCTCTCCTCGGATTCGTCGTTTCGGCCCAGGTCTGCCAGAACGAGCCCGCGATGAATCAGAGCCTCCACATAGCCGGGGTTCCGCTCGAGGGCGGCGTCAAAGGCGGCGAGGGCGTCTTCCGGGCGCCCCAACAGGGCCAAGGCCACGCCCCGGAGCTGATGGACGTCGGCGAACCCGGGCTCGCTTTCGAGCAGCTCGTCGAGCAGGTAGAGCGTGCCAAAGGAATCGCCCGCCGCGAATCGTTCGCGGGCGCGGTCCAGCAGGTGATCAGCGTTCCCGTGCATAAGCCCCCCGAAACCAGGTGACGAATCGACCGATTCCATCCTCGAGGCCCGTACGCGGCGCGTAGCCGAGAACCTGCGCCGACTTGCTGACATCGGCCCAGGTCCGCTCGACATCGCCCGGCTGCATGGGTGCCCATTCGATGGCGGGCTGAATCCCCAGGGCCGCCGATAGCGTGCCGACCAGTTGCTTCAGCGCCACCGGACGGCTGCCGCCCAGATTGAAGATGTCCATGCCCACCGGTGCGGTCGCCGTCCAGTCAATCGCCGCGAGCACACCCGCGACGATGTCGTCGCAGTAGGTATAGTCGCGCGACTGAGTCCCGTCACCAAACAGGGTGAGTGGGTGACCCTCCGCCATGCGCCGGGCAAACGAGTGAATGGCGAGATCCGGCCGCTGGCGAGGACCGAAGACCGTGAAGAATCGGAGCGACGCAACCCGAAAGCCATGGAGCGGGGCGAGCGAGTGCACCAGCAGCTCGCCCGCGCGCTTAGTGGCAGCGTACGGGGATATCGGTTCGATCGCAACCGCATCTTCGCGAAAAGGGGTCGGTGTGCTGTTGCCGTACACCGAGGAGGACGAGCCGTAGACCAGCCGCCGCACACCGGCGCGGCGAGCCGCCTCGAGAACCGCGGCCGTGCCGCTGACATTGGCGCGGGTGTACCCCACCGGATCCGCGATGGAGGGCCGCACGCCAGCCTTCCCCGCGAGGTGAACCACCACGCACTCGGGCGAGAGCAACCGGGCAAGCGGCTCGACCTCGAGCATGTCCAGCTCGTGAAAGCAGAATCCGGGGCGCTCCCCGATCTCCCGAAGGTTCCGCTCCTTCATTGGACGCGGATAAAACGGATCGAAGTTGTCGACTCCGATCACGTCGTCGCCGCGGGCAATCAGCGCCTCGACCAGGTGGGAGCCGATGAACCCGGCTGCTCCGGTCACCAGGGCCCGAGTCATGCCGCAAGCTTCGTCCGGAAGAACCCGATGGTCCGCTCCAGTCCTTCGTCGAGGCTCACCTGAGGTTCCCACTTGAGCAGCTGTCGGGCGATCGAGATGTCCGGCTGGCGGACCTTGGGATCGTCGGTGGGCAGCGGACGCTCGACCAGCTTCGAGCGTGCGCCCGTGAGCTGCAGGACCCGCTCGGCCAGGGCTCTCACCGTGAATTCGATCGGGTTGCCGATGTTGGTCGGCTCGATGCGATCGCTTTCGAAGAGACGGTAGATCCCTTCGACCAGATCCGACACATAGCAGAACGATCGGGTCTGGGAGCCATCACCGTAGATCGTGAGCGGTTCACCCTTCAGCGCCTGAACAATGAAATTGGACACGACCCGTCCGTCCCGGGCCCGCATCCGCGGCCCGTACGTGTTGAAGATCCGCACGATCCGCGTTTCGAGGCCGTGGTACCGGTGGTAGGCCATGGTGAGCGCCTCAGCAAACCGCTTGGCCTCGTCGTACACGCCGCGGGGGCCGACCGGATTCACGTGCCCCCAGTAGCTCTCCGGCTGGGGATGCACCTGCGGATCGCCGTACACCTCGGACGTGGACGCCAGCAGGAATCGTGCGCCCTTCGCCTTCGCGAGACCCAGCGCCTTGTGGCTGCCGAGGGAGCCGACCTTGAGCGTCTGGATGGGCAGCTCGAGATAGTCGATGGGGCTCGCCGGTGACGCGAAATGGAGCACGCCGTCGAGCGTGCCCTCGACATACAGATAGTTGGTGACGTCGTGCTGGACGAAGCGAAAGCGCTCGTGCCCCATCAGGTGCGCGATGTTCTCGGGAGTCCCGGTGATGAAGTTGTCCATCGCGATGACATGGTGGCCGTCCGCAATGAAGCGATCCGCCAGATGCGAGCCCAGGAAACCGGCCGAGCCGGTGATGAGCACTCTCACGCGGGCGTCCCGATTCCGTGGTATTGGAAGCCCAGCGACCGCATTCGCGCCGCGTCGTACAAGTTCCGACCGTCGATCACGAGGGGACGCCGCAACGCCTTTTTCATTCGCTCAAAGTCCGGGTTGCGGTACACCAGCCACTCGGTGACAATCACGAGCGCGCTGGCATCTTCGATGGCGTCATAGGGGTCTTTCACGTACTGCACGGTGTTGGAGAAGACCGCGCGCGCGGTCTCGTGTGCTTCCGGGTCGTGAGCGAGCACGGTCGCTCCCCGACCGACCAGCGACCGGATCAGCGGCACCGAGGGGCTTTCCCGCATGTCGTCCGTCCCCGCCTTGAAGGCGAGTCCCCAGATCCCGATCCTGGTGCCGGAGAGGTTTTCGCCAAGTGCCTTCACCAGCTTGCGAAACAAGAGGAGCTTCTGGCGTTCGTTCACCGCCTCGACCGATTCGAGGAGGTCGAAGCGGACCCCGACGTCGGTGCCCGACCGGATCAGCGCCTTCACGTCCTTCGGAAAGCACGATCCTCCGTATCCAGGACCCGGGAACAGAAACGCGGGACCGATACGTCGATCGCTGCCGATGCCCTGACGGACCTGCTTCACGTCGGCTCCGACGCGCTCGCAGAACTCGGCGACCTGATTCATGAACGAAATCCGGGTGGCGAGCATTGCGTTGGCGGCGTACTTGGTGACCTCGGCTGACGCGATGTCCATGAAAATGATGGGATTTCCGGTGCGCACGAACGGCGCATAGAGCTCCTGCATCGTTTCCCGCGCCGGTTCCGAGTCCACTCCGACCACCACTCGGTCGGGTTTCATGAAATCGTCGATCGCGGCGCCTTCCTTAAGAAACTCCGGGTTGGAACAGACTGAGACAGGGATCTTGGTTTCGGCCTGGATCGCGGCGCGGACCTTGACGGCCGTGCCGACGGGGACCGTGG
>Ga0209382_10010257_pt1 | contig 11688 bp, 13 predicted proteins | sample SoiMetdeltSBSDD5_FD_187599 | JGI IMG/M metagenome (GOLD analysis project Ga0209382, IMG submission 187599) | Bulk soil microbial communities from a Populus tree surrounding site in Tennessee, USA - Soil MetaG P. deltoides SBSDD5 (SPAdes) (version 2) | ecosystem: Environmental > Terrestrial >...
GATTCTACCCACCAGGGGGGAACAAGCGCGAGTCGTGGCGATCGCTGTTCTATGCGAACCTCGTGCATTCGTTCATCTCGGAGATCCTGAGCGACGGGCCGGAGAACGACGGCAATTTCGAGGACGGGGCGCACGTGCAGGAGCTCATCAACGCCGTGGAGCTGTCGTTTCGCGAGCGACGTTGGGTGTCGATTCCGCTTGACGGTGGACGCCGGGCGTGACGGTGATCGACGACTTCTTCATGCACTACTACGCTCGGCGGCCGGTGAACGCGACGTTCACGGGCGTGCACGCGTACGACGATTGCCTGCCCGACTGGTCATCCAACGGCCTTGCGGCGATGGACGATGAGATGCGGTCGTTAGGCGCCGCACTCGCGCGCGAGTATCCCGCGCCGGCATCCGCCGCGGCGTTCAGGAACGGGCCGGATTTGCTCGACGCGGAGCTCGCCCGCGGCTTTCTCGAGATCCAGCGAGCGGAGAATGCGAGCCGTCATGGACCGCGGGGCAATCCGGCGCTGCGGACGGGCGAAGCAGTGTTCTCGATCATCTCGCTTCTGATCCGCGACTTCGCACCGTTGGAGGACCGACTGGACTTCGTGGAACGTCGAGCGAACTGCAGCGGTGCGTTGCTCGGTCCGACGCTCGATGCGGGAACAGCGTTGCCGCGTGCGTGGGTCGATCGGGCGCTGCGCGACTGCGAGGGCGCACAAATTCTGCTCGGTGAGGGCTTTTTCCGAAGGATCGCCGCGTTGGACGCGTCCGCCTCGCGCAGGCAGTCACTCCACGATGCGGCCACCAGAGCTGCGGCCCGGTTCCGCACGCTCGCACAGCAACTGGAGAGCCACAGGAAGGCGCCCGATTCGGCAATGGCCTGCGGCCCCGAGCTGTTCGACCTGCTATTGTCGCGTGGTCATTTCTGCCTCCGCTCTCGCGCGGACCTTCTCGCCGAGGTACGCGAGCGGTTCGATGCAGCCTCGTCGGAGCTGGATCGCATGGTCCGCGTTGTAGCGGGGTCGTGGGAGGATGCCCAGCTACGGCTTGCGGCTGATTGCCCTTCGCCTGACGAGTACCTCGGGGCCTTCAGCGAGACCTGGCAAGCGTGCCGCGAGCGCGCCGAGTCGGCGGACGTCGTGAACTGGCCCGACTGGCCCATTCGTTATGTGCCCTTCCCCGAGTGGACCGCCGACGCTGCTCCCTACCTCTACTACCTCTACTACCGCTCCCCTGCCGCGTTCGACCCGTACACGATTTACGACTATGTCGTCCCGCCATTACCGAGCGACCCGAACGCAGCCGAACGGCACCTACGAGTTTGGAACCACAGCACGATCAAGCTGAATCACGTCGTCCATCACGGCGCGATCGGCCACCACGTTCAGAACTGGTTCGCCTACAACCAGCAGCGATCGCGGGTGGGTAAGATCGCGGCCGTCGACTGCGCGAACCGCATCGGCATGTTCTGTGGCGGCACGATGGCCGAGGGGTGGGCATGCTACGCGACGGACCTCATGGAGGAGCTGGGATTCCTCACGCCGCTCGAGCGCGTGTCGCAGCAGCACACGCGTGTGCGCATGCTCGCGCGCGCCATCGTCGACATTGAGCTCCATCAAGCGACGATGTCGTTCACCGACGCCGAGGCGTTCTATGCCGAGCGCCTGGGCATGAGCGCCGAAGCGGCGCGCGCCGAGGCGGTCAAGAACTCGATGTTCCCGTGTACGGCGATCATGTACTGGTTAGGCACACAGGGCATTCACGAGCTGCGAGACGAAATGAGGCGTCGCGAAGGTCCGCGGTTTTCGCTCCGGCGGTTTCACGGCGAGCTTCTTGGGTACGGATCGATTCCGGTACCTCTCCTCGCTCGCACGCTGACTGAAGCCCCTCTACCCGCGCGATGAGGATTCCTCGCCTCCGGCGCTTCGCGCCTCCGCTCGGAATGACAATCCGTTCCCGGTTCCGTGTTCCCGGTTCCCGCGTCATCCTGCTCGCCATCGCTGTTGCCGGATGTGCGAAGGACGCCGGGCGCGCGGGCGCATCGAATGCGCTGCTCATCGTCGGGTACGACCGCGAGCCTGACACCATGAACCGGTACGCGACCCACATCCTCGAAGACATCCAGTCCTGCGTCGTCGAGGGGCTCGTCACGAGCGACGAGAAGATGAACGTCGTTCCGGTGCTCGCAGCGGAGGTACCGACCATCCAGAACGGCGGCGTGGTCCTGCGCCCCGACGGCGGCATGGACGTCACCTGGAAGCTTCGGCCGGGCGTGAAGTGGCACGATGGCAAGCCGCACACGTCCGCGGATGTCAAGTTCACCGTGGACGCCATCAACAAGGGCGACTGGAAACCGGAGAGCACCGACGGCTTCGACCGTATCGCCTCGGTGGACACGCCGGACTCGCTCACCGCGGTCGTGCATTACAAGGAAGTGTACGCGCCGTACGCCATGCAGTTCTTCCGCGGCACGCTGCCCAGACACCTCCTCCAGGGCCGCGACATCGACAAGGCGAACGACTACAACCGCAATCCGTTAGGCACCGGGCCGTATCGGATCGCCGAGTGGAAAACCGGGGAGTACGTGCTGCTCGAGAAGGTGAAGGATTACTGGCGCGGGCCAGAGTACCCGAAGATCGACCGCATTCTCTTTCGCTTCCTCCCGAACACGACAACGCGCATCAACCAGCTCAAGTCGGGGGAGGTGCAACTCGTGGCGCTCGTGCCGTGGGACAAGGTCCGCGAGCTTCGCGCGCTCCCGTCGGTGCGACTGAACCAAGTGCTGGGCAACGGCTACGAGCACGTGACGCTGAACGAGAAGCACTTCCCGCCGTTCAAGGATCTGCGGGTGCGCCAGGCGCTTGCCCACGCCATCGATCGCGAGCTTCTCGTCCGGACCATCCTCGACAGCCTGGTCACGACGGTCGACGGCCCGATCCAGCCCCTGTCGTGGGCGTACGAGCCTAACGTCAAGCGCTACGCCTTCGACACGGCGGCCTCGAACCGGCTGCTGGACGAAGCTGGCTGGAAGCGCGGCCCCGACGGGATCCGGGCGAAGGACGGCCAGCCGCTCGCGTTCACGCTCATCACCCAGGCAGGCTTCGCGATCCGCGAGAACGTCGCGCAGGCGCTCCAGCGACAGTTTCGCGACGTCGGGGTGAACGCGTCGGTCAAACTCATCGACGGCACCACGATCAGCACGGTGTGGTTCAGCGGCGACTTCGACGCGATGCTGCACTGGTGGCAGTCGGGGGCCGATCCGGAGATCACGCTCTTCTTTGCCAGCGATCGTTCGCCACCCGCCGGACGAAACATCAACTACTTCGCGGACGACTCGCTCACCCGCGTGCTGTACGCGTCGGATCGCACGGTGGACCAGGCCGAGCGCGCGGAATTGCTTCGGGCGGCGCAGCGGCGCGTGGCGGAGTTGGTGCCGGAGCTCGTCCTGTACAACACCGCGAAGATCGACGCCGTGCCGGCGTCGCTCCGCAACTTCAACGGCAACCCGACGAACGCGGGGCCGTTCTGGAACGTGTACGAATGGGAAATCGGCCAGGCGGGATCAAGCCGCTAGCGTGTCTTTCGCCGCCAGACGTCTCGCGCAGGCCGTCCCGCTGCTTCTCATCATTTCCCTGCTCGTCTTCGGGCTCATTCACGCTGCGCCGGGCGGGCCGCTCAGCCTCTACCTCGACAACCCGAACGTCCGCCCCGAAGACATCGCGCGTTTGAGGCGCGCGATGGGGCTCGACCGACCGTTAGGCACGCAGTATGTGTCATGGCTGGCGGCGTTCGTACGGGGTGACTGGGGTTATAGCTACGCCGACGGCCGTCCCGTCACGGAACGGATGATCGAGCGCGTTCCGGCCACCCTCCAGCTCGTGGGCGTCTCGACACTCCTCGCCGTGATCGTGTCGGTCGTTGTCGGCGTCGGAGCAGCCCTGCGCCGCGGCGTCGACCGCGCCGCAAGCGTCGGGTCGGTCGCCGGCCTCTCGATTCCCGTGTTCTGGCTGGGCCTCGTCCTCCAGCTCCTGTTCAGCAACACGTTAGGTTGGCTGCCGTCGTCGGGACGCGCGTCGTTTGCCGGCGGCGGGCTCGCGGACCGGCTCGCCCATCTCGTCTTGCCAGTCGCGGTGCTCGCAGTCGCCCACGCCGCCGGCTGGTCGAGATACCTGCGCGGATCCGTTCGGCTCGCGCTCGCGCAGCCGTTCACGAACGCCGCCCGCGCGCGCGGAGTCACGGAATCACGAATCGTCCTGCGCCACGCGCTGCGGCACGCCCTGCTGCCGTTCGCCACCGTCGTGCTGCTGGATGCGTCGATCATGGCATCCGGCGCCGTGGTGACCGAGAGCGTGTTCGCGTGGCCGGGCATCGGAAGCCTGTTCACCGAGGCCCTCGCCAAGCGCGATTACACGGTGCTGATGGCGTTCCTCATGTGTGCCTCCGTCGCCGTGGTGACGCTCAGCTTTCTCGCGGACGTCGCCGTGCACGCGCTCGACCCGCGCACGAGAGGTGAGCCGTGAGGCCCGGCGCGATCGAGATTCCACGGCAGGCCGCGATCGCCTTGGGAGTCCTCGTCGCACTCGTGCTGTTGGCGGCACTCGCCCCCGTGATCTCACCGTTCGCGTTCGACGCGCTCGACCTCGCGCGTCGCAGAGCGGCTCCGTCGGCCTCCCACTGGTTCGGGACCGACGAGCTCGGACGCGATCTGCTCACCCGCGTGCTCTTCGGCGCCCGCGTCTCCCTCGCTGTCGGCTTCGTCTCGGCGGCCGTGAGCGTGCTGCTCGGCATCGCCATCGGCGCCACCGCCGGTTGGGCGGGCCGCTGGATCGATGCGCTGCTCATGCGGATCACCGACGCCATGCTGGCGGTACCGCGCCTGCCGCTGCTCATGATCGCCGCCGCGGTGCTCGCGCCTAACGTTGCCGCTCTGGTGCTGCTGGTCGGTGCAGCCGGATGGATGGAAACTGCCCGCGTCGTTCGGGCCGAGGTGCAGTCGATCAAGGCGAACGACTTCGTGACCGCGGCACGCGCGGTTGGCGCGGCATCGCCGCGAGTCGTGATGCGTCATGTCCTGCCCGGAGTGCTCCCGACAGCGGCCGTCGCCACTACCCTCGCCGTTGGGCGAGGCATCCTGCTCGAGAGCGCGCTCAGCTTCTTCGGCGTGGGCGTTCAGCCACCCGCCGCGAGCTGGGGGAACATGCTCTACCAGGCTCAGACGACAATGACTTCCGAGCCCTGGCTCGGCATCTTCCCCGGCGCGTTCATCTTCCTCACGGTCTTGTGCTGCAACGCCATCGGAACCGCGCTCACTGACCGCGCGACGAACAGATAGGAGCACCGCTACTGGGAGCTAAGCTCGCGATGTCGGCGGTACGATCCCCGCGAGTCGCGCGTAGAGCACGAGCTGCCCGTAGTGCTCACCGCCGTGCTCGATGAACGAGACCATCGTGTCGGCGTCGGCCTTGCTCGCGCTGCCGTTCATGCCGCTGAACTCCTTGGTGACATCGTCGAACGTTGATCGCAGCACCTTCACGATCTTCGCTTTCGTCGCGTAGCTCGCGCGCGGGAGCTCGTTGGCCTGGCCGTCGGCCTCCTCGCGGCGGAGCGTCTTCTGCACGTAGCGATTCCAGAACGCCACGTGACGCAACTGATCCGCGAACGAGCGGATCTCGGGCACGGGGCGAGCATCGTAGCTGTCTTCGGGGAACTCCTCGGCGAGCTTGACGATCTTGTCGCCGATCTCTGACCATCGGGTCACCAGCACGTCGCGCATCACGGTCGGCTCCATTTCGGATAGGGTTGTTGCTCAACGCCTGCGCCTAACGTTCTCGCGTCAGGCGATGGCAATGTATCCAATGGCTACCGAGAATACTTTCGGGTTCTTGCTCCGGGGGAAGTCGATCGCGCCGCGTCAGGCATCCAAAACAATGGACGCGGAAAAGGGCCGGAAACAGCTGATGATACGGATGGATCAAAGGACCAGCCGCATCAGCGGTTTCCGCACAATCCGCGATCACTTCGTTCTGGATGTCGACCAGGAGGGAACGTCTCAGCCAGTCCACGTCGGCGCAGAGAGGCCAGCTCGCAGGCCGTGGAGGTGCGCCCCACGCCGCGCGGCCGAAGGAACCACGCCGAAGCGCTTGCGAAACGCGGTCACGAAATGGCTCAGCGAGCCGAAGCCGCACTCGTAGCAAGTGAACGTCACCCCCGCGCCTGCATCGAGCATTCTCGCCGCATGACGCAGACGGACGCCCGTTAGGTACCGGTGCGGCGGAACGCCGAGGAACCGATGAAACGCGCGGGCGAAGTAGAACGTGCTGAGCCCCGCGGCCGACGCGAGGTCGCCGAGCGTGAGGCCTCGAGTGTAGTCCGTCTCGATCAGCTGCACCGCGCGATCGATGCGCCGCATGAGCGGCGTGAGCTGGCTGTCCATCCGCGCCGGCGCCGACGGCATGTTCGCAGCGACCGACTCGAATAGCGCGGCGGCGAGCAGCTCGAGTCGGATCTCCTCACCCGTGACGCACGATCGCAGTCGATGACCCAGGAATTGCCGCCGGGCCGACATGCGGGCGAGTGGCGGTCGAAGCGCCGGCAAGTCCGCGCGCATCAGATCCTCGATCGCGCCCTCGGAGTACGATACCGTGAGGCAACGGTCGGTCGGCGCGTGGTGGTCGTGGCGGCACTGAAAGGTCATCCCACGGCGTGTCAGGAAGAGCGTCCCTGGCGTCAACTCCCAAAGCTCGTCATCGAGCTGCGCGTCGAACGTGCCGTCCTCGACGAAGCTGATCGAGTCCTGAGTCGAGACCTCATGGTCCGGATCCGAATGCTCGGCGTCCGCTGGATGGTCGAACTCTACCAGCGACACCGCGGACGTCCTGAGCACGACAGCCATTCGGTTCATGCTTCACGCTAAGCAGCCGCGATCGCTCGATCAACGAGCAAGAAATCGAAACAGACTCGAGACCCGGGCTGACCCTCCGATCGACTACTGGTAACGATCGATGCAGCCGGGTATGCTTGCCGGGCCTCGCGACTACATTCAATCATTGCGGATCCTCTTGCGAAGCGTGGAAGTATATGCCACGTCCCTCGTTACGTGCCGCCGCCATCGCCTCGACCGTGGTCATCGCGGCGTGCGCGCAGGCTAATCACCCGGCCGGCCTCAAGGCCGCGCACGTCGAACGCCTCTACTTCGGCCGGAACATCGGCGACACGGCGACCGTGAGTGATTCTGCCTGGAACGGATTCGTGCGCAGCGTGCTGTCACCGGCGTTTCCCGAGGGCGCGACCATCTGGGACGCGGCCGGCCAATGGCGCGCACCTGACGGGAATTTCGTCCGCGAACGAAGCTTCGTCGTGGAGCTCGTGCACCTCGTGACTCCCGATGTCGAAGCACGGGTGCAACGGGTCATGGCGGACTACAAGACCAGGTTCGCACAGCAATCCGTACTGCGCCTCGTCACCAATGCCTGGGCGGGGTTCTGAGGTCCGACGGTCTCATGCCGCGCCTAACGATTCGCATCAAGAAGAACACGGACGGAACGGCCGCGTTGAGCTGTACCCGCGCGAACGGAACGGTCACCTGGCAGCGCCAATTGGGCGCACAAGGCATGTTCTTTCCGCGGCACGACCTCACGCACTACGCCGTGGAAACGGTGCTCGGGTTTCACAGCGCGTTCTACGGGCTCATCGCCGACGGCTGGGACATCTCGGACTTCGGCCCACCATGGCCGCGCGGCCGCATCCCGGAGGAAGCAGGCGTGGTCGAGCTCATCGTCGGCTTCCTGGATGCCGAACGGGCATCGCCCGAGCGCTGGACCGCCGCCGACTTCAACGACAAGGCAACGATCTACTACCGCGACCATCATTCGAGTACGACGCCGCCGACGCTGACGGATGACGACCTCCTGCGGATCCGCCAGCGCCGTGCGGAGCTCTTCGCCGAGTGGCAAGCCGTACCGCCCGGCAGCGCGATCGCCTTGCCATTCCCGCCGGATGGACCCACTAGCCGTTAGGCATCGACCCGTATGACCACGATTTCCACTACCGACTACATCCACCAGCTCGAGCGCACGGTGGACCAGGCCTCCGCCTGGCTCGTGACCCTTCCCGAAACGACCGTGCGATGGCGGCCGAAACCCTCCGCGTGGTCCGCCATCGAGATCATCGGTCACCTCATCGATTCCGCCGCCAACAACCACCAGCGATTCGTGCGAGCCGCCGGCCAGGACGATCTCATCTTCCCCGGATACGCGCAGGATGACTGGGTGCGCGCACAACAGTACGCAACCGCGCCGTGGAATGAGGTCATCTCGCTCTGGCATTCCTACAATCGTCATCTCGTGCGCGTGATGGCCGCCGTTCCCACCGACGTGCGATATCGGCAGCACGACCGGCACAACATGCACCAACTCGGGTGGCAACCGTACGCGGCAGACAAGCCCGCGACGCTCGATGACCTCATGCACGACTATGTGCTCCATCTCGAGCATCACCTTTCTCAGGTCCGCGATCGGGCGCGCGACGCGAGCGCGACGAGCCCTTCCGCGTGACCGGTCCCGCCGACGGAAATCCGCCGCGACGAGACATCGAGAGGCTGGAGATCGAGCTTCGCGTCACTGGTAATGACCTGGACCCCGAGCGCATCACGCGGATGCTCGGCGTCAATCCGACCATCGCCGCGCGGAGGGGCGAGGAGATCGACGTCGGAGGAGTTCCCGTCATACAGCGAACCGGCGTCTGGACCTATGCACTCCCCGCATCGCCGGAATGGGAGCTGGCGGACGCGATCGACACGCTGCTGGAGCGCCTGCCTCACGATCCAGCGCTCTGGGAGTCGCTCGCGGGTTGGGCTACCGTCGCGGTGGTGTGCGGCCTCTTCATCCATGATACCGATCGTGCGGCGGACGTCGCGCCGGACACGCTTGCTCGCCTGGCCGAGCGCCGACTCGCGCTCAGCCTGCAGATCCGGAGCGGCCCAACACGGAATTGAGCGCCGCTCGAGCGCGTCAGCTAGACCGGGTCAGTATGATCTAATCCGCCGGGACCTAACGCGCCTCACCCTTGTCAACACGTACCAAAGGCCTACTCATGCGTACGAATGCTGCGACGGTGACGGACGATACGTTCGTTTCGTCGGCGACGTGGGCAGACGAAGGCCTGAGCCTAACGTACCCTTGCTGAAAAAAAAATCTGGACACGGAGCGGTACATGTCGCATCCTCCCGCGTGAGGGAGCGGCGACGTCGTCGCCGAACATGTGGGCGGCCACGAGGGTCAACGCCATGGACAAGGTCCGGTGCGGGACGTGCGGGGGTGAGCACGACCTGAGTGAGATGGAACCAAGCTACACCTATCCGGACGCGTATCTCGCTGTACCCCCCGAGGAGCGGATTCTCCGAACGACGGTGGGAAGCGACGAATGCCGCCTCGAGGACGGGCCGAACTCCGACCCACGCTTCTTCCTTCGAGTGCTCCTCCCGATGCCCGTCCGCGGCGAGCCCGAGTCGTGCGCCTGGGGTGTGTGGGCCGAAGTCAGCGAGGCAGCCTTCGCTCGCACGCGCGAGCTGTGGGACAACCCGGCGCAGTACGACGAGCCCCCGTTTTCGGCGACGCTCGCGAACGCGCTCACCTGCTACTCGTCCACGCTGGGGTTACCCGGCGAGGTGACGCTCTCCGGCCCTGCCACGATTCCAACGTTCACGCTCGCCAACGGGCTGGACCACCCGCTTGCCCGTGAACAGCGCGATGGTGTGCATCCCGAACGCGTCGTGGAGTGGCTGTTCGCGCATCTGCATTGATCGACCACCTGCGGAAGCTCTTCGACCACCTCAAGTGGGCGGACGCGGCTGCGCTCGAGGCACTGCGAGCCTCGCCCGGTTCCGACACGCGAGCATTGACGATCTACGCACACGTCCTCGGCGCCGAGGCCGTGTGGCTCTGCCGTCTCGCCGGCCGACGATCCGACGTCGCCGTCTGGCCCGTACTGTCGCTCGAACAGGCCGCATCGCTCGCCGCGCGAAATGCGGCCGAGCTGGATGCGCTAATCTCTTCACTCGACCCGGCTGAACTCGGCCGCGAAATCGACTATCGCACCAGCGATGGCCGGGCATTTCGCAGCAGGGTCGACGACATCCTTCTGCATGTGGCGTTGCACGGGTCGTATCATCGCGGCCAGGTCTCGCTCCTGATCAGAGCCAGTGGCGGAGAACCTGCACCGACGGATTACATCGCATTCGTCCGCGGCGCGCCCGCGGCGCGGACGGCTCCGCCAACGCCGATCGCTTGAGACGATGATCCGCAAGTTGAAGGACGGCCGGTACCGGCTATACTCTCAGAAAAAGAACCCAAAGACCGGTCGTCGCCGTAACCTGGGTACCTTCGCATCGCGCGCCGCCGCTGAGAAGCACGAACGCGCCGTGCAGTTCTTCAAGCGAGGCGGGTAGCCCGAATTCCCATCTTCGTCGTGGTCAAGTCTTGACCGCAGAGGCCGCGACAGGCAGGGTAACGGCGCATGGGAACCAATGGCGCCGTTCGCTATGTGAAGGTGTGGATCGAGCTACTTGCTGAAGATGAGGAGGTCGGCGCACTCCTCTCGATCTCAGCTCCGAGTGGCCGGTCGCGTATCGACCGCAGCTCCGAATGCGGGGCGGCCACGGACGTCTCATCGACGTCGAATTCGTGGCCGGGCCATCGGAGCCGGTTACTCCGGGCGCCGGAGCCTACGCCACGATCCGGCTGGATGGCCCCGCTGGCGCGCATGCGGCGCTTGTTGTTGGCGCCGAGTTCGACGTACTGGAAGGCCCACGCCTGATCGGCCATGGCCGCGTTACGAGCCGCTAATGACTGACCCAACGACTGGCGTAGCACTCGGCAAGAAGGAGTTGCTTCGCCACGCCGTAGCGACCCTTGCGTACCGCGGCGCCAAAGCGATCCGCAACGCACCTCCCGGGCTTTCTGACTTCCGCATTGGCGATGCGACGCGGACACCGATTCAAGTACTCGCGCATCTTGGAGATCTGCTCGAGTGGGGAGTCTCGTTGGCCGAAGGAAACCAGAAATGGAGCGTCGCGACGCCCGGAACGTGGGACACGGAGTCGGCCCGCTTCTTCGCCGCGCTCACTCGCCTCGACGCGTGCCTCACCGCCGACGGGCCGCTCGGCTGCAAGCCGGAGAAACTGCTCCAGGGCCCGGTCGCCGATGCGCTCACGCACGTGGGTCAGCTCATGATGCTTCGTCGGCTCGCGAGCGCGCCCGTTCGCTCGGAGAACTACGCGATCGCCGACATCGTGCCTGGTCGCGTGAGCGCCGATCAGGCTGCGCCGAGATTCGAATTCGACTAGACTGACAAGGATCAAATGACTGCCCCGCAGCCCATTCGGGACTACGAAGTCCGCGCGCGCTCGACGGACACCTTCGGCCGGGTGCTGTGCAGCGCCCGGGAGCATCACTTCATCATCGACGGCCCGGTCCAGAACGGATGCCCCGGTGAGGAGGTGACGCCTCCCGAAGCATTTCTGGCCGGTGTCGCGGCGTGCGGCGTGGAACTGCTGCACGTGATCGCGAAGGCAGACGACGTACCGCTGGGACACGTTGCGGCGACGCTCAACGCCACCGTCGACCGGGGCAACCAGCCGCGCACCGACGTCACCGTCTTCAACAGTGTTCGGCTGCGACTGACACTGTTCGGCACCGAC
>Ga0209382_10010258_pt1 | contig 11687 bp, 6 predicted proteins | sample SoiMetdeltSBSDD5_FD_187599 | JGI IMG/M metagenome (GOLD analysis project Ga0209382, IMG submission 187599) | Bulk soil microbial communities from a Populus tree surrounding site in Tennessee, USA - Soil MetaG P. deltoides SBSDD5 (SPAdes) (version 2) | ecosystem: Environmental > Terrestrial >...
AGGCGACCAAGTTGGAGCCACGCCTCACCGGATTGCTCACCACCAAGGAAGCCTTTTAACGAGCGAACGAGGTGATACCATGCTGGCCATTGTCGATTATGGCAGCGGAAATCTCTGGAGCGTGCAGAATGGGTTTGCGCAGGTCGGCGCTCAGGTACAGATCAGCGGTGACCCTGACGTCATCAGGCGTGCTGATGCGGTCGTCTTTCCTGGTGTTGGCGCCTTTCGTGACTGCATGCAGAATTTGGCGGCGCGTAGCCTGGATCAGGCGCTGCGTGAGGTGATGCAGGCGGGCAAGCCGGTGCTGGCCATTTGTGTGGGCATGCAGGCGCTGCTCTCTGAGAGTGAGGAGTTTGGGCGGACCCCAGGACTCGGCATTTTCGAGGGACAAGTCCGACGTTTCCCTGCTACCCCGCCAGCCTCGGCGACTCGTCTGAAAGTGCCGCACATGGGCTGGAACCAGTTACAGCAGCAACGCGTGTGCCCCCTCCTCGTAGGTATCCCCGATGGCGCCTTTGCCTATTTCGTGCATTCGTACTATGCTGCGCCCGAGGATGCTGATGCGGTAGTTGCCACGACGGATTATGGCGTGGAATTCGCCTCTGTGCTGTGGCAAGATAACCTCTATGCCACGCAATTTCACCCTGAGAAAAGTCAGCATTGGGGGCTACGTATCTTGCAGAATTTTTTTGCCCTGAGCCAGGGGAAGGGGGCACGTTAAACTGTGCCCCCTCCGCCGACGCAGTCGCGGGGAGAAGTGCGTGCAGGTAATTCCTTGCATTGACATTCACGCCGGTAAATGCGTGCGTCTGCTCCAGGGGCAAGCAGACCAGCAGACCGTCTATGGAGATAACCCAGTGGCCATGGCACAGCGTTGGGCAGAGGCTGGGGCACCGCTGTTACACATTGTCGACCTCGATGGGGCTTTTGCCGGACAGATGCACAATTTTGGGGTAATCCAGGCTATAGTACGAGCTATCCCCATTCCCGTGCAGTTGGGAGGGGGATTGCGTGATCTGGACGCCATCAGTCGCACCTTGGACGCCGGGGTACATCGGGTCGTGCTCGGCACGTCGGCGCTGGAGCAGTGGGATACGTTGGTGGCTGCGACCGTCCGTTTCCCAGGCCAGGTGTGTGTGGGTATTGATAGCCGCAATGGGCAGGTTGCTACACGCGGCTGGCAAACCGTGTCGCAGGTTGAGACGATTGCTTTCGCCCAACGCGTGGCCACGACTGGGGTCGCAGCGATTATTTATACGGACATTGCGCGTGATGGTATGCTGCAAGGGCCAAACATTGCCGGCATTACAGCGCTGGCGCAGCAGGTGCATGTGCCGATTATTGCCTCAGGTGGTGTTGCACAATTAGACGATCTGCAGCATTTGGCGGCACTCGAATCGCTTGGGGTGTGCGGGGTACTCATCGGAAAGGCTCTGTATGAGAAGCGTTTCACATACCAGCAGGCGTGTGCTGCGGTGCAACAGGAGTGACAACGAGTGCTCGCCAAACGCATCATTCCCTGTCTTGATGTCAAAGATGGTCGAGTTGTGAAGGGCGTCAACTTCCTCAACTTACGCGATGCTGGCGATCCTGTGGAGGCCGCCCAGGTCTACGATCAGCAGGGCGCCGATGAACTCGTTTTTCTCGATATTACTGCCTCGCATGAAAAGCGCAAGATCATTATTGATGTCGTCCACCGTACTGCACAGCGTATCTTTATGCCGCTGACAGTTGGCGGAGGGATTAACTCCACCGACGAAATTCGCGAACTCCTCCGGGCCGGGGCTGACAAAGTCTCGATCAATACTGCCGCAGTGCGCCGGCCAGACTTTGTGCAGGAAGCGGCTGAAATGTTCGGCAGCCAGTGTATTGTCGTGGCCATTGATGCCAAACGGCGTCTGGATCGTCAGGACAGTTGGGAAGTGTTTACGCATGGTGGGCGTACGCCGACCGGTCTCGACGCCGTAGCCTGGGCACAGCAGGTCGAGTCCCTGGGTGCTGGTGAGATTTTGCTGACCAGCATGGACCGCGATGGGACACAGGCGGGATATGATCTCGAACTCACCCGCTGTATCGCTGATGCGGTGCGTATCCCGGTGATTGCCTCAGGTGGTGTCGGCAGTCTGGAACATCTTCACCAGGGCCTCGCCGCAGGTGGTGCAGACGCGGTCCTGGCAGCATCCATTTTCCACTTTGGTGAGCACACTGTGGGCGATGCCAAAGCGTATCTGCATGCCCGTGGTGTGGTGGTACGACTCGATTACAACACCTGCGGAGGTCAGGCATGATCCCCCTGCCAGAGGCGCTACGCTTCAGTCCAGATGGCCTGGTGCCAGCGATCGTCCAGGATGTCACGGACGGTACGGTCCTTATGCTGGCATATATGAACGAGGAGGCGCTAGACATGACCCGGCGCACGGGTTATACGCATTTCTGGAGCCGTTCGCGTCAGGCGCTCTGGAAAAAGGGTGAGACCTCGGGTAACGTGCAGCGGGTTGTCTCTATGTCCTACGACTGCGATGGTGATGCGCTCCTCGTGCAGGTGCAGCAACACAACGTTGCCTGCCATACTGGCCAACGCTCGTGTTTTTACCGTGATCTGCCCTTACAGGAGGCCGTCTCTGCGGCCTCCGAGACAGATCCCACAGTCCCAACGCCATCTGAAATGCTCGATGCGCTCTATCGCCTCATCCTCACCCGTCGTGATACCGGCGCTGACACGTCCTACGTCAAAAAGCTCTTTCAGCGTGGCCAGGACGTCATGTGTAAAAAGGTCGCTGAAGAAGCGGCTGAGGTGCTATTAGCTTCCAAGAATGGGACAGCAGCTGAGATTGTCTACGAGATGGCTGACCTGTGGTTCCACGCGTTGGTGCTCTTGGGCCATCACACCATCCATCCCCATGAAGTCTTGCGCGAACTGCAGCAGCGCTTTGGCCAGCCAGGTGGCGGGAAGCAGATCCAAGCGGAAACGCATTAACCTGCCTTCTAAGCTCTCTTCCTACCCGTAGGGACCTGAACGGACATACTCTGACTATCTTATGCTGATGTCGCCTTCCCCGCGACGGAGCCCTGATTCCAAAAGATGGCCCGGACGGCTCTGTATCGTAGTGCGCCCGTGAATTCGCCACCATTACTTGAGTGCAACTCCCCAGGCTCATGTTGGATTCCAGGGGTGTGGCTTTGAGGGTGTTGTCAACACATCCCATGGCCCAACCCATGCTAGGATTCCGCCCTTGCGGGTTCCAGGCAGGGCCAGGATCTCATCGATCTTGCTCCAAGGTTATGTTCAGGGCCCTTTGCTTGTCAGGGAGCTGCACCACGACAGTAGGTTCTGCAGCACTTCGGGAAATTGGATACCAAGCAGGATAAGAATCGGCAGCACACCATGCATGAGCACGCGAAAGATAAAATCACTCGTCCAATTCAGTTTGTTAGGTGTTGTACCTGAAAGAAGACTGATCACTTTATCGCGACTGAGTTGCACGAAGATCAAAATGGTCACTGCCACGACGATCAAAATGATTACCCACCCAAAAAGCAGCAAGGGCTCGTGCGGCTGAAACGGATACGATGTCTCTGCCATGAGCAGTAGTAGCAATCCAGCGGTGACCAATCCGGCGAGGCTCTGCAGCTGTACGAGAATATACTGCAAAAAGGCGGCGACTTGACTGAGCAAACACAATCGTCCCTGCTGGATCAACGTCCGATACTGTGATGACTCATCGTGCAGTGCAGTCCAATGAGGTTCCATCCACCTGGCGATGGCTCTCGACACCTCCAACACGGCCTTTTGTGCTTCACGACGTCGCTTGAGCGCTTTCCTCCAACTTCCACCGGCCTCCTCTTCCAGGGCTGTACGCAGTTTTCGCGTGGCCTTTGCCACTGCAGTGTTGAGTCGAATCGCAATGCTTTCGTTCTCCGTTGCTGTGTCGAAAAGGCGCCAAAATCCCTGTGCGAGCGTGACTGAAGATGACAGGGTGGTATACGTTGGTGCTGATGATATCAAGCTGATCTTCGGCAGCATGTGGAAAGCCGGGTCCTTATCGTCGATCGGCGTATGAAAGAGCGGATGCCACCCCAAACGTTTGAGCAATCTTCTGAGTGCGAGTGCAAGCCAGAAGAACCGGAGGAACATCCAGGCCAGCAAGAGCGGAACCAGACAGAAAGCCACGACGAAGAACCTGTCAAACCAGACTCCTTCGATGGATGGGATACAATGCAAAACGACGCAGTATATGTAAAGCACGCCAATCAACCCACTCATCAAAAATGCCTTGGGGACGGCGAAGATAGGGCAAATCAGCAATGTCCGCACTTGCTTTTCAAGTTTGTCGAGACTGGTAAATGAGAGGGGCGTAAAGGAGGGGGTCGCAAAGTCGAGATAAACTCTGTATGAACGCTCGGCCAGAGCAAGACGACGAACGACGCTGAAGAAGGCGAGAAATGCTGCCAAGCCAATGAAAAACCAAGGAAGTAGCAGCGACACGCCACTGCGGAACTCGACTGTGCGCAAGAAGAAGAAGAACGCCTCTGCCGGAAATGGTGTCCCATCCGCCGGCCATGTTTTCATCACCACCCCGTATAACGCGGTACAGGCCAACGCAAACATGCCCAGACTGATGGCTAAAGAGCAGACCGCCGAAGGATGCGACCATTGGCCAAAGCTCGGTTGCGGCATCCTCCAAAAGAGCCGGATGGCTATGGCAAGCGGTATCGAAACAAACATTGCCCAGAGGATGATTTGTAGTAAGAGGCTACAGTACCATGGTACCCGTTGGCCCAACAACCATATCAAGGCAGGCAGCAAAGAAACGACAGATATCATGAGCGAGATCAGGAGCAGACTCAGACAACAGGCAAAGAGGTAGACGCGCTGTTCATAACTATCACGCCGGTCGAAGCTGAAGAGCTGCGCGAGCCAACCATAATTGATCCATATCTTGGCATTGCTCGCCAACATGAGAGATGGCATCAGGCATACCAGCCCCACGAACCAGAGTATCCCGATCGACAGAGACCAATAATACTTGCTGGAGTCGGTCGGCCTGGCATCTACAGATTGCCAGACGGGAAGCACGTAAGAGGATGTGAGCTCGGCTTGTCTTTGTGCTTCTCGCAGCTCGGGGGTGTTTGCTGTCCCTGCTAGTCTGGGGTTGGCCGCAGGCAATGGGCGAAGGGATGAAACACCCGTGTTCTGAGTATTTGCTGTGTCTTCCGGACGTGTCGGAGGGAGTATGCTGACCGGCCAGATGTCACTACGCCCGACAATACTGAGCCAATTGACCGGGCTGTACGATGCTCCCTGCGCATGCTTGTCGTAGGGACGACCATATTCGATCATCTGCTCAGACTTGCCCAACAAAGCCAAGGTCGCGTTGTACCAGCCCTGCGCACCCTGGGTAGGGAATTGCATACGGTCGGTTCTGCCGTGGAACGGGAAACTCCAGAGCTGATTACGACTGAAGAGCGGATACGGCGTGATGACGAGCATGCCCTGAAAATCGAGAAACGCCTCTGAATGCAGATAGAGCAGATCGATATTAAACGTGAATAATGTCGCATTTGGAACATGGCGCCGCAATGCCTGTGTGAGGAAGATGCGATCCTGTACGTCGGTTGCGAACACTCCAATGTAGTGAATCGGTTCGTGCTGAATGGCTGAGAGCATCTTGGAGAGCACAAGTTCCGTCGAAGCAGTCTCCAGAGGAGAGAACAACGGGACGACATCGCCCGGTTTCGGCTCGCCACCTTCACCCATAGGTAAAGACACCTCGTCTTGCGGCTGAATAGGCATGACGTTGGTTATCTCTGAGTGGGCCGGTCGCGTTTTCGCGACTTCAGCGCGTAGTTGCGAAATGTGTAACGGAAATGTGAGCGAGAGAAACGGTGGTCGCGCGCACGAGTTATACGATGTGGACACATCTTTTGTGTGAGATGTACCCTTCCTGACTACCTGCCCATAGATTGTGTTGGTCTCTGAAAGAATAGCGATGGTAGGGCTCTGGTCTAAGTCTTCCACGCCTTGAGCAGCCCCTGCATTGATCTGGACAAGATAGTTCATGAAAGCACACCAAGCGTCCGGCTCGTACGGCACAGTCGCATAAAAAGTCACCTTCTCATCATGGCTGACGAAAGAGAGGAATTTGCGTTTGTCGATTGCCGTTGCGCTGCCGGAGATAATCTTGACTCGCGCAAGCTCCCGATCGTTTTCGTTCAACTCATCCAGCCAATTTCTCAGGGCTATTGCCAGGGAGTCAGCAGAGCCAGAGAAAGTTGGCCCTAACACGCGAATGGGCGCATGCGGCGCTGTTAACCATGTCGGCAACCGCTGAATTTGATCGAGTGCATTGCGGAAGGCGGTTTTATGTATCCCTCTTGTCGGCGTCTCGCCGACCAAGAAGAGCACCAAGAGTTTACCCCCGTCACCCTTGATTTGACGGAAGAGAACGACGCCTGGTTCGCGGATGTAATTACGTTGCATGCGAGACGGGAGCGTCCTCACCTGATCTGGCGAAGTGAAGCTCAGGATCATTGGCGCCTGAGGCGGAGCAGTAAGCCCCTGGGTTTGTGGGTTTTGCTGCCTTTTCCATGGTAGCAAGTAGCGATCCAAGACGTAGCTCGGAGGCTCCTCAACCGTGGAGTCTTCCGGGGCCTCAATGGCGCGTTGAATGGCATCTAAATGGCGGTCGAAGAGGTAATCCAAGCGCGAGTCTTTCGGATCGGCAATCGTCGCAATAAGATGTTCGACATGATATTGCTTTCCCCCATGGGTTACGCTGCTCTCATTCCCTGTGAGGTCACAGTAATCGCCTTCATCTCGATTTTTGTCCGACGTCAGATTTGGCAGCCCGAAAAAATCGCAGAGCAATTGCACCGCCTCATTCTGAGCGGTAGTGCTCTTCTCCTCCTCTTTCGGGTCGGAGCTGAGCGAATCTTGCATGGGTGGGACCTGGGGAGACGATGTTGGTACAGTCAGCGCCGCAGGGAGGTTCTGTGGCACTGTCGGATTGTGTTGTGCCCCTTCAGCCAGCACGTTTGACAGCGGGCAAGAGAGCGTCAACGCCGTCAGCAGTGCAATCATGATGATGTTGAGAGGCTGATGTTGCATGACCATGCGTGCCTGTAGTCAGAGTGATGATCAAAAATTGTGGATGAGGACCCAAGAGGCATATCCTGGTGATGTTTCAGATCACCCAGCCCACACAGCAGGCGTGAATACGCCATACAAGGGGAGTGTTCCACACCCACCCATTAGAAAAAGCAGCTCCTGGATAATTTGAGGCGAAAAAGCTCTGCTCAGAGAAGCGGTAACAGCCGAGTCTCTGTGCATCTGTGCAATGATTCCGCCTCAAACATTGAGGGTTCTGCCAAAACTCTCGTCAAGGCAATAGTCCCTCCTGCGCAACATTTGGCAGTTCTTTTTCCGTCATCACTAACACACCGTATAGTGGCAGACGAGCAAGACGTCATTAATGGCGGCGACATTCAGCCGCCAGCATGGTTCCTCATTGGATGTTACGGGCTGTCGCAAGGGCTGCGCGATATTAGCGACATTGCTCACAACGAGTGTCAGAGAAAGCGGGACCGGTATCGGTGCCGCAAAGAGAAGCGGCCGCAAGTGGGGCATATCGCATAGCTGAGGATCACTTTCCAGCGTGCCACTGGCGCTCGTACTCCCAGCACAGAGCAAGGCACAGAGCGAGCCCGAGAGCGGTGGGTTGGCTAGCATCTCACCTTGGTGATAATCCGCGTTGCTCTGTTGTGGCTCCTTGAAACTCAGGAACAGCTCTACGGAGCTGATCTGCAGCGACTTACCGCGGAACTGGAACGGAAAGCGTTCAATGCTGAGATCCATCTGCATCGTCTGGTCCGTTGCGTTCAGATCGGTTGGATGCAGGAAGCGATACCAGTCGGTCGGGAATTCGTGCTTGAGACTGAACAGGCGCGCCCGAGGCGTGTTCTGATCATCCGTAAGTATATCTTGCAGCGCCTGCTGCGCCGCCCTCCGTAATGTGTCTCCACCCTCGCGCGCCGTGTACTTGAGATGCAGCACGACATCACTGAGCGTGTTGAAATCAAATGCGTTATTCTCCTTTGGCAGGTCAATACGCCGGCGCGAGATCGCGCCCGCGCCTTCGAACGGGAGATAGCGTTCGTCGCGGAAATTCAATTCGAACAGACCGCTGTCGTTCTGGGCGTGGCTCGTCGCGATGGACTGTATCGCAGCAAAGTTCGCAACGAAGCGATCATCGCCGTTGTCAATATCCTCCGCGTAGTCATTGCCGACGACACTGCTGATGCGCGTCTTGTTGCTCAGCAGTGTGAGTGTGCAGTTGATGCTCGTGTACGGTCCGACGACGCATGGGATGGTCAGGCTGCCGCTCTTCATACGGCGCATGTAGTGTCCCGGATAGTCCGCGTCGAACAGCGCCTCAGGCAGTTCGATCACGCACTGTCCGGTCTCTTTCAATGTAATCAGCGCGAGCGGGTCGTTGAGCACGAGAGAGACATGCTTGGTGATTTCGTATTCGCGCTTGTTCTGATCGAGGTAGGCGCGCTCCATCTGCTTGAGGGCGAGGTAGAGCCGCTCGCCCGAGAGCAAACCCTTGCGCAAACTGTCCCAATAACCAAACTGGATGAAGTTCGAATCGGTCACGCCACGCTCGAAGCGGAAGGCGCGTTCCGCCTTTTTTGCCAGGTCGTACGCGAGCTGGTAGCACTGGAAGTAGGTCGCCGAGAGGTCTGCGCTCATCCAGGCGTAGAGATCCTGGTTGGTGAACTTACCGCTCATGAAGTCTTGGACCGCTTGCGCGTCCTGCATCTGCTGCTGGTGCACGGTGAGGTCCTGCTGGGCAATGGCGGCGCGAATGTTCGCTGCCGCAATCTGCTTGTCAATCTGCATGATCTCGCTCGCGGCCAGGTTGTTTTGCAGCGACCACTCCTGCTGACGCCTGAAATAGCCCGCCATCTTGCCCGCATGCGATGCGTCATAAGTATCACTGGCAGACAAATCTTGAAATTCTCTTGCGATTGCGACAAGCGATCTGGCAATGAGGTCTCCACCAAGCATCGTGTTGTGTCCGCCGATACCCCAATAATGGAAGTCGACGTAGAATGTTGGCACTAAATAAGAATTACTTGCGAGAAGATCCGTGGTAGCCGCTCGCGACTGCCAGTCACGCGCCGAGTGCGACAACTCTAGCTCGAGGCTTTCTTCCTGCAGCAACCGCGTGCCGCCCTCGACGGTCGAGGTTTGCGTCGGGATCTGTGCCAGTTGAATCGCATCCCCGACATCGGGTACGGTGGGTAGGGTCGCGTTCAGCAGCAGCTGATAATACTGGTAACGCTGGAGGGCGACGTCTCTCGATTTCATCAACGCGTCGACCTGTGTGTTGGCTTCGTCCACCTGCTGTTTCTTCACTGCTTCCATCATGGTCAAGATGTTTGTCTCGTGCGTCGCGCGCAGGAGGGCGAGATCTTCGGCATCCTTCTTTTCCAGCGTGGAGAGTAGCGACGCACCGAGTGATCGGCACTCGGCGCACATTTCAAGTGCTTTTTGCAGCATGTAGCTGAAGCGGTAGTTCGGCAGCGGCGCGTTGAGGTCGCTCAACACGCTGCCTAGGTCGACACCTTGCGCGGCGGCTTGCACCAGGAGGAGGGGATCAATCGGCGGCTCGAACAACGGCAGTTGCCGCACGACGCCCTCGATGTTCATGCAGTGGCGAATCTTGAACAGACGGTCCGCGACGGTGTCCCAATAACTCAAGAGCTTGTCGTTCGGCGGAATGCAGAAATAGAGCGTCTTGCCCATACCGAGCAGCCCCCCACTCTCACTCGTCGGATCCGAGGATACGCCGCTGCTGAAAGGGACTGCGTTCTCAAAGTCCGCCAGCGTGTTCGAGAGCGCGTCCAGTTTGTCTCTAATGCTCGCATACGTCTCGGACGTAACCTTGCCGCGGCTGGGCAGGCGCTGCGGGCGCGGTCCAAGCAGATTGGCTGCCAGGACATACAACTGCTCGGCCTCATTAATCGACTCGATGGTGTCCTGCTGGAAGAGCTGATCACCCCACGCGATCAGATTATTGAGATATTTCATGAAGACATTCTTCTGATACGCGATCAAACGCAGCCGCGCAATGCGATGCGGCTCGAATGGATGCTGCTGCCAGTCATCGACCTGGTTCTTGAGAGCGCTATCGCCCGCATTGAGTCGCTGCATCATATCGTCGATGCGTTCGCACACCGTAGTCTTGAAGGGCAGCACCTTCCAATAGCGCGCCGGGCTCTGTTCGTCGGGCGTGTCGCTCGTCGGGTTGAAGATATAGTGGAACCACGGCACTGCGTCCTGGAAGCGCTGGTTCTGGCTGAGGCGCGTGGCGATGAGCAGCGGTGCGTGGAAGAACAGTTCCCAGTTGTACAGCGAGTAGGCGCCCTGGCCCTCCGGGCCCAGGTCCACACATTCGGCAGGATATGGTTGGTCAACCTGATACGTGGGTTGGTAGACATTACAGAACAAGCCTTGGTTTGCGGTGCCCAGACGTTGGTTGTCCTCCGTGAGCAGCCCGGGGATGCCCTTGCGGGTGAGCGCTTTGATGAAATCGCACACAAAGGGGTGGTGGAAGATCTCGAACTTGAGGAACGTGGTCGAGCTTATCCCTCCTCCGCCTGTACCGCCCACTTTCAAGGACCAGTTGTAGCCACTCTCGCTCACCATTGAGGCCCAGTCGCTGGACGCGGTAAGCGCCATTGTCCCCATGGCCGTGACTGCTCCCGCCGGCTGCGTGCTCGCGGCAGCAAGCATGGTAGCAGCCCTCGGTACGTCGGAAGCTGGAGGCCGAACGACGCCATTGCCAGAGTTGATGTAGCTTGTCACGTCCAGAGCGTTCGGATTGCCGAGAGATACGGCATGGTCTATCTGCCTCGTTGAGGCAAAGTAGGTACGCTGGGCATCCTGGTAGAAGAACGGGGCCTGCAGAAGGTACGGCTGGTACTGGTGCGGATAGAGAAGCCTGTAGGGGGTGGGCGTATGATCGAGGAAAGTACGCTGCCCTTCCTGCCCCGTCATCGCGAGGCTCGTCTGTTTCGGATTCTCCGCAAACGTCATCGCATCAATATCCGCGCCTTCAGGGGTGATTGCTGGAGGAAAGCTATTACTTTCGTCGATGCTTACCGTTTCGCCACTGCAACCGCCAATAATGAACGAGCCGACTGTAGTCATTGTGTCCTTCTGAAACTCGCTTGCCGGTATAGGAAGCGAGCGCATTTCGCATTCGATCAACAAGCAAGCGTCTCCATTCTGATCTGCTTTATCGTTTGTCTTAAAGACATATTTATAGTTCGTATAGATATGACTCTTGTCATTCTGATCGTCAAACACGCTTCTCGTAAATGATGGGTTGTCCAAAAGTTGGAGAACCTACTTCGCGACCTGTTTGGACGACCACTTGCCTTGCTTATACTCACTCCAGGCTAGACTGATCTCCCAGTACTTTTGCGGTGGGGCAGTAGCATTAATCAGGTCGCTTACACTGGCTTCTGTGATGTGTGTGTCAGATGCAGTCGGCGTCGATGGGTTCGCCTTTTGCGTAACGCTCATCGGTAGCAGAGCGTTAACGGTATACGGCGATGTTGATGGGCCATCCGCCGCAAATAATCCCCTGTGGTCGAGAAAATATACCGCAAGGCTG
>Ga0209382_10010261_pt1 | contig 11684 bp, 12 predicted proteins | sample SoiMetdeltSBSDD5_FD_187599 | JGI IMG/M metagenome (GOLD analysis project Ga0209382, IMG submission 187599) | Bulk soil microbial communities from a Populus tree surrounding site in Tennessee, USA - Soil MetaG P. deltoides SBSDD5 (SPAdes) (version 2) | ecosystem: Environmental > Terrestrial >...
CGGCAGCCGTCGTGGGTGTCTTGTTCGGCCCGATCGGGCTCATAATCTACTTTCGCACCTTCGTCGACAGCCTGACCGCGATCCTCATCGGGTGCCTCGCCTTCGCCCTGACGTCCAGAATCGACGAGCTCGATGCCTACATCGCAGGCGTCGTCGCCGGCTGGGCGGTGTCGGGCCTCTGGGCCTACTTCAGAGTTGTCGAGTCCAACCGTCAGCTCGACGTGCGCCTAGCGCGCGGGGTTCAGGGTCTGCTGCGGCGCATGTTTCCCCCGCGCTGACCTTGCGGCGGATCAAGGGCAGCGACCTGTCAAGCTCAGCGGCTGATGGCGGTGCGAAGCTGGTCGCGGAGGTCGAGGGCGAGCCCGGTGCCGGGTGTCATCGATGACGTAGAGCACGCGCCATTCCCGCATGACGCGTGCCGAGTACACCCCGTGATAGGGCACGTCCAGTTCCTTGCCGACCCGGTGGGGATTGTCGGCCAGTGGGCCGGTGAGGAAATCGCCCATGCCGATCGCCACGTCCAGCGGCAAGAATTCGGCCAGGGCACGGCGGGCAGTACGGGTCTGGTCAACCTCGTAGGACTGACCGCTGCTCACCGGGCCTCACGGGCGATCCGCTCGGCGATCAGCGCGCAGCATCTTCCCACGTGGCTGCGTGCTGGCTGGTCGCGTGGAGGTCATCGGCGGAGACTCTGAGTGGCTCGCTCATCACCTTCTAAGGTAGCCCCGAGGCGGCTTCGTCGAGCGTGTCGAGCCAGGCGGGCGGGTTGACGGCGTGCAGGCGGACGGCCGCGATCAGCCGGACATCCGGAGCCTTTCGACGCCGGAAAGCCGCCAGATCCGGGTCGATCAACGGGTGGCGGGCGGTGTTAACACGGTCACGGTGGGTTTCTCCTTCCCGTAGCGTTGGGCAGGTGGGAGACGTCCGGCCGTCTGGGTGGGGCGAGGACACCTGCATGGTGTGCCCGGCCAGCTACGGGCTCGGCCCGGGCGAGTTCGACGTTGTCGACGGTCCCGGCCCGGATTTCAGGCTCGACCGGGCGATTGGGTGGCGGGTGGACCGGTGCACCGGCGCGGCGGTCTGCATTCATCCCTACCGGGTCGGGCTCCCGGTCGGCCGCTATGTCACTGCTGATCAGCCGCTGCCGGAGGGGTCGGCGGCACGGCCTACGCCGAGCGCGCCGGCGCTGGTGATGCCCGATGACGTGACCGATCTGGAGGGCTGGCTGGTCGCGGTGCTGCGGGTCGCCGACCCAGACGAGCTGTTCGACGCCGTCGGCCGGGCGGAGCAGGCGGCGAGTGCGCGGTTCGCACCCGGCGCGGTGACCGAGGCCCTGCGCCGGGTGCTGTCTTACGAACTGGCCCACCGCGACTGACTTTCGACCTAGCTGGCGGTCACCAGGACGGGCGGCCTTGTCGCCCACAGACGGCGTCGTTCGAACAAATGTTCTATGATTCTGCCATGGTGTTGCGTGCGGCGGGTGGGGCGTGGGGGTCATACGCTGTCGCGGTGCCGGACCACCGCGATCACGAACACGCCGCGCTCGTCGCGTTGCTGCGTTCGTTGCCCAAGGGTGGCCGCTGGAACACGGTCACTGACCTGGTGCTGGAGCGCGGAAGCGCGGTCGAGGTGTGGACCGAGGCGGAGGTGGACGCCTTGTTGCCCCGGCCCGAACGGGTCGAGCTGCTGGCGCAGGCGGCCGCCGATATCGCGCGGTGGCGTGCCGAGGGTCGGCGTTTCGTGGGCATCCTGGACGCCGATTACCCGGTCCGGCTGCGCGAGGTGCACCAGGCTCCGCCGTTCCTGTTCGCGGCGGGGCAGCTCGTCGCAGACGATGCGGCGGTCGCGATCGTGGGGTCGCGCAAGGCCAGCCCGCGCAGCCTGGAGATCGCCTCGGCCGTCGCCACCGAGCTGGTGAAGGAAGGCGTCACCGTGCTATCCGGGCTGGCCGACGGGGTGCACGGCGCCGCGCACCGGACCGCGCTCGACGCCGGCGGCCGGACCGTCGCGGTGATCGGCACCGGTATCGGCCGCTGCTACCCCACAATCAATCGCGAGCTGCAGGACCGGATCGCCGTCGACGGGCTGGTGCTGTCCCAGTTCTGGCCGGACGCCCCACCCCAGCCACGCAACTTCATCATGCGCAACGCCGTGATGTCCGGTTACGGCCGCGCCACCGTCGTGGTCCAGGCCGGCGAGCAGAGCGGCGCCCGCGCCCAGGCCAGGATGGCCATCGAGCACGGCCGGCCGGTGATCCTCACCGACCATGTCGTAGCCGACACCGAATGGGCCAAACGCCTGGTGGGCCGGCCCGGGGTGCAGGTGGCGGCCAGCTTGCCGGAGGTCATGGCCCACGTCCACGCCGCGCTCAATCAGGAGAGCGAGGTCGACGCGCTGCTATCCGAGCTGGCGGGCTCGATGCTGTGATCCCGGACGCCCCACTCGCGGCGCTGCGGTCCCGCCTTGTCGCCACGGCCGGCGGATACCTTCGCAACATGGTCACTGGCGGCACCTGCCATCGGTGCTACACACCAGTTGATGGAGCCGGCATGTGCTCCCGGTGTCGCCGTGACAAGGCGGACGATGCCGCCGCGGTACTGCCCGATGCGCTGGGCTTCATGACCTACGCCTCCCGCCACGAACCCATCGCGCAATCCGGTCGACTCATGTGGGACTACAAGTCGCCGATCCAGCCGTCGGCGAGCGCCCAGCGAACGATCAAACTGCTGGCCGCTCTGGCGTTGCAGGGACATCGCGACTGCCCGCGGGCACTGCTCGGAACCGCCCCCACTGCGTGGGCCGTGGTTCCATCGTTGCCCGCCGCAACGGCGCCCGACGACCACCAGTTGGCCCGCATCCTGCGGTCGCTAGCCAGGCCGAACAGCACCGAGATCAGCATGCGCGGCGTCGGAGATCCGGAGTCGCCACGTGCTCTCTGCGCCGCCCACTTCGCTGTGCGGTCACGGATTCCGCGCCGTGCTCATGTGCTGCTCGTCGAGGACACCTGGGCCAGCGGCGGCCACGCGCAGTCCGCGGCCCTCGCCCTTCGTGCGGCCGGTGCGGACCATGTCTCGCTGCTCGCGCTCGCCCGTTGGCTCACACCGGAATGGGGTGCCACCACAGCGCCCTGGATGAAGAACACTCTTGCCGGCCTGGACTACGACCCGACCATCTGCCCGTGGACGCAGGCCTCCTGCCCTACGTGACGTGGATGACCGCTATCCGCGACCAAGATCAGCGGCGGCGGTGCGAATCTGGTCGCGGAGGTCGAGGGCGAGGCTGGCGGTCTGGAAGCGGGGGCGTTCCAGGGCGTTGGCGAGCTGTCCGAGGCGGCGTTTGACCGCTTCGCTGGGGCGCTGGGCGGTGATAGTCAGGACTTCGCCGAGGTTGTCGGCTGTCTTTGCCGGCGGCCGCTGGCCCCGGTTGTCCGGGCAAATCCAGCCCCACACGTGGCCACCTCCAAAGAGGCAAGGACAGGCGGAAAGTCCAGCTCGAGACCGGTTCGATGGCCGGCTTCACAGTGCCGAGGTGGGGCCGACTCTCGACGGACAGGTGGGGCCAGAACTGCCCGAACAAGACAGAGTAGCCGGGTGGAGGCGGTGACTTGGTATTAGATCGCGTGCCCAAAGCGAGAATGCCGCCCGGGTCGTCTTCACCGTGAACGTCCTCGCGAGCATGTTCGGCGCGGTGGAGTGCGTCCCTTTCGACTGCCTGCTGGTCACGCACCCGCGCGCGGGCTCGAGCCGAGGTCCCGGTAGGCGACATCCACCCGGTCAGCTGCCCGATCAGGTCCTCGACGTCAGGCAGCGGCCCGTGCCCGAGCTGGTGAACCCGCCGCACCTCCACGGCCAACGCCAGCCCCTGTGCGGCCGGACCGCCCGTAACGTCAAGGCCGAGCGCGGGTTCGCGCCGCTCCTGCCGACCGGGCAGCGACAGCGCATCTAGCACACCGCATCCAGCTCCAGCAGCTCCGCCGCAGCCGACGCCGCAGCCTCGACGGTCGCCGGATCACCGCCCGCAGCCACCCGAGCCGCCATGAGAATCCGATCGCCCCGGTCGGCGTCGCTGGTCAACGCCGCCACCGTCGTCCCGGTCGCCATCGCGATCCGGTGCAGCTCCGTCACCCCCCAGCGCCGCCCGCTCCCCGCTATCCACCCGGCTGATCGTCGGCTGCGAGATCCCGGTCATCGCTGGCATCACGGCCCACTGAATGCCGTCACGGCTCGATGACAACGGACGCCATGCCATCATCGACTGGACGCACTCGCCGACGTGCGATCCTCGCGCTGACCAGCTAAGCACGCTCAAGACGCGGCGTTGCCGGAGAGACCAGTGAGGCCGATCCCACCTTCCTCGTTGCCGGTCGGCACCGTCGTCATATCGAACGCCACAGGGTCCCTGACCTAGGATCGCACCGGTACGCGAACTGTGCCATCTCAGTGGCCACCCGCGAGGCTCGGCACTTCATGTTCGGAGGTACTCTGTTCGGCGCATGTCGACGTGACGATCATGACGGAGAGCCAGTGACGAGCCCAGTGGCGCCAATCGCCAGCCAGCTACTAAACTTGCACGAGGATGCGAAGTCAGTGATTACCGAAGCCGCCGAGAAGAATGCAGCAAAGCTTGGTCGGCTCGTCCAATTCGACATGGATATCGTCGCATGGGTAGAGCGGATCACAGGCCGGCCTGAACAACGACAATTGCGAGATGGTCGACATAATCTCGGTTACGCCATTTACTCGGCCAGTTCGGGTCTATACGTCCAGGCGTACGCGAGTCTACGACTATTCCTTGAGTTGAGCTTCGCGTCCATCTACTTTTCCGCAAACGAGCTCCATCGACGGAAATGGGCGGCGAATCGGGCTGACTTTTCCTGGGCCAAGGCGCTAGACGAGAAGGAGGGTGTCCTCTCCCCAAACTTCGTTCGGGAGTTCAGCGAGTCCGCGTCGATTGACGCATCTAGCTATGCGCTTTCCGCGGCCAGATGCTATCGACACTGTTCCGAGTTTGTTCACGGCAAGCTCGCCGTCACCGAGTCCCTACCGGAGACGCTTTCGTACTCGCAAGAAGTCATGACAGACTGGATTGACACGGCGATCTTCGCAAGCGAAGCCGTCTTGTACCTTATCTACAGCCGATACGGCGATGAGCTTTTGCCGATCGACGACGGTCAACTCTCGGCAACCCTCGAAGACGCCTTCTACCATCTACGCCAGATACGTCAACGAATTGGCTTGCCGGTGGAGGAGGTGCACCATCATGGCCAGTGATCTGTTCTTCAGGACCGAAGATATTCGAGCAGAAGAAGTCCTGAACTACCTGGTTGAGACCGATATAGACAGAGTGGTAATCGACCGGCTCAAGGGTCGCTCGCCCATCATTCTGCGTGGCAGCCGTGGTGTTGGCAAGTCATTCCTGCTAAGGGCAGCCGAAGCGGAGCTCAATCGAGAGTTCGAGCCGAACCACGTACTTCCCGTCTACTTGACCTTCGCCCGCGCTCCCTTAATTCAGACACCTATGCCAGACAAATTTATTGCCTGGATGATATCGAAGATATGCAACCGTATCATCCGAGCGGCCACTCAACGCGGATTGAATCTGCCGGGCGGCTCGGCGATAGATGCTATTCGAGGAGGGCGCTCCACCCAGAAGCCCTCACGAATGGAGCAAATAGAGACGCTTCTTGAGGATTCGTGGAAAAATCGCCATCCTTCGGTGCCCGGTGACGATCTCCCAGGCCCCGAAGTCGTGCGTGATGCCGTTGAGGATCTATGCCGACACACTGGATTAGCCCGGATCGCGCTATTTGTCGACGAAGCAGCTCATGTCTTTATACCGCAACAACAACGCCAATTCTTTACGCTTATGCGAGATTTGCGAAGCCCATACATCTCCGTTAAAGCGGCCGTCTACCCCGGCGCTACTTCGTTTGGCGAGTCGTTTCAGCCTACCCATGATGCAACTATACTTGATCTGGATCGCCCTGTAACGGATCAGGATTATGCTGCCACCATGCGTGAGTTGGTCCTGAAACAAGACGACTCGCGTAAGCGATCCATCGACCAATACGGTGAGGTATTTGACACTCTGGCCTATGCCGCCACAGGAAATCCAAGAATCCTGCTTAAGACCGTAGCGCGCACGAGTCCCCTTAACCGACGGGCCGGGCAGGAGACGATACGCGAATATTATCGCGACGAGATTTGGAGCGAGCATTCGAGCCTTGCCGAACGATATCCGGGTCACAAAGAACTGATCGACTGGGGCAGGCGCTTCATCGAGGGAAGCGTACTTCCGGAGCTTCACACAAGGAACTTGCATAGGAGTCAAGCATCGTCATACCTTTGGGTGCATCGCGATTGCCCCCAGGCGGTCCGAGAGGCACTAAGACTCTTGTGCTACAGCAGCATACTTCAAGAGGGGATTTCAGGCGTTCGTGCCACGAGGAGCGAGGTAGGCACCCGATACATGGTCAACCTAGGTTGCCTATTTGCGCTAGACTCCGACCCGATTGCGTTTGGTGCGCTCGTCAGGGGAAGTCTATCCGTTCGAAGGATGATCGAGTTTGGTGCAAATCATAAGGCTTATCAGCCAATAGACAAACTTAAAGTGAATCTGTCCGAAGTCGAAGATCGCTCGGCCCTTGAAGCGCGGCTGCAGACGCCGAGCCATGTTCTTGACCTCACACTCTTCCAACGACAAAAGCTTCGTGAGCTGGGTTTCACTACGATCGGCCATGTTCTCAAGGCAGATGAGAACGACTTTATGCAGGCTTATTACGTAGGTCCCGTAAGGGCCAGGCAGATGCGGAATGCGGCAGTTGCCGCCGTACTCGAATATCTTTCGGGATAGTGCGCTGATGCAAGATCCTCAAACGGTCGCGCGTTGACCGGCTGACGAGGGACGATGGCTGTATCAGCGGCTGACGGCGGTGCGGAGCTGGTCGCGAAGGTCGAGCGCGAGGGTGGTGGTTTGGAAGCGGGGCCGTTCCAGGGCGTTGGCGAGCTGTCCCAGGCGGCGCGCGACGAGCTCGGAGGGGCGCTGGACAGTGACAGATAGGACATTGCCGATGTTGGTTGCCGCACCTTCCAGGTTGTCGCCGGCCAGTTGGGCAGCTGCGAGGGTGAGCTGGGCAACGCAGAGCGACCCGAGTTGACGTCGCTCAGGCGGCTCAGCTTCGTACAGCTCGATGGCCCGGCTGGCGTGGCGCTCGGCGTCGGAGTAGTGGGGTTGGCCGCCCAACAGCAGCAACACCTCGCCCCTCATGCGCGCCTGCGCCGCGAGAGGGAACGTGAGGGAGCCGCCGGGATAATCGTCGCCGCGCAGCTCCTCACGCGCCTGCTCTGCTCGGGCCAATGCATTCTTGGCGCAACGGTGGTCGCGTAGCCGAGCCTGAGCACGGGCCTCCTGGGATGCAAGGTGAATACGAGCGGTACCAGTCTCGGGTATGTACTGCCAGCCATCTGCGGCCAGCTCGGCCGCGACGCGTGGCCGGTTCTCCCAATACGCAACCATGCATTGCATAGCGCGTACCCAGCAGCGCAGCGCGTTGTGGCCGGCGAGTTCGGCGCAGAGGAATGCGGTACGGAATTGGGTGGTGGCTGCCGAGGTGTGGCCGAGGTCGTGGGAGGCCTCGCCGAGGATGGCGCACAGGAGGCCGGCGACGAGGTAGAGGTCGCGGGTCTTGTCGGGTGGCTGGCGGCCCTCCAACAACTCGAACGCGCGGTTGCGGAGTTCGCGGACCTCGACGAACGTGGGGTAGACGGGGCGGTTGCCGTAGTTGGCGACGATACGATCGATGTCGGCGCGGAATTGCTCGACGGTGTGCGGGCCGGCATTGCTCTGACCGGCGAACTGCGCGAACCGGGCGGACTCCGCCGCTGCCATCGCAACCTCCCTTTCCAGAGCCAGGGTGCTGGCCTCGTCGTGATACGGGCCGACGTTCTGCCGGGGTGCGGGCACGATCTCGGTGCCAGGCATCGGCCGCGGGGGGCCGAACAACCGCTCGGCGGGTTCACCGAACATCTGATCCAGCACGCGGCGGCTCGACAGATGCGGCAGGCCATCGAGATCACCCGCCAGCCAACGGCGCACCTGCCGGTGCGAGACCGTCAACGCTTTGCCCTGGCCGGCATCGGCCAGGCGGCGCGAGGTGGCGGCGTACTCCCGCTGGAAGTCCACAATGGTCAGCCGGAGTTGCTGGGCGAGCTGCTCCAACCGCGTCTGCGGATACGACACCGCTCGGGTCATCCCGGCACCCTCCTGAGCTCGGCGGCCCCAACCAGGCTAGGGACCACCCGCCGTAGTCGACAGCGCACCGGGCGAAATGGCCTGCAGAAGTCCAGCCGTCTGGTCGACGGACCTGCGGCCGACCAGCCCACGTCAGCGCGAAGCCCGGCACCGTCTTGCCGTGCGGCCGGCGAGCGTGCCGGTTGGCCGATGAGGCAGGTGAGATGTGGTGACGGAGATCGACCCGGCCGGAGCGGTGATGTTGCGACGGCGGATGGTGCAGCGGCTGCTGGACCTGGGCTATGTGCCGGCCGGGTGGGACGAAGCGCTGGAGGCGGTGCCGCGGCATGCGTTCGTGCCGGACCTGGTGTGGCACCCGATCCCGAGGGGATACCTGCCGCTGTGTCGCGGCGATGATCCGGCGGCGTGGCTGGGGTTGGCCTACCGCGACGACGAGCGGATCGTCGCGCAGGTCGACGACGGCACCCCCAAGGGGATCGGCCGCCACCCGAGCTGCACGGTGCTGTCCATGTCGGAGGTCACCTGGCTGCTGTCCCTGGTCACGGCCGCACCCGGCGCGCGGGTGTGCGTGGTGGGCGCCGGCCTCGGCTACCTGACGGCGCTGCTCGCCCACCGGCTCGGCGCCGGCGCGGTGGCCGCCATCGAGATCGACCCCGGCCTCGCGGCCGACTGCCGGCGCCGGCTGGGTTCCGTTGGCCTGGGCGGCGTCGAGGTGCTCACCGGGGACGGCACGGTCGAGCTGCCGGCCGGGGCGGCGTTCGACCTGCTCCTGTCCACGGTCACCGTGCAGCGGGTGCCCGGCGAGTGGCTGCGGCGGGTGCGGCCGGGCGGGTCGATCATCACCGGGTACGGCACCGCCTACTGCCACGACGCCGTCGTCCGCCTCCAGGTCCACCACGCGCGCAATGCGACCGGGCGCGTGGCGGGTGAGATCGAATGCGAATGGGAACGCGGGCAACGCATCCGCCCGACCCTCACCGCCGCCGAAGTCGACGCGGCCGCGTCCGGGGCCGACGTCATCACCTTCGACGTGCACCACCCGAACCACCCCTACGACGCCTGCTTCGCGATCGGCATCCGGGTGCCGAACTGCGTCCGGGTCGACGTCGCCAGCGACGACATGTGGTTCGTCGACGCGGACACCGGATCACGAGCCCACTGGCACCGCTCGCCAGCGGGCCGCTACCGGGTCGACCACTACGGCCCCCGCCGCCTCTGGGACGAGATCGACGCCGCACACCGCTGGTGGGTCGCCGCCGGCCGCCCTGAGGCCGGCGACTGGCTCGTCACCGCCACCCCCGACGCCACCGCCACCGCCCTTCCCCTCACCGTGGCGGCCGCCGGATGATCGGGCACCCGCGACCCGCCGAGGAGCACCCGATGGCCCCGACACCACGTTGGCTGACCTGGCGTTTTGGCTGGTCAGGCCCCTGCCGGTAAGATGCCCGGCGGAGGATTCGCCTAGTGGCCTAGGGCGCACGATTGGAAATCGTGTTGGGGTTGATAGCCCCTCATGGGTTCAAATCCCATATCCTCCGCAGTTGACCAGCACGAACGCCCCGGCACCAGCCTTCGGTGCCGGGGCGTTCGTCGTCCTAGTCTCAGTTCCAGTCTCAGTTGCCCGACCGGTCACGGCCGTGCCGGGTCGTCTGGCGGCTCGTCGTCGGCATCGGGGCTGCCCCAGACCAGGCCGCTCACCTGGTTGGCGATAGCGGCCAGGAACTCCTTCGGAACGTGCATGTACCGCTTGGCCACCGCCGCGTCGGACCACCCCATGATCTCCATGACAGCCGGCAACGGGACCTTGAGAACCAGAAGCATGGTCGCGGCCGTGTGCCTCGCGTCGTGCATGCGACGTGTATGGGTCTGAGAACCGTGAGCCGCTCATTATGCTCAACTCCGCGGTCGATTTAGGTCGACTTGGCGTCGATCGGCCGTTAAGGTTCCTTAATTAGCGAACCAAAATGTCATCACGGCGATGAGGACTCCGATGATCACGCCTGTCGCAATCTGTCGCCAATTCTCTAGACGCAAGCCCTCTGTTCGCAGCCTGTAGAGAATTCCCAGGAAAGAGATCTTTGTTAGCGCATTCGGCCACACTCGTAACCCTCCGGACTTCAACCTTACGTATCCGATGGCGAGTGCAGCTAGAAAGCTGAGAAGGTAAAGGAGGCGCGCGGTTGGTCCGACGCCTTCGTACCATGCCGGAAGGTGCGGTTCTACGCGTGCGGCATCGAACGGCCCGAAAAGGTAGTGTCGGTATTCTTCGTCTTGTATCGCCACCTGGGCAAGGGCGGCTAGAATGAGCAAGAATGGCCAGGTGAGCAGGAAATTGATAAATTTCGGAGTAATAAGGGCGCTTGCGGCGCCGAGTTTGATGGCATTCTTGAACTCATTCATATGCTGCCGCGCGAGAGCGGAAGGTGCGATGACTGAGTATCTGCGCAAAGTGAGGTCAACCAAAACGATGCCGCCGTCGCTCCAATGCAACAGGAGGCGAGTGCGCTTAGATTTTACTAAGCGCAGGTCGAGGTTATCGCTCAGCTCGATTTCTTCTCCGGTCTTGATGGCTAAGCCTGCTGCTTGTGTGACGCCTGTCTCCCAGTCAAGCGGAGAGCGAAGTACGAGGAAGGCCCAGTGGTCGGCGCTTTCAGTCACTGCCCTGAGGGCGCCGCTCATGACTAACCGTGACACCAGTCGCGTGCCTAGTTTGGTCAAAGCAGCTCCTAGGTTCGACGTGTTGAGATCCTGGTCGCTTTGTTGTGCCGCGAAGCTGTTGCCACCATCGTCTGCCGAACCAGGCAACTGGCCAAGCGAGCCAGGTCGGCTGCACGCCCCCTCGTCGGACTGTCCAAAGCCGGCACTCGCAGCGAATCCGGGGTTGGGACGGACTGCCGCGAGTCTGTGAGGGAGGTGATGGCTTCCGGGGCTGGTGTGATGGTGGGTGGCAGCTGCATGGCCAGCAGCACCGGCACCGCTAGGACCAGGTAGTTCACGAGCGGATCGTCCAGCCACGACGGTAATACGTCGGACACGACGTTCGTCATGAGTCCCCCCGCCGCGACCGTCACGGCAGCGCCGATCACGCCAGTTGTCTGCCTTCGGGACCGCGACACCCCAACCTCCTCGCACGCCTAGTCTAAGCATCGCCACACAAGCCGCCATCGTTGCGCCTGTAGCGCAACGTGTGGCAGGGATGGGTCGGTACAGACCGAGCGCCAGTGTCACGGGGGTAAGACGGCTGGCCCGGCCTTGATCTCGCTGGAGATCGCTGCCTGGTACGGCAGCCGCCATTCGCTAGCTGACCAGGGCGATCTTGGTGTCGTGGGTGAGTCTGGCGCGTTGGTGGAACCATCGTGCGCGTGCCTGGTGCTTGCGTCGCCAATTTGTCCAGTAGGTTGTGTGGTCGGGTGGTTGGGGTGTGGTGGTGGTTT
>Ga0209382_10010262_pt1 | contig 11683 bp, 13 predicted proteins | sample SoiMetdeltSBSDD5_FD_187599 | JGI IMG/M metagenome (GOLD analysis project Ga0209382, IMG submission 187599) | Bulk soil microbial communities from a Populus tree surrounding site in Tennessee, USA - Soil MetaG P. deltoides SBSDD5 (SPAdes) (version 2) | ecosystem: Environmental > Terrestrial >...
CGTCGGGTATGCACGGGCTTATGCCGCGCTTTCGCGGACCCATATGATCGCTTGGGTCAACCCGTCAGATGGTGACTACCTGAACCCTGACGCGCTCGACCGCGCATATCAATTGGCCAGTAAGGCGCTACAGCTCGATCCCAACCTCCCCCAGGCCCACGCGGATTTGGGATATGTCCTGACGTATAAGCGCCAGCATGAGGCGTCATTAGCGAAGTTCGAGGCTGCCATTGCACTCAATCCTAATTTCACGGAATGGCGATTCGCATTGGCTCTTGTGTATGCGGGCGAGCCGGCGAGGGCCACCGACATCGTGAAAGCACACATGCGGCTCGATCCGTACTGTCCTCCCGCGGCGCCCGGATTTCTGGGATTCGCACACTACATGCTGGAAGACTATGCAGAAGCATTGGCGCCATTGACCGACTGTGTTTCGCGAGCGCCTAACATGCGTTCCGGTCATGCGTGGCTTGCCGCAACCTACGCGCAAATCGGAGAACTCAAGAAAGCACGCAAGGAGGCGGTTGAGGTTCTACGAATTGAACCAGGCTGGACAATTGAGGGCGCAGCCAGACAGCTTGCTGTCTTCAAATATCCAAGAGACGTTGAACATTGGCTAGCTGGCTTGCGGAAGGCGGGGTTGCCGGAGAAGTGACGCGAGCCGCGATTAGACTTGAGCGCAGCGAGGGGTCTGCTGCTAAGCGAAGCCTCTGAGTTGGCAGTGAAGGCAGGTTAGGGTCAATAGCGTCGCGCGCTCAACGTCGGCTTTTGGACCACTTCTGCCGGTCCACGTGGAACCACGGCCGAAGAGTGCCCGAAGCCGACATTCCGCGAGCAGGTTCGTATGGGGATGTTTGCTGAAAGCTCTCAGGTTTTGCTCGGACGTGCATGAGGGACCGCCGGATGAACTCGTGCGGGTCGAACGTCATCGTCTTGTAGCGGGCTGGCCCATCGAGCGGGTAGTCCTGTATTCCACGCTGATCGGCAGCGATCAGTGGTTGGGATCGCCACAGGGTGCGTGTGGCGCGACAGGTAGCATCACCAGGGAGGCCTGACCCGATGTGGTCATTCCGGCGCGTACCCGGTGCCGGGAAAAGCTGACGTCGTCCGCGCGCGCCTCTTCGGATGGTGCACGATCGGCCGGCGTGGCGAAAGAAAAGTTTATCTCTCTGGCAGGCCCGCCTTGCGCAGCCCGTCAAAGAAATGCTCGGCATCCTCGGGGCGTTTGTAGAGGGACAGTCGCCTTTGCGTAGCGTCGATCGTGAACTTCGGATCGATCCGCAGCACCTCGGCCACCTCCGCGCCGGCCTCATCGAGTCGCCCCAATTGCGCATACGTCGCAGCCAGCCAGACATGGCCTTCCCTAAAATCAGGAGCCCGCGAGACACAGTCACGTAACGGGGGCAGCGCTTGCGAATACTCTTTGAGCAAATAGCGGGCGAGTCCCAAAACCCCGAGTGCCGACGGTGAATAGAACGGATCGTAACGCATGTGTGTCTCGATGACCTGAGCGGCCCTCGCTGGTTGTCCCGCGCGATTCAGCGCTATGCCCAACCGCCAATCCGTGAAATTCGGGTTCAATGCCAAGGCCTTCTCGAACTCGGCTACGGACTGTTCATGCTTGCCCTGGAAGGTCAGAACCATTCCGAAATTGGCATGAGCGATCGGAAGATAGGGGTCGAGTTCAACGGCCTTCCGAGCGAGGCGATGCGCGCGTTCAAGAGCAGCGGGGATGAGAAAATCTTCATCCAGCGGCCACATCCAAGCAGTCAATTGTGTATTCGCGAGAGCGCCGTAGGCCCGAGCGTAGTGCGGATCGAGGGCGATTGAGCGCTCGAGGAGGCGCCGCACTTCATAAAGGTCGGCCACGTTGAGCGATGACCACGTGCTCCAGATGTCCAAAGCGCGCATGAAGAAATCATGCGCCTGCCAGGTCGCCGGTGGCTTTAGCAACGTGCGCTCGGCCTCTGCCTTTTTGACATGGGCCACCAGGAGCGCAACGATCGTCCGGGAAACCTCGTCCTGAACATCGAAGACATCCTCCAGCTCGCGGTCGTAGCGCTCTCCCCAGCGGTGCGCACCGGTCACAGCATCGATGAGCTGGGCGCTGATGCGGATGCGATGACCGGCGCGGCGGATGCTGCCTTCAAGAACGTAGTGCACGCCGAGTTCGCGGCCGACCTGCCGAATGTCCGGTGATCTTCCCTTGTACTGGAAGCTCGAGTTGCGAGCGATGACGAACAGCTCGGAGAACCGTGACAGCGCGGTGATGATGTCATCGGTAATTCCGTCGCTGAAGTAGTCTTGGCCCGGATCGCCACTCATGTTGGCGAAAGCGAGAACGGCGATCGAGGGCTTGTCCGGGAGGGTGAGGACAGGCTTCGGCGGTTCTGCTGCCCCGCCGGCGATTGCACCGGCGGTCGACTCCCGCTCTTCCCGCACCGCGCCCACAAAGCGGAAACCCTTGCGCGGCAGCGTCTTGATGAGGCGTTGCCCGTCGCCGCTGTCGCCAATGGCATTCCGGACCGCTTTGAGGCGGGTCGTCAGCGCCGCGTCCGAGACGATGCGCCCCTCCCAGATCGCGGTAATGAGATCGTCCTTGCTGACGACGCGCTCCCGGTTGCGGATCAGATAGTCGAGAAGGTCGAATACCTGCGGCGCAACGGAGACCACGTCGGCCCCCCGACGCAGCTCCCGCTTGACCGTGTCGAGCACGAAGTTCTCGAAAAGATAGAGCAATCTCGAATTCCCTTCATGGGCTTAAGCGAAGGAGTCCAGCGTAGCACAGGCTCTCACGCGAGAAATCATGCCCTGGTCGGGAATTAGTCAGGGGATGTCAGGCCAACGTCAAGCGTGCCCTCGCGCGTCCGTTTATCTTCCCGAGTGATCCAGGTACTGCGCCGCCTCCACAAGGAAACGCCAATGCCTCCCTTGAAAGACTGCATCATCCGCCGCAACCAGGGCCCCGATTTCACAGGGGAGCCGACAATTGCCCGGCAAGGGTGACCAAGGGAGACAGCTATGAAGAGGAAGATCATTGCGCCACCTTGTCCGGGGCTAGCTGCCACAACCAGCCGGGGCTTTGGCGCAACATCCCTACCCCGAGCGGCGACACTGACGCAGTCGGCAGAGAAATTGCGGGACGCAACGTGCCGTTGAGCCTGCGGTCCAGAAGCAAAGGGCAGGTCACGACAGCCAAACAAGGATGAGTACCATGACCACTGCAGTCTCTCGGAGAGAAATCCTACTTGGGACCGCAATCATTTGCTTGTTGCTTGCCGGCCCCATCTCCGCCATGGGGCAAGACCAATATCCTGACCGCCTCATCAAGATCATCGTGCCGGATCCCGCAGGTAGTCCGCAGGACACGCTTGCCCGCATCGTCGCCGACAAGCTTCAGTCGAAGTGGGGAAAGCCGGTCATTGTGGAGAACCGGTCGGGCGCCTCCACTAACATCGGCGCCGAGGCCGTGGCGAAAGCCGAGCCCGACGGCTATACGCTCATTGTCGCTCCCCCGGTCACATTCTCTGTCAGCCAGCACCTATTTAGCAACCTCCGCCACGACCCGGCGGCATTCGTCCCCATAACCGTCATTGCCACAACCCCCAACATTCTTGTTGTCAGGCCCGGGCTGCCGGCAGGCAGCCTGCAGGAGCTGATCGCTTTGGCGAAATCTCAGCCCGGGAAGCTGACGTATGCATCGCCGGGACGGGGCAGCTTGCTGCACCTCGCGGCGGAGATGCTGAAAGCCCATGCCGGCATCGACATGGTCCATGTGCCATACAGGGGGGGCGGCTTTATCAATGACATGTTGGGCGGCAGGATCGATGTTGCATTTGCCCCTTTGACGTCAGCGTCTCAGTGGCTCGAAAGCGGCCAGCTGAGGGCACTCGCTGTAGGCAGCGCCACGCGATCTGAGTTGCTGAGCAACGTCCCAGCGCTCGCAGAAACGATACCGGGTTTTACCTCGACTGCCTGGTTCGCGATGGCAGCTCCATCGAAGACATCACCTCAGATTGCCGAGAAATTGTCCTCCGCGATACGCGCGGCTCTGAGAGAACCTGACGCATTGGCGAAATTGCAAAACCTCAAGGCCACGCCGATCCTCAACTCGCCTTCGGAGGCGGCCGCGTTCTTCCGCGAGGAGAGCGAGCGCTGGCGCAAGGTTATCGTTTCCGCCGGGATCAAGCCGGACTGAGTTCCGCGATGACGAGACTTCCTGTGGCGCGCCATTGCAACGGCGACTGGCGTGGTTCTCACCGCGATTACCGGAGCGAGAAGATGGATCGGCCACGCGCCCTTGTGATCGGCGGCTCTCTCGGCGGCCTGTTCGCTGCGCACCTCCTGCGCAGCATCGGCTGGGATGTCGCCGTGTTCGAGCGTTCCAAGGCCGACCTTGCGGATCGTGGTGTCGGCCTTGGCACGCGCCCGGAGCTGTTTGCGGTCTTCCGGCGCATCGGCATCGGCCTCGATGAGTCGATCAGGGTCGAGATGCGCTCGCGCATCGGACTCGACCGCAACGGCGAGGCGATATGCGAAGTTCCGGTGCGCGGGGTCGTCACTGCTTGGGATCGCATCTACGGCGCGCTCAAGACGGCCTTGCCATCGCAATTCTATCGCTCCGGAATGCAGCTCGAACGGTTCGAACAGAGCACGCACACGGTCACTGCGATCTTCGCCGACGGATTGCGGATCGAGGGCGATCTGCTCATCGGCGCTGACGGCATTCATTCCACGGTTCGCCGGCAGCTTATCCCTGAAGCCAAACCTCGCTATGCCGGCTACGTTGGTTGGCGCGGCATGGTTGAAGAGGGCGATGTGCCAGTTTCATTCCGCGCCACGGTTTTCCATCACATGTATTTTTGCTTCCCGGAAGGCGAGCTGGCACTCTCGGTTCCGATGGCAGCGTCCTATGGTCACGCGCATCAGGCTCGTCGCCGCTGCCAATTCAGCTGGTTCCGGCCCGTCGACTACGGTATCCCGCTGCGACAGATGTGCACCGATGCCAGCGGTCACTGCCATGGCGAATCGATACCTCCGCCATTGATTCGGCCAGAGCTGATCGAAGAGCTCAGGGACAGCGCGGTCGCTTCGCTTGCCCCACAGGTCGCGGCCTTGGTTTTGCGAGCCGTGCAACCAATTCTGCAGCCGATTTTCGACTTGGAATCGCCGTGCATTGCGTTCGGCAGAGCGGTACTCGTTGGCGACGCCGCGTTCTGTGCACGACCACACGTCGGCACGGGCGTCACCAAGGCAGCGCTCGATGCGCAGTGCCTGGCGGACGCGCTCCTTTGCGCGGGAAACGACATCGAAGCCGCGCTGATGCGCTATGACATCGAGCGGCGGCAATTCGGCAAGAGGCTGGTTGCCTACGGGCGATACCTTGGCCGATACCTAGAAGGTCAACTCAAACCGCGCGAAGCACGCACGGCAGCCGAGCTCCATCGACACCCCGAGACTGTCATGCGCGAGTTTGGTAGTGGCGGCGCATTCGACGGCGACCCGAACGATCCGTGGCGGTCGTAGGCATTCGCGACACAATCGGCTCACCCAAGCCTGTCATCCCGGCTCCCGGCCTTCATCTACCATTAACTGGGCGCTATCCGACCCAGCCTTTCAGGTCCCGCAAGTGGTGAAGGATTCGGATGTCGTTGCCGGCCCGCGCGTCAAATCGAGTGCGAAGCGGTCGAATTGCAAGACCTTATGGAGGATCCGGACCATCAGCGCGCCAGTCGTCCCGATCGGAAAAGAACCAGCGAAAGATCAGCTTTTCGCCATTGCTCGGTCAGGACTTCGGCACCGGCTTCTCTTATCCATGGCCCCTGGTCTGCAACAAGATCAGGGTTCCCTGAGGTCGCCACCCCGATCCAAGCGTTCGCCCGGGACCGTCTTTTCATCTTTGTTGGAGGAGTTACTACATGCGAATGCAGTGTCGTCGTGCGCTCGCAGCGTTAGCCGCCATTGTCGCTGCCGGTTGCTTCATAGCAACGCCAGCTGACGCCAAACCCAGAGATTGCCGGGAGCGAGGTAAGTGCGCCAAAGAGGCCCACGGCAAGAAGCTCGTGAGGCATGTAGGTCACGTGCCGAAACGGGCGAGGCTGGGTCATGCTAAACGAGGCCCGCACGTAGCTAGGGCTTCCCAAGTTTGGCATGGATGGGGAGGATCGTTCTATCTCGACGGCGTCCGCTACCCCGGAGGCAATCCTCGCGGCCCGGCCTCCGCACTCAACAACTGGGAAGGTGGCTTTCATCCGGTAGCATTCTGGGTGCTTACCGCGCGATACTCGCACTGAGGAAGCCCAAAACGTTTTCGCTTGCTGGGCCCATCATCTGCGACAATTCAGTGTCGATGGTGACGGGTCTGGCTCTCGAAATACTCCACTGAACGATCAACCCAGCAAGCCGACGTTTCAACGATTCTCGACAAAACAAGCAATAGCGCGGGGGTGGGTGTTGCTGCTCTCTCTCACCTAAATCGGAGTGGACGTAAAGCAGACCGTGAGCAAGGCAGCTATTGGAGCAGACCTGCCGCCCTGCCCCGCGGTTACGTGGCCGTGATCGGCTACGAAACATAGAAGATGAAAGGAGAAGCGTCATGAAGAGCACGGCCAGCGTCTTATTAGCGGGTGCGCTATGCGTCTTTGGGGTGAGCACAGCAGGGGCGCAAGACGCTGTGAAAGCCGACCCCAAGCACTACACGGTGACGTTTGAGAACGAACAGGTCCGCGTCCTCAAAATTTCGTACGGGCCGAAAGAGAAGTCGGTCATGCATGAGCACCCGAATTCGGTTGCTGTGTTCCTCACTGATGGTCAGATCAAGTTCACGTTTGCGGACGGCAAGACGCAAGAAATCAGCGTGAAGGCCGGACACTCCGTGTGGGACGCTGCAGGAAAACATCTGCCAGAAAATATGGGTGACAAGCCGTTCGAGGTTGTGCTGATCGAGATAAAGAAATGAGGGGGTCATCTGCTGAAGTAGCCTTTCAACATTCGGTACCTAGGCTCTCCTCAGCACGCGGACTCCGCTGGGGAGAGCGCGGCCGGCGATCAAGGACTCGGACGACGGGGAGAGTTTTGCGGGCAACGATGCACAAGAGGAGGGACCCCAATGCCTCGAACATCACGTGCGCACAGCCAGGACGGCTAAGGGCGACCAGAGAGGACAAGGGTTTGCGAGAGCCGTTCGCGCCATTCGTGCTCCGTCTCGCCTAGCGGAAATCGAGACGAAACCAACTTTACGTGTGCCGACGCAAAGGCACGGGAACGAGGAACTTTGGTCATGCACAGGCAAATTTTTGGTCTCTGCGCTCTTGTACTGCTTGTTTCCGGGGCTGCGAGTCTCGCTCAAGAGCGCAGCTCTGATGTTCAGCTGTCGCCCCGCTTTGGCTGGGAGAATGATTGGACGGTCGTAACAATGGCACGGGACGGGTCTTGGGGGATAGCAACTGCAGCTTTACAAGGACCGGCGATTGCGTCAGCCATTCACGATTGTAAGGCAATGTCCTCGGGCCAAAGCGATTGCGGAGCCCAATTCACGACAATTCGCGCCGGTTGGACCATCGCCAACCTTTGCGGTGATCACAAGATCATAGTTACCGGTTTCAGCCTCGTTGATGCGGAGAAGGCGGCATTGGATCGCGAGATTGAACTTCAGCTCTTTTATGCGCCAGATTTGCCGCCCTGCAAGCGTGTCGTGACGGTCGATCCTGCTGGCGCCATCGTCGTTCAGAAACCGCAATATTCCAGCGCGCGATAAGTAGGCCACGGAGTTATGCAGACGAGACGTGAGGGCGCCCGGAGGGTCTCATGCAAGTACCAATCGGGTTTGATCGGCCGCGGAGCGACTCCGATGAATATGCACGAAAGGTTCGCACCTTCTGAAGAGGTGACGCACAGCGCAACGGCATGAGCCGGATGAGCGAGAGGCTTACCTCCCGACATATCTCATCTTCGGTCCAGGTGTGCCACTCGCCTTCCGCAAAGCTCTTGATGCGCAGCGTCGGGTCATCCGGGCGCCATCCGTTGTCGATTGCGAAGCGGACAAGTATTCGGAGCTTCTTGAGTAGATCGTTGGCGGCACCCGGCGTTTTGGCGCGGTTCGTCACCATGCGGCTAACGTGCTCGCGGCGCATTTCCCGCACGAGCCGGTGTCCAATGCCTTCGTCTTTGATGTAGCGGTCCATGGCAAGCCGGTAAGCCCGCCGTGTAGACGGCGCGAGCCGCGCATAGTCGGAACTGGCGAAGTAGAGATGCAAGAGCGCGGCGAAACTGCCGGGTGCCCCGCGTTGCGGAATTACGTGAGCTTCAGGCTTGTCGCCATCGAGCGCCTTCTGATAGGCGGCCATGAATACGGCTTCGCCCGGTAGTCCAGGAAGCACGACACGCGGGCCCTTGCCGCGCCGAAAGTAGAAGCGCACGCGGCCGGTTTGATCGGTGAATGTGTCAACATGCTTCAACTTGAGCCGCGCCATAGTCGTGCCAGGTATCGAGACCGTTGCCGTCGCCTTCATGAGGCAATGCGTCCACGGCGTCGTCAAGCTCCCGGACATCCCAAATTTTGCGATTGGTAGGCAATGCCCGCCGCGGCCGGGGCATCGTGCCGGCTTCAACCATGCGGTCAAAGCTCACGGGCGAGACGCCGACGTGATGCGCTGCATCGATCCGCGACATGCAGCGGGGCAAAAACTTCGGGTGGTCGATTCGAGCTTCGCGCAGGGCACACATTTTCGCGGCGTGCATGGTGTTGCACGCTTGTAGAGCGGGGATTGCTCTCGCGGTGTGCTCGATACCGGAGTGATCAACCTGGCAGCTATGGGAGCGTTATTCGTTTTCTAGTGGTCTATGATCGTGGTTCGCCAGGTCGCGGCCAGTGTAGGGGCCGAATCGTTAAGACATCCCTCTGAGCGGACTTTCCAACCCTCTCAGGGTTGAACTGTGTCGCGCCGCTTGCATCCGGCTTTCGTTCGGTCGGTGCAATCTGGTTTTCGGCCCTTTTGCCGGCACCAAGCGCTGAGCCCGCCACAGCGACGCTTGTCCTTGGCCATGTTGTCCGGGCAATCGCAGGGGAAAACAATCGGAGGTGCCGCAGGCGGCAGACGGGGGGCCTTCTTGTCGTCGGCAACCGCCTGGGTAGTGCCGTGCATGACAAGGAACACAATCGACACGGATACGCGAGCTAACATCCCGACACGGTAGTGCCGGCGGGTTGCTCCCGCCTATGACGAACAGGCAACAGACGAACCCAAAACGGCCTCCATCCATTATTTTTTCCGTGGAAGGACTACGCCGGCATATGGAACGGCGACCGTAGTATGTGCGACCTAGCACCGTATGCAAAGCCATTTGCTCACCATCCGCTACACGGGACTTCTCGCGGATTCCGGTGTCATGGTCGCCTCCCACGCTGAAAAATCGATGCGAGGGGCACGATGGTTGCTTGCGGCCAGCGCATATCAGTATACACGCGGCGAATGTCCGTTTCGCTTGCACAGCCAGACGGATGATTTCCAGATTGTTGAGTTCGCCTCACGCGACGGAAGTCTCGTCCGAGAGCTTTTGGTTGGGATCGCAGGTAGCGCGGTCTACGACATCGGTAAGGTGTACTTCCCAGACGTCCTAATCGCTGGTGTCGCACTCGGTGCCCTCGCGCTGGCGCGCACAAAGAAGTCTTGGTGGATTGAGATGGGCCAAAAACTCAAACAGCGATTCGGGAATGACAAAGACTTTCTCATTTTGTGAAGGGTTTCGGAGTGCGCCGGCGAAACCGGCAAGAAGTAGAGGGTGGAGGTCCCTTACGGTGAAGGAGTAGCGATCCACATGGGCCCCGAGCCGTGCGCGGGCGTCCGCGAGGATGTCGGCGAAGCGTCGGCAGGGGAGAGCATAGGCCAGCCATTGAACCGCGAAAGACTTATCATCCCGGATGCCGACACAGTTCCGAATGTGGAAGGCAACACGGACGGCGCGCCATCGCGAGCGCCTGACGGTCCGGCGTGGTCACAGGACCCTGGCATGTGCAGACGCTTCTTGTTCGGGAACCGGGAGATCTCACGGTCAGCCAAGGTGCAGCGTGCTGTCCTGGTCCGCATCGGGAAGGCGACGAGCCGTAGCCGATGATGCACGAGCGTGAGAAGTCTGACACCGCCGGAGTAGCTGTGACGCCGACGAACAAAGCGGGAGCGAGCATCGCTGCCGCTGCGGAGTCGGTGGAGCCAAGGGCGGGGACCAAGAGGAACGCGGGCGAGCAAAGCACACACCGGACTCTGAGCCGGGCGCGTTCGACCCAGGCGCTCGATCGCGTACGGCAGGCCGCAAGGCAAAGGAAGAAGGAGAAATTCACCGCACTCCTCCACCATCTCAGCATCGACCTGCTCTGGGAAGCTTTCCTCGCGCTTATGTGCCTCGTCTTGGAGCGAGATCGGGCAAAGTCGTGTATCGTACCCGTCAAGATCGTGAGCACGGGCGATGCTGGGACGTTGCAAGCTCAGCAAACTTCCAGAACACGGTCTCCAAGATCGACCTCGACCTGGCCCGGTATCTCCGTCCGCAGTTGGCAACTATTCGAGCCACCATCGCAGCCGACTCGGCGGCGGAAAGGCCGGCAAACTTAGGTGGCGTCCCTGTGCAGAGGATGCACGGACAAGACGACATCTGGCGGTCTCCTTTGACCGGATCGGGTTCGGGCATGTAATGGGGACAGACGCGAGCCTCGTTCTCGTCACGGAAGATCGAGTCAGTCAGGTTGATCGTGGGCATTAGCTACTGGTTTAGTCAACGGTATACATCCCCCATTTCTTGTCCGGGTGTTACTCTGACTTTTGTTAGCCGGCCGCCCTAACCATTTGGCCGGAATCTCCAGCTGGCACCGGACGCCCTCAGGAGAGAACACCAGGCGAGCTGTGCCGCCGAGTTCATAAGGCACAAGCTCGGTAATGACGCTACTGCCAAAGCCAGAGTTGCTCGGTACTTCAACAGGCGGGCCGCCAGTTTCGATCCATGCAATGACCAGAGGACCGGCCGTCTCACGGCGCCACCGAATGGAAACCCGTCCCTCGGGCCTGGAAAGCGCACCGTATTTTGCGGCATTGGTCGTTAGCTCGTGCAGTACCGACGCTGTGGTCTGGGTGGCCTCCGCCGTAAGGATTACTTCGGACCCCTTGAAGCAGGTGTTGCTATTCGAGGCATAGGGTGCGAGCTCTCGACGCAACAGCTCCCGCAGCGACACGCCCGCCCACCGGGAGCTAGTGAGGAGCTCGTGCGTCGAAGCCATCGAATGAATACGGCTGTCGAGCGCGGCGACGAAGTCCTCCATTGAACTGCTGGCGTCCTTCGTGTGGGCAGCGATCGCGCTGACCGTCGCGAGTACATTCTTTACGCGATGGTCGAGCTCGGCATGCAGCGTGCGCTGTTGCTCCTCTCCGCGTTTGCGCCCGGTGACATCGATATTAACGCCCGCCACGCGCTGCGGACGACCATCCTCACGGTATGAAACGAAAATGCGCGAGTCGATCCAGCGAATTTCACCCCCTGCTCGAACGATACGGTAGTCCGCGCTGTACTCGTTCGACCGCGTGCGGAAAGTATCGTTTCGGAGTTCTTCGAGCCGCGCCAGGTCGTCATGGTGCACACCGGCCTTCCATTCACTGCGCATAATCTCGGTGGTCCCATCGGGGAAGCCGTGCATGGC
>Ga0209382_10010263_pt1 | contig 11682 bp, 7 predicted proteins | sample SoiMetdeltSBSDD5_FD_187599 | JGI IMG/M metagenome (GOLD analysis project Ga0209382, IMG submission 187599) | Bulk soil microbial communities from a Populus tree surrounding site in Tennessee, USA - Soil MetaG P. deltoides SBSDD5 (SPAdes) (version 2) | ecosystem: Environmental > Terrestrial >...
CCTCGCTGCTATCGGGCCAGAATATCACGCGCGAAGATGTTTATAATTCTACCGCCATCTCCTATCCCGAGACATATCGTGTTCGCATGAGCGGCGCGCGCATCAAGGAGATGCTCGAAGACATTTGCGACAATGTGGTCAACCCCGATCCGTACTACCGCCAGGGCGGCGATATGGTGCGAGTCGGCGGGCTTTCCTACGCGATGGAACCGGGCAAACCGTTCGGCAGCCGTATTTCCGAGCTGAAGCTTGGGCGCTCCGGCGAACCGCTACGCGCCTCAGAGGAGTATGTCGTCGCCGGATGGGCAAGGGTCAACGAGCAGGCTACGGGCGCGCCCATCTGGGATGTCGTCTCACGTTTCATCGTTCGCGCAGGAACCGTGGCGCCAAGCGAGGAGACGCATGTGCGGGTGATCGGCACATGAACGAATGAAAGCCCGGAAGGGGCGCCGGCGGGGAGGGTTGCCTGCCCGTCGACCCACCAGCCACTCGGGGCCGATCGGCGGTCGTGCGTCGTCCACTTAAGCCCTTGAAGCGGCAAGCCGGCCAGGCGGTTGCCATGGCGTCGGCCAGGGAGACCGCTACGCACAAACCCTAGAAAGGCTGCTCTGCCCTGGCCGATCGTTGATATGCGACGGCGCCGTCTTCGCGGGGCTTGCGACAGAAGGCAACCGGATTGGGCGGGCCCACCCCTACGCGCCTAACCGCCATCCGAAGCCACGCGCAGAGTTTGGAGGAAATCCTCAACTCTTGCGGCCTCCCGCGCGGTCGAATGGATCCCTGGCTCGATGCCGACGGGTGAGCCTGGCAAAATGTCACGAGCGATTAATGTCGGTTCGAAAAAAGCATGTGGCGCCGCAGCCACTCTCGCTCCGCTGGTTTTATCAAACGAGGGTATTTTTTTATATGCGGAGAATCACCGAGTCAGAAGAGCGACGGTGCACCTGGTTATCCTATCTGACCACGCATACACGGCAAAGCTCAAGGTCCTTAGGTCGCAAAATTTGCAGATGGCGGGAATAAATGAATCTTTGACTCCGCCCACGGCGTGAGATTTGCCGGGCGCCCTCGAGCGGTGAGCCTCGGGATCGTTGGCGTCGATTGGGGGAGTAGAGCGGTGTTTGGTAGCGTTCGACTGCGTATTGGCTTGGGAAAATTCGCCCTCTCCGGAACCGCCGTGGCTTCGGGCCTGGCGGTTTTGCTTTTTGCGGCGCCGGCGATGGCGCAGGGCATGGCGGTGCCGGGCAAGTTCGGGGTCGGCGCCACAGGGGCGGCGACCTACGCGATCCCGATTGCGGTGCCGCCGGGTACCGCCGGCATGATCCCATCGCTGGCGCTCGCCTACAGCAGCCAGGGCGGCAACGGCCTCCTCGGCATGGGCTGGATGCTCGACGGCCTGCCCTCCATCGGCCGCTGCCCGCGCACCCTGGCCCAGGACGGCGTGCGCGGCGTCGTCAAATACGACGCCAACGACCGTTTCTGCCTCGACGGCCAGCGCCTCATCGCCATCAGCGGCACCTACGGCGCCAACGGCACGGAATATCGCACCGAGGTCGAGAGCTTCTCCAAGATCGTCTCGTTCGGCACGGCGGGGACAGGGCCGGCCTGGTTCGAGGTCAAGACCAAGTCCGGCCAGATCATGCAGTTCGGCAACACCACCGACTCGCGCATCCTGGCGCAGGGCAAGACCACGGCGCGCGACTGGGCGCTGAACAAGGTGTCCGACACCAAGGGCAACTACTTCACCGTCACCTACACCAACGACACCACCAACGGCCAGGCCTACCCGACCCAGATCGACTACACCGGCAACGCCGCGGCCGGGCTGGCAGCCTACAACTCCGTGCGCTTCCTCTACGACAGCCGGCCCGATGTGGTGCCGGCCTACCATGCCGGCTCGCTGCGCAAGACCACGGTGCGGCTCAGCAAAGTGCAGACCTATGCCGGCGCCGCCATGGTGGCGGACTATCGGCTGGCCTATGCCCAGGGCAGCTCCACCAACCGCAGCCAGCTCACGTCCGTGACCTTGTGCGACGGCACGGGCTCGGCCTGCCTGCCCGCCACCACCTTCGGCTGGCAGAGCGGCACCATGGTGGTGACGACCGTCGCCAACGTCGCCGGCCAGAACAGCCAATTGAGCGGCTATCGCCCCTACGTCGCCGACTTCAACAGCGACGGGATGGCCGACATCTTGTGGGATGCCGAGAACGAGACGCCGGCAACCTCGACGGGCACACGCGTGCTGTGGACGGGCACCGGCGGCGGCAACTTCACGGTCAACGGCAATTTTGCCGGCCAGAACGGCCAGCTGTCGGGCTACGCCCCCATTGTCGCCGACTTCAACCGCGACGGGCGTCCCGACGTTTGGTGGTACTCCGCCGACAGCAGCGGCGCGACGGGGACGACCAAGCAATGGATGAGCACCAGCTCCGGCACCTATACGGTCGCGACCGGGGCGGTGACGACGACCCAAACCATCGACTTGCTGGGAGAGATCGATGGCGACGGCCGCGGCGACTTGTCGTGGTTCAAGAACAACAATTTGACGACGTGGAAGACCCAGCCCAACGGCACGGTCACGACCACCACCACCGGTGGGTGCAGCGCCTGGCCCGGCTGGGATGGCTGCACTCTTTACGTTGGCATGGGGGACTTCAATGGCGACGGCTTGTCGGATCTCTTCTGGGTCAGCTCGCCTTCGGCGTCAGGGAAAGTGATGTCCCTGTGGCATGGAGACGGAACCGGCAACTTCCCGCAACGTCAGTCGTTTTCTTTTCCCAATCTGAGCGGCTACAGCCCCATTTTCATCGACGTCAATGGCGACGGCAAGACCGACGTTCTCTGGAACAGTATCGATGCGAACGGGCGATCGACCGGCAACCGCGTTCTGTGGCTGAGCAGGGGTGACAGCAGCTTCGGCATGACGGCAAACGTCAGCGGGTTGGACGGCACCCTGTCGGGATATCGGCCCCACATCGTCGACTTCAATGGCGACGGCCTTCCCGACATCCTGTGGCTGCATGAAACGACCGGCGGCTCTCCTCCTGACGGCGTCTTGCGCAACATCAGCAACGGTATCGCTTCCGGCACCTACACCCTGTGGGTCGGCAAGGGCGATGGCACCTTTACCGCCTACAATGGCCAGGACAATGCGATTGCCGGCTACGCGCCGGTGCCCAGCGACTTCAATGGCGACGGCAAGACCGACATCCTCTGGGACAGCCGCACCGGCGTCGATACCCGCTCGACCGGCACGCGCTTCCTGTGGCTGACCGATGGCGCAACCCCAGATGTCATGACCTCGGTCACGACCGGCATCGGCGCCACGCTGGCCATCACCTACAAGCCGCTGACCGACACCAGCGTCTACACCAAGGACGCCATGGCCCTCGACCCGATCCTCGACCTGCAGGGGGCGATCTACGTCGTGTCGCGGGTCGACGCCGACAACGGCATCGGCGGCACGCTGAGCTCGACCTATTCCTACGCCGGCGCCAAGGCCGACCTGAACGGCCGCGGCTTCCTAGGCTTCCGCACGATGACGGTCACGGACCTGCAGACCAACATCGTGCAGACCAGCGCCTATCGCCAGGACTTCCCGTTCACCTCGCTGGTCACGAACGAGACGAGAAAGCTCGGCGCCACCACGCTCAGCGCCACCAGCAACAGCTATGGCGCAACTGCGCTCGGCGGCACGCGCTACCAGGTGTTCCTCAACCAGAGCCAGGCGACCGGCGCCGACCTCGACGGCTCGGTGCTGCCGACGGCCACCAGCGCCTACCAGTACGACGCCTACAGCAATGCCACGCAGATCGTGGTCTCGGCGACCGACGGCTTCGTCAAGACCACCACCAACACCTACACCAACGATGCGACGAACTGGTTCCTGGGGCGGCTGACCAACGCCAGCGTGGCGAGCCAGATCACACCGCCGGGCTCGCCGCCGGCGCTAGGGCCGACCAGCGTCATAATCTTCAACAGCGCGCAAAATCTCAACTTGTGGGACTACCTGCTGTCGATCGGTGCGGCGAACGCTGGAGTGGCGGGCTCGTGGACCGTGACCATCGCCAGCGGCGTGACCATCAGTTCGGGCTCGACCAGCGTTCCGGCGCTCGACACCGGGGTGCTCCCGTCCGGCAGCACGCTGCAGCTCATCAACAGCGGCACCATCGTTGGCGCCGGCGGCAAGGGCGGCAACGGAGCTATCTGCGGCAATTTTGGTGGGGCAGACGCCACTCCTGGGGGTGCTGGCGGTATCGCCCTGCGCGCCCAGGTCGCCATCACCGTCGCGAACAACAACGTCATCTGGGGTGGCGGCGGGGGCGGCGGTGGTGGTGGCGGCGGTCTAGGGGGCGGCGGCGGCGGCGGCGCGGGCGTGGCCGGGGGTCCAGGTGGCGCGGGCATGGGCGGCATACTGACTGGAGGCACGGGAACGCTCTCGGCGGGCGGCAATGGCACCATCGGCCTGGGCGGCAATGGCGGTGGGCCAGGATTGCCAGGCATCGCCGGGGCGACGCCGGGGTTTGGGTGCGGCCGGAATGGTGCCGCAGGCGGAGCCGCGGGCCCTGCTGCCAACGGCAATTCCTTCATCAGCTGGACGACGGTGGGCGATCGGCGCGGGCCGCTCAACTAGGGCCGCGCGCCAGGCTCTCAGGTGTCTTGCGTGAGTTTCGATTGGATCCGGGGGATCTTCAGATGGCAGCAGCAGCCCAGACATGCCGCGCAGGCACGGCCGGACCAGGTGTGGCGAGGCTCGAGCGAAGAGGTGCCGCGGTGCTCGCGCTCGCGCTCTCGATCGCCTGGTCCGGCGGTGCCTTGGCGCAGACCAGCGGCACGCGCACATCGAGCTTTGCCTACGATGCGGGCTCGGGCCTCCTCACCCAGGAGGTGATCGAGCCCGGCACTCCCTCGCTCAGGCTGCAGACCGACTACACCTACAACGCCTTCGGCCAGAAGACGCAGGTGACGGTGAGCGGCGTCGACATTACGACCCGCTCGGCCAGCACCGCCTACGACACGCAGGGCCGGTTCGCCACCAGCGCCACCAACGCGCTGAGCCAGAGCGAGAGCTGGCAGTACGATGCCCGCTTCGGCCTGCCGACCAGCCATACCGGGCCCAATGGGCTCACCACCACCTGGAGCTACGACGAATTCGGGCGCAAGACGCTGGAGGTGCGGGCCGACGCACGCGCACGAGCTGGAGCTATCAGTTCTGCTCCGGCACCGCCGGCGGCACGGCCAGCTGCCCCTCGGGCGGCGCAACCCTGGTGCAGGAGACGCCGCTGGCGTCCGACGGCACGACCCACATCGGGCCGGTGAAGACGGGCTACTTCGACAAGCTCGGGCGCGGCATCGCCGCCGACACGGAGGGCTTCGACGGCAGCGCCATCCGCGCCGCCACCCAATACGACGCGCTGGGGAGGGTGGCACAGAAGAGCCGCCCCTACTTCGTGTCGGGCGGCACGCCGCGCTGGACCACCTACAGCTACGACACGCTGGGCCGCGTGCTGACGGAAACCGCGCCCGACACCGGCGTCACCACGACAGCCTATCACGGCGTCTCCACGACCGTCACCAATGCGCTCTCGCAGTCGAGCACCACAGTCAAGAACAGCCAGGGCCAGACCGTCACCGTCACCGATGCGGCCAGCAACGTCACGAGCTATGTCTACAATGCCTTCGACAACATGACGCAGGTGACGGATGCGGCGGGCAACGTCACTACGTATACTTACGATACCCGCGGCCGCAAGGTCGCCGCCAACGACCCGGACATGGGGTCGTGGACCTACACCTATAACGTGCTGGACCAGCTGCAGACGCAGACCGATGCGGCGAGCCTGGTGACGACGGTCACCTACGACCTGCTGGGCCGCACCACGCAGCGCGTCGAGCCAGACCTGACGTCGACGTGGACCTACGACACCGCCGCCAACGGTATCGGCAAGCCCGCCTCCGCGGCCACCAACACCGGCTACTCACGCGCCCACACCTACGACAGCCTGGGCCGACCGAGCCAGACGCAGATCACCATCGCCAGCACCGCCTACGCCATCACCACCGCCTATGACGCCCACAGCCGGGTGAGCTCCATCACCTACCCGTCGGGCTTTGCGGTTTCCTACGCCTACAACGCCTTCGGCTACCAGACGCAGCTCACCAACACTGCCACCTCCCAGGTCTATTGGACCGCCAACGCGCGCGACGCGGAGGGGCATCTGACCCAGCAGACCGCCGGCAACGGCGTCGTCACCAGCCGCACCTTCAATGCCGACACCGGGATGCTCACCGGCATCACCTCGGGCAGCGCCGGGGCGGTGCAGAGCCACGCCTATACCTACGATCTACTCGGCAAGCTGCTCACCCGCACCGACGCCAACACCGCGCTCAACGAGAGCTTCGTCTACGACACCCTCAACCGCCTGACCTCGGCCACCGTGGCGCTGTCGCCCACGCCGCTGATCAAGACCTTCGCCTACAACGCCATCGGCAACCTCACCGCCAAGTCCGACGTCGGCACCTATGCCTATCCGGCCTCAGGCCAGCCCAAGCCACATGCCGTCACCTCCATCAGCGGCGGGACGATCAACACGACGTTTACCTACGACGCCAAGGGCAACATGACCTCGGGCAACGGTCTCACCGTCGCCTATTCGTCCTACAACAAGCCGACCAGCATCACGCGTGGCACCACCACCATCGGCTTCAGCCACGACCCCGAGCACCAGCGCTTCAGCAGACCGCGCCCGGCGGCACCACCCTCTACTTGGGCAACGCCGAGAAGTTCACCGGGTCAGGCGGCGCCGTGCGCTGGACCAACTACCTGATGGCATCAGGCGGCGCGGTCGGCATGCACGTCGAGAACAGCGACGAGACCGTTTCCACCCGCTACTTCCACAAGGACCACCTGGGCTCCATCTCCGTCATCACCGACGAGTCGGGCGCCGTGCTCGAGCGCCTCTCGTACGATGCATGGGGCAAGCGCCGCAACGCCGACGGCAGCGACGATCCCTCCGGGTCCATCACCAGCCAGGCCAGCCGCGGCTTCACCGGCCACGAAGAGCTCGACTCCGTCGGCCTCGTGCACATGAACGGCAGAGTCTACGACCCGCTGCTGGCCCGCTTCGGCACCGCCGATCCGATGACGGAGAGCCCGTTCAGCACCCAGGGCTGGAACCGCTACTCGTACGTCGGCAACAGCCCGCTGAACTTTCACCGACCCAAGCGGCTATTGCTTCATGGGCTGCTTCTGGAAGCCGGCGTTCAAGGCGATCGGCAATTTCTTCCGCCAGAATTGGGGCGCCATCGTCCAGATCGCAGCCGCAGCCATCTGTTCGGCCGTGGGCGGCCCTGGCCTTGGCTCAGCGTGCGGGGTCATAGCCACCACCATCATCACCGGCATCACCAGCGGCGACTTGGGCAAGGCACTAAGAGCCGGGCTCATCAGTGCCGTAACGGCGATAGCATTCTATGGCATCGGCGAACTCACCGGAAGCCTGGGCTTGGAAGGAGTGCTGGATCCCGACCTCGGCGGACATGGACCGCTGGGCTTCATGTCGGAAGCACACCTCTTCAACGTCGCTGGCCACGCGGCGGTGGGCTGCGGCTCGGCTGTCGCCTCGGGCGGCAAGTGCGGGCCGGGTGCCCTCTCGGCCGCGGCTGGCTCGTTCGCCACCCCTCTGGCTCAAAGAGCCGGTTTCTACGGGGGCCTGGTCATTACATCGACAGCTGGAGGCCTGGCCTCGGTTGCCGGCGGCGGCAAGTTCGGCAATGGCGCTGTGACCGCCGCGTTCGGATACCTCTTTAATGCGGAGGCGGGGCGCGCGGTTGGCAGAGCGATTGGTGGACTGATCGGCTTTGCGCTGATTGCTACACAGGAAGCCCCATGGATGGGACACCTAGGATATGCATGGGGCGCAGAGATCGGTGGTCGGCTCGGCAGTGACCTCGAAGACGAAATCAGACGAACAGGGCTCTACAGTCATCTGAATGATCCCGAGGACGTCGGGATCGGTAAGCGTTTTACAGGCGCACAGAGAGATGCTATTATTGAGGAGAATATGAGACGCAATGGAGGAGTTTTAAGATCTGATCAGTCGGGGCAAAAATTGGAGCTAGGTGGAAACGGGCCAGATTCTGTGCAAATTGATCATATTTGGCCACGCAGTCTAGGAGGAACAAATAGCTACGGCAATGCGCAGGTGCTATCAGGCAGAGAAAACAGAATTAAGTCGAATTGGCTTTGGCTCAACTGAGGAACAACGTGGAGTCGGGCGGTGCATTCCCTCAAAACTCGGCAATGTGGCCGGGCTGTGTTCTTGCGTCCGTCGCTCACGCGGTATTCCTGTGTCGAGCACCATTGATGGCTTACGAACGATCCTGGAACAGCTCCATTTATCGCGTAACTGATAGTCAGGGAACTAATGGTGCAGTAGTGTTCGGAGAGAACAGAAGACAATTTGTTGCCGCTTTGCGGAGCAGAGTACCCGCAGTCCATTTCTCAGAGGTGGAGCTGGAGGGTATGCAGGCGCACGGCTGCTGGAAAGAATCCCGTTGGCTCCGAAGCCATTGGCATTGGCACTTCCTTCGCTGACGTTTGATGATAGGGGAGCGGCGGTGCGCCTGGTAACGAGCATATTCTGGAGCGGATTACCGGACGAGCACGCGGCATCTTGTGAGTCATGGGAGGACGTATTCGAGAATGGTGCATCGCTGATTGAGAATGAGTTGCTTGGTGAGCAGGCTGCGCTCGCAGCCTGGGCGGCAGATATGGCCCTGGGAAACGCCGAGATGGCGCTTGTCGCGGCGGTTTACCGTCGTCGCCTCGCTAGCGCGCCAGAAGAAGTGATGTTGACCCATGCAGAAACGGAACAGTTGAGCCGCCTTTCTCGGGACGAGCAGGGTATTCGTGCTTGCAAGACGGCTTTCAGTGGGATTGGCATCTGCTTTCCGGTTGACTAATGTGTGTAATAATGCATGCCGTGAACGACAACACCTTCAGCATTTTCCAAAGACTGATGTCACCTTGAATCGTAGTCTTATCACATTGCTTCCGCAGCGAGCGCAGCTGGGTCGCATGGGTTTGCCCTAAACTACAACCTGTTCAGCGAACTGCGGACCCCACAACGACGGCGGGCATCGGCCTCACCGTCTCCTATTCCTCCTACAACAAGCCGACCTCCATCACCCGTGGCACCACCACCATCGGCTTCAGCCGCGACCCCGAGCACCAACGTTTCCAGCAGACCGCGCCTGGCGGCACCACACTCTATCTTGGCAACGCCGAGAAGTTCACCGGCAGCGGTGGTGCCATACGCTGGACCAACTACCTGATGGCGTCGGGCGGCGTGGTCGGCATGCACGTGGAGAACAGCGACGAGACCGTCGCGACACGGTATTTCCACAAGGATCACCTCGGCTCCATCTCGGTCATCACCGACGAGGCCGGCGCCGTGCTCGAGCGCCTCAGCTACGATGCGTGGGGCAAGCGCCGCCACGCCGACGGCAGCGACGATCCCTCCGGCTCCATCACCAGCCAGAGCAGCCGCGGCTTCACCGGCCACGAGGAGCTCGACTCCGTCGGCCTCGTGCACATGAACGGCCGCGTCTACGACCCGCTATTGGCCCGCTTCGGCACCGCCGATCCGATGACCGAGAGTCCGTTCTCGACGCAAGGCTGGAACCGCTACAGCTACGTCGGCAACTCCCCCCTCAACTTCGCCGACCCCAGCGGCTACTGCTTCATGAGCTGCTTCTGCAAGTCGGCGTTCCGCGCTATCGGTAATTTCTTCCGCCAGAACTGGGGCAGCCTCTTCCAGATCGCCGCCGTCGTGGTGATGTGCGGCGTGCCGGCCAACCCGATCTGCGCCGGCATCGTCACCGGCATCGTCGTGGGGATCACCAGCGGCGACCTCGGACAAGCGCTCCGGGCAGGCTTGATCGCCGCCGTCACCGCTGTGGCTTTCCATCAGGTGGGCGAGCTAACGACTGGCTTGCCCGGTGCGCCGAACGGGGGACATGCGGTGCTCGACTTCATGTCGGAGGCGCACATCTTTGGAACCGAGTTGGAGACGTTAAGCGGATTAGTTCCAAAGCGATGCAGTAGCTGCGGTCGACCCTTGTAGATGATCCAAGACAAGTGCTCCGTCAGCGTCTTGCAGCTCTTCCATTAAGTCAAAGGACCCGCGGCTCGAAGCGGCCAACGCTTTCAACATCAGGACCCTTGGGCTACGTAGGACGAGGTGCAATCCAACGCTAACGTTCTATCCATATTCCCAAGGGCCAAGAGCCTGACGCCCACGCCGCTGGTCAAGACCTTCGCCTACAACGCCATCGGCAACCTTACCGCCAAGTCCGACGTAGGCACCTATACCTATCCCGCCGCCGGGCAGCCCGGGCCGCATGCGGTGACCAGCATCAGCGGCGGCACGATCAACACGACGTTTACGTACCGCCAAGGGCAACATGACCGCCGGCAACGGCCTGACGGTCAGCTACACCTCTTACAACAAGCCGACCTCCATCACCCGCGGCACCACCACCGTCGGTCAGCCACGACCCCGATCACCAGCGCTTCCAGCAGACGGCGCCCGGTGGGACCACGCTCTATTTGGGCACCGCCGAGAAGTTCACCCGGTCAGGCGGCGCCATTCGCTGGACCAACTACCTGATGGCGGCGGCATGCACGTCAAGAACAGCGACGAGACCGTCTCGACCCGCTACTTCCACAAGGACCATCTCGGTTCGATTGCCGTCATCACCGACGAGTCGGGCGCCGTCTTGGAGCGCCTCTCGTACGATGCATGGGGCAAGCGCCGCCACGCCGACGGTAGCGACGATCCCTCCGGCTCCATCACCAGCCAGAGCAGCCGCGGCTTCACCGGCCACGAGGAGCTCGACTCCGTCGGCCTCGTGCACATGAACGGCCGCGTCGCAGCCTGTCCCTCGGGTCGGCGAAGCCGAGCCCAGGGAACCCGCTGCTGGCCAGGTTCGGCACCGCCGACCCGATGACGGAGAGCCCGTTCAGCACCCAGGGCTGGAACCGTTACAGCTACGTCGGCAACAGCCCGCTGAACTTCACCGACCCCAGCGGCTACTGCTTCATGAGCTGCTTCTGGAAGCCCATCTTCAAGGCCATCGGCAATTTCCTACGCCAGAATTGGGGCAGCCTCGTCCAGCTCGCGGCCGTCGCGTTGATTTGCCAGGGCAACCCAATCTGCGCTGGCGTTGTCACCGGCATCATCGTCGGAGTGATCGGCGGCGACCTCGGGCTGGCGCTACGATCCGGCTTCATCGCACGAACTCCCCGAGAACTGGAGCGCCCCAATTCGGTCGTCGTGTTCTCGCCAAGGTTTGCGATTGAAGTGCGCGGCCGTCGACGATTGGGAAAATGTAAGTAATGAGCATGGGTCACACAAACGATCTCGGCCCGCTGGCTTATTGCCTGGCACTGGACATGCGGAGAACCGGTCAGTCGCCCCGCTGGCTCGGAGTTTCGGGTGCGAAGTCTCCGTTTATGCCCAACCCTGCCCCAACGGTCCGCTCCACTGACAGAGAAATCATCTCTGAGCTGCGCCGCATCGGGCACACACCGGCGGACGTTATGGATAAGGATGTCTTCCTTGATTATATCCTACCGATTGCCCATGCCGATTTCAACCTCATGGGATTCTGGTTTTCCAA
>Ga0209382_10010266_pt1 | contig 11680 bp, 10 predicted proteins | sample SoiMetdeltSBSDD5_FD_187599 | JGI IMG/M metagenome (GOLD analysis project Ga0209382, IMG submission 187599) | Bulk soil microbial communities from a Populus tree surrounding site in Tennessee, USA - Soil MetaG P. deltoides SBSDD5 (SPAdes) (version 2) | ecosystem: Environmental > Terrestrial >...
AACCCAATGGGCCTTGACCGAGGAAGAGATGAAAAACTGCGTGTGGCTCAAACCGGAGTTGGTCGCCGAGATCGAGTTCACTGAATGGACGCCGGATGGTCACCTGAGGCATTCAAGGTTTGTCGGGCTGAGAGAAGATAAAGAAGCTCGGAATGTTGTGCGGGAGATAGAAGTAAGTTGAGGACCTATGGCCAATCGATCGAGCCGAGTGGATTTAGAAAAGATGCGTCTGGAGTACGAGAAATTCCGCAGTAGCGTCGACGCAGGAGCGAACCGTGGAAAGATTACTTTTCGCGCGGTTGCGAACATCGTGGAAAATGTTCACCTGGAAGGGACTGTCAGAGGCTTTCGCTTCGAAAGCGACGAGCCGGAGGAGCGCGGCGGAACCAATCTCGCCCCGGCACCGCTTTCTTATTTTCTTATGGGCGCAGCGTTTTGACTGCTTACCCAGATTGCGCGGTTCGCGCATCTCTACGAAGTTCCGATCGAGGAAGAAAAGGTCGATGTCCGTTGCTCCTTTGATGTCTCAGACAAACTCGGAGTGGAAGGATCGGGCACGGCATTCGAAAACGTCAATTCGCCATAGCCCTGCAGAGTCCCGCGCCTCCAGATCAAGTCAAACGATTAATTCAACATGCAGAACGCGGCTGCCACGCGGAGCAAACCATACGAAAGCCGATACCAGTGACGACATCTGCCACCCTGAACGGTAAGAAACTCGAACTCCAGAAGTAACGGAAGGTAAGGCAACACTCTAGCCATTCCTTATGGAGTGTAGGTCAGCTAGGCCGATGCAATTATACCTTTGATCTCCGACTGGACTTCGGCGCCCCGGTAAATCCGTCTTGAGGTTCACGGTCCACATTCGCCGGAATGCGATTGTTCGGCGAAATCTTCAGAAACTCCGGGGCGAACTGTTCGCCCACCGGCAGGTAAACGGCGTAGTCTTCTAGACGTACCAGGCGGGGTTATCTCGGCGAGCCGATACCGTGCTCAACCCAACAGAATCGGTAGCAACACTCCCAGCCCCAACACAAAGAGCCACAGCGCGGGGGCGGGCGTGCCCACCGGACGGGTGCGCCGGGCTTCGCGGGCAGCAATGCGCGGGTCGAGCAAGAGCCATTCGGAATGGTGGCGCTCCAGCACCAGGAACACAACCGCGGTGGCTGCGCCATAAATCAGATGTCCGATGAGTGAAGGAAGAAGCGCCCCGGCGGTTTCAGTTGTCCAGTTGAACGTCCCACCGAGCAGAATGGGCAGTAACGTCAACGGGCCGATGAACCACCAGATCAAACCATAGACCAAGCCCCAAGCTACGCCCGAGCCGAAGTCGGGCGCTTCGTATCGGAACAGCAAACCGTAGCTCATCCCAATCAGCGCGCTAATCAACATGTTCACCATGAACCCCAAAATAAGCGATGAACCGCCGACAATGTTCGCCACTTTCGGCAGGAACCCGATCACCAGCAAAACCATGGTAAACAGCACTCCGCCCACAAGGCTCGCCACTGCGCCATAACCCAGCGAGTGCAAGACGCGCGAGCCCGGTCCTTCGGGCTCGCGGTTGATCGGGTCGGACCCTTTGAAGAAGCCGATCCACAGCTTATCTACTGCCGCGTAAATTAAGCCCACAATCAGGCCGTAGATAATATGGCCGACCAGCGAGCCGAAGAGCAGGCTACCACGTTGGTATGACCAGTCGAGCCGATGGCCTTGCCAGATCGGCAGAATCGTCAATGGCCCTAAAAACCACCACAACAACCCGTAGCCTGTACCCCATCCTATGCTCGACCCATAGCCGCGCACATCGGGCTGAAACAAGACGCCAAAGCTCGCGCCGATGATCACCGCGAAGATGAAATGAAGCGTCATGCCCACCATCACCGAATCGGAATTGACCAGCCCGGCGATGAGCGGGAAAAAATTGATCTGCGTCATCCATTTGCCGAACGCCCAGCCGCCGACCAACCCAGCGAGTCCGCCGACCACCATTGCCCGTGGCAAACTAAAACGTAGCTGACCCGAATAAGGCTGATGCTCTCCCCACGCTCCCAACGCCAATCCCAGCGGCGTTCCGAAGCCAAGTATGTAAGCCACCAATTCGGGAAAGTGGGCGCGAGCCGTATCGAGCATGCCCATTGCAGGCATCCCGCCCATCAGCACGGGGACGATGCCAGCGGGGATTGCAAGCCACAGAATGAAAGCATAACCCAGGCCCCAGAGCAGACCCGCACCCGGACTGAGAGCGCGCGGGGCGGCCAAGAGCGCGAAGAGCAAACCGTACAATGCACCAAGCAGGATGCCGATGATGGACGAAGCCGGGACGGCCATGGTGACCACCAGGCCGCCCACTGCGCCGACGATGACGCAGATGGTGATTGCCGTTAGAAGTGAAGAACGCATGATCTATCTCCGATATTATGAACCAGTGGCGGAACGCATCCCATGGTCCGACTTATGCGCCGCGGGCTGTCTGTTGTGCGCAACCGGATCGCTGATATCTATCGTCTGCACAATATCGCGGGGGAAGAACAACTCGATCACCCAGTCGATGAGCACGCGCACTTTGCGCTCCAATCCGGGCAGCTTCGAGAGGTAGATGCCGCGCCATATCAGCCAGGCGAGCAGGCCGGAGAAGCGCACCGACTTGTCTCTGGACAGCGGCACGGTGAGTTCGGCACACGCGGTCTGATGGCCCACGACGCAGAGCGCGCCCAGCGAATCGAAGTGAAAAGGCGCGAGCGGCTCGCCATAGAGGCTCGCGTGGATGTTGCGAGCGAGCGTCTTGGCTTGACGTAAGGCGAATTGAGCCGTGGGGGGACATGGCTTCCCGTTCTTAGCGTCGGTGGCGCCGGCGCAATCGCCCACCGCCCAAAGAGCCTGCTGCCCCATCACACGGAGCGTGCTGTCTACGACCACCGCTCCACGCTTGTCTTGTTCGACGGGTAGCGTCTTGAGCAACGGGTTTGGCGCCGTGCCGGCAGTCCACACCAAAGTCTGCGTGCAAATCTCTTCTGCGGGACTCAAGATCACTGCTCCGGGGCGTGCGTCAATCAAGCGGGTATTAAGTTTGAAAATCACGCCGCGTTCAGTCATGCGCGCCTGTGCATAGCGGGCGAGCGGCTCGCTCAACTCGGGCAGAATGCGGTCCCGCGCGTGGACAAGGACAATGCGTAATTCTTCCGCCCGCAGATTCGGATAATCGGCCAGCATGCCGCGGGCAAAGTCATTCAACGCGCCGGCCAACTCCACGCCGGCAAAGCCACCGCCGGCAACCACGAAAGTCAGCAACTCTTGACGCTTGGCCGCTTCTGTCTCGCGGTCCGCGTACTCGAAACAATCGATCACGTGGTTGCGAATGCGAATGGCATCGAGCAAGGACTTGAAGTCAAAGGCGAGGCGTTCGATGTTCTGATTGCCAAAGTAGTTTGAGACTGCGCCCAAAGCCAAGATCAGGTGATCATACCGAAGCTCTTGCGGCGGGTTCTCGCCGTCATTCTCCGCGTGCCCGCCGAGCGCCACCGTGACGCGGCGCCGTTCCAAATCAATTTGCGTTGCCTTGCCGCGCACCACCTGCGTGCGGCGCAAGCTGGTGCGCAGTGGGCTGCTGATATGAGTCGGCTCCAGGCTGCTGCCGGCAACTTCCGCAAGCATCGGCGTGAACAGCAGCGCGTTGGTCTCGCTGACCAGCGTGAAGTCAATTGAGCGGTCGGCGCCAAAAACCCGCTCCAAATTCTCTGCCGTGGTCATCCCGCCGAATCCGCCGCCCAAAATGACGATGTGCTTCTTCTCCTTGGCTGGTGGCGGCTGTGGCACGGGCTCCGGCCCCCATCGCCAGAAAGCCAAATCATGAGCCGCCTGACCAAACAGCCCCAGGCCGGCGCCGTAGAGCACCCAGCCGACCAATTCAGGAAACAGCGCGCGCATGCCTTCCGCCGTCCACTGCGCCATGTGTCCCCTGAGCAGCGGGAAGACGATGACACTGAACAGTCCCCAGAGAGGGACGCCTAAAGCTGCTGCCGTCATAAGGCTGTCTATGTAAGCGTGCCGCGTGTGACGAAAAGCCACCGCGTATCCGACTCCGATGATGATGCCGAGGATCACTCCCAAAATCGAGCTACTCAGCGTCGCGGCCAGGCCGATACTGGCAGCCAGTCCGGCCAGTAGTCCAATCAGAATCCGTCGCGGGTATTTATCCATACGATTCTTTCTTTCTGTTGGAGTGCTGTGCAAGAGAGGCGATGCCCATATGCGTACACGATTATCGCCGACGGTACTCTATGTTAGTTAGAGCGCCGAAGACCGACAAAAGTTGCAGACATATTTATTTAAAAAGTCTCCAGCGTTTGCCTACCTGAGCCGACAACAGTAGCGAGCCAAGTGGCCTGCTAGATCACTCTCTATAACGCGGTGACGGTCGAAATTGTTTCGCCTTAATCGTCCGCGCGCCGCGTTGGAAGCCGAGACGGGATCGTCCAGAGTTCGCATCGTCCCTTCGATTGGCGTGAGCCCTGCAACTTCAATTGAGGCGGCCTACTCGTACGCGCTAAAGGAAGCCGGGGGAGCGACCCCCGTCCGTCCTCCTCGATGTGGTTGGTGACCAGACTGCGGAGATAGCGATCGCCTTGTTTGCTGATACTGCCAAGCTTGTCATTGCTTCCACTCGAGTGTTGCTTTGGCACGAGTCCGATCCAAGCCGAGAAGTCTCGTCCTAATCGGAAAACCCTCGGATCACGTTTGGCCCGTATTCAGCAATGACCGGGTCCGAAATCGATGTTCTCCATCTATCGAGATCCTGGAGCGGCAAGCGGAAACCCTGTGCGGGGCGCCTCAAACAGGCTTCCAAACCGTTCGAGGAACGTCGCATCGTCGCCTGATAAACCCCCAACGTGCCGACCCTGGACCGCGTCGATAAATGAATTTCGGTCGACGGTCACCACGCGGGTATTCCCTTTTTCAGCGGGCGCGTTCTCGCGAATGAGTACGCCGTTACGGATCTCGATCGATTGAGGTTTGTCCTCTCCAACCAAATCTAAATCGAATTTCATCGGCGCTTTGAGCGCCTTATCCGGGTTCAGGCGAACGGACAGAAGATCCAAGATGTAGGAAACTGGCAAGTTTCTGAACGAATTGCCGGCAGCATCGAAAATGCCGGGAGCGGGTCCTCCAGTTCTTAGCTCTTTGGCGCCGTTGAGATATGCGTTCCGCCATGCACCGCTTTCAGACTGGTAACCCAGCTGTTCAAGACTGTCCGCCAGCAGCAGGCGTGCCGCCTCGTTCGAAGGAGCGGCGAAAACGAGCCGAGAAAGCAGTTCCGAGGACCACCGATAGTCGCCTTTGTCAAAGGCATCTTTTGATTTCTTCAAAACCGCGTCTTCACCTCCCATCGCATCGACGTATCGTTTGTTCGCCTCTTCGGGAGGGAGGGGATTGAGGTGGGCAGGATTTCCATCGTACCAGCCAAGGTAGCGTTGATATATAGCCTTTGCGTTGTGACTCGTCGTTCCATAGTTGCCGCGAATAAACCACCGCTTGGCGAGCACGTCCGGTAGCTTGAGGCGCTCGGCGATTTCGGAACCGGTCAAGCCATTGTTCATCATCCTGACTGTCTGGTCGTGAAGGTATTTATACGCATCACGTTGCGAGGAAACATAATCGACAATCCTATCATGGCCCCAATGTGGCCAGTAATGCTGGGTAACGAGATATTCTGTCCGTGACCCGTATAGACGCAACGATTCGGTAAGATAGTCAGCCCATGCCTTGGCATCTCTTACCTCAGCCCCCCGCAGCGGAAGAATATTATGAAGAGTGCCGCCAGCGTTCTCCGCAAGACACAAGGTATGAAAATCGGGCAAGAAAATGTTCATTTCAGCCGGCGCTTCAGTTCCTGGCGTAAGCTGGAACTCCATACGAACGCCATCGATGGTGATGGCCTCGCCGGTGCGAGTAATCTCGTGCGTGGGCGGGATAAGTGAGGTGGTGCCCGCAAAAGAGACTGTGTTGTCGGAGCCCGAATAAAGGGGGCCATCGCCCGTCGTTACAAACCCCTTTGCATCCAGCGGCAGGCCAAAGCCGAATTGATAAACCCCTCGACGCTGCCAAGCAGGCAACGCGCTGACGTTTTCAGAGGCGATCGTGTCCATAAATCCGCGCGGCGCCAGAATAGGCACGTGTCGGGCGCGAGCTTCCTGCTCGTCTAGAATCCCCTTGATGCCACCGTAGTGGTCGACGTGGGTGTGTGTGTAGACTACGCCCACGATCGGGCGATTCCCGAGTTTCTCACGTGCGAGATCAATTGATGCCCTCGCCGCTTCGGCTATCCACAGTGAATCGATGACAATGAAACCGGTATCACCCAGCACAATCGTCATGTTTGCACTATCAACGCCTCTGACCTGGTAAACCCTGTCAGAAACCTTGAAGAGCCCCGATTTCGCCACCAACCCGGCATTTCGCCATAGACTCGGATTTACCGTGGGGGGTACGGGTTGCGCAAAGAACCCTTCCACATTTAGGTCACGTAGTAGGTTGCCCTCAGCATCCAAAATTCGATTGCCGGGAACTGCCGCAACGAAGCCGCGGGTTGCCAGGCTCGAAGTCTTCTCTGTCCGCAAACGGAAGGCTCGCGGAAAATTGCTCAAGATATGCTTGTGTAGCGGCGGTCGCCGGCTTCGGTTCTGCGCCGGGAGCGGCATGAACGGGAAAGGCAGAGTATGCAGTCATTATTACAAAGGCTCCTGCGATTGAAAAGCTAACGAGATGGTGGAACCGAGACCGAATCGCAACGCACATAGCTCTTGCAAAACTGGTAACCATCGTCTTCCTCCAGGTTAGCCGACGCGCATCTCGCGTGCCTTTGTGCCTTGATGTTTGCTGTCGGGTGCAAAATTCTGGCCCGCCTCAGCAGCAGGACGCGGCGTTGCGCATCGGCGCTCAGTCGCGCCCAAGAACCGCGCCGGCCGAGCCGCCGCCTACAATAATGACGTCGAAGATTTGCAAGTGGATTCAAGCGTCGAAATCTCGACTTCTGTCGGACACACGTCGAAATGTCGTCACTTTCTCCGGCGATCGCGATCTTATCAGTCTGAATTTTTCCTGATTCTCACGATCTTGGCTCAAATCAAGTTCGGCGAGTCTCTTGCCTATGTTTTGAAAAAGGCAGTGCGCTTAGATCACCATCACTGTCAGGCTTCTACGGGAATGGAATCGCAGGCGATGAAACTCCATATATGAAAAAGGAGCTAACTATGAAGGTGAGACATTTTCTGGCTGGGCTCTTGTTGAATGTTTTGCTCTCCGCGTGCGCGGCCATCCGGGGCGGAGGCGACGTCGACCAAGGAAGACAAGCGCTGCTGGCCGGCAACTATTAAGCCGCCCTCGGCTATTTTCAGACTGCCGAGCAAACAGACCCCAACTACATGTACGGTGCGGAACTACGGGAAGGAGTTTTGAGCTTTTTGGGCAGAACCCAATACCTCACGGGGAACTTTGCGCAAGCGCGTTACGTTTTTCGAGATTCTGCGCGGTGGAAAGTAGTGGTACATGCATTGCTCTCGTTTCCTCGCATCCGACAAAGCTCGCAGCGAACCCATTCACAAAAAAGAGATACACCCAGTCGGCTTCCGCTGAGCCGGATCCAGAGAGGGACAAGGTCTATCGTGCCAGGATGAAGCTTGAGGGCGAAGGACGTTGGATTCGTTTCTAGGCGTAAGCGCTTGTTCAGTCGAGATACGTTCAAGGATTTTTGGAAAAGGGGAAAAGCGGCTAACACTGGTAATAGACTTTCTGCATCCTTTTTCCTTTCAGGAGCATCTAAAAACAATCATGGATTCCCGACGCGCCACTGGCCCGAGCATTTGATAGCAGCTGCCGGACTTGGAGTCTTCATGATGGCAGATGACCTTTCCGATTCCTAAGGACACTAAAGAACTGTGGGCCCTTGATGGACGGAAATGTCTCGGAAAGTGAACCATGTCCAAGATGAATAAGAGGGCGGAGTGCGCGATAGCGATTATGGCAAAGGCTCCCTGCCCTCGCGAGGTAAAGACGCGCCTCTGCCCCCCGCTTTCTTATGAGGAGGCGGCTCAGCTCTATCACTGTTTTCTCTTGGACAAGATCGAACAGCTTAAGTCGTTGAAAGCGATTGCGCCGGCAGTTGCCTACACACCGGATGATGCCGCGCCCATTTTTGAGGCCATGGTTCCGCCAAACTTCACTCTCATTCCTCAGAAAGGGCCGGATCTTGGGGCAAGACTCTCGAACACTCTGAACCAACTTTTGGAGTCGGGGTCTCGACGGGTGATGGCTATTGACAGCGACACGCCCACCTTGCCCGCTGCCTACCTTGAGAGAGCAGTTTCCCTTTTAAGCGAACCACAAATCGACGTAGTGCTAGGGCCAACAGAGGATGGCGGCTACTATCTTATCGGCCTCCGTAGGCCGCAACCTGAGCTCTTTGAGAAAATGCGCTGGAGTACCGCACACGTCCTTTCTGAGACCATGCGCCGTGCCAAAGCCAAAGGGCTTAAAGTTGTTTGTCTCTCCACATGGTACGACGTGGATACTCCTAAAGATCTAAAACGTCTTAGAGAATCTCTCCGTTCAGACTCCGGCCAGGAGGCTGAGCACACCCAACAATTTCTTTTGGAACTGCAGAAATGAAAGAGCGAAAAAGTTTGGTCGAAGTTCCCTGGAAGACACTTTCCAGCCGCGCGATCTACCATAACAAGTGGCTCTCTCTGCGCGAAGATCAGGTGGCGCTCCCGGACGGACAGCAAACCATTTATGGAGTTGTTACCTGCGGAGAGTGTGTCGGCGTGCTGCCGTTCCTGGATCCTAACACAGTGCTTCTTGTTAAGCAGTATCGTTATGTTGCGAAACGCGTGACCTGGGAGATGCCTACAGGAGGCGTTCACCCAGGTGAAGCCATCGAGGCAGCGGCCCAGCGAGAACTCGGGGAAGAAACCGGACACCGAGCAGCTCGTCTTATCTGGCTCTCTACCTACCACACGAGCAAAAGCGTGATGGATGAGACGGCGCATCTTTTTCTAGGCGAGAATCTGGTGAAGCTCGAACTCCATCCAGATGAGACAGAGTTCATCGAGGTCCGGCAATTTTCCTTTGACCAGGCTCTGAAGATGGTCCTAACCAACGAGATCCTGGACAGCATGACAATCATCGCCGTGCTCCAGGCGGCTCGCAGGAAGGCGCTCTAATGCGCATTATTGTTTTTTTGTTCATAAGCCTGTGGGTATTGCAGTTCCCCTCGCGAGAGGTCTTGCCAGGGCCCGTATTTCCCGCGCCCAATCGGCCGGTGGCGCAGATCATCTCGGCTGAGTATTCAGATGAAAAAACGCGCGACCTGCACCACGAAGCGGAACGGGTCATGGATCTTCTAAGTATCAAACCGGGTGTTCGCGTCGCGGACATTGGGGCCGGCAGAGGCTATTACACAGTGCGACTCGTAGGCCGTCTTGGACCGGGCGCGACGATCTATGCAACTGATGTCAATGACGAGCACATGACGGAGCTACAAGCGCGATTGAGAAGCAATGGGATAGGCGGCGTCAAATTCGTCCTAGGTACCCCGAACGACCCGAACTTGCCTCCGGCCGCTATCGATGTTGCGATCCTTGCACATGTGTATCACGAAATCGAAAACCCGTACGAGTTTATGTACAGACTTCATCGGTCCCTCGCGCTCGAAGCGCACGTGGGTATCGTGGATCTGGACCGGTCCACTGAGTCGCATGGTACCCCGCCCAAGCTCCTGCGCTGTGAGCTTGGGGCACTGGGTTATCGCGAAGTGGCATTCCAGTATCTTAAGCCGGCAGACGGATATCTGATGGTCTTCGTTCCACCGGATGAACTACCACCGGTGGAATCAATCAGAGCATGCAGCAACTGAAAACAATCAAGCGAGTTGGGAACTTAATGAGCGCAGAGGAGTTATAATAAGGTGGAAAGTAGATGGTTCATGGAGATGACCCATCGACCTATCGGGGAGCTATCTGCAGCCGAGATAAGGGAGCTAGTTCGGGAAAAATACTCTGAAGTGGCGCTTGATCCCGTCACGAAATATCGCTTCCGAGTGGGCCACCAATATGCCCTTGACCTGGGTTATCCGAAGAATGAGACGGAAAATCTTCCAAAAATTTTAATCGAGTCTTTCACCGGAGTCTCATCATATCTGGCCCGTTTTCAAGAATTCCAACCAGGTGAGACTGTCTTAGAATTAGGCTCTGGAGGAGGATTGGATACGACCCTTCTGGCGCGGAAAGTGGGCTGCTCAGGAAAGGTCATTGGCTTCGACCTCTCGCTAGCTATGCTTCAGAAAGCAGCTACAGGCTCGAAACAGGTAGGGATTTCGCAGGTCCACTTCAATCAAGCTTTGGCCGAGGAACTTCCCATCGCATCCAGCTCGGTGGACTGGGTTGTGAGTAACGGTATATTCAACCTTTCCCCGGAAAAGGAGAGAATCTTAGAAGAAATCCATCGGGTGCTGAAACCTGGAGGGCGAGTTCTTTGCTCCGAGATCGTCCTGCAGCGACAGCCAACCAACGAAGAGCGCCTTAATGAGGATGACTGGTTCAAGTGAATTGCCGGCGCTTTGTCAGAAAGGTCTTTTCTGACCAAGTTCGTTGAAGCGGGATTTACCCGCGTTGAGATTCTAGAGATCTCTGAAAATAAGCGGACCCGAAACCCTGAAGCCTACGTCCTCACCTTGAGCGCCAAGAAGGCTCCGGTTGATCTGCGCGCGCCGCTTAAGAAAATCCAAAAGCAAATTATCATAGGTCGGGAAAACGCTGCTGAGAGTCTGCGGGAGCTGTGGATCTTCCCGGTAGCGCCCGAGACCTGCAACCTGGCTTGCACCCATTGTCTTTACGCGGCCTCGCCGAAAACTCGCAACCCCTACCGGCTTTCAAGAGAGGAACTTTCAAGACTTCTCACTCAAGTGGAAGCCATAGGGGCTAAGCCTCACTTCCTTTTTACCGGTGGAGAGCCGACGCTTCACCCGGGACTGTACGATTTCTTAGATGCCGTCGACGATAAGGGCTACTCTTCCCAACTCATGACCAACGGCACCCGTATCCAAAAGGAGACCGCAACTCGTTTGTCGAAGATGTCCCACCTGACCAAAGTGCAGATCTCTCTCGAATCTGCGGACCCAAAGATCAACGACTCCATCTACGGCGTGGGACTTTATAAGAGGGCTCTCGGCGCGGTGGACTCCCTCAGAGAAAAAGGAGTTCCAGTGACGTTGGCCGCAACGCCGATGGAGAATAATGAAGAGGGGCTTGCCGACCTTGAAAGATTAGCTGTCGAGAAAGGCACCGACATCAAATACATATCGCTCTATGACCTCGGCTCGGCTAAAGAGAGCGGGTTGAAACCCTCCCGCCGTGCCACTGATGGCAATAATCAGTCAGACTCGACGTTGATGTGTGACAAAGGGGTCGCATACTCCGAAGGGGCGTTCTATCCCTGCCCCGTTCTGGTCAAGGAGCCCGGCACAAAGTTAGGTGACACACTGGATGAGGCGTTGAGTCCGGAATCCCGGCAGAGGGTGGCCAAGCTACGTGAAGTCCACTCTGCCTGCCAGGTCTGTCTGAAAGGCTCAACGTGAGCGTAGAACAACGCGCTCTGGTGGAGCGTGCTCATACGGCAGAAAGCGGAC
>Ga0209382_10010268_pt1 | contig 11678 bp, 5 predicted proteins | sample SoiMetdeltSBSDD5_FD_187599 | JGI IMG/M metagenome (GOLD analysis project Ga0209382, IMG submission 187599) | Bulk soil microbial communities from a Populus tree surrounding site in Tennessee, USA - Soil MetaG P. deltoides SBSDD5 (SPAdes) (version 2) | ecosystem: Environmental > Terrestrial >...
CACCGCGCCGGACAGCTCTCGGGCGGGGAGAGCCAGCGCGTGGCCATCGCCCGCGCCATCGTCGGCCGGCCCGCTGTCGTGTTGGCCGACGAGCCCACAGGCAATCTCGACACCGGTACCGGCAGCGGCATCCTGCAACTGCTGCGGGATCTGCACGCGGGCGGTACCACGATCGTCGTCATCACGCACGACCCGCAGGTGGCCGCCGCGGCGCATCGGCGGGTCGAGATGCGCGACGGCCTGATCGTCGGGGGGCAGGAATGATCGAGCTGTCCCGGATGCGCGTCCTCGACCTGATGCCCACGGCCACGATCGGGCTGCGAACCCGACCGGTCCGGGCCGCGCTGTCGATCCTCGGTATCGCGATCGGCATCGCCGCGATCGTCGCGGTGCTCGGCATCACCCGGTCCAGCCAGTCCGATCTACTAGCCCGCATCGACCGGCTCGGAACGAACCTGCTGACTGTCGTGAATGGACAGACACTCGGCGGGGACGAGGCCGAGCTGCCCGGTACCGCAGCGATGACGATCGCCCGTACCGACGGGGTAGACCGGGTCGCGCCAACGGCCGAGCTGGACGGGGTGTCCGTGTACCGCACCGACCAGATACCGGCGTACCGCACGAACGGGTTGACGGTACGCGCAGCGGATCCCAGCCTGCTGTCCACATTGGATGTCGAGCTGGCCCGCGGCACGTTCCTCGACGCCGCCACGGCCCGCTACCCGACAGTCGTACTCGGTCATGACGCCGCGCAGCAGTTGGGCATCGCCGGGTTCGACGCGACCACCAGGATCTGGCTCGGCGGACGGTGGTTCGTGGTCATCGGCATCCTGCGACCCGTCGAGCTGGCACCGGAGATCGATTCCTCGGCGCTGATCGGGTTCCCGATGGCCGCGGAGTACGCCGGCCACGATGTGTCGCCCAGCCGCATCTACGTCCGTACCGAGGTCGACCGGACCGTGGTCGTCGCCGGGCTGCTCGCCCGCGCCGCCAACCCGCGGGAACCGCAGACGGTAGCGGTCAGCCGGCCGTCCGACGCGCTCGTGGCCCGTCTCGCCGTCGCCGACGCCACCACGAGCCTGTTCCTCGGCCTCGGCGCGGTCGCCTTGCTCGTGGGCGCGATCGGCATCGCGAACACGATGGTGATCTCGGTGCTCGAGCGGCGTACCGAGATCGGCCTGCGCCGAGCCCTCGGTGCCGCCCGCCGCCACGTCGCCGCGCAGTTCCTCGGCGAGGCGCTGGTGCTGGCGCTCCTCGGCGGTACCGCCGGAGCCGTGCTCGGCACGGTCATCACGTACGCGGTGGCGGTCTACCGAGGATGGCGACCGATCGTGCCGGTCACCGCGCTGGCCGCCGCGCTCGCGGCCGCCCTCGTCATCGGTGCGCTCGCCGGGCTCTATCCCGCCCACCGCGCCGCCCGACTGTCCCCGACCGACGCCCTCCGCACCACCTGACGCCCAAGGAGTCAACCATGCGCAGAGCTTCGTTCCTGCTGGCCCTGGCCACGCTGGCCGGGTGCACCGCGAACGCCGGCGCGCCGCCGCCAGCCGGGCCGCAGGCGAGTTCACCCAGCCCGGCCGTTACCGGCGCGCCCGAGGTCGAGTTGCGGGCGGACGCGGTACGCGTCATCGCCACCGGGCTGCGGATCCCATGGGGCCTGGCCTTCCTGCCGGACGGCACCGCACTGGTCACCGAGCGGGGTAACCAGGTGCCCACCGGGATCCGGCCCACCACCCCCGGTTCCCGCGAGGTCATCGACACCAGCGGCGTGCCCCGGATCCTGTCCGTGACCCCGGCTGGAAAGGTCACCGAGGTTCAGCGGCTGTCCGAAGTGGACACTCGGATCGGCGAGGGCGGTCTGCTCGGCATCGCCGTGTCTCCGAACTACGCCACCGACCGGTGGGTGTACATCTACTACAGCGCCGCCACCGACAACCGGATCGCCCGGTTGCACCTGGGCGAGCCGCCGCAGCCGATCCTGACCGGCATCCCGGTGGCCGATCTGGAGGGCGCCCGTTACCACCAGGGCGGCCGGCTGGCGTTCGGCCCCGATGGCATGCTCTACGCGAGCGTCGGCGAGACGTTCGTGACCCGCGACATCGCCCAGGACCGGACCAACCTCGGCGGCAAGATACTGCGCATGACGCCCGAGGGCCGGCCGGCGCCGGGTAACCCGTTCCCCGACTCTCCTGTGTGGAGCTACGGCCATCGCAACGTCCAGGGTCTGGCGTGGGACCCAGCCGGCCGGATGTACGCCTCCGAGTTCGGGGCGGGCCTGTTCGACGAGCTGAACGTCATCCAGCCGGGCGCCAACTACGGGTGGCCCGCGGTCGAGGGGGCGAGTTCGGACACCCGGTTCGTCAACCCGCTCGTGTCGTGGACGCCGACCCGGATCGCCTCGCCCAGCGGCATCGCCGTGCTCGGCGACCACGTCTACCTCGCCTGCCTGGCCGGCCGGCGGATGTATCGGGTCAGCCTCGACGGCCGGACGGTCGAGGCACTGGTCGGCGACTACGGGCGGCTGCGCACGGTCGCTGTGGCGCCCGACGGGTCGCTGTGGGTCATGACGTCCAACCGCGACGGTCGCGGTACTCCCACCGGCGACGACGACCGCATCCTGCGCATCACGCCGCCCTGACGGGGGAAGGCGTCGGAGGAAACGTCGTACCTGTGCCGGAGAATGTCTGGCGTGATGGTGGGGATCGTGCCGGACGGGGTGGGTGGCGGTTGGTGCGCCCCCCTGTCCGACACGGGCCGGCCGGCCGGCGCGAGCTGGCACGCGGCGGACCTCGCCGGGGCCGTCGCGGAGGTCGAGCGGCGCGACCGGCCGCGGTGGGTGTGGCCGTCGACCGCGGCGATCTACCCGCCGCTGCTGCGGGCCGGCGTCCGCGTCGAGCGCTGCCACGACATCGAGCTGACCGAGGCGTTGCTGCTGGGGTATGTGGGGCGCTGGGGGGAGCCTCGCGGCCTCGCGGCCGCGGCAGCCAGGCTGGTCGGCCGGCCGGTGCCGCCGGACCTACCGGCCCGTCAGGCCGCGCCACCCGGCGACGCGCAAGGCGCGCTGTTCGAGACAGCGCTGGTCGAGGACTCGGCCGCCGACTCCGCGTCCCTTCAAGAGCTGATCGAGGTGTACGCCGACCAGCGCGCCCGCCTCGCCGAGGTGGCCGAGCCGGGCCGGTTCCGGCTGTTGGTGGCGACCGAGTCGGCGAGCGCGCTCGCAGCGGGCGAGATGGGTCACCACGGCCTGCCGTGGCGGGTGGACGTGCACACCGAGCTGCTGCGCGACCTGCTCGGCGAGCCGTCCCCGGTGGGCGGCCCGCCACGCCGGCTGGCCGAGCTGACCGCCGCGATCGGGGCCGCGCTCGGTGACGAGCGGCTGCACCCCGAGTCGCCGGCCGAGGTGGTGCGGGCGTTCACCCGGGTCGGCATCTCGCTGCCGAGTACGCGGGCCTGGGTGCTGCGCGGGATCGACCATCCGGCCGTGCCGTTGCTGCTCGAGTTCAAGGAGCTGTACCGCATCTGGACCGCGCACGGCTGGGCGTGGCGGGACCAGTGGATCCACAATGGACGGTTCCGGGCGGAGTACGTGCCGGCCGGTGTCGTGTCCGGCCGGTGGGCCAGCCGGGGCGGGGGAGCGCTGCAGATCCCGCGCGTGATCCGGCGGGCCGTGGTGGCCGATCCGGGCTGGGTGTTCGTGGTCGCCGACGCCGGTCAGCTCGAGCCGCGCATCCTGGCCGCGGTCTCCGGTGACGAGCGGCTGGCCGCCGCCGGGGCCAGCGGGGACCTCTACGCGGCGCTGGCTACCGATGCGTTCGATGGCGACCGCGCCAAGGCCAAGGTGGCGATGCTCGGGGCGATGTACGGCCAGACCGGCGGCAACGCCATCCCCGCCCTGGCCGCGCTGCGGCAGTTCTACCCGGTCGCGTGGGAGCTCGTCGAACAGGCCGCTCGCACCGGTGAGGAGGGCGGCGCGGTGCGCTCGTGGCTGGGCCGGACCAGTCCGGTGCCACGGGAGCCTCCGCAAGATGGCGCGTCGGCCCGGGCGAGGGGGCGGTTCACCCGCAACTTCGTCGTGCAGGCGACCGCGGCCGAGTGGGCCAACACGCTGCTGGCGACGTTGCGCGGGCTGATCCGCGATTACGAGGCGGAGCTGGTCTTCTTCCAGCACGACGAGGTGCTCGTGCACTGTCCGGCCGGCGGCGCCGACGACGTCGTCACGGCGGTTCACGAGGCCGGGGAACGGGCACGGGCGCTGCTGTTCGGCGAGACCCCGGTGCGCTTCCCGCTCGGAGTGTCCACAGTGGAGTGCTATGCGGACGCCAAGTAGAGGGTCAGGGGTCCAGCCGCGCCAGCTCGCCACGCAACCGGTCGGCCTCCGGCAGGTCGAGGTCGACGTAGATGGCCAGCGCCTGGTGCCAGTGCTCGCTGGCCTGCTCGGCGTCGCCGGTGTCGAGGGCGGCGTGGGCGATGCCGTCGAGCGCCCGGGCCTCTTCGGGGCGGTCGCCGTTCTCCCGGGCCAGGGTCAGCGCGGTACGGTGCCGGTCGAGCGCCGCGTGGGGTTCCTTGGCGGCGCGCAGGACTTCACCGAGGGCGTTGAGGGATTCGGTTTCCATGAACCGGTCTCCGATGTCGCGGACGACCGTGAGGCTCCGGTCGAGGTGGTGGGCGGCCGCGGGGTAGTCGCCCAGGTGCGCGTGCACCAGGCCGATCTCGCGCAGGGCCACGCCCTCGTTGCAACGGTCGAGCACTTCGCGGCCGATGGCCAGGCCGCGGTCGAGGTTGTCGAGCGCTTCGCGGTACGACCCGAGGCCCTGGCACGCCTCGCCGAGGCCGACCAGCGAGTGGCCTTCGAGCCGGCGGTCGCCGATCTCCCGAGCGGCGAGCACGGCTTCCTGCCAGTGCTCGGCCGCTTCGGCGTACCGGCCGAGCCGGCCGTAGAGGCTGCCGAGGTTGATCAGTAGCCGGATCTCGCCGTGCCGTGGACCGGTCTCCCGGCAGATCACGCGGACCCGTTGGTAGCGGTCGAGTGCCTCGGTGAACCGGCCCAGGCTCTCGTAGACCAGGCCGAGGTTGCCGACGGCGCGCATCTCGCCGATCCGGTCACCGGTGGCCCGGTGGCCGGTGGCCGCCTGCTGCAGGTGTTCGATCGCGTCGTGCGGCCGGCCGAGCCGCCAGTGCGTCAGGCCCAGGTTGGTCTGCGCGCTGGCCCGGCCCGGGTGGCCGTCGACCGTGGCGCGTACCGCGCTGGCGTGCACGGCCAGCGCCGCGGCGGGGTAGCCGTCGAGGTACCGGAACAGGATCTGGGACAGGCCGAGGCTGTGGTCGGGCCAGCCGTGTCCGGCGGCGTGGGTGCCGACCGCGACCAGGTTGGCCCGTTCCCGGTCCAGCCAGGCCCGCGCGGTCTCCGGCGCGCCGAGCGGCGGGGACGGGCCGGTCGGCGACGGGATGCGCGGGCGGATGTCGCGCTCCTCGGGGTAGGCCGTGTCCACCGCGACGGCGGCGGTACGCAGGTAGTGGTCCATCAGTCGGGTCACCGCCACGCGCGTCGCCTCCGCGGTCACGTCCGTGTGCGCTCGTTCGGCGGCGTACGCGCGCAGCAGGTCGTGCATGCCGTACCGGTCCGGACCGTGCGGCTCGACCAGGTGGGCCCGGGCCAGCTCGTCGATCGTGCGCCGGGTCCGGTCGAGATCGGTACCGACCAGCGCGGCGAACGCGTACAGGTCGATGTCGTGGCCGGGATGCAGGCCCAGCAGGCTGAACGCGGTGACCACCGGCGGTGGCAGGTGCCGGCACGACCACGACAGCACCGCGCGGATCGCGGTGTGCGGATCGCCGCCGGTATCCAGCAGATCCAGCCGCCGGCGCTGGTCCCGCAGGTCGTTCGCCAGATCGGCCAGGCGGGTCGTCGGCCGCGCCACCGCCAGCTCGGCGGCTACCCGCAGCGCCAGCGGCAGCCGGGCGCAGCGGTCGGCCAGCGTCGCCGCCCCCGCCCGCTCGGCGTCGACCCGCTCGCCGACGAGGGTACGCAGCAACGCCACCGCCTCGTCCCGGGACAGCGCGTCGAGGTCGATGCGCCGGGCACCGTCGCGCGCCACGAGCCCGGCCAGATCGCTGCGGCTGGTCACCACCACCAGGCACGACGGTGAACCGGGCAGCAACGGGCGTACCTGTTCGGCGGTGTGCGCGTTGTCCAGTAACACCAACATCCGGCGGCCGGCCAGCAGCGTGCGGTACCGGCTGGCCCGCCCGGCCAGATCCAACGGCAGGTCCGGACCGCTGACGCCGAGGCTGCCCAGCACCGAGGCGAGCGCGTCCTCCGGCGTCATCGGCGCTCCGGGGTGGTAGCCGCACAGGTCGACGTACAGCTGCCCGTCGGTGAACCGGTCGGCCACCCGGTGCGCCCAGTGCACGGCCAACGCCGTCTTACCGACGCCGGCGGTACCGGACACCGCGGTGACGACCACCGCCGTACCGTGCTCGGCGTTACCGACCAGCGCGTCCAGCTCGGCCAGGGCCGAGTCGCGGCCGGTGAACCCGTACACATCCGCCGGCAGCTCGCGCGGGACGGTGGTCCGCGGTTCGACGCGCGCCGGCTCGCCGCCGTTGCGCGAATCCTGTTCGAAGGCGTGCTCGACAACGGCGAACCGCGGCCGCCAGAATTCCTCGACCCCGATGGACAGCGAGATGCGCCCGGCGCGCCCGTGCTCGCGGGCGTAGCTGACGAAGCTCGCGATCAGGTCGTTGATTACCTGCCAGTCCGGCGGCTGGCGGATCCGGCCGTTGAGGATGTTGCCCACCTGGCTCTTGCCGAGTCCCACCCGCGCGCTGAGGATGCGCAGCGTCGGGCCTCCGGCCTGGGTCCACAGCAGCCGTAGATCCGAGCACATCCGGTTGAGCAGCTGCTGCGGCGCGTCCGTCGCCATGGCCTCCCCTGTCCAGTGGCGTCCAGTGCCCGGACCACTGTGCGTACCGATGAGCAGCCTTGGTGCGCACCGGAGTCCGGTGACGTCCGGCATCGAAGGTTACCAACTTCTCGCTACGTCACCGTGACGCAAGTCGGGTGCCCGACTGTGCGCACCCTGAGGGGAGAAGGGTTCCAATGCGCAGAACGAAGTTCATGTTCGGCGCGAGCTGTGCGGCATTGATGATTGTCATTGCCGCGAGCGCGCCGTCGGCAGGCGGTACGCTGCCCGCGTTCGCCGCCGGCGGGGCGACGACGCCGCTCGCCGCACCACCGAAACCAGATCCGGCCCGCGGCATGGTCTATGCGGGGCTGCAGCAGGCGACGGACGGCGCCTGCAAGACCGCCGGCTTCCTGGTGACTGGGACCAACCTGTGTACCCACGGGCCGGACCCGGCGCCGACCGGCGTCGACATCAAGAAGAGCGCGGCCCCGGTCGCGAACTCCGATCGGTCGATCCAGCTCGCGGAGTGCAACGGCGACGGCTCGAGCGGGTTGCGGACGCAGGTCATCTACGCCCGGTCCTCGGACGTGGCGGACCGGTACGCCGCGTTCCTCGCGTCTTTCCGGACCTGGGCCGAGGGCGCGGACACCATCTACAACGCGAGTGCCGGTGAGACCGGCGGTGCCCGCCGCGTGCGCTTCGTGCACGACGCCGGCTGCAACATCGTCGTGGCGAACGCGGTCATGACGCCGACGGGGGACGACGACTTCGGCGCCACGATCACCGAGCTGCAGGGGCTGGGGTACAACCGCACGGACCGCAAGTACATGATCTTCACGGACGCGTTCGTGTACTGCGGCATCGGTACCTTCAACTGGACCGCCGACCAGTCCGGTCCCGACAACATCAACAACCTGGGACCGAGCTACGGCCGGTCCGACGCGGGTTGCTGGGCCGACACGGTCGTCGCGCACGAGCACATGCACAACCTGGGCGGCGTGCAGCTGTCGGCGCCGTTCACCAGTGCCGGCGCACACTGCGTGGACGAGTGGGACGTCATGTGCTACTCGGACTCGCCGAACTTCCCGACCATGCAGACGCTGTGCCCGGAGACGTCACACGACGCCCGGTTCGACTGCAACCACAACGACTACTACAGCACCAACCCGCCGGTCGGCACGTACCTGCGGGATCACTGGAACGCCGCGGAGAGCCTGTACCTGACGGGTGGTCAGCGGTGGGGGTACGTCTGGGCGGACCAGCCGAGCTCTGCGATAGGTGTGCCGTACACACCGGCCACGTCGTGGAACCGCAACTCGAGCGGCGCGTTCAACACCATCACCCGCAACGGTGTGGGCAACTACACCGTTACGTTCACCAACCTCACCGGCTCCGGTGGCATGGTGAACATCAGCGGGTACGGCTCGTTCAGCACGATGTGCAAGAGCGCCGGCTGGGGGAGCAGCGGGTCCAACCAGGTGGCCTTCGTCCGGTGCTTCACCAACGCCGGCGTAGCCGTGGACGCGTACTTCACCGCCAGCTTCACCGCACCGAAGCAGAACCCGGGCGAGATCGGTTTCGTCTGGGCCAACAACGGGACAGCCGCGGCGTACACGCCGTCGCCGACCTGGCAGTTCAACTCCTTCGGCGCCACCAACACGATCAGCCGGTCCGGCGTCGGCAACTACCTGGTCTACCTGCCGTGGCTGGGTCATTCACCGAACGGGCACGTGAAGGTCAACGGCTACGGCAGCGACTCCAGCAGCTGCCGGGTCGGCTACTGGACCCAGCAGGGTGACGTCCGCATCATCAACGTGCTCTGCCAGACCGCCGCGGGTGTCGCGGTGGACGCCCTCTTCAACCTCACGTACTCCAACAGCATCGGTCTGCTCGGCGTCACCGGAGCGGCGTACGGCTACGTCTGGGCCCACTCGCCCAGCTCGGCCATCGGCGTTCCGTACACCCCCTCGACGCTGTACCAGGCCAACTCCACCGCTGCGGCCAACTCCGTCACCCGGTGGGGTACCGGGTACTACGAGGTCACCTTCCCGAACATCGGCCAGAACAACGGCAACGTGCAGGTCACCGCGTACGGCGGCGGCACCAACCGGTGCAACGTCGGCTACTGGTACGCGTCCGGCACGTCGCTGATCGCCGGCGTGTACTGCGGCGACACGGCCGGTGCCGCGGCCGACACCCTCTTCAACGCCAGCTACACCCGCTGACGGTCCCTTCCCGTCGATCGAGGGCAAATGCACGTGGTTCGATATATAACCACGTGCATTTGCCCTCGAGGGACGGGGGCGGGCGGAAAGCCATGACGTTTCCGTGACGCCGCCATGGATACTCTCCCGTATGCCCCAGGTGCACGCGGAGGTGAGCCGGACCCCAGCGGCGACTGCGCGACCGTCCACTCTGGGCAATCTCGGGTCCACTGTGGACGAAGTGGTCGACCGTCCCGGCGAGTCGCTCGACATCGGGACCCGGGACTATTTCGAGGCGCGACTCGGCTGGGACTTCGGCCGGGTGCGCGTGCACGCCGACGACCGCGCCGCCGGTTCCGCCCTGGCGATGGGCTCGCGCGCCTACGCCATCGGCGGCGCGGTCGTCTTCGGGCAGGACGAGTACCGGCCTCGTTCGCCGGGTGGGCGGGACCTGTTGGCGCACGAACTGGCGCACGTCGTCGAGCAGTCGTCCGGGGCGGCCCCGGCGGATCAGGTCCAGTGCCAGCCGGCGACCATCGACTGGCAGGCCATCGCGGACCGGATGACGCTGTCGGAGTTGTCGGCAGCCGTGGGGCGGTTGCGCGCGCAGGCCGATGCAGGCCCGGAGGCGTCCGCGGTGGGGCTTAGTAACGTCCAGCAGTTGCGCGCGTTCGAGGAGGCCCTCGCCGCCCGGCGGGCCCCGCTGGACGCCGAGGCGCAGGCGGTCGCGGCGGCCCGGCAGGAACAGCGCGGAGCGGGGCTCGTCGGTGGAGTGTTCGAGCGGGGCACCACGGCGGACGCGCTGTTCGCGAGCGGCTTCCTGGCCGGCTGTACCGCGGCCGTACCGCCGGCCGAGCTGACCGCCTTCGAGTCGCAGTTGCGGGAGCGGTTCCCGGAGTTCTACGGCGGCTACCTGGCCGGCCTGCCGGTCGGTCTCTGGCATGGGCTTACCGGTACGGTTCAGGGGCTGTTCATGCTCGCCCAGGCGGCCTACCTCCTGACCCCGCAGGGCATGCGCGACGCGGCGGTCCGGATGGGCATCGCGATCCTGAGCGACCCGGCCGGGTGGTTGGCCGCACGGCGCGCGGAGTACGAGATCGTCAAGGCCATCGCCGAGGCGCTGACCGCGATGGGCAAGGAGTACCAGGCCGACCCGACCGTAGCGTTCGAGTGGTCCAGCGAAGCCGGCATCGCGGTGGGCAACGAGGCCGGGAACCTGCTGACGAAGGAGTTCTTCCGCAAGTCGGTGTACGACAAGGGCAACGTCGTCGGTGACTTCGTCGGCCAGATCGTCTTCGAGATCGTGATGGAACTTGTGCTCGCGGCGTGTACCGAGGGCGTCGGCAACCTCATCCGCGGCCTGGGTGCGGTGGGGCAGGGGGCCCGCGCGACCGGAAAGCTGGGCACGCTGATCCGGGCCGGTCTCGAGGCGTGGCCGGCGTTCCGGCGGGTACTGCGAATCGCGGGCGGGCACCTCGACGAAGCCGCGGAGGTGACGCACGCCGTCACCGAGGCCGTCGACGTGGCCGAGGACCTGGCGGATGTCGCCGGTGTCGAACGGGTCGCCGAGAAGGTGCACGCCCCCGGTGGTGGCGGCGCCCCACCGGGAGGCGGCCAACCTCCAGCCGCCGCGGGCGCGGGTGCACCGCCGCCGAGGCGTCCCGGGCCGACGATCTACGAGGGCGAGGCGGGCATCCACCGCCCCGCGCCCGGGCCAGCGGCGGTGGGCACACCGGCCGTCCCTGGGGTCACCCCGGACGTCTCGGTGGCTCCCCGCGTCGCCGCGCGCGGCGAAGAGGTCGGGCGGCGGTTGGAGAGCCTCCTCGGCCGGCTGGAGGGGCACGGTCTGGATCTCGAAGACGTCACCGGGATCCCGGAGGAGGGCTTCCTCGGCGCCCTCGACGAGTTGCCCGAGGATGAAGCGCTTCGGCTGTTGCGGCAGGCTGAGGACAAGCTCGACACGCACCCATCGCTGACAGAGGGGGCTGCCCGCGGCGCCGGTACCGATCCCGAGCTGGCCCGGGCCGCCGGGGAAGCCCTGTCGCCGCTGGACGCCCCCAAGGGCGAGCCACCGCTCGCGAACGAGGTCAAGGGTGTGTCCGCGGAGTTGCGGCACGCCCGCGAGGTGGTCTCGAAGGATCCCGAACTGGCGAACCGGCTCCGCCCGCCGCGCATTCTCGCTGACATGCGGGAGGCCCTCCGCAAAGGCGTACCGGGTGCACTCCGCCGATTCGCGGAGGCATTCCCCGCCGAGGGCGTCCGTCAGGTCTTTCTGCCGATCGGTACCGGCGGGCGGATCATCGACCACATGTACATCGACGGCGCGCGGGTCGTCCTGCGGGAGAGCAAGGACGTCAAGGTCTTCCGGCTGACCAAGAAATACCTGCGGCAGCTCCGCAAGGACCTCGAGGCCCTCCGGCGGTACCCGGAGGCGCGGGTCGAGTGGCGGATCACAGGTGACGTCGACGTCGATGCGCTGGACTACCTGAACCAACTCGTCAAAGACTTCCCCGACGGCTTCTCGTACCGCCTGGACGGACCGTCCTCGTTCTCCCAGGGCCGGTTCGTC
>Ga0209382_10010271_pt1 | contig 11677 bp, 11 predicted proteins | sample SoiMetdeltSBSDD5_FD_187599 | JGI IMG/M metagenome (GOLD analysis project Ga0209382, IMG submission 187599) | Bulk soil microbial communities from a Populus tree surrounding site in Tennessee, USA - Soil MetaG P. deltoides SBSDD5 (SPAdes) (version 2) | ecosystem: Environmental > Terrestrial >...
TCAACCTGGCCTTCCCCGACCTCCTCGACTTCTGGCTGCTCTGCCCCTACGACAGCGGGTCGCTGCCGGTGGAGGTCCTCGACCAGGCTCGTCGCAACCATCCCCGGATCCTCGAGAACGGCGGCGCCCACGGCAGCCCCTCGTACCACCACCTGCCGCCGATGGGTGAGCTCCCGGGGGATCCGCTGCCGGACCCGCCGGCCAGCGCGGTCGAGGTGCGGTTCGACGCGGGCTGTCTCACCACCGTGCGGTCGCTGGTGGCCGATCGGGCCCGGGACACCGGGCTCTCCGCGGACCGCGAAGCCGACCTGGTCCTGTCGGTCAACGAGATCGCCGCCAACAGCATCCAGTACGGAGGGGGGTCGGGGGTCCTGCACATGTGGCAGGAGCCGTCCGCCCTGATTTGCGACATCCGTGACGACGGCGTGATCACCGACCCCCTGGTCGGCCGGCTGGCGCCGGGGACGAGCCCGGAGTCGAGCCGGGGGCTGTGGGTCGTCAACCAGCTCTGCGACCTCGTCCAGGTGCGGTCCTCGGTGGCCGGCACCATCGTCCGCCTGCACATGGCCCTCAGCAGGCGCCGCTCCCGCTTCTAGCGGCTACTTGGGCTGCATGCGGACGCCGCCGTCGACCCGGATGACCTCGGCGTTCATATAGCTGTTGGCGAGGAGCTCGGTCGCCAGGCTCGCGAACTCGTCCGCGTGGCCCAGCCGCTTGGGGAACAGGACGTCCTTCTTGAGGCGCTCCTTGAAGTCCTCGCTGGCCGGTCCCGTCCCATAGATCGGGGTGTCGATGAGCCCCGGCGCGATGCAGTTGACCCGGATCCCGACCGCGGACAGGTCGCGGGCCACCGGCAGCGTCATGCCGACCACGCCACCCTTGGAGGCCGAGTAGCTGGCCTGCCCGATCTGGCCGTCGAACGCCGCGACCGACGCCACGGTGACGATGGCACCGCGCTCGCCGTCGTCCAGCGGCTCGGTCTGGGACATCGCGGTCGCGGCCAGGCGGATGCAGTTGAAGGTACCGACGAGGTTGATGTTGATCACCGTCTGGAACACGCCGAGGTCGTGGGCCGAGCCGTACTGGCCGTCCTTGCCGATGGTCCGGGTGGCCCAGCCCATGCCGGCCGCGGTGACCAGCGCCCGCAGCGGGCCCATGTCCTTGGCGGCCTCGATCGCGCCGACGATCTGGTCGGTGTCGGTGACGTCGCACGCGACGAACAGCCCACCGAGCTCCTTGGCCAGGGGCTCGCCCTTGTCCTGCTGGCGCTCGAGGTCGGCGAGCACCACCCGGGCACCGCGCTCGGCCAGGCGGGTCGCGGTCGCCGCGCCGAGGCCGGAGGCGCCGCCCGTGACGATGGCTGAGATCCCGTTCAGGTCCATCGCCGGACTCTATTGACCACAGGGTCAGGCACCAAACGGGCCCCGGACGGTGCCGGGGGCGTCAAGTGACTGGCGGTAACGACAAGCCTGCGGTCCAGCGCCGGCTGTCCTATGCTCCGCAGCAGTGTCGTGGCCAGAGTTGGGGGTGGCTGATAGACGCGGCGGGCTAGCTGGTGACGGAACCGACGTGGTTCGGCTCTCTTCACCGGTGGCGGTCGCCGTGCCGCGTCGCGTCTCCCGCTCGATCCCCGAGAAGCTCACCTATCTCGCCGTCGACGTCGTCGGGGTGACCTTTGCGGCGGTCGCGGCCCACGTCCTGCGGTTCGGCTTCTGGCTGAGCGCGGAGCTGCCGGGGCCGGGGATCCCCTACGTGGTCATCGCGCTGGCCAGCATCCCGACCTGGCTCGGTGTCCTGGCGCTGGCCGGCTGCTACGACCGCCGGGTCCTCGGTGTGGGGTCCGAGGAGTTCCGGCGGATCCTCAACGGCGGTGTCCACTTCCTGGCCGTGGTCGCGATCCTGCACTTCGTCTTCGGGCTGGTGTTCGCCCGCGGCTGGGTCGGGGTGATGATCCCCGTAGCTGTGGTGGCGACCGCGACCGCCCGCTACGGCCTGCGGCGTTGGCTCTACCACCAGCGGGCCCGGGGCCGGTACCTCCATCGCATGCTGCTGGTCGGCTCGCCGTCGACGGTGGTCGACGTCGGCGAGCACCTGGCCCGGGTGGGCTGGTCCGGCTACCGGGTGGTCGGGGTCTGCGTCGACGCGCCGGTGACCGAGCTGACCATCGCCGGCGAGCGGGTGCCGGTGGTCGGGTCGACCCGGGACATCCGCCGTGGCATCGAGCAGTGCGGCGTCGACTCGGTGGCGCTCACCGACGAGTCGGCTCCCCGGGACCTGCAGGATCTCGCCGGCGCGACGGTCCAGTCCGGCGTCGAGCTACTGGTCGCGCCCGCGATCACCGACGTCGCCGGACCGAGGACCGTGGTGCGTCCGGTGGCCGGGCTGGCGCTGCTGCACGTGGAGGAGCCCACCTTCTCCGGGCCCCAGCGGGTGGCCAAGGACGTGATGGACCGGCTGGTCGCGGCGGTCGGGCTGCTGCTGCTGTCGCCGGTCTTCGTCGCCGTCGCGGTGGCCATCCGCAGCACGAGCCCGGGCCCGATCTTCTTCCGCCAACTGCGGGTGGGACGGGGTGGCGACCGGTTCGCGATCGTGAAGTTCCGGACCATGGTGCAGGACGCCGAGGCGCTGCAGCACCACCTCAGCAACGACAACGAGGCCGACGGGCTGCTGTTCAAGGTGCGGGCCGATCCCCGGGTGACCCCGGTGGGCCGGTTCCTGCGCCGCTGGTCGATCGACGAGCTCCCGCAGCTGTGGAACGTGCTGCGGGGAGACATGTCGCTGGTCGGGCCCCGGCCGCCCCTGCCCAGCGAGGTCGAGCAGTACGAGCACCACGTGTCACGCCGCCTGCTGGTCAAGCCGGGCATGACCGGCCTGTGGCAGGTGAGCGGGCGGTCCGATCTCTACTGGGACGAGGCCATCCGCCTCGACCTGTACTACGTGGACCACTGGTCGCCGATCATGGACATCGCGATCATCCTGCGGACCTTCAGGGCGGTCGTCCGCGGCTCCGGCGCCTACTAGCGCGCTGGAGCGCTGGGCCGTAGACACCGGCGGGTCCCCGCGGAGTCAGCCGAAACCCGGCCGAGGCTGTACGCTCGCACCCTTCATGGGTGTCGCCGTCGCTGGCCGCCTAGATGTCCTGCAGACCAGGCGGGTCCGCACAGCAAACTTCGGCATGGTGGTCGCTGCCACCGCGGCTCTGGCCGTGGTGGTTTCCGACGCGTCCCCGACCGGCCTCCGCCTGCTCGACGAGCTCTACGTCGCCGCGTTCGCGGCCACGGTCGCCTTCTTCGCCGGCCCGGCCCGCCGCTGGACGTGGTTCCTGCCGGCGGCTGCCGGGGCTGCCCTCGCCGCCGACAAGGTCAGCCTGGCCCTGGCCGCCGCGTCGATCGGCGTGGCCTTCTGGTCGGTGCTCAACGACACCCGCTCCCGGGCGCGGGGAGCCTTGGTCGCCGGCCTCGGGGTCTGCGCGCTGCTCGATACCCGCCCGGTGCTGTTCCACGGCTCGACGGCGCTGCTCACCGCTGCGGCGGTCATCCCGATCATCTGGTCCGGCTACAAGCTCGCCTCCCGGCGCACCCGCCGCCGGGTCCGGCGGGTCGCGCTGGTGCTGAGCCTGCTGGCGGGGGCGATGCTGGTCGGTCTGGCGATCGGCGTCCTCTCCACCTACGACGACCTCTACAAGGGCTTCGACCAGATCCAGGAGGGGGTGGTGGCGGCCCAGGACGCCGAGGCCGACGAGGCGGCGATCCGCCTGACCGAGGCCTCCCGGCACCTCCTGTCGGCGTCGAACACCCTGGACAGCTGGTTCGTCCGGCCGGCCCGGACGCTGCCGATCGTCGGCCAGAACCTCAATGCCGTCGAGCACCTCTCCGAGGATTCGGGGGTCGTCGCCCGGGTCTCGGCCCTGGCGGCGACGGCGGCCGACGTCGATGCCATCCGCTTCACCAACGGGCGCGTCGACCCCGACGTGCTCGCGGACATGATCGAGCCACTCCAGGGCGTCGGGAACTCGATGGAGCAGGCACAGGTGGCCGTGTCCCACGTGCGGTCGCCGTGGCTGGTGTCGCTGCTGACCACCTACGTCGACAAGCTCGACAGCCAGGTCACCGACAACCTGCCCGACGTCCGGAACGCGTCGCAGGCCGTCCAGGTGGCCCACGGCCTGTTGGGCGGCGACGGCACGCCACGGCGCTACCTGGTGTTGTTCACCACGCCCTCCGAGGCCCGGGCGCGGACCGGGTTCGCCGGCAACTACGCCGAGCTGGTGGCGGACAACGGGAAGGTCACGATGCCCCGGTTCGGTCGGCTGACGGAGCTGATCAACGAGGGTGTGCCCTACGACCAGCGGACGTTGGACGATCCGAACCTCGCCGACTACGTGGCCCGCTACGGCCGCTTCGAGCCCGGGTCGTGGCGGAACTTCAACATGTCGCCCGACCTGCCGACCATCGCTCTCGCCGCCCGCCAGCTGTACCCGCAGTCCGGCGGAGGCCAGATCGACGGTGTGATGACCGTCGACCCGGCCGGGCTGGCGGCGCTGATGAACTTCACCGGGCCCATCGGGCCCCAGGATCTCGAGGATCCCGGCGGCCTGAGCTACGACCTCACGCCCGACAACGTGGCCGAGTTCCTGCTCTACGGGCAGTACGTGGACTTCCCGGACCGCGCCGAACGGGTCGACTTCCTGGACGACGTGGCCCGCCTGACCTTCGACCGGCTGACCAGCAACGCCGAGGTCCCCAGCCCCCGCGACGCGATCGACATCCTCGACCCCGTGGTCGAGGCGGGCCACATCCAGTTCACGACGCTCCGGGCCGACGAGGCCCTCTACTTCGCCAGCCTCGGGATGGCGGGCCAGTTCGGGATGTACTCCAACGACTTCGTCTCGCTGGTGACCTCCAACGCCGCCGGCAACAAGATCGACTACTTCCTCCAGCGGGGGCTGCGCTACGACGCCACCTGGGACCCGTCGACCGGCGCGGTCAGCGGCACCATCACGGCGACGCTGGCCAACACTGCCCCCAGCTCGGGGTTGCCCGACACCGTCATCGGCAACGACCGGGACGACCTGCCCGTGGGAACCAACCGCTCGTTCGTGTCGATCTACAGCCCCTACGACCTGAGCGCGGCGCGCATCAACGGCCAACCGGCGGCGATGGAGCCCGGACGCGAGCTGGGTCTCAACGTCTACTCGACCTTCGTCGACATCCCTGCCGGCGGCACGGTCACCATCGAGCTCGACGTGGCCGGGACGTGGACCGAGGACACCTACGGCATCGACGTTCCCCCCGAGCCCATGGCCCGCCCCGACCTCGTCGAGGTCAACCTCACCGTCGCGGGCGAGGCCCCGGTCTCGGCCCGGGGTGCCGGAACCCAGTTGGAGGAGCGCAGGGTCCGCTGGACCGGCCCCCTGGTCAGGCTGGTCCACGTCGAAGCCCGCCTCCGTTGACCGCCGGGCGGCGTGGTGCCAGCCGCCCCGGTCGGTCGATGCTCGTCCCCGCCCTCGCGGTCGTCGCGGTCCTCGCAGCCTGCTCGGTCGGGGGCTCCGACGACCGCTCCGACAGCGGCTCCGGCAGCGACTGGTGGCAGCCGGCCACCGGGCTGAGCTGGCAGTGGCAGCTCGACGGCCCCATCGACACCTCGGTCGAGGCCGAGGTGTACGACGTGGACCTGTTCGACACCCCGGCATCCACGGTCGACGAGCTGCACGACCGCGGCCGGCGGGTGATCTGCTACTTCACCGCCGGCTCGTGGGAGCCCTACCGGCCCGACTCCGACGCCTTCCCCGCCGAGGTCCTGGGCGGACCGGTCGAAGGCTGGCCCGACGAGCGCTGGATCGACATCCGTCAGCTCGACACCTTGCGCCCCTTGCTCGCCGACCGCTTCGACCTCTGCGCATCGAAGGGCTTCGACGGCGTCGAGCCCGACTGGCTGGACAACCACGAGCAGGACACCGGGTTCCCGATCACCGGCCGCGACCAGCTGGCCTTCAACCGCATGCTCGCGGAGCTGGCCCACGACCGCGGCCTGGCCATCGGCCTCAAGAACGACCTGCACCAGACGGAGGACCTGGCCGACCTCTACGACTTCGCGGTGGTCGAGCAGTGCGCCGAGTTCGACGAGTGCCAGCTGCTCAGCCCGTTCCTGGACCGGGGCAAGGCCGTGTTCCACGCCGAGTACGACCTGTCGACCTCGGCCTTCTGCGCGGAGTCCCGACGGCTCGGGCTGTCCTCCATCCGCAAGCACCTCGAGCTCGACGCCTGGCGGGAGGCCTGCTGACCCCGCCCGGCGTCGCTCTGCGCGGGTTTCAGCGCGGCGGGCGGGAGGCTCGCCGGCCGACCCACACCGGATGGTCGGCGGCGGCCAGGAGTGCCTCGTCCCCGGCCGAGTCGCCGTAGGCCCACAGCTCGACCGCGGCATCGGGGCCGAAGCGGTCGTCGATCCAGGCCCGCAGGCGGGCCAGCTTCTCGGGCCCCCGGTTGTTGATGCCGCCGTGCACCAGACCGGTGTGAAGCCCGGCATCGTCCATGACCAGCTCGACCGCCAGGACGTCGTCCAGGCCCAGGTGCTCGCCGAGGGGCCGGAGGTAGGCCCCGAGCCCCGCCGACACCACCACCACGGCGTGCCCCTCGGCCTGGTGCCACTGGACCCGCTCGACGAGCTCGGGGCGGAGCAGCTCGGGCAGGGTGGCGGCGTAGTCCTTGCCGTGGGCATCGAGCCGGTCGGCGGGCCAACCCCGGAACAGGCGGCCGAGCATCGCCACCTTGAGCCGGTCGCGGTCCCGGGTGCGCTGGGCCGCCGCGGCCACCGCCGCGGCGTGGACCAGGCGCGGCCAGCCGCACGAGCGGGCCAGGAAGGGGACGAAGGTGTCCCGACGGGCCAGCGTGCCGTCGAAGTCGAACGCGGCGACCCCCGGTGCGCTCACCGGAGCTCCTCCTCGGCGTCGTGGCCCTCGCGGTCCTGGAGCACCGCAGCGAACGCCGTGGCCACGTCCGGGTGCGAGAAGCGGAACCCGGCCTCCTGCAGCACCGCCGGCTGCACGCGCAGGCTGACGAAAAGCAGCTCATCGGCCATCTCGCCCAGCACCAACCGCGGGCCGAGCCGGGGGACCGGCAGCACCGCCGGCCGGTGCAGGGCGTGGGCGAGCGCCGCGGTGAAGTCGCGGTTGGTCACGGGCTCGGGTGCGGTCACGTTGACGGGGCCCGAGATGTCGTCCCGCTCGATCAGGAACCGCAGCGCTGCCACCTCGTCCGGCAGCGAGATCCAGCTCATCCACTGCCTTCCGGACCCGAGCCGGCCGCCCAGGCCCAGCCGGAACAGCCGCAGCATCGGCGTGAGGGCGCCGCCGCGGCGGGCCAGCACGACGCCGTTGCGGGAGAAGACGGTGCGGATCCCGGCATCGGCCGCCGGCGCTGCCGCCGCCTCCCAGGCCTCGACGACGTCGGCCAGGAACCCCTGGCCGCGAGGGCTCGCCTCGGTGAGCACGGTGTCGCCGCCGTCGCCGTACGCATTGACGCCCGACCCCGAGACGAGCACCCGGGGAGGCTGGTCGAGTCCCGCCAGGGTGCGGGCGATCAGCGCCGTGCCTTGGGTGCGGCTGTCGCGGATCAGGCGCTTGCGGGCGGCGGTCCAGCGCCCGCTGCCGATCGAGGCGCCGGCCAGGTGGACGACGGCGTCGGTGCCCTCCAGCGCCGCTGCGTCGATCGTCCCACCGGCCGGATCCCAGCGGATGGCACCGGACCGATCGGCGCCGCTGCGGCCGCCCGTACCGTCGCGGACCAAGGGCACCACCTCGTGGCCGTCGGCCTGCAGGGCGCCGCCGAGAGCGGTTCCGATGAGCCCGCTGGCTCCGCTGATGGCGACCCGCATGTGCCTCGCCTCTCGTTCGCGTACGGTGGACGACCCGATGAGTCGCGCTCGGGAGGCTATGTCGTGATCAAGGAGTTCAGGGAGTTCATCTCCCGGGGGAACGTCGTCGACCTCGCCGTCGGCGTGGTGATCGGCGTGGCCTTCACCAACGTCGTCAACGCCATCGTGCAGGGGCTCATCACACCGGTGATCGCCATGTTCGGGGCACGGGACTACACCGACCTCACCTTCACCGTGAACGGCAGCACCTTCCGCTACGGGCTGGTGATCACCGCCCTCATCGCGTTCCTCATGGTCGCCGCCGCGGTCTTCTTCTTCGTGGTCAAGCCGCTCAACGTCCTCGAGGCCCGCAAGCGCCAGGGGGATGTCGACGAGAAGGAGCTGTCCGACGAAGCCGTGCTGCTGGCCGAGATCCGCGACCTCCTCCGCGGCGACCGCCAGGTCGGCTAGCGCGCGGCCGCCCGCCCCGCGCTAGTCGCGCAGCTGCTGGCTCAGGTAGAGCTGGGCGCCCAGGTCGTCGACCAGGCTGAGCTGGGTCTCCAGCCAGTCGATGTGCTCCTCCTCGGAGACCAGCATCTTCTCCAGCATCTCGCGGGTGCCGTTGTCGCCGAGCTCGGCGGCCTTCGCGACGCCGGCGTTGAACCGCTGGGCGGCGTCCCGCTCGAGCTCGAGGTCCAGCCGGAGCTGCTCGACCACGTCCTCGCCCAGCCGCACTGACCCGAGCCGCTGCAGGTTGGGCAGGCCCTCCAGGTACAGGATGCGCTCGATCACCTCGTCGGCGTGGCGCATCTCGTCGACCGACTCCTCCTTGGTGTGCTCGGCCAGGTGCTCGTAGCCCCAGTTGGCCTGCATCTTGGCGTGGCCGAAGTACTGGTTGACAGCGGTCAGCTCGGCGGTCAGGACGTCGTTCAGGAGCTCGATGATCTCGGCGTGGCCTTGCATGGGGAGCACTCCTCCGGGCGATCGCGGGAACGACGTGACACCGAGGGGGATCGGCTCAAGCCGCGGGCTGCTCCTCGCCGCGATAGGTGTCCATCGCAGCCAGGAGGGCCGCGATACTAGGCCGACATCCACCACAGAGCGTGCCGGCGGCGCACTGCCGGCCGACCTCGTCGACGGTCGCCGCGCCGCAGGCCGCCGCCTCGCGAACGCACCGGTCCGTCACGACGTTGCAGTGGCAGATGACCATGAGCCGTTAAGCATGCCTTACGGATCCCCGCTGGTCAAGAGGAGCCAGCCGTGGGGTAGCGTCGGCTCCCATATGCACGTCGTGATCGTGGGGTGTGGACGGGTCGGGAGCGGTCTCGCGCGGATCCTCGAGGAGCAGGGGCACAGCGTCGGCATCATCGACAAGGACCCTCGAGCCTTCCGGTGGCTCCCGGACACCTTCAGCGGGCGCAAGGTGCTCGGCGTGGGCTTCGACCGCGACCGCCTGCGCGACGCGGGGGTGGAGGAAGCCACGGCGTTGGCGGCGGTCACCAACGGTGACAACTCCAACATCCTCGTGGCCCGGGTGGCCCGCGAGAACTTCGGCGTCGAGAACGTGGTGGCCCGCATCTACGACCCCCGCCGTGCCGCGATCTATGAACGGCTGGGCATCCCCACCATCGCCACCGTGCAGTGGACCACCGACCGGGTCCTCCACCGGCTGATCCCCGACGCCTCCGAGCCGGCCTGGACCGATCCCAGTGCCGCCGTGGTCCTGGTCGAGCGGCCCGTGGCGGCCGAGTGGGCCGGCCGCCCCCTGGAGTCGATCGAGATCCCCGGGTTGGCCCGGGTCGTCGCCTTGTCGCGGATGGGCGTCGCGCAGGTCGCGACGCCGGAGATCGTGGCCCAGGACGGCGACGTGCTGTACCTCGCGGTCAGCGCCGACAAGCTCGCCGACCTCGACCACCACCTCCAGGAGGACGGGCACTGATGCAGGACACGCTCCGATGAAGGTCGTGATCGCCGGCGGAGGCGCCGTCGGCACGTTCATCGCCGGCGAGCTGCGGCCCGCCGGCCACGAGGTGTCGATCATCGAGGTCGAGCCCAGCCGGGTCGAGAATGCCAAGCTGACCAACGAGCCCCCCGACGTGGAATGGTTCGTCGGCGACGCCTGCGAGGTGGAGAACCTGGCCCGCCTGGGCCTGGCGGAGTCCGAGGTCGTGGCCGCCGTCACCGGCGACGACGAGGACAACCTGGTCATCAGCCTGCTGGCCAAGCAGGAGTTCGCCGTGCCCCGGGTGGTCGCCCGGGTGAACAACCCCAAGAACGAGTGGCTGTTCAACGAGAACTGGGGCGTCGACGTCGCTGTCTCGACGCCGCACCTGCTCACGGCCCTGGTCGAGGAGGCGGTGAGCGTCAACACGCTGGTGCGCCTGCTCTCCTTCGAGGGTGGTCGGGCCAGCCTCATCGAGGTCACGCTGGCCAGCGAGAGCCCCGCCGCCGACCGCGAGATCGTCGAGCTCGGCCTGCCCCGCGACTCCACCGTGGTAGCTGTGGTGCGCAAGGACCGGGTGGTGGTCCCCCGGGGCGACACCCGCCTCCAGCCGGGCGACGAAGTCCTGGTGATGGTGACCGGCGAGAGCATCGACGACGTCCGCCAGATCCTCACCGGCGCCTGATCCCGCGGTCGGGGGGTCTGGTCACTGGTGGCGGATGTGCAGCCGTCCCTGGAGGTAGACGCCCGCCGGCCGGCCGTCGTCACCAGACGAGAACACCACGGCCTCGTCCAGCCCGGTGTCGGGGAGCGCCGCGCGGAACAGGCCTGCCGCGGGATCGACCGGTACCAGGACCGCCTGCGCCTCCTCGCGGCCGAGCTGCTGCAGGATGCCGGACGGATCGACCCGCATCTCCAGCCGGTTGCGGTCGGCACGGGGATCGACGGTGATCTCGATGCGCTGGTGGAGGCGCTCGTACACCCCGATGAAGCTCTCGGGATGGTCCAGCTCGACCTCGGGCCCCGTCTCGGCACCGGGCTCCACGGCCACCTCCAGCAGGTCGCCGCCGACGGTGGGGATGAGGTCGTGGGCGAGCAGCGCGCCGGTGGGGCTGTTGGTCAGCAGCACCATCGCGAAGCGCCGTTCCGGCACGACGCGGAGGAACGACCGCTGGCCGAAGGTGTCGCCGTCCTGGCCGAGGCAGGACAGGCCGTTCCACCGGCGGACCGTCCAGCCCAGGGCCTGCTCCTCGTCGGGGAGGGGCGACTCGATCTGCGCCTGGGCCATGGCCTCGACCGCGCTCATGGGGAGCAGTTCGGTCCCGTTGAGCGCGACCCCGCCGGCCACGTGGAGGCGGGCGAAGGCCAGGACCTCCTCCGCGGGGGCCAGGACCCCACCCATCGGGCCGTTGGAGCGGGTCAGCGGCCAGCGCCGCACCGGTACCGGTTTGCTCCCCGGGATCTGCTCGTGACCCACGGCAACCCGGTGCACCAGCGCGTGCTGGGGGAGGGTCAGCGTGGCGGTGGCACCGAGCGGCCGGGTGAGCCGCCGCCGCAGGGCCCGGTCGAAGTGCTCGCCGGTGGCCACCTCGAGCAGCCGGCCGACGACGCCGAAGCCGGTGTTGCAGAAGCTGTAGGTCTCGTCCGGGCCGTGGATCTGGCCCAACCCGAACAGCGTGGCCACGTACCGCTCGAGCGCGTCGGGGTTCCAGCCGGTGTCGATCAGGTGGTCGCCGTGGATGCCCGAGGTGTGGGCCAGCAGGTGGCGCGGCGTGATCTCGATGGTGGCCCCCGGGTCGGCCACCGCGAACTCCTGCAGCTGGGCCCGCACCGGCTCGTCGAGGGAGACCACCCCCGCCCCCACGACCTGACAGAGCATGGTGG
>Ga0209382_10010272_pt1 | contig 11676 bp, 8 predicted proteins | sample SoiMetdeltSBSDD5_FD_187599 | JGI IMG/M metagenome (GOLD analysis project Ga0209382, IMG submission 187599) | Bulk soil microbial communities from a Populus tree surrounding site in Tennessee, USA - Soil MetaG P. deltoides SBSDD5 (SPAdes) (version 2) | ecosystem: Environmental > Terrestrial >...
TCCGCGGGACGCTTAAGAAGGGCGATCCGGAAGACTATCGCCAACATCTGACGCGGAAATATCGATGAAAAGAGTGCTTGTCGATGTGAACGTGATTTTGGACGTTCTACTCGACCGGCAGCCCCACGCTCGCGCAAGTATAGCCGTATGGGCGGCCATCGAAAATGGCGCGGCCGAAGGTCTCCTCGCCGCTCACGCCGTCACCACGATCCACTTTCTGGTCCGCAAGGAACTTGGCGGCGCCAGAGCGCACCTAACGTTGTCAACCATCTTACGCGTCTTCGCCGTGGCGCCCGTCGATAGCGCCGTCATCCAGGATGCCCTCAAGCGAGTCTCACCTGATTTTGAAGATTCGGTAATGATTTCCGCGGCCCGGCTAGCAGGCTGCGACCTCATCGTCACGCGAGATCCGCGCGGATTTCGCGATTCGCCAGTTCGCGCTCTGACGCCCGAGGCCGCTGCCTCACTGCTTTCGAGCCGCTGACGAACAAGCTAAAGCTTGTTCCACAGTGATGCAGCGAATCTACTGTGGAATAAGCTTTAGCTTGTTCGTCCTTGCGCCAATCGCGCGAGCGACTCGCCCGTCAGACGGTAAACAGTCCACTCCTTCATCGCGACCGCTCCCAACGACTCGTAAAACTGGATCGACGGCTCATTCCAGTCGAGTACCGACCACTCCACGCGCCCGCATTCGCGCTCCACCGCCAGTTGCGCGATCTTCTTCAGCATCGCCTTTCCGATCCCCTGCCCACGCGCGTGCGGCTTCACAAACAAATCTTCCAGATATATCCCCGGTTTCGCCAGAAACGTCGAATAGTTCGTGAAGAAGATAGCCAGTCCCACTGCCTCCTCGCCGACCTCGGCCAGCAGCGCTTCCGCCACCGGTCTGGCTCCGAACAAGGTCTCGCGAATCTTTTCCTCCGTCGCCGTAACTCGATCGGCGAGACGCTCGTACTCCGCCAGCCCTCGTATCAATTCCAGGATCGCCGCCACATCCCCCTCGATAGCCTCACGGATCCGCATATATCCGCAACAGTGTAACATTTGCTGTGTTGCAGTCCGTCCATTAGAAGTGATAGTCTCCGTCTAAAGAACCGCTTGCTTGCGGCGACTGATACTTATTTTGGAGCATCTATGAAAAGACTTCTGTTTGCATTGTTGTCCACCGCTCTGGCTGCGACCCTGGTTGCGCAGGCGCCCCCTCCGAAGACTCACCTCAAAGTCGGCGATACCGCGCCTGATTTCGAATTGACGTCCACCGCGGGAGGCAAGGCGAAGCTCTCCGATTTCCGTGGCAAGAAGAATGTCGTCCTCGCGTTCTATCCTGCTGCGTTCACCGGCGGATGCACCAAGGAGATGACAGCCTATCAGGCCAACATCGCCAAATTTGAAGGCGCCGAGACCCAGGTGTTTGGCATCAGCACCGACAACTCTCCTTCGCAGGCGGCGTTTGCGAAATCTCTCTCGGCCACCTCTTACCCCATGTTGAGTGACTTCATGCGCAAAACCTCCGCTGACTACGGCGTCCTGATGCCCGAGCGCGGCATTGCCAATCGGACCACCTTCGTCGTCAACAAGGAAGGCAAGATTACCTTCATCGAAGAAGGCAGCGCCGCCGTCGACATCACCGGCGCCGCCGAAGCCTGCAGCCGCCTCGCCGGCAAGAAGTAATCCATCCACATCTGAGGGCAAGCCACGAAGCTTGCCCTTGCTCCAGTACGCATTAAACATTCCCGATGTAACTTGTTTTATATCGATCCCTTCGCGGTTATACTGATTCCAGTCATGAAACTAACCGCGTTTCGGATTCATCGCTATAAGTCTATTCTCGATTCCGGTTGGATCGAGGTCTCGCCGCTGATGGTGATGGTGGGCAAAAATGAGTCGGGCAAGACCACCATCCTAAAAGCGCTGCACAAGTTCAATCCGTTCGATCCCGAGCCCTACTCCCTCGACCGTGAATGGCCCCGCAGCCAGCGCAAAGGGCGCAGCGAAAACCAGGTCGTCTGCTCCACGCGCTTTGCGCTCTCCGCCGAGGAATCCGAGGAGATTCTCACTCTCACAGAAGGCAAGTCCCTGCTGTGCGATCTCACGGTCACTCGCGATTACAAAGGACGCCTCGAAATCTGCTTCCCCGAGGATCTATTCGCCGAAAAACTTCATCCCAACGCCGTCGACGCCTTGTGCGACGCGCTCCCCGAACCCGCCGAACCGGTCGGCGACTCATTCCGCGAACAGGTGAAGCGTTGTCTCGCCGAAGCCCGCCGCTTCGCCGCCGAGGGCCGCTTCACCGAGCTGATCGCACTCCCCGCCGCGCACGCCGAAGCTCTGCAAGGCGCCTCCAATCCATGGAATCCGGCCCCCTGCGAGGAGCGCGAGCGCCACTACATGCAGCTCTACGCAGCGCAGATGGCCGGGATCGCCGCTGCCGTCGCTTCCCTTCCTCCGATGCGCGTCGCCGTCCACGAGTACGTGATCGCCCAACTGCCGACTTTTCTCTTCATGGACGAATACCGCGCCTTCCGCGGCTCTGCTGCGCTCGACGAAGTGTTGCAGCGCAAACAGCACGGCCAACCGACCGGCGAAGATCGCACCCTCGAAATGATCCTCCACCTGTCCGGTCTGAATCTGGAATCGGAAGTCAAGAAGGCCGAAAAAGAGGACCGGGAGCAGCGCCAGTACGACATGGACGACGCCGCCATCACGCTCACGAAAGCCATCGAAGGGCGCTGGAAACAGCTCAAGTACGAAGTGAAATTCGCCGCCGACGGCAAGCAGTTCTTTACCTTCGTCAAGGATGAAAAGGACCAGTCGCTCATCAAGCTCGAAGAGCGGTCGAAGGGCTTCCAGTGGTTCTTCTCTTTCGACCTCATGCTTATGTACGAAAGCCAGGGTCTCTTCAGGAACTGCGTGATCCTGCTCGATGAGCCTGGCCTGTCGCTGCACCCCGCCGCGCAGCGCGACCTCCTCGATCGCCTGGAAGAGTACGCCGGCTCGAACACGCTGATCTACTCGACGCACCTGCCCTTCATGGTCGATCTCGAGAAACCCGATCGAATCCGCATCCTTAGCGAGACCAAAGAAGGTACCGTCGTCAGCTCCGATCTCACCGGCTGCCAACCCGAAGCCAAGTTCACGCTCGACGCCGCCCTCGGTATCGCCGCCAGTTCCAGCTACCTGCTCGCGCCTCGCAACCTGGTTGTGGAAGGCGAGAGCGAATGCGCCATACTCGCCGAGTTGTCGAACCTCTTCATCCGCTCCGGACTCGAAGGCCTGCCCGACGACGTATCCGTCAGCGCCGCAGCCGACGCCGCCCAAGCCGCCTACATCGCAACGCTGATGGTTGGTCACGGACTCGAAGTGGTCGTGCTGCTGACATCGTCTGAGGACCGCCTGGTTGAGCAGTGGCTGACCCGCTACAAATCGAGCATTGCCGCCGAGGTTGGTCAAGCCTTCCGCGTCGACGAGCTTTTTCCTGAGGACTACTACCTCGACATTGCCCGCCGCCTCTACAAGAAGCCGCTCGCTTCGGGGAAAAAGCTGAACCCTGACGGCGACCCTCTCGCGCGCCGCATTCAGCGCCTCCTCGAAGAAGCCGGGGTGAAATTCCAGCCGCGCTTGGTCGCGAGCCAAATCCGCTCCAGCCTGATCCGCATGAAGACCGCCGATCAGCTACCGCCGGAAACCAGAGCCAAAGCCGACAAAGCCCTGAAAACCGCCACCGCCCTGTTCGGCAAAGAAAAGCAATTCTGGTCGCAATCCGCGTAGCGGAACTCTTCTAAATCGGCGTTTATCGCTGTTCATCGGTGGCTAATATTCTTCTTCCACGTAGCGCTCAGGCCGGCTAGCTATACTGATAGCCATGCGCCACCTGATCGCGGCCATCCTTTTGTGCGCCGCGACCCTTGTGGCCCAGAATCGCGACGCCGTGATTGCCGGCTCGGTGCGCGACTCCCTCAGCGGCGCCCCCATCCCCGATGTCGAGCTGCAGGCCTTCCCCCGTGGTGGCGCGAATGTCGCTGTCTCGGAGACGCTCCAGCGTGGGAAAGGGAAAACCGATCAAGCTGGCAATTTTCGCTTCGAGAAGCTCGCCGCCGGAGAATACCAGCTAAGCATGTCCAAACTTGGCTACGTCGGATCGAATTATTCCGGCGGCGCAACCAAGATCGTCGTCGCCTCTCCCTCGCCCCATAAGCTCTTGCTGACTTTGGTTCCAACCGCCGCGATCGAAGGCCGCATACTGGATGCGCACGACAAACCGGTCGCCAACGCCTACATCTATGCGGGTCCCCCGGAAAGCGCGATCTCGGCCGAATCGGATCAGCACGGCCGCTACAGGATCGAATATCTTGCACCCGGCGACTACCGCATTACCATCGGCCTGCCCTATAGGACGCGCGGCAAGACCGTCGAGCGCGACCCCAAGACCGGCGACATCTACGGATATCCAGGTGTCCAATACTATCCCGGTACAGATGACCCGGCGGCGGCAGGCGTGGTATCCCTCGCCGCCGGTATAAATCTCGCTGGTTTCGATATGCGGCTGCGACGTATCCGTCTTTGGGATTTGCGTGGCCAGATCATCGACGCCGTCACCCGCGAGCCGCTGATGACTGGAGAAGTGGAACTTACGCCGGACATTGGCTTTAGTGACGAGACCCACGCGCGCCGGGCGGTTGGACGGGAGGATGCCGGCTTCCGCTTCGAGCTGCTTCGCCCGGGGCGCTATGCCCTGCTCATCTATCGCGACCGGTCGAAGGATAGTTCGCCGTATGTGCATCAGATCGATCTTGGAGCAGCCGGGATTGCGAATCTGCGAGTCTCCGTCCCTTCCTTCGGTTCGGTCTCGGGCAAGCTGATAATGCCGGAAAAAGCAAAATCTCGTGGCCCGTTCCGAGTGACCTTGGCGCGCGCCAAAATGCCCTTTCGCGAAGCGCAGGTTGGAACGGATGGCTCTTTTGAATTCGATAACATGCCGCCTGGCCGTTGGTCGGTGCAGATAGAGTGGCCGAAGTCTTTCCTCCAGCAGGATCTCTACATTGCGTCGATTCGTCAGAATGGACTTACGGATTCGGTGATGATCGGAGAGGGATCAAGCTCCCCAATCGAAATCGATCTCTCCGACCAGCTCGGCCAGCTCTCCGGGACGGTCGCCGGAGAAGATAACCACCCCGTGTCCGGCGCTCGCATTCTGGTGAGCCCAGCGCTCTTTCCCTTTCAAATCACCGCAAACCGCGACGGATACTTCGTCACAAAACTTCCTCCCGGCGACTACACCCTCAGCGCCTGGCCCGAAACGACGGCCTTCTCCCATTTGCCTGCTGAAAAAACGCGGGCGTGTGGTGACCGGATCCTTAAAGTGAAAGTCGCCGCCGGCGCCTCCTCCTTCATACGGCTAAGCCCCTGCAAAATCCAATAGACAGAACACCCGATCACAACTTGAATGGCAAAAATTTCCGCTGATTTCCAGCCAGTTGCGACTACCCGCGCGCATTTCTGCGCCTCAAAGCGTTAGAATGAGTAAGCCATTCACTCTGTTAAGGACTTTGTCGCTGCGGCGGATGCGCCGGAGCTTTTCGCAAAGCAAAGCCAATCCCATTTTCGGGACGGCCAACTGAGCGATTAAATGAAGTTGCGCACGGCGAAGCCGTGTTACAATCGTTCGGAAATCGACAATGGGGATTGCCGCCGAACGTTGGTGATTTGATCTAAATCTTAATCATGGTTGCTCTGCCCTCACGCATCTTAATCGTCGATGATGAAGCGCCCATCCGCGCTTTGCTCGGGGAGCATTTACAGCAGGTCGGCTACGACGTGATGCTTGCCTCCAATGGCTGCGCCGCCATGGAACTCATCAACGACGCCGATTTCGATCTGGTTCTCACCGACGTCCGGATGCCGGGCATGAACGGCCTCGAATTGCTTGCCGAGATTATGCGCACGCGTCCCGCCGTTGGCGTTCTCATGCTCACCGCGTGCGAGGACCTGACGTTGGCCGTCAATGCCATGCGCATCGGCGCGCTCGACTATATTTTGAAGCCGTTCCGCCTCTCCGAGATCACCATCAACGTGCAGGAAGCCCTCGAGCGCCGCCGCAACCAGCTTGAGCAAACCCAGCGCATGCAATTGCTCGAGGAGACCGTCAATGAGCGCACCGTGGAGCTTCGCCGGCTGCTCGACCGGTTGCACGACGCTTCGGAAATCACCCTCGAGGCGCTGGTCGCCGCCCTGGACGCTCGCGAGCACGAGACCAAGGCGCACTCCAAACGCGTCAGTGAATACACCCTGTACCTGGCGCGTGAAATGAGCGTCGACGCCAGCCACCTCGACGTAATCCGCCGCGGGGCGATGCTCCACGATATCGGCAAGATCGGTATCTCCGACGCAATCCTGCTCAAGCCCGGCAAGCTGACCGAGGACGAGTGGGTCGATATGCAGAAGCACCCCCAGATCGGCTACTGGATCCTCGATGGAATCGAGGCTTTGAAGCCTGCCTCCGACGTGGTTCTCTCCCATCATGAACGCTACGACGGAACCGGCTATCCCGGCCGTCTGCATGGCTCCGAGATTCCACTCGGCGCCAGGATCTTCTCGGTCGCCGATACGCTCGATGTCATGACCTCGGACCGCCCTTACCGCAAGGCTTTGAGCTACGAAGATGCCCGCACCGAAATCGCCCGATTCTCAGGCTCGCAGTTCGACCCGGAGGTTGTGAAGTATTTCCTTCAGGTGCCGCTGGAGGTCTGGAACGGCATCCGCTCCAGCGCCGCCCGCACGCTCACCCGAAGTCCTCTCGATCTAAGCAACCTCATGGCCTACACGCCGCAAATCTCCACGCGCGGCTAGAAGTAAAAGCAAGGCAAAAGGCAAAAGTGTGGCGGGAGTGAAATATGTGGGCCGACACACTTTTGCCCTTTGCGATTTGCCTTTTGCCTTTCTTTACTGTTAACGTCCTCGACCGGTTTAGCCGATATACTAAGAGTGAAGGTGCGGGCCATCATTCCAGCGTTATGGGCACGATGTCGCCCGCAACCGATCGCAACCCCGGTCGCCCTGTTCCTGCTTCTGGCCTCCAGCATCTTGGCCCAGACCCTATCGGTGGTCTCGGGCGACGCTCAATTGAGCCGTCAAAGTAGCGCGACACAGAATCCTTTGGTCGTCATCGCGAAAGATGGTGCGGGTAGACCGTTGCAGGGGGTATCGGTGAATTGGTCCGTCACCGGCCCGGGGCATCTCACGCCGGGTAATCAAACAGTAACGGACATCAACGGTTTGACTAGCGTTCACTTCGTCGGCGCGTTGGAGTTCGAGGGCGGCGTCGGTTTTACGCAAAGCACAATCGTCGCCTCCATTCCGACCAGCAGCGTCAGCATGCGCGTAACCGCCACTGGTTTTAATATCGCTACTGGTTTGGAATATGTGCGGGCCGACGTCCTCAGGCCGGGTTTGGGTGAGGTTTTGTCGGCGCCGGCAGCCGGCGGACCGCCGCCGACTGTTGAAGTTCAAGTGACCTCGACCGCTTACGCCGGCGTTCAGCCGGTGCCGAACGTGGCTATCCGTCTAATTCCGGATCGTCCGAGCGGCCCGTCGCTCGCCTGCGCAGAGGGCACTGGGATCACGGGCCCCACAGGTATCGCGCGCTGTGTTGTGGTCTTTGGTGGAGCGATCGGAACCGATCGGTTCAGCATTGAGGTCGGCGGCGGATTTCGGACCTTTGGTCCGTTTCAGTTTACGGTGGGGCAAAGTCAGGCGCAGGCCGCGGTGATTCGGATTACCGGTGGCAACAATCAGGCGGGACTCCCCGGCGTTCTTTTGCCTTCGCCGCTTACCGCAAGAGTGGAGGACACTGCCGGAAATCCACTTCCCGGTGTGGCCGTGACTTGGCAACCGGTGGTGGCGCAATCGGTCGTCCTCAGTAATGTTGTGTCGACTTCAGACACAAACGGCATCGTCTCGGCAAGGGTTACCCTGGGCAATTCCGTCGGATCGGCGCAGGTACAAGTCCGAACGGCCAGCGCCGCCGAAGCAATTTTTAGTCTGACAGTGCGGCAGCCCGCCTCTGGGAGTCAGACGCAGCCTGCGACGTTACGCATCCTGAGTGGTAACAATCAGTCCGGACCGGTGGGAACACGATTGCCCACGGCATTGACTGCTCGCGTGGAGGATGCTGCTGGCAATCCGTTGCCGAACGTGCCAGTCACGTGGCGACCTGCCCCGTCGGTCTCGCTGGCGAACGTGGTGGCTACTTCAGATTCCAACGGCATCGTTTCCGCTCTTGCAACACCGATCTCTGCCGCTGCGCCCGTGCAGGTGGAACTACAGACACAAGGCGCCGTGCCAACTCCATTCGGTCCGGCCCTCATCACAATACTGGTGAAGTTTGGCGTCACCGTCAGCGCCGGACCGCCCCCGGTAACTCCGCCGGTCACGCCGCCATCGGCCGTATCGACGGGCTACATTGCTCACATCGCCGATGGCGCCGAATGGAAAACGACTATCACAGTGGTGAATCTTTTGAGCGTGCCACAAAGAATCACCCTGAGTTTTTGGGCGAGTAACGGCGTGAGATGGTCACTGCCTATCGCCAGCGGCGGTTTTTCCCAGCAAGAGCATTTTGATCTGCAGCCCAATGCATCGGGCTTTCTCGAGACAACCGGAACAGCGGCCGCGGTTTCCACGGGCTGGGCCACAGTGGAAGGGTCGGTCAGCGGTTCGAGCGGCGTTGGCGCTTCGGCGATCTTTCGCAGTCATGTCAACGGGCGACAGGATTCAGAGGCGGTCAGCGCGATGGGCGTTGCCTCTCCCCGGGGTGTCATCATCCCATTCGACAATCGAAACGGATTCGCAACCGGAGTCGCGATCGCGAATTTCGGAGGGTCGGGCGTGGTTCCTATAACCGTTCGCGACGGCGTGGGAACGGTGATTCTCATCGAGAACCTGCCGCTTGGCTCCAGCGCCCATCTTTCGTTCTCTTTGGCCGATCGATACCCGACGGTCGTGGGGCGTGCCGGAACCGTGGAGATCGGATCAAGTGCAGCGGCCGTGCTCGGCCTGCGCTTTAATCCTAGTGGTTCGTTCACATCTGTCCCACCGATCCCCAAGCCATAGACCTCAGTTTGTACATGGAAGCCACCACTCATCACCCAGGGTGGAAAACCCTGTTGGCGTTCGGGATTATCTATTTTGTATGGGGATCCACGTTCCTCGCGATTCGTGTTGGAGTCCGCGAAGTTCCGCCGTTTCTTCTAGCTGCTGGCAATGGTACCCCTGCGATCTGCTCTGTTGATTGTCGCCCCTTTTCTTCAGCGGGAACGCGGCCGATCGAGCCGGCGTGTTCGGAGGGAGCCCAGAACCACACAGAAGCACAACAGTAGCAAGGCGAATGGCGTCACATCTAATATATACTTCAGGCGTACTCAGACGAGGAGGGGAAATGACGAAGTATTCGCAGATTCTAGCTTACGTTTGCCTGATAGCCGGCGCCAGCCTCTGGGCACAGGATTGGACACAATGGCGAGGTCCCAACCGGGATGGGGTGACGCGCTTTATTGCGCCAAAAGCCTGGCCCGAAAAGTTGACCGCCAAATGGACGACGCCAGTGGGTGAGGGCTACGCGTCCCCTATCATCGCTAACGGCCGGATCCTCCAATTTGCGCGTCAGGGCGACGACGAGGTCGCGATGAGTATCGACCCGGAAAACGGAAAAGTTCTCTGGCGGCAGAGCTATCCGGCGCCTTTCGAGCCGGTTCAGTCCGCCGCGCGCCATGGCAAAGGTCCGAAGTCGACCCCCCTCTATCACGACGGCAAGCTCTATACATTTGGGATATCCGGAATCCTCTCGGCGTTCGACGCCAAGACCGGCAAGCTCGAATGGAGGAAGGATTACACCAACGATTTCAAAAAGACCTGGCCGCAATTCGGGACTTCTATGTCGCCCGTTGCCGGCGACGGTCTGATTATTGCCCTGATCGGTACGAACGATGACGGGGCGGTAGCCGCGTATGACGCCAAATCCGGCGCTCAAAAATGGATCTGGAAGGGCGACGGTCCGGCCTACGCTTCCCCTGTGATTGTCGAGATGGGAGGCGTTAAGCAGGTGGTCACACTCACACAAAAGAACGCCATTGGCCTTTCGCTGGCATCGGGAGACCTTCTGTGGAAAATCGATTTTCCGGGGCGAAGCGGCATGAATATTCCGACCCCGCTCAAATTCGGTCAGCGGCTGATCTTGGCCGGTGACCCAGGTACGATGTTGGTCCAGGTGAATAAATCCGGCGACTCCTGGACACCGGAAAAGGTGTGGCAGATTACCGAACTTACGATGCGTTTCAGCTCTCCGGTACAGAAGGGGAATCTGATTTTTGGATTTACCAACCGGAACGGCGGGATGTTCTTTTGCGTCGACGCCGAGAGCGGAAAAACGTTGTGGACCACCGATCCGAAGCAGGGGGACAATGCCGTCATCCTTATTTCGGGAGACCTGCTGTTCCTGCTGAAGAATAACGCCGAGCTGATCGTCGCCCGTGCAAGTGGGACCGCTTACGAGCCGCTACACACCTACAAGGTATCCGACAACGCAACCTACGCAAATCCCCTCATGATGGCCAAGGGAATCGTCATCAAGGACAACACGAACTTGTCGTTTTTCAATTGGGAATAGCGAGATAAGAATTGTCAAACTATATCGGCGCGATTGATCAGGGAACGACCAGTACGCGGTTTATCATTTTCGACCGCTCTGGAAGAATCGTCGCGGTTTCGCAGAAGGAGCACGAGCAGATTTATCCGCAGCCCGGATGGGTGGAGCACGACGCGAATGAAATCTGGCGGCGGACACAGGACGTCATCGAGGAAGCGCTTGAGCAACGGAGCTTACGCGCAGCCGATCTCGCCGCCATTGGGATCACCAATCAACGCGAGACCACAGTCGTATGGGATCGCCAGACCGGGCAGCCTGTCTACAACGCGCTGGTCTGGCAGGATACGAGAGTCGACAGTTACGTCTCGGAATTGGCGCGCAACGGCGGTTTGGACCGGTTCCGCAGCAAAACGGGACTTCCCTTAACCACATACTTCAGCGCCCTGAAGATTCGCTGGATCCTGGACAATGTTCCCGGCGTACGCGAGCGAGCCGAATCCGGTGACGCGCTGTTCGGCAACATCGATTCGTACCTCGTCTGGAACTTAACGGGAGGAAGACTGCACGTCACCGACTGTACGAACGCCAGCCGCACACAATTGATGGATCTTCGAACCCTCGCTTGGGATCGGGAGTTATTGGACGCATTCCAGATCCCGGGCGCGATGCTGCCTCGGATCGCTTCGAGCAGCGAGGTATATGGCGACATCACTCTCGACTCCCTCAAAGGTGTGCCGATCGCGGGAATCCTTGGCGACCAACAGGCGGCGCTGGTCGGCCAGACCTGCTTCAAGACAGGTGAGGCAAAGAACACCTACGGCACGGGATGTTTTCTGCTCATGAACACCGGCCCGACGCCGGTTCAATCGACGTGCGGCCTGCTCACGACGGTCGCCTATCAGATCGGCGATCAACCTGCGGTATACGCCCTGGAAGGGAGCGTTGCGATCACAGGCGCCTTGGTGCAATGGCTGCGCGATAACTTCGGGCTGATCGCGAGCAGTTCGGAGATCGAAACGCTGGCCAGGACCGTAAAG
>Ga0209382_10010274_pt1 | contig 11674 bp, 6 predicted proteins | sample SoiMetdeltSBSDD5_FD_187599 | JGI IMG/M metagenome (GOLD analysis project Ga0209382, IMG submission 187599) | Bulk soil microbial communities from a Populus tree surrounding site in Tennessee, USA - Soil MetaG P. deltoides SBSDD5 (SPAdes) (version 2) | ecosystem: Environmental > Terrestrial >...
ATTTGATAGGACCGTCCGTCGAGCAGCAGCTTTTTGCCGATGGCGTTTGGATCCGCGCCGAATCTGTTCCGCCAAAGGGCGTGACTGATCACTACGACGGGGGCGGCGCCGGGACGCTCTTCATGTGGCTCGAAGCCGCGTCCAAGCGCGGGCTGCGCGCCCAGCGTCGAGAAAAAGTCGGCCGAGACAGAAGTTCCCACAACCCGCTCCGGCTCGCCTTCGCCGCCGAGATTCAAATTGTCCGAGACGAAGGCTGAGACATGCGAGAAGACCTGATTGCGTTCCCGGTGATAGAGGAACGTCGGTACCGAAACCGAGTATTCGTGAAAGCCACGCTTTGGATTGCTGCCCCAGACCGTCACCAGCCGATCCGGCTCGCTGTACGGCAGCGGGCGCAGCAACAGCCCATTGATCAAACTGAAAATCGCCGTGACTGGCCCGATCCCGATCGCCAAAGCGAGGAGCGCCAGCAGAGAATAGCCGGGCCGCTTGAGTAGCATCCGCATGCCGTAGCGCAAGTCTTGAAACATTTCGTCCTCCAATCTTTTCGGTTGCAACCAGAGCGCGTCGGCGAACGCGCCCGCGCTGTGCCATAGCAAATCGAGCTTGGCGCGCCTATCGAGCTTGTCCCATTGAGTCAATAGGGACTCGCGGTAACGCAACTCGGCCCCCCATTCCTGCCGCCAATCGGCGCGTAAGCGGCGCGGCACGATCACGCCGATGACGCGGATCAGCCAGAGCCAGAAACGAAAAGTTCGTAGCGCCTCCTTTAGGCGGAAGCTCGCCGAGCCGAAACGATCTTTTTTCATGGACGCCATCGCCCCTTTGAAGTGACAGAATCACGTGATTCAATGTAGAAGGTCTCGTGTGAATTCATAACGCATCTACTCAATTCGCAGCCGCCTAATGGCGGGACTACTAACCTCACTCGTGCCGGAGCGCGACCAGCGGATCAACTTTCGTCGCCCGACGCGCCGGAACCCAGCAGGCCAGCAGCGCCACGAAGCCCAGCAATAAAGTGGTGGCGACGAAAGTAAGCGGATCAGTCGGGCTGACGCCGAAGAGCGCGGCGGCCAGCACGCGCGTAGCCGCTACGGAAAGCGACAAGCCGATCACTACGCCGATGATTACCAGCCGCAGGCCTTGTCGCAGCGCCAGCCGCACGACGTCCGCCGCCCGTGCGCCGAGCGCCATGCGGACGCCGATTTCGTGCGTGCGCTGTACGACTACAAAAGCCGTTACGCCGTACAACCCCATGACCGCCAACGCCAGCGCGAGTACGCCGGCCGCACTCGCCAGCCAAGCGACCGTCAATAACGGCTTAAACGGCCGTTTCAATACATCCTCAAATTGTAGGACCTCGATTTTCAGCTTTGGATCGAGCGACCGGACGATCGTCTGCAGCGTCGCCGCCATCGCGGCGGGATCGGCGGCTTCGCTCCTGACGAGTAACCATAAGCCGAAGCGGCCTTCTTTGGACGGCAGAGGCCGATAAAGATATGGATCATTCGCCGCGTAAAGCAGCGAGCTCCGCGTGTTTTTCGCGACGCCGACAATTTCCCACTTGCGACCTAGTGTTATGAGAGATTTGCCGATCGGGCTTTCGCCCGGCCAATGGCGCCGCGCCAACGCTTCGTTGACGACGACGACTGCCTTGTCGTCGAGGGTATCCTGTTCAGTGAACGCGCGGCCATACAACAACGGGACGGCGAGCGCGGCAAAGTAGTTTGGCGCCACGGCGTTGCTCGTGGCGGGATTGCCCGGGTCTCTAGCCCTGATGCCCGGGCGTCCATTCATAGTCACAATGGATGCGCTGCCATCATCCGGCCAATACCTGGCGTCTCCGGGATCGGGGTCAAATGGCTCGTCCATCAACGGCACATGGCCGACCCATACGGCGCCTTTTACCAGCGGCGTGGCGAGGAGGCGTTCCTGCAATTCGCGTTGAAATTGCGCGGCGCTGGTTTCGTCGTAATCGTGCGAACCGGGCGCTCCGAATCTGAATTTCACGACCGAAAGATTCTTCGTTTCAAAGCCCGGATCAATCTTCACCACGCTCAGCAGCGTCCGCGCAAACAATCCCGCGCCGAGGAGCAAAACCAGCGAGAGGGCGATCTGCCCAACCACCAGCAGGCTGCGCAAGGGGAAGCGTGTGGCGCGTAGATTGAACCCTGTCCCCTCCTGCTTCAACACAGGTATGAGATCGAAGCGAGTGGTCTGCCAGGCGGGCGTCAGGCCAACCACCACCGCTGTGAACACGCTTATACCCAGCGCATAAGCCATCACGCGCCAATCCAGCGCAATGGCGCGATTGTACGCCACAAAGCTCAACGCCTGCGCCGACCAGCGCGAGATCAACAAGCCCGCCAGACCGCCCGCGACCGCCAGCAACAAACTCTCTGTGAACAACTGGCGCAGCAACCGGAGGCGGCTTGCGCCGAGTGACAGCCGCACGGCGATCTCGCGCTGACGCGCCGCCAGGCGCGCCAACATCAGTCCCGCGACATTCAAACAGGCGATCAGCATCACCAGCGTGACCGCGCCCAACGCTACGCTCATTATCGTCGTGAGCGATTGGATCATCCGGGGACCTTCCAGCGAAGCCAGCGTAACTGGATAGAGTTTGATTTGCTTTCGTGGGTCTGGCAGAAACGACGGACCCTTCTCAAGATCAATCTTAATGGATGCGCCGATAACGCCTCGGCTTGGTGAGGCCGGCGGAGACGACGGGCTGTCCTGCTCCAACTGCGAAAGGGCCATCGCCAACGCGGCTTCCGCCTGCCGCAAGCTAACCCCAGGCTTCAACCGTCCCCTCACATGCAGCCACATCTCATCGCGTCGAGTGAGCATTTTGTCCTTCGGGTTGAGCTGATCGAGTGTCAACAGCGGCGCCCAGACATCCGGCTTCCCCATGCCAGCCCCAGTAAAGCCCGCTTCGGCCACCCCGACCACCGTGAATGCGCGACCATTGAGCTGAATCGTTCGCCCCACAATGTCGGGCGCCGCGCCAAAACGCCTTTGCCAGAAACCGTGACTCAGCACGACGACCGGATGCGCTCCATCCGCCTGATCGTCCTCAGGCGTCAGCGTCCTTCCCAGCGCCGCATTGCCGCCAAGCGCCGAAAAATAGGTCCCTGTAACGAGCAAGCCATGCAGCTCCTCCGCCTCGTTATCAACCACCCCCTTACTCCCAACACCCGAAGCTCCCAAAGCAAGTTCGGCATGGGACATGGCAAACAAATCCACCACGGCGCCCGACCGCTTACGCAATTCGAGATAATCGGGGTAGGAAAACCCTTCCCATCCGGGAGTGAACGGTCTGTGCAAATCGACGAGGCGGTCGGCGTCTTTGATCGGAAACGGTCGTAGCAGAAGGGTATTGGCGACGCTGAAGATCGCAGTATTCGCCCCGATCCCCAACGCCAGCGTCAGAATCGCAATCAGCGCGAAGGCCTTATGCTTGAGCAGCATTCGAACGCCAAACCTTATGTCTTGAATCATCTCGTCCTCCCATCGTTTTGGTTGCAGCCACAACGCGTCCGCAAACGCGCCCGCGCTGTGCCAAAGCAGATCCAATCTGGTTCGCCAGTTGAGTTGATCCCACTGGGCGAGCTGCGCTTCGCGGTACTGCAACTCGGCTTCCCACTCCTGCCGCCATCCGGCGCGCAACCGGCGCGGCACGATCACGCCGATCAAAACGATCAGCCAGAGCCAGAATCGAAAAGTTCGTAGTCCCGCCTTTAGGCGGAATCTTGCCGGGCCGAAACGATCTTTCTTCATGGACGCCTTCGCCCCTTTGAAGTAACGGAATCACTGGATTCAATGAAGAAGGTCTCGAATGAATTCGTAACACATCTCCTCAATTCGCGGCCGCCTAAAGGCGGGACTACGAACTTTACTCGTGGCGCAGCGCGGTCATCGGGTCGACCTTCGTTGCGCGTCGCGCCGGTAGATAGCAGGCCGCGAGAGCCACGAGCGCCAGCAACGACGCCACGCCCGCGAATGTCAGCGGGTCAGTGGCGCTCACGCCAAAGAGCAAACTCTTCATGACTCGCGTCAGCGCCAAGGCGACGAGCAGCCCGATCGACGCGCCGACGGCGACGAGCGACATCCCCTGCCTGACGAACAGGCGCAGCACGTCGGCCGCCCGGGCGCCGAGAGCCATCCGAACGCCGATTTCATGCGTGCGCCGTGTGACGGCGTAAGAGATCACGCCGTAAACCCCGACTGCGGCGAGGGTGAGCGCCAGCAGCGCGAACGCGCCGAGCAGCAGCAGGTTGAAGCGGCGAGAGGAGACCGAATCCGACAGACGCTGCTCCATCGTCATCACCTCATAAACTGGCAGGTTGGGATCAACGGCCAGCGTCTGTTGGCGCACGGCGTTGGCCAAGCCGAGCGGATCAACCTGAGTGTGGAACACCAGCGTTATCAGGCCGCCGCCGTTTTGCAGATAGGGAATATAGACTTGCGGAGTGACTGCCTGATCCAGGCCGCTGTGGCGCACGTCGCCGATCACGCCGACCACAGTGGCGTAATCCTTATTGGCGCCGAATGGATTGACGCGCTTGCCGACGGCGTCCTCGCCGGGGAAGAGTTTGCGCGCCAGAACTTCGTTCAATAGCAACACCCTGGGCGCATCCGCATTGTCACCCTCATTGAAATAACGGCCTGATAGCAAAGGGATGCCAATCGCGCGGAAATAATCCGGCGTGACCTGCCCGATAGGAGTGGCAGGCTCCCTGTCGATAGCGGCGCTCTGACGCCCTTCCACTCGCGGCCAGCCGAAGAAATTGAATTCCGTCAGCGGCGGGTGGTTGATCGCCCCGACCGATTCGACTCCGGGCAGAGCCGCCAGACGCGGCAATAACTCTCGCATAAAACGCAGGCGATCTTCGCCCTTTTCGTAACGCGGATACGGCAGAGAGAGGCGCGCCGTCAACACGTTCTCCGCGCGGAAGCCAGGATTGACTCTGAACAGATTGACGAAACTCCTGACGAGCAGCCCCGCGCCGACCAGCAATGTTATGGTCATCGCGACTTCAGCGATCATCAGCGACTGGCGCGCGCGTCCACGATGGAAGCCGCCGCCGCGCCCCCCTTCTTTGAGAGAGGCGTTCAAATCGGGACGCGATGTCTGCAACGACGGGAAGAGGCCGAAGACGACGCCGGTCAAGAGCGAGACCAGCAGCGTAAAGAGGAGCACGCTTGAATCAATGCCGATCCGCGCCATATTGGAGATCTGGCCCAGCGCGCCGGCCGAGTTCAGCGAGACAATCGTCTTCGTCAACCCGTATGCCAAAAGCAATCCGCAAAGGCCGCCAACCGCCGCCAATAACAGGCTTTCAGTGAGCGTCTGCCGCATCAACCGAACCCGTCCGGCTCCGAGCGCTGCGCGAATCGCCATCTCCGGGCCGCGCGCGGCGGCCCGCGCCATCATCAGATTGGCGACGTTGGCGCAGGCGATCAGCAGGATTAACCCGACCGCTCCGAACAGGATAAACAACAAACGCCTCGTATCGCCGACCAGTTGTTGATGCAGCGGAATGACGCGCGCCCGATTGCCGGCGAACGACATAACATTTTTCGGCTTTGCGCCTTCATAGCGTTGCAGAATGTCCGCCAATTCCGTCTGCGCCTGCTCGCGGGAGACGCCGGTTTTGAGCCGCGCAATTACGTTGATCAACGTAATCCTTTGATTGCCGCGTTCCTGCTGCGAGTCGAGCGCCATCGGCGTCCACAAATCCAACGGCTGAATGAAACGAAATTCGGGTGGTAACACACCGATGATCGCGTGGCTCTGATCGTTGAGCGTAATCGCGCGGCCGATCACATTCGGATCGGAATTGAAGCGGCGCTGCCACAACTTATAGCTGATGACGGCGACGCGCGCGCCGCCTGGCCGGTCTTCAGCGGCGAGAAAGTTGCGACCGAGCGCAAACTGCGCGCCGAGCGTGGGAAAGAAGCTGGCGGTGACCACACCACATTGCAACCACTCAGGCTCGCCCGCGCCGGTCATAGTCGTCTCCTCGACGTTATACCCGGCAAGACTCTCGAGCGTTCGGCTCTGTTCGCCCCATTCGAGGAAGTGCGGGCCGGGAACCGGCCCATTCACCGAAACATCTGCAGACTCTTCGAGCCATACCAATTGTTGCGGGGATTTGAACGGCAACGGCCGGAGCAAGACGGCATTCACAACGCTGAAGATCGCAGTGTTCGCGCCGATTCCCAGGCTGAGCGTCAATACCGCCACTGCGGTGAAGGCCTTGTCCTTGAGCAGCATCCGCAGGCCAAAACGCAAGTCTTGAAACATTTCGTCCTCCAGTCTTCTCGGCTGCAGCCACAGCGCATCCACAAACGCGCCCAGGCTGTGCCACAGCAGATCGAGTTTGCCGCGCCGGTCGAGCTTGTCCCACTCAGCCAGCAGCGCTTCGCGATACTGCAAGTCTGCTTCCCATTCCTGCCGCCAATCGGCTCGCAATCGACATGGCACGATCACGCCGATCAGCCGAACCAGCCACAGCCATGGCCGCGCGAGTGCTTTTCGTCCGCGTTGACGCATAGCTCATCCCTTTCCGCGCGCGGGTTTGAGTTTGGGCGCGGGTTGTTCGAGATGATCCAGCAGCCGAAAACGCTTGCGCGCTTCGGCGAGCGCGTCCCTGCCCTCTTCGGTCACTTCGTAGTATTTGCGCGCCGGACGCTGCTCGGCCTGCGCGATGCTCTGCCGCTCCCACTTGGAATCGACGTAGCCCGCGTCCTCCAGCCGCCTCAACGCCGGGTAGACCGTCCCGCTCGCCAGCCCCGTCACCGTCATCACTTCAAGGCCGTACTTGTAACCGTTGTCGAGCGCCTGCAGGATCAGCGCCATCGTGTAAGAGAGATATCCTTTGGCCATTCTTCGCTCCTTTTCTCAGGGCGTCGTTCGTAGCGTCATGAACCACGCCACCTTGTCTATTAGTTCACCAATTCATGTAGACACCTATATGTATAGGCTTCTACATAGGGTATTGTCAAGAAAAATCAATCTCGCAAGCCCGGCGTCGCGCCATTAATTTTGTCGCCCGGAGTTGTCGCCTCTTATGACTGAGGGTGATGATGAGGCAAGCGGATGATTGGGACATCGGTACGGTAACGCGCGCGTTACCGTACCGACTCCCCTCTATTTGAATCCTTTGGCAGCCAGTTGCGCCTTGAGCGCTTCGGCCACGACCGAATCGAAGCTGTTTCGTACGCCCGATTTCGCCCGTTCTTTCTTGATGAATTCCTCGCGGTCCTTCGACAACTGCATGATTTCCGCGCGGATCTGCCGGCGTTGGGCCTGGCGTTTCTCGATCTCCTGTTTTCGTTCGGCGGGTGAAAGGTTGCGAAGCTCTTCGGGCAGCTCTTCAGGTTTAACATCATCGAGCTTCAGGGTTCCGTTCTCAAGACTCTGCAAAAGGTCTCCCGCGTAGGACATGGAATTGATGGCCTTGTTCTTTGCGCGATCGGCCATCGCCGCACTCGGGGCGTCCGCCGCGATTTTTGCCTCCGCCGCTTGATGGTTAGCCCTGGCGGCGGCCCTGACTCCGGCTCCGCCGAAGGCGAGATAGGTTCCGCCTATCTGGTTGCCGAGGGCGCTGAGCTTTTCGTCATACGGCGTGACGATCGCCACGACGCCGCTGTCTTGCGGGATGGCGAAGTATCGCCCTCCGCCATGTTGGGCGATCTCCTGCCAGACTTCCCTGGTCCCCGAAATGTCTCCGCACTGAATGGCGTTGACGATCATGCCTTTGCGCCTGGCTGCGATCGCAGTCGCCTTCGTATCCGGTTCGCCCTGGTAATCGGTGTGTGGCGGGGCGTCGCCGACCAGAAAGACCACCTGCGCGATCCGGTCGGATTGTTGCGACCATCCGGCCTTATGCACGGCGTCGGCCAGCGCTCGCCGCACATTCTCCGGCATGTCTCCTCCTCCTTCGGCCCGGTAATCCATGAGCGTCGTATAAACCGCGTCCAGATTGTCAGTCATCGGGAAGACCTCGGTGACGTACCGGTCGCCGAGGTCGCGATAGGCCACCAACCCGATCCGCACGTTAGGCCGCGACTCCGATTGCATCACTTCATTTACGATTCCCCATATGCGTTGCTTCGCGCCCTCGATCAATCCGCCCATCGAACCCGTCGTATCGATGGCGAAAACCATCTCGAGCGTCTTCCTCTCATTCGGGTTCTTATCGTTCACGATCTCATTCGGCTTCTTGTCGTTCACGTCCGCCCCCGAACGAGTGACGCCGAACACGATCAACAGGACCGCGCAAAGCAGCAAAGCATTACAGAATAGTGTCTTCCAAAATATCGTCTTCATAAGCGAAACCTCCGCTGGAAAATGCCTTCGAGGCGGTGGAACGTCGTATAGACGCCTTGCCGATGGGACAGCGCATGCTTTGAACGGCGATTGAAGACCGCCTTGCGCAGATTCGCGCCGCGCTTTTCGTTCTTTCCGAGCCTTGCTACGCGGAGTGAAAGCCCCATACGAGCAATCTAAGGTGAAATGTCGGGTTAATTTGACAAGCCGACAAAACCAGAGGATCGAGCGCGCCGGCGCCGCCATTTCTGATGATACGGCATAACAATTGCGGCCAAATTATTTGGACGTTATGCCCGAAACATATTGGGAACACTTTTCACACGAGGCCGATATGGGCGTTCGCGGCGTCGGAGCGACAAAGGAGGAGGCGTTCGAGCAGGCCGCCGTCGCGCTGACGGCGGTGATCACCGACCCTGAAGGCGTCGCGCCGTCGGAAGAGATCGATGTCGAGTGCGAGGCGCCCGACGACGAGTTGCTGCTCGCCGAATGGCTGAACGCGTTGATCTATCAGATGGCGACGCGCCGGATGCTTTTCGCGCGCTTCGAGGTTCGGTTTGACGATTCTCGTCTGAGCGGCAAGGCGTGGGGAGAGCCGGTTGACGTAGGCAGGCACAGTCCGGCCGTGGAGGTTAAAGGCGCCACTTACACACAACTGAAAGTCGCCCGCTACGGGACCGGCGCATGGCTGGCGCAATGTGTCGTCGATGTGTAATGAAAATCAACCACGAAGAAACGAAGAGTGCGAAGTTTTTTCAGTTCTTTCTTCGTCTCCTTCGTTTCTTCGTGGTTGATTTTCCGCAGGAGGCGTTATGGACATTTCACAATTCACGCGCCATTCAGAGACCGAATGGCTTATCGAAGCGTCGGGGAGGATGCGCGTACCGGCCGTCATTTACGCGACCGAAGAGTTGGTCCGCGACATGGATCAGAAGGTTTTTGAGCAGGCGACGAACGTGGCCACGCTGCCGGGCATCGTCAAGGCGTCATACGCGATGCCCGACGCTCACTGGGGCTACGGCTTCCCGATAGGCGGCGTGGCCGCGTTCGACCCCGACGAGGGCGGGGTGGTGTCAGCAGGGGGAGTCGGCTTCGACGTCTCTTGCGGCGTCAGAACGATGACGACCGGCTTGACTTCGGAGGAGGTCGAGCCGGTGAAGTCTCAATTGGCCGAAGCGCTGTTTCGTCATGTGCCGGCGGGCGTGGGCAGCCGGGGGAAGATCAAATTGAACGACGCCGAGATGGACGAGATGCTCGCCGGCGGCGCGAGCTGGGCCGTGGGCCGCGGTTACGGGACGCCGCAGGACCTGGAGCGCATTGAGGAGCGCGGCCGGATGCAAGGCGCCTGCCCCGAGGCCGTCTCGGCGCGCGCCCGCAACCGCCAGCGCGAGGAGATGGGGACGCTCGGCTCCGGCAATCATTACTGCGAAGTTCAGCGCGTGGCCGACCTCTACGACGCCGAGATCGCTTCGGCCTTCGGCCTCCGATTGAACGAGGTCGTGATCAGCGTTCACTGCGGCTCGCGCGGGCTGGGCCATCAGATCGGTACGGAGTTCCTGAAGAAAATGACGATGAGCGCGCCCGGCTACGGGATCGAACTGCCCGACCGCGAGCTGGCCTGCGCGCCGATCAACTCTCCGGTCGGCGAGGAATACCTGGGCGCGATGCGCGCCGCAATCAATTGCGCTCTCGCCAACCGCCAGATCATCACGCACTTGATCAGACGGGCGTTCGCCGAAATTCTGCCGCAGGCCGAGTTGAAGCTGCTCTACGACGTTTCGCACAACACCTGCAAGGTTGAAGAGCACGACCCTGGCGGCGGCCGTCGCCGGCTCTTCGTCCATCGCAAAGGCGCGACGCGCGCCTTCGGACCCGGCCATCCCGAATTGCCTGAGGTCTTCAAAAAAACAGGCCAGCCGGTGTTGATCGGCGGCACGATGGGCACTTCGTCTTACATCCTCGCCGGGACGGGCGAGGGCGAAGAGCGTTCGTTCAGCTCTTCGTGCCACGGCGCGGGCCGCGCCATGAGCCGTCATCAGGCGTTGAAGCAATGGAAGGGCCGCGAGATGGTCGATCATCTGGCCGGCCGCGGAATCATCATCCGCAGCCCCTCGATGCGCGGGGTGGCCGAAGAGGCGCCGGGCGCTTACAAGGAAGTCGGCGCGGTGGTTGATGCGGCTGACAGGGCTGGGCTCTCGCGCAAAATCGCGCGGCTCGAGCCTATGGTCTGCGTCAAGGGATGATCATTCTCCAAATGTCAGATGTCAGTAGAAGAGTGGCGGCAAAGCTCTCTCTCTGACATCTGACATCTGGCTGTCCTATTTACCGTAACGCAGAACGTAATCACTTAAGCGCTGGCAGGGCTTGAGATCTATAACGACGTTCGCGGCTTCCGCTTCCCGGCGCAGCTTCGCGCGTTCAGCCGCGTCCCAGGCCGCCGGCCGCGCCGGTTTGTCATTCGTATCGGAGTCCGGGACGGGGCGCGCCAGCAACCAGTATTTGCCCGGCGCCAGATTGCTGAAGCTGAATAAGCCATCGCTCTCGACGCGCGTTTCGGCGAAGCGCAACGCTTCGTCGCGCGCCTCGGGCTCGGCGGGCGCGAGATGCGCGAGCATCCTCGCCGGAAGCCTGGCTTCGCCCTCGGCGACGGCTTTTCCTTTCAAGCCGACGGCTCCCTCGCTCAGCGTAATCAGCGCGTTGGATAGTCGCTCACCCGATTTAAGCGTTACGCCGTTGCGCGCGAGGTCGCCAGCTGCGGCCGGCGCGCCGCCGAGCCGCATCTCTTTTACATACCAATCGGCGCCTGGCAACGGCGTTTCCAGCCGGTATCGCCCCGCCTTGAGTCCGCGGATCGAGAAGGCGCCAGCCTCGTTCGCCTCGCCGGACGGCTGTGACCAGGAGGGCGAGGGCGGCGCGGCGCCCTTCTCGCCAGGCTCATCTCGGCGGGCGCGCACTACTACTTCGTTCAACCGCGAATCGCGAGCGGCTTCGCACTTCCGAGCCTCTTTCTCCACTGTCACTTTGCCGGCGAGCGCCGCCATCGGCGCTAAAGCAAGATCGATCCCGCCGACGTCACGGCCGTTCACCACCACGCGGCGAGGCGCCGAAGCAAAAGCGTTCTCGTCGCCAGAGAAATCGCGCGCTGCGATGATCTCGTACTCGCCGTTGGGCACGCCGTAAAGGACGTAGCTGCTTTCCGCGCTGCTCTGCTGCGGCGACGTCGTCGCCATCAACAGGTCCGAGCCGGCCTTCCGCAGTACGATCTGAACTGGGCCTCCCGTGGCGGGAAGGGCGGTGATCTTCCCGCTGATGATGTAGCCGCGCTCGCTCCGATAG
>Ga0209382_10010275_pt1 | contig 11674 bp, 9 predicted proteins | sample SoiMetdeltSBSDD5_FD_187599 | JGI IMG/M metagenome (GOLD analysis project Ga0209382, IMG submission 187599) | Bulk soil microbial communities from a Populus tree surrounding site in Tennessee, USA - Soil MetaG P. deltoides SBSDD5 (SPAdes) (version 2) | ecosystem: Environmental > Terrestrial >...
CCAGCGCCACGAACTGTTCGCGCAGGAACGACAGCCAGTTCCAGAACAGCGCATCGGTGCCGGCAAGAATGGTGCGCACCACAGCGCCGGAACCTTTCTCGGCGTGGTAGCTGATCGGCAGGATGATGGCATGCTCGAAGGCCAGGCCAAGCGCCGCCAGGCGGCGCCGGTGCGCCAGCCGGTCGGCCATCACAGCTACGACCACGCTGGCAAGGATGCCGACCAGGCCCACGGCAGCCCACAGGCCAATGATGGGAAAGGCACCCTGGCCCAGCGCCAGCGCGTTGACGACGCGTCCAAGCAGCACCCCCTCGGCGATCGGCACGATGCCCAGCGCCACGCCCGACACGACGACCCAGAAGGTCTGGCTGCGCTCGGTGACCAGCATGGCCAGGGCGCGTTTGTAAACTTCCCAGATCGACATGGGCGGTCGGCTTCTGATTGCGTGCAGTTCCGGGCGCAGGTCCAGGATGACAGCTAGCCGCGCTTGCGGAAGATGTGCAGCGATTTGTAGATGCCTGCATCGTCGAAGGGGCGGGTTTTCACCAACGCCTTGGCCACGGCCTGTGCCTTATCATAGGCGAACGAGCCCGTGTAGAAGAGAACCTCACCGCCGGGCCGGATCTTGTCGGCCACCAGGTTGGTCATCTCCAGGTCCGTGAGTGCGCCGTAGGCGTCGTTGTCTGGCGTGCGGAACTCGCCGACGTGAAACAGCGCGGCATAGTCGAGCTCCGGCAGCAGGCGGGAGTCGAGCTGGTAGATGTCGCCAAAGTAGGCCTTGTAGGTGTGACCCAGCCGCGGCTTCTTGATGAGCAGCTCGACGTAGTCGTCGTATTCCTGGGGCGACGCCGTGATGCCGAGCACGGCGCAGTTGGAACCGTTCTCGGCGAGCCTCAAGCCGACGATGTGGTGGTTGCCGGTGCCGAAGTGGAACACCGATTTGCCTTGGACGGCCTTTTCCTCCAGGTACTCGACCAGATGCAGATCGCAGGGGCACTGCACCTCATCGAGGCTCCAGGTCTGGTTCCAGTAGTTGAGCTGGTTCATGCGTGTCGCCCTGTCGTGGGGCCTCCCTTGCGCTTTGCTAAGTTGCCGTCGCCAGTGCCGGACCGGCCAGCGGGATCAGCGCGGCACCGTGCGCGTGCCGCTGCAGTACAAGCTGGCGGTCATGCAGGCCGGCGGGCCCCGGGCGCTGGCCGAGGCTGATGATGGTGGCCTGGGGCAGCTCGCTGCGCAGGCGCGCCTGCAAGCTCTGCTGCGAGGCTTCGTCGAGCGCGGACAGCGCATCGTCCAGGATGATCACGCGCGGCCGATGCACGAGCACGCGGGCGATGGCCAGGCGCTGGCGCTCGCCGTTTGAGAGAACCTGATCCCAGCGCGCCACCTCGTCCAGGCGCGAAGCAAGCGTCCCGAGGCCAACGCGTTCAAGCGCCGCCTCAAGGCGCGCATCGGTGACAGGCAGGTCGGGATCGGGATAGAGCAGGGCACCCTTGAGCGACCCCAGCGGCAGGTAGCTTTTTTGCGGTGTCACCATGACGTCGGAGCGCTCCGGCATGGCCAGACTGCCGCGCGAGCTCGGCCACAGGCCGGTCAGCACGCGAACCAAGGTCGACTTGCCGGTACTGGAATCGCCCGAGACGTGTACCCGGGCGCCGGGCTCAGCGACCAGCTCCTCGCCCCACAGGAGCGGACGGCCGCTGCCGTCGACGATCTCGAAATCGGCAAGCCGTACATCGGCGCTGCGGGCGGGCTGCCTGGCCGGCTGGGCGGCATCGGCATCGACGTCGTCGCAGGCGTCGACGATGTCCATCACGCGCTTGGCTGAAGCGTACCACTCGGCGATGCGGTTGTAGTTGTCCACCACCCAGGAGATGGCAATCTGCACCTCAACGAAGGCGGCGGCGAGCTGCGTGACCTGGCCGAGCGTCAGGTCGCCCGCCAGGTATTTGGGTGCACAGAACAGCAGCGGGATGATCGGCTTCATGGGACCGACGGAGTTGGTGATCCAGGTCAGGTGCCCGTGCTGCCAGACCATGGCCATCCAGCGCGCCACGACGGTTGCGTAGAAACGGCCGAGGATGGCGCGCTCGTAGCCGGCGCCATTCATCAGGGCCACGCTTTCGGCGTTGTCGCGGACGCGCATCATGCCGAAGCGGAAATGACCCTCCGCCTCGTTCTTGCGACCGACGTAGCCGACCAGCGGAGCGCCGACCCACAGCATCAGGCCCGAGGCGATGGCACCATAGGCCAGTGCCACCCACACCATGTAGGCGGGAATGGTGAGCGCGCCAAAGCCGGCATCGAAGGTGATCGAGCCGCCGACCGTCCACAGGATGCTGATGAAGGCGGTGGCACCGACCACCGCCGACAGCAGACCGATGCCGAGGTCGACCAGGGGCTCGGTGGCCCAGCGCGTGTCGTCGGAAATGCGATACTCGGGATTGGGCGGTTCCTTGCCGCTGACGTTCATGTGGTAGAAGCGCTGCCGGCCGAGCCAGCGCTCGACCAGATGGTGGACGAGCCAGGCGCGCCAGCGCACCTGCAGCGTCTCGCGCGCCAGCACGATGCCGACGCCGATCGCCGCCATGGCGGCGATGATCAGCGCGAACACGAACACCGCCTGCGTGATAGCCTCGGTGTCGCGCGCTTCCAGGCTGTCGAAGAACCAGCGGTTCCATTGGTTGAGCGCGACGGTGGCCGCGGTCGACAGGATCAGGCAGGCGGCGAGCGTCAGCGTCAGCAGCCAGGCGCCGAGCTTGGTGCTGCCCTGCCAGAAGCCGCCGGCAAAGCGGGCAAACGCACCGACGACGCGGGGGTCAAGCTTGAAGCCCGGCGCGTCCGGGGCTTGGAAGTGCTCAGCGGTCATTGCAGGTCACGCGTTCGGCTGGTGTTAGCTGGTAAGCGAAAAGACCGGTTTTGCCCGGGTTGCCATTCCCATATCGGGCCTGAAGGGGGCATGAATGCAGCGGCAGGGAAGCGGGGGGCTGGCTGCCTACGGTGCATGGCGCGGAACGGGGCTCCGGAGCTGGTGCAGGGCGCCGGCCAGGGGCCGGAACACGAACCGCACCTTATGCCGGCCGGGCGGCACCGCGACAGCGCGAAATAGCACGTTGGCACGTAGGATCTCGGCCGGGCGGCCGTCCACCTCCGCGAACCACCAGGGCTGCCAGACGTCGTTAAGCACCACCCAACCGCCGTCCGGGCTGTCGGCTGCAAGCTCGATGTTCGTGTTGGTGTAGCTGACGATGCGGGTCTCACCAGGCTGCGCCGGCGTGGTGCGGGCCGGGCCGGCATCCTCGAGCAGCACGGTTGTGCGCAGATCGACATCGGGCCATTGGCCGTCCTTGAGCATGCGCTCGAAATCGGCCGATTGGGCTGAGGTGGCGAACAGCACGCGGTCGTAGGTGTCGCGGTTCTCGTAGATGAAGCCGTCGCTGGTGCGTGCCACCAGCGGCAGGTCGCCGGGCTTGAGGTTGCGGTCGATGGTGTCGATGGGTGCGCCGGCCGCAATGAAGCGCAGACCGAGCAGGCTGGCGAGCTTCGAGCGATAGGAGGGCAACAGCGGGGAGAACTTGCGCTGGTCGGGCAGGCCGACGTGATCTTCGGCACCGGTCGCCGCGCTGTAGAGCCGCAGACGCAGCGGATTGTAGCCCAGCGTGTTTTCCAAGCTGTGCGTCAGGCTGGCGTTCGGCCAATGAAAGCCGAGGCCGGTCAGTTCGATGCGGTCGCGCCGCTTGGCGTCGTCGACGACCTTGGATTTGAGGATAGCAATGGTGGCGTTGTTGGTGTTGGGCTCCAGCGCCGCGTAGGTCGAGGGTGGCAGGGCCGAGGCGAGCGTGGGCCCGTTGTGGTAGGCAAGGTCGAGCGTGGTGAAGGCGGCGAGCAGGATGGCGGCCAGCGTCGGCTGCAGGGCGGTGCCCAGGCGCACCCAGTAGAGCAACAAGCCGGCCGCGAGGAAGGTCAGCGCGCTCATGCCGAGCGGATAGGGCAGCAGCGGCAGGCGATCGCGCCAGACCGCCAGTGCGATCGCCAGCAGGAACGCGCCGCCGATTGAGCCTGCCATGGTCAGCGCCTGCCGGGGCGGCATCGGACCTTGCCTGTCTGTGAACAGGCGGTGCACGGCGTAGCCGGCGAGAATGGCGCCGAGCGCGCCGATCAGGAAGACGGCATCAGCCGGTCGCCGGTACAGGCTCATGCCCGGCAGCAGCGTGTAAAAAACCTGGAAGGCCGGCGTGTACCAGCCGAGCGCATAAAGCACCATGAGCACACTGGCGACCGTGAAAAAGCGTATGTCCCGTGTCCACAATTGGCCGCGCAGGCCGGCCAGCAGGATCAGCAGCAGCGGGATGGCGCCGATATAGAGCTGGCCCACGTTCTGCGCGATGTAGAGGCCCGTATCGCTCCAGGCGAAGCTGGGCGGGCCCCAGTAGTCCTCCATGCGGCCCGCCGCACCGAACACGTCCGGCGCCACCAGCGTCAACAGCAAGGCAGGATGCAGCGAGCCGCGCCCGGCACCGATGTAGTCGATCTCCGGCCGGTTCGATTCGGCGGCGAACAGGACGGTCAGCAGTACGGGTACGGCGAACACGAGCAGGGCGGATGCCGCGCCGGCCGCGAGCGGCAGCAGGTTGGCACGCGCGGCCTCGACCGGCCGGTCGGCCGCCAGGATACGCCAAGCCGCGAAGCCGGCGAGGAGGTAGAGGCTGAGCAGCGCCACCTGGTCACGGCCGAGCACGATCAGCGCCGCCGCCACTCCGGCGGCGGCGCCGTAGACGATCGACCTGCGCCGCAGCGCCCGATCCAGGCAAAGCATGGTGATCGGCAGGTAGGTGAGGCTCAGCACCTGGCCGACGTGCTGGATTCGCCAGGCCATGGCGGCGCCGTAGGCGAAGGCCAGGGCCGCGATCAGCGCGCCGGCCCAATGCCAGCCCTGATCGCGAAACCACAGCATCAGTGCCGCTCCGCCCAGGAAAACCATGGCCAGCAGCGTGGCGTCGGCGGCCCACACGCTGGGGGCCGGGTTCAGGAGTGCCAGCAGCAGGAACGGCGGCGAGAAGATCATCGACTGCGGGTCGGCGATCTGCGGCTGGCCGGAGAACACATAGGGCGCCCAGAACGGTGATTGCCCGCGTGCGAAGCTGTGCGCCAGGAACTGGATCTGCGGCAGGAAGTGCGCCTTGGCGTCCCAGGGAATGGTCACTTGGCCTGCCAGCCACGGCCAGCCGATGATAAGCGCCGCGAGCGCCAGCATGGCCAGCACGGGGCGCAGCGGCCAGGTCGTGGCCTCGAGAGAAAATCGTTTCTTTCCAGGTGGATGGCCAGGTGGATGGCCAGGTGGATGGCCAGGTGGATGGCCAGGTGGGTGGTTGGCTCGGCGGGGTCGGGACATGGTGCTTCTTTCGCACGGCCTCTAACGCCACTTGGCATCCCGGCTGGCATGGCTGGTGCAGGCGTCTGTGCCAGGCATGCCGCATCGACGCCGCAGAACGTGTATAACCTTCGAGTTGGGCAAAGGGCAGTCCTTTGCGCGAGCCACGCCGCTCAAGGAAAGAAGGCCGCACATCCATGTCGTCTCCCAAGCTGGCGGCCACCGCAAAGCCGGACGACGACCCGCTTGCTCCCTTGCGCAGCGCGCCGGCCGACCGACCGTTCGTGGTGGCCCAGCTTGGCCAGTCGCTGGACGGTCGCATCGCCACGCTGTCGGGCGAAAGCCGCTGGATCAACCATGAATGTGCCCTCGACCACCTGCACGCCCTGCGCGCGCATGTCGACGCCGTGGTGGTGGGCGTAGGAACGGTGCTGGCGGACGACCCCCGTCTCAATGTGCGGCGGGTGCCGGGCCGATCCCCGGCGCGGGTGGTGATCGACCCGTCGGGCAAGTTGCCGGCCAATGCCGTGTGCGTACAGGATGATGACGCGGCGCGCTATGTGGTGCGGACGGAGCCGGCGCCGTGCCCGGCCGGGGTCGAAAGCATCGTGGTGCCACGCACTGCCGATCACGTAGCCCCGCAAGCCATCGTCGAGGCGCTGTTTGCGCGCGGCCTCAAGCGCCTTCTCATCGAGGGCGGAGCCTGGACGGTATCCTCATTCGTGGCGGCGCGGGCCGTCGACCGGCTGCATCTGCTGGTGGCACCGGTCATTCTCGGGTCGGGCAAGGGCGGCCTGTCACTGCCGCCGATCGACAAGCTCACCGATGCGTTGCGGCCGGCCACGCGCGTGCATATTCTGGCCGATGGGGACGTACTGTTCGATTGCGATCTGCGTAGTCCAATCTCACGAAGCTAGCTGCTAGAGGAGGGCATACCGCATGGCCGGCTCGTCATCGGATGAAGCGACATATTCAGCGACTGCGCGCCGCTTCCACTGGTGGACGGTGGCGCTGATCCTGATCCAGATTCCGCTCGGCCTCTACATGTCCTATCGCGGCAACGTGCAGGGCATCTTCGATGCGACCACCAACTTTCTTTACAACTGGCACAAGCTGTTCGGGATCATCATCCTGCTGCTGGTATTGGCGCGGCTGACCTATCGTCTCGTGCACGGCGCGCCATCCGACGAGCCGACCATCGAGACGTGGCAGAAGGGGGCCTCGCACGCCACGCACTGGCTGCTCTACCTGTTGCTGATCGCGGTGCCGATCGGCGGCTGGCTTGGCGTGTCGTACTATGGCGCGCGCGATGTGTTCGGCCTGTTCTCGCTACCGGCCCTGACAGCCGAGAACCAGGATACGGCTAGCAAGGTGTTCTACTACCATTTCCTTGGCGCACTCGGCATCGTGCTGCTGGTCGGCGTGCACGTTACCGGCGCGCTGTATCACTATTTCGTCCGCAGGGACGGCGTGCTGATGCGCATGCTGCCTTCCGCCGGTAGGCGCTCGCAAGTGTGATCTCGAGCCTGGCCCCTGGACATGTGCTGGCGCCCATGTCCAGGATGACATATCACGCCGGCGGGAGGGCCAGCGTGTCGGTGTGGCCGACGACGGCGGCAAGGCGCGGTACGGCAGACCAATCGGCAACAAGCTGCGCATCGACTTGGCCGGTTTCGCGCACCGCCTCGGCAAAGCCGCGGGCGAGATCGGCGATCAGCAGGGCGTCGTCGGCGTCGAGGCGCCAGGCGCTGTCGAGTTCGGTTACGCTGTAGCCGGCACTGGTGAAGGCCTCACCCAGCGCGTCCGGGGCTTGCGGGCCGGCGGCGGCGCCGAAGCCCTTGTCGCGCGCCTGATGCGCGTGGAAGGCCTCGGTCATGATGCTGTCGGCCTCGTGCTCGGGCGTCCAGCGCTGATCGCCGTCGTAGGTCAGCACAGTGTAGAAGGCGGCCCTGCGCTTGGCCACGGCGGCGGCAAAGCGGGTGATGAAATGCGCAGCGACGAGATCGAAAAACGCCGAGGCGGTGACGAGATTGGCGGCGGCACCGAGCGCGCCGTCTAGGTCGCCGGCGATGTCGGCGCGGCGAAACTCGACGCTGATGCGCTTGGCGCCCTTGAACAGGATCAGACGGTCGTCTTGCTGGTCGGAACCGTCGGCCCAGGCGGTCAGGCGTTGGCGGGCCGCATCGAGCAGCGCCTGGTCGTAGTCGACCAGCGTCCAGCCCTGGTCCGGTCCGAGCAGCGGTGCGGTGGCGCGCAGGTTGGAGCCCGTGCCGCAGCCGAGGTCGACGACGCTGATTGGACGCCAGCCCTCGAAGTGCCGAGCCAGCCGGCGTCCCAGCTCGACGCTGCGCGAGCGATGATCGACCGGCTCGCGCAGGTCGAGCCATTGCGCGCTGAATCCGCTCATGGGGCGAGCTCCTTGATGACGGCGGCAACCTTGGTCGCGGTGTCCTGCCAGCGCGGCAGGGAGGTCTGGGCGAAGGACCAGGCCGCGTCGGCCAGTTGTTTGCGAAGGGCTGCATCCGTGATGATGCGCTGCAGGGCTGCCGCCAGCGCTTCGACGTCGCCGGGGGCAACCTTCAGCCCGGCGGCGTCGGGTACGGTCGCGGCAGCGGCGCCGCCGGTGGTGGTGACGATCGGCAGGCCACGCGCCAGCGCCTCGGTGAGCACCATGCCGTAGCCTTCGTAGAGCGACGACAGGACGAGCACGTCGGAGCGTTCGTAGAACTCAGCCAGCGCGCTCTCCGGCAGGCCGCCAATCATGCGGATGCACGAGGCTAGCGACGAGGCTTCGATCTGGGCCTGGACGGCTGCTGTCGTCTCGGGGCTGCGGTCGGTGGCGCCGACGATGGTCAGCTGCCAGGGGATGGTGGTTGCGACGCGCTGCAATGCTCGCACCAGGATGTCGTAGCCCTTGCGTGGAACCACAGAGCCCACGGCCAGCAACTGCAGCGTTGCGCGCGATCCTGTGGCGCGCGGCGCCGGCTCGGTGCCGGGCTCGGCGATGCTGAGTTTGTCTGCCGGCACCGCAAACTCTTCGATCAGGGTTTTGCCAGTTGTCCGGCTGGTGACGACCACGCGCTTGGCAAGGGCCAGTGCGGCGATCTCGGAGGCGCGCAGCTCGGCGGCGCGTGCATCGTCGAGGCCGGTCTCCAGGCACAGCGGGTGATGCACCAGCGCAATGATCGGGCCGGACGCCTGTTTGATGACGTCGGCCGGCATGGCGCCGTAGGCAAGCCCATCGACCATCAGCACGACACCCTGGCGCATGTCGGCAAAGGCGCGCGCGGTCGCATCGAGGTCGGCGACGGTCGGTGCGGGATAGCCGGCCGGCAATTCGAGATGCCGCGCCGTCACACCGAACTGCGGCAGCAGCGCCAGCACGTGCCGGTCGTAGGTGTAGCCGCCCGTCGGCAGGTTGATGTCGCCGGGAATGGCGAAGACGACGGTGGTCATGACCGATGGTCATCCCGGCCGCAGCGCGCCAGCGCACGGAGCCGGGACCCCTGGCCGGAGCAACCGGCTAGGTCCTGGATGGTGGCTGGCGCATAGTGCGGGATGACCGGGGCCATCACACCGGGCCCTCGAACCAGGCGCGGGCGAGATCGGTCTCGTGCAGGGTGACGCGAATACTGGACAGGCCCTTGCCGTCCTCGCCGAGCGCGCCGTCCTTGGCGGCCTTGGCTACCGCGTCGAACACGTAGCGGCAGAGAAACTCGGTGGTGGTCAGCTTGCCCTTGAACTGTGCCAGCTCGTCCAGGTTCTTGTAGGCGAGCGGCTTCAGCGTCTTGGACAGCACGTCCAGCGCCGCGCCGATGTCGACCACCACGTTGTGCTTGGTGAGCTGCTCGCGGTAGAAGGCAACATCGACAACGAACGTGGCCCCGTGCATGTGTTGGGCCGGCCCAAAGAACGCGTCGGGCAGGCTGTGGGCGATCATGATCCGGTCGCGGACCTCGACGGCGTACATGGGTGTTCTCCAGGTCGGTCAGTTTTGGGGATAGCGGATAACCGGGGCGAGACCTTGCGCATCCGGTGCAAAAATGCGGGGCAGCTCGCGTGGCGCATCCGCAAAGGCGATGTCCTCGGCGACCAGCGCATCGAGGGCCGGCGGCGCCAGCAGGGATAGTGCCAGGTCGCGGCGCCGGCGATAGTCCCAGCGCAGCCGGCGGCCGGTCGAGATCAGGCCGACCTGCGAGGACACGAGCTTCAGCCGGCGGCTGTGGAACGCGCCTCCGAGATCGACGCTGACAGGCTTGTCCCCGTACCAGCTCATTTCGACGATGGTGGCCTCGGGGCCGGCGCAGGCGATGGCGGTGTTCAAGCCGGCGGCGCTGGCGCTGGCGTGGAAGACGATATCGGCCTCGCCCGGGGCTTGGTTGGGCATGGCGAGGCCTGCGCCCAGCGCTTGCAGGATTGGTTTGCGGGACTGGTCCACGTCGACCGCCGCGACGCTGGCGCCGGGCAGCCGGGCGGCGAGCGATGCCACCAGCAGGCCCACCACGCCGGCGCCAACGACCACGATGCGGTCGCCAGGGCCGGCGCCGGCATCCCAAAGGGCATTGAGGGCCGTCTCCATGTTGGCGGCCAGGGTGGCGCGCCTGGCCGGGAGCCCGTCCGGCAGCACCGCCAGGGCGTCCACGGGGACGTTGAAGTAGTCCTGGTGCGGATGCAGGCAGAACACGGTTTTTCCCCGCAGTTCCGCCGGCCCTTCCTCTACAACTGCCGTCGCGCAATAGCCGTATTTGACCGGAAAGGGGAACGACCCCTCCTGCATGGGGCCGCGCATGCGCTCCCATTCGCTCCGGCCGACGGCCCCGCTGAATACGAGGCGCTCGGTTCCACGGCTGATGCCGCTGAACAACGTGCGCACGCGTGCCCAGCCGGGGCCGGGCGGAGGCAAGGGGGCAGCGCGAAGCTCGGCTACCCCTTTCTTGGCGTACCAGAGGGACTTGGCGATGCGGGTTTTGCCCACCGAGCGGCGCGTCATCATGTTGCAGCCCCGGCCGGGCGGCGCCGGCCTTGTGCCGTCCTATGCACTTGTCTGGCCACCATGTTCATCCACGCTTCATTCCGGTTGCCCTAGGGAAGGCGCCAAATTCGCCGGCTAGACCTGGACGCCAGCGTCCGCTACCGGGCTCGCAGGGAAACTCAGGGAACTCCATGAGCGATACGGTGAACACGTCTGCGCCGCTGACCATGCCGGCGGCGGGAATGAGCCTTACGACACCAACCGGGTTGCAGTCCATCGCCGAACTGACCCGGCGCCGGCGCATCGTGTTCGCGCTCAACATCGTCACGTATTTGGCCATGCTTTGGGTGGCGGCCCGCATCCTGGGCAGCGGCGGCTGGACGGCGGTCGATATCGTCCTGTTCGTGTGCTTCGTGTTCGGCACTCCTTGGACGGTACTGGGCTTTTGGAATTCGCTGATCGGCCTGTGGCTGCTGCACGTGCGCAAGGGCGCCATGGCCGAGGTGGCGCCCTATGCCCCGGCTGGCGATGATCGGGTGGCGCTGCGCATCAAGACGGCGATCTTCGTGACGCTGCGCAACGAGGATGCGGACCGGGCCATCGCGCGCTTCCGCACCGTCAAGGCCAGCGTCGATGCGACCGGCGAGGGGCGGGCGTTCGGCTATTTCGTGCTGAGCGATACCAACAGCCCCGAGGTGGCCGCCGCCGAGGAGAAGGCGGTGGCGGCCTGGAAGGCGGAAGATCCCGATCGCGAGCGCATTATCTACCGGCGCCGCACCGACAACACCGGCTACAAGGCCGGCAACGTGCGCGACTTCTGCGCCCGCTGGGGCGGCGACTACGCGTTGATGCTGCCGCTTGATGCAGACAGCCTGATGGCCGGCGACCAGATCGTGCGACTGGTGCGCATGATGCAGGCCTACCCGAAGATCGGCATCCTGCAGAGCCTGGTGGTGGGCATGCCGTCGTCGAGTGCGTTCGCGCGCATCTTCCAGTTCGGCATGCGCCACGGCATGCGCTCCTACACCATGGGGCAGGCCTGGTGGGTCGGCGACTGCGGGCCGTTTTGGGGTCACAACGCGCTCGTACGCATCAAGCCGTTCCACGAGGAGTGCCACCTGCCGATCCTGCCGGGCAAGCCGCCGCTCGGCGGTCACGTGCTTTCGCACGACCAGGTGGAGGCAACGCTGATGCGCCGCGCCGGCTACGAGGTGCGCGTGCTGCCCGAGGAGCGCGGCAGCTGGGAGGAAAATCCGCCCACCATGCTGGAGTTCGCCCGCCGCGATGTGCGCTGGTGCCAGGGCAATATGCAGTATCTGAAACTGCTCGATTTG
>Ga0209382_10010276_pt1 | contig 11673 bp, 8 predicted proteins | sample SoiMetdeltSBSDD5_FD_187599 | JGI IMG/M metagenome (GOLD analysis project Ga0209382, IMG submission 187599) | Bulk soil microbial communities from a Populus tree surrounding site in Tennessee, USA - Soil MetaG P. deltoides SBSDD5 (SPAdes) (version 2) | ecosystem: Environmental > Terrestrial >...
GCCTGACCCACGTCGACCAGGCGCTCACGGCGGTCGTCTACTGGTTCGCCGAGAACCCCGACTTCGTACGGCTGCTGCGGCGCGAGTCGCTGGCTGCGGCGAACGACCACCTCGGCTTCGATCTGGGCGAAGCGCTCCAGCCGTGGTTCCAACGGGCCGTCAACCACTTCGAGAACGAGATGGGCGCGGGCCGGATGCGCAAGCAGGACCCGGAGCAGCTGATCATCAGCTTCTACGGCGCGATCGTCAACTACTTCAGCGAGGTCCACTTCCTCCAGGGCCTGCTCGGCCGGGATCCCCTGGGTGAGGTCGAGCTGGAGGCGTGGCTCGACCACATCCGGGGCCTCATCCGCGTCGCCCTCGAGCCCTGACGGCCGCCGCCGGACGAACTGTCAGCCGGCCGCCGGGCCGACACCCCGGACCGCACTCGAGGTCGTAACGTCGGCGGGGTGACGAGCGTGGCGCGGGTGGTCGCCCTCGTCCCGGCCAAGGATCGGGCCGATTCGGTGGGCGCGACCGTCCGGGCGTTGCGGGGATTGCCGCACATCGAGCGGGTGCTGGTGGTCGACGACGGGTCGACCGACGGCACCACCGCCGAGGCGCTGGCCGCCGGCGCCGAGGTGCTGCGGCTGCCGACCAACCGCGGCAAGAGCGGCGCGGTGGCCGCCGGCGTGGCCGCGTGCCCGGACGCCGACGTGTTCCTGTTGATCGACGCCGATCTGGGGGCCAGCGCTGCGGCGGCGGACCGCCTGCTCGCACCGGTGCTCGCCGACCAGGCCGACCTGGTGGTCGGCGTCCTCTCGGCGCCGCGGCGCGGCGGGCTGGGCAGCGTCCGGCGCCTGGCCGCCGCTGGGATCCATCGGGCCGGCGGGATCACCGTCGCCGCCCCGCTCTCCGGGCAGCGGGCCGTCCGGGCCGAGCTCCTCCGGGACCTGGAGTCGGTGGAGCGCTTCGGCCTCGAGGTCGCCATGACCATCGACGCCGCGCGCGCCGGCGCCCGACTGGCCGAGGTCGAGGTGCCGATGACCCATCGGGCCACGGGGCTGGGCCCGCGCGGCTTCGCGCACCGCGGCCGCCAGGGTCTCGACGTCGTCGAAGCGCTGTGGTCCCGGCTGACGTCGGCCCGCGCTCGGATCGGCGGGACCGTGCTGACCACGGTGCTCGCGGTCGGGGCGCTGGTGTGGACCAGCGCCCACCAGGTGCCCGCGAGCGTCCCGTCCCCGCGGCAACCCGACAAGGTGGTGCTGGTCGGCGTGCCGCACCTCGGGCTCGACGACCTGGGGACCGGCGCGCTCCCCACCCTGGACCGGCTGGCGGTCCGGGGAGCGGCGGCCGCCACCAACGTGCGGACCCTGTCGACCCGGCCCTCCAGCGCCGAGGCCTACGCCACCATCGGCGCCGGGACCCGGGTCCGCGCCGGCCTCGACGGCAGCGTCGCCCTCCCGGCCGACACGCCGTACGAGGGCAGCACGGCCGGCGACGTGCTGGCCCGGCGGACGGCCGGCGACGACCCCGCGGCCGGCGTCCCGGCCCGGGAGCGGGGCGAGATCGTCATCCCTGCGGCACCGCTGGTCGCGCGGTCGGCGGGGGAGCACCTGTCCTCGCACCCCGGCGCGCTCGGCGAGGCGCTGACCGTCGCCGGGCGTACGACCGCGGTGGTCAGCAACGCCGACACCGTGGCTCCGGACGGCACGGTCGTGCCCTACCGGCCAGCCGCCCTGGCCGCCGCGGACAGCGACGGCGCGATAGGTGCCGGCGCCGTCGACGCCGACGACCTGCTGGAGCCCGATCCGTCCGAGCCCTACGGGGTCCGGGCGAACCTCGACGCCTACCTGGCGGCCACGACGGACGCGCTCGACCGGACCGACCTGGTCGTCGTGGACCTGGGTGATGCCAACCGCGCCGCCTGGTACCGGTCGTTCTCGACGACCGAGGCCGCCGAGGCGGCACGGCGCCGTGCCCTCACCCACGTGGACCGGTTCCTGGAGCGCCTCGTGCCCGAGCTCGATGCGCACACCCTGCTGCTGGTGGTCGGCGTGCGCCCGCCCACCAGCCAGTGGGAGCTGACCCCGACCGTCGCCTACGGCGCAGGCGTGGTGCCCGGGTCGTTGCACTCCCCGTCGACCCACCGCAGGGGTCTGATCACGCTCACCGACATCGCACCGACCGTGCTGGACGCTCTCGGCGTCGAGATCCCGGCCGGGATGGTCGGCAACCCCCTGCGCTACCGCGCCGAGCCCTTCGATCATGCGGCGATGGACCGGCTGAACGCTCTCGCCGGCAGCCGGGAGCGGATCTACCGGCCCATGACGGTGACCTTCATCTGGCTCCAGGCCCTGGTCTACGGGACCGCGGTGATCGTGCTCGGCCGGCAGCGAGCCCACCCGGTCGAACGGCGGACCGGTCGCGCGCTGCGCCTGCTGGTGCTGACCTTCGCCGCCTGGCCCCTGGCGACGTTCATCGAGCGGGCCATCCCCGGGATCGAGCGGGTCGGCGCGGCCCGCCAGCTGCTGGTGTGGGTGCTGGCCGGCGCGGTCGCCGTGGCGGCGTCCCGGGCCCGGCGCCACCCGCTGGCGCCGCTGTCGTGGATCACCTGCGCGACGGCCGGGCTGCTCGTCGCCGACGTGGCGACCGGGGCCAACCTGCAGATGGCCAGCATCCTCGGCTACTCGCCGCACACCGCGGCCCGCTACGAGGGGTTCGGGAACACGGCGTTCGCGGTCCTCGCGGCCTGCGCCGTCGTGCTCGCCGCGACGCACGTGGCGTACTCGCCACGGCGGCGGGAAGCCGTGGTCGCTGCCGGCGCGCTCCTGGCGGTCGTGCTGCTGGCCGACGTCTGGCCCACCCTCGGTGCGGACGTCGGCGGGATCCTCACCCTGGTGCCGGTGTTCGGGCTGCTGATGGTGGCGCTGTCGGGACGCCGCCTGTCGTGGCGCACGGTCGCGCTCTTCGGCGGCGTGACGGCTGTCGTCCTCGCCGCCCTCACCGGCGTCGACCTGTTGCGCCCGGCCGAGAGCCAGAGCCACCTGGCCCGCTTCGTCGCGGGCATCTTCGACGGGGACGGCACCTTCTGGACCACGATCGAGCGGAAGTGGGCCACCAACATGCGGCTGTTCGGACGCACCGTGTGGACCTGGATGGTGCCCTTGACGCTGGGCTTCGCGCTCTACCTGCTGGTGATCGCCCGTGGCTGGCGGTCGCTGCTGCCGGCCCGCTCCGCGCTGCGCGCGGGCATGGTGGCGACGATCACCGCCGGACTCGTGGGCTGGCTGGTCAACGACTCCGGGGTCGTGGTGTCGGGCCTGGTGTTCGTGTTCGTGGGCCCCTACCTGACCCTGCTCGCACTGGACGAGCGGGCCGGCCCACCCGAGCTCCTGGTGCCCGGCGGCACCGCCTAGCTCAGCGTGGGCGGAGGCCGCCCAGCGCCCAGTAGCTTGGATGGAGCACCAGGGGTGCGAGCTGCCCCCCGGAGACCCAGGAGAGTGGACGTGGTGGACATCCAGAGCCTGCTCGGCGCCGAGGCGGAGAGCCTCCTCAGCTACGAGGCCAAGGGGATCCCCAAGGAGGACCTGATCCTGCCGGGGCCGGACTACATCGACCGGGTGCTCGTGGAGACCGACCGGTCGCCCCAGGTCCTGCGCAACCTCCAGTCGCTGTTCGGCCACGGCCGGCTGGCCGGCACGGGCTACGTGTCGATCCTGCCCGTCGACCAGGGCATCGAGCACTCCGCCGCCGCCAGCTTCGCCCCCAACCCCAAGTACTTCGACCCGGCCAACATCGTCGAGCTCGCCCTGGCCGGCGACTGCAACGCCGTCGCGAGCACCTTCGGCGTGCTGGGCGCCGTGTCCCGCCGCTACGCCCACCGCATCCCGTTCATCGTCAAGCTCAACCACAACGAGCTGCTCACCTATCCGAACCAGTTCGACCAGATCATGTTCGGCTCGGTCGAGCAGGCCTTCGACCTGGGCGCGGCGGCCGTCGGCGCCACCATCTACTTCGGCTCCGACCAGGCCACCCGCCAGCTCCAGGAGGTGGCCGAGGCCTTCGCCCAGGCCCACGAGCTGGGGATGTTCACCGTCTTGTGGTGTTACCTGCGGAACAGCGAGTTCAAGAAGGACGGCGTGGACTACCACAACGCCGCCGACCTCACCGGCCAGGCCAACCACCTCGGCGTGACCATCGAGGCCGACATCATCAAGCAGAAGCTGCCGACCAACAACGGTGGCTACACCGCGCTGAACTTCGGCAAGACCAGCCCGCTGGTGTACGAGTCGCTCACCACCGACCACCCGGTGGACCTGTGCCGCTGGCAGGTGGCGAACAACTACATGGGCCGGATCGGGCTCATCAACAGCGGCGGCGAGTCCAAGGGCTCGTCCGACCTGGCCGAGGCGGTGCGCACCGCTGTGATCAACAAGCGCGCGGGCGGCATCGGGCTGATCTCCGGCCGCAAGGCGTTCCAGCGCCCGATGAGCGAAGGCGTCGAGCTGCTGCACGCGATCCAGGACGTCTACCTGGACCGCTCGATCACCATCGCATGAGCACCGGGGCGGGTTCGTGACTCACGCGTCAGAATGAATCAATCCGCGGGGTCCCGCGGGTACGAATAGTGAGGAACGTGATGCACGTCGCGCGTCACGTAGGGATAAGGTCCACATGACCACCGAGTGCGCCAAAGGGGGCGCCGTGTCCGACACAGCTAAGCGGGCGAGGCCGGTCGAGACGCTCGACCGAGTCGTGATCAGGTTTGCGGGGGATTCCGGCGACGGCATGCAGCTGACGGGTGACCGGTTCACCACGTCGAGCGCGGTCTACGGCAACGATCTCGCGACGTTGCCTGACTTCCCGGCCGAGATCCGGGCCCCGGCAGGGACGCTCGCCGGGGTGTCCGCCTTCCAGGTCCACATCTCGGACCACGACATCACCACCCCGGGCGACGCGCCCACGGTCCTCGTGGCCATGAACCCGGCGGCGCTGCGCAGCCAGGTGGGGCGGGTGGCCAACGGCGCCACGATCATCGTCAACGTCGACGCCTTCGACGACCGCAGCCTGAGCAAGGCCGGCTACGACAAGAACCCGCTCGAAGACGGCAGCCTCGACGGCTTCACCGTCTACGAGGTCCCGATGACCAGCCTGACCAAGGGGGCGGTGCAGCCCCTCGGGGTCAAGCCGCGCGACGCCGAACGGTCGAAGAACTTCTTCGCGCTGGGCCTGGTCTCCTGGATGTACACCCGGCCCGTCGAGCGCACCCTCGACTGGATCGAAGCTCGCTTCGGGAAGAGCCCCCAGATCGTGGCGGCCAACATCGCCGCGTTCAAGGCCGGTCACGCCTTCGGTGAGACGGCCGAGCTCTTCGACCACCCCTACGAGGTCAAGCCGGCCCCCCTGCCGGCGGGGACCTACACCAACTCACGGGGAACACCGCCCTGGCGTGGGGCCTGGTCGCCGCCAGCCAGCTGTCGGGGCTGCCGCTGTTCCTCGGCTCCTATCCGATCACGCCGGCCAGCGACATCCTCCACGAGCTGTCGAAGCACAAGAACTTCGGCGTCCGCACCTTCCAGGCCGAGGACGAGATCGCCGGCATCGGCGCCGCACTGGGCGCGGCCTACGGCGGGCACCTCGGCGTGACCACCACCAGCGGGCCGGGCATGGCGCTCAAGGCCGAGACGCTCGGGCTGGCGGTCAACCTCGAGCTGCCGTTGCTGGTGATCGACATCCAGCGCGGCGGCCCGTCGACCGGCCTGCCCACCAAGACCGAGCAGGCCGACCTGCTGATGGCGCTCTACGGGCGGCACGGCGAAGCCCCGCTGCCGGTCCTGGCCCCCCGCAGCCCCAGCCAGTGCTTCGAGATGGCCATCGAGGCCGCTCGCATCGCGCTGACCTGGCGCACGCCGGTGATCCTGCTGTCCGACGGCTACCTCGCCAACGGCGCCGAGCCGTGGCTCCTGCCCGACGTCCAGGACCTAGCACCCATCGAGGTCAGCTTCGCCACCGAGCCGAACCACGTCGACGCCGAGGGCAACGCCTCCTTCTGGCCCTACCTGCGCGACCCCGAGACCCTCGCCCGGCCCTGGGCGCTGCCCGGGACGCCGGACCTGATGCACCGCATCGGCGGCCTCGAGAAGGAGGAGGGCTCGGGCAACGTCAGCTACGAGCCGGCCAACCACGAGCTCATGATCCAGATCCGGGCCGCGAAGGTGGCCGGCATCGCCGAGCACATCCCCGACGTCGTCGTGACCGGCGACGTGGACCGTGCCGACCTGCTGGTCGTCGGATGGGGGTCGACGTGGGGCGCCATCGACGGTGCCCTTGGGCGGGTTCGCCAGCTGGGCCACAAGGTGGCCGCCACGCACCTCACCCACCTCCATCCGTTCCCGAAGAACCTGGGCGAGGTGCTGAAGCGGTACCCGAAGGTCCTGGTCCCCGAGATGAACCTGGGGCAGCTGGCCCACCAGCTGCGGGCCGAGTTCCTGGTCGACGCCAAGACGGTGAGCAAGGTGCGTGGCCTGCCGTTCACCGCGTCCGAGCTCGAACAGGCCATCCTCGATCACCTGGGAGGCCTGCTGTGAGCGAAGCCGAGACGCTCATCCCCGTCACCACCCGCAAGGACTGGACCAGCGACCAGGAGGTCCGCTGGTGCCCGGGCTGCGGCGACTACTCGATCCTCTCCGCCGTGCAGCTGCTGATGCCCGATCTGGGGATCCGCCGCGAGGACGTGGTCTTCGTGTCCGGGATCGGCTGCGCGGCCCGCTTCCCGTACTACATGAACACCTACGGGATGCACACCATCCACGGTCGGGCCCCGGCCATCGCCACCGGCCTCGCCCTGGCCCGCCCGGACCTGCACGTGTGGGTGGTGTCCGGCGACGGCGACGCGCTGTCCATCGGCGGGAACCACCTGATCCACGCGCTGCGGCGCAACGTCAACATCACGATCCTGCTGTTCAACAACCAGATCTACGGGCTGACCAAGGGCCAGTACTCGCCGACCAGCGAGGTGGGCAAGGTCACCAAGTCCACGCCGTTCGGCAGCCTGGATCACCCGTTCAACCCGGTGTCCGTGGCGCTGGGGGCCGAGGCCTCGTTCGTGGCCCGCACCCACGACATGGATCGCAAGCACATGATGGAGGTCTTCGGCCGGGCCTTCGAGCACCGGGGCTCGGCGCTGGTGGAGATCTACCAGAACTGCAACGTCTTCAACGACGGCGCGTTCTCGGGCATCACCAGCAAGGAGCAGCGCGAGGAGATGCTGATCCCGCTGCGTCACGGCGAGCCGATCCGCTTCGGCAAGGACGACGCCAAGGGCGTGATCCTCGACCCGCAGCGGGGCGCGGTGATCGTGGACGTCGCCGACGTCGGCGAGGAGGCGTTGCTGGTCCACGACGAGAGCCGGGGGAACGCCGCGGTGGCGTTCATGCTGTCCCGTCTGGCCCGCGGGCCACTGGAGCCGACGCCGATCGGGGTGTTCCGGGCCGTGCACCGCCAGGAGTACGGCGAGGCCGTCAACCAGCAGATCGCCGACGCGCACCACTCGCGGGGCCCGGGCGACCTCGAGGCTCTGCTGCGCTCCGGCGCCACCTGGGACGTCGAGTAGCGCCACACGACAGGTGACGCCCTAGCGTCACGGCTATGTCCCTCACGCTGCGCATCTTCACCGAGCCCCAGCAGGGCGCCAGCTACGACGACCAGCTCGCCGTGGCCCGCGAGGCCGAGGCACTGGGCTTCGACGCGTTCTTCCGCTCCGACCACTACCTGCACATGGGGGAGGGCTCCGGGCTGCCCGGTCCCACCGACTCGTGGGTCACGCTGGCCGCTCTGGCCCGGGAGACCGAGCGCATCCGGCTCGGGACCATGGTAACGGCGGCCACCTTCCGGCACCCTGGACCCCTGGCCATCTCGGTGGCCCAGGTGGACCAGATGTCCGGTGGCCGGGTGGAGCTCGGGCTGGGGGCCGGCTGGTTCGACGACGAGCACCGGGCCTACGGCATCCCGTTCCCGAGCACGCGCGAGCGCTTCGAGCGGCTCGAGGAGCAGCTGGCCATCGTCACCGGACTGTGGACCACCCCCGAGGGCGAGCGGTTCTCCCATCAGGGCCCGCACTACCAGGTCGTCGACTCACCGGCCCGGCCCAAGCCGGTGCAGTCACCCCGCCCGCCGGTGATCGTGGGCGGGTGGGGCACGAACACCACGCCGCGGCTGGCGGCGGTCTACGCCGACGAGTTCAACGTGCCCTTCCCTCCGCTCGACGCCTTCCGGCCCGCGGTGGACAGGGTGGTGGCGGCGTGCGAGGCCGCGGACCGCGACCCGGCCACCATGACCTGGTCGGCCGCGCTCACGGTGTGCGTCGGCTCCGACGAGGCCGAGTACGAGCGGCGGGCCAAGGCCATCGCCGAGGATCCCACGGCTCTCCGGGCCAAGGGCGCGGCCGGCACCGTGGCCGAGGTCGTCGACCGCCTGGGGGCGTTCGCCGAGGCGGGCGCGCAGCGCATCTACCTCCAGGTGCTCGATCTCGGTGACCTCGACCACCTCCGCCTGATCGCCCGGGAGGTGGCGCCGGCCGTCTGAGCCGGCGGGCCGGGCTCAGCGCAGCGAACGGGGGTGGCGGCCACGAGGCGAGAACCGAATCGGGGTGTCGTGCGTCGTACCCCACAGTGGTAACGCCCCCTTCACCTCCCTCTCATCGCCCCCACACAGGCCCCGTCGACAGTGGCGCCGTGCCTCAGCCGCGGTCTCTGGCGGCCCCGGACGTGCTAGGTCTGGCGGCCCGATGAGCCTTCCCCCGGACATCGTCGTGGTCGGCGCGGGCCACAACGGACTGGTCTGCGCGGCCTACCTGGCCCGCGCCGGCCTGCGGGTGACGGTGCTCGAGGCCCGGGACCAGGTCGGCGGCTGCGCGAGCACGGTCGACGCGCTGGGTGCCCGGCTCAACATCTGCGGCTGTGACCACGTCTCGTTCCGCGCCACGCCGGTGATGGAGGAGCTGGGCCTGGCCGAGCACGGACTCCGGTACCTGGAGCCCGATCCCTGCCTGATCGGTATCGGCTGGGACCAGGAGACCCCGCTGGTCCAGTTCGGCGACCCCGACCGGACGCTGGAGGCCCTCGCCCTGACCCATCCCGACTGCGTCGACCCGTACGCCCGCTACCTGCGGGTCGCTCGCCCGGCGGCGGAGCTGCTGCTGGACCTGGCCAACCAGGTGCCGACGCCGGGCAAGGTGATGGGCCGGCTGCTCGCTCGGCGCGCCCGCGGTGTCCGCACCCTGGTGGCGTGGAGCCGGAGGTCGGCCACCAGCGTGCTCCGCTCGATGTTCCCGCACGAGGACCTGGTCGCTGCCGCCGCGGTGACCGGGCCGGCCGTGTGGGGCCTCCCGCCCAGCGCGCCGGGCACCGGGCTCGCGGCGCTCACCTACGCCATGCGGCACGTGGCGCCGGTGGGGCGGCCGGCCGGCGGCAGCGGGATGCTGCCAGCGGCGCTGACCGGCGCCCTGGAGGCAGCCGGGGGCTCGGTGCGCACCGCCGCCCGGGTGGCGACGGTGCTGGCCGAGGGCGACCGGGTGCGGGGCGTCGTGCTGGAGGACGGCGAGGAGATCGAGGCCACCGAGGGCGTGGTGGTGGCCTGCGATGCCCGCCGGGCCATCGTGTCGTGGCTGCGCGATCCGCCGGCCGTGGCCCAGGACATGGTCCAGCGCTGGCGCCGGACCCGGGTGCGCGACGGCTACGAGTCCAAGCTGGACGCCGTGGTGTCCGGTCCGGCGCCTCGCCTCCCGCTGGCCGACGGGCTGGTCGAGAAGCTGATCGACCGAACGGGACTGGCCGACCTGGCTGGGGCGTCGACGGTCGTGCACCCCGGCGTGGACGGATTGGAGCGCAACCACTGGGAGCTCGGCCCCGGGCGGGTGGCCCGCCGCCCGGCGCTGCTGCTGAGCGTGCCCTCGGCGCTCGACCCGGTCCTGCGGACCTCGCCCGGCGAGCACGTGGTGAGCATGGAGGTGCTCTGGACCCCATACGCCCTCGACGGGGGCTGGGAGCACAGCCGGGAGCCCGAACGCTGGCTCGGCTTCCTGGACCAGGTGTTCGGCGCCGGCACCGTCGGTCGGGTCCAGCGCTGGCGGGCGCTGACCCCGCCGGACTACGAGCGGCAGTTCGGCCTGGTGCGGGGCTACGCCCCGTCGTACCGCGGCGGACCGTTGGCCGCGCTGCGCGCCCGGGATCCCGAGCGCTCGCGCTACCGCACGCCGCTGCGCGGCCTGTTCCTCACCGGGGCCGACACCTTCCCCGGAGCGGGCATCTGGGGCGCCTCCGGTCGCAATGCGGCGAGCGTCGTGCTGGCCGCGGTCGGCGCCGGCGTCCGGGTCGCCTGACCCCGCGGCCCGGGCCCCACTAGGCCGAGCGGGCGGCCAGGCGACGGAGGGGTGGAAGGGTCGGGGGCGGCTGCTGCCGCGGCGGCAGGTGGGCCAGCAGCTCGGTGGTCGCGGCCGCGACGGCCTCCACCGCCCGGTCGAAGGCCTCCTCGGTGCGCACCGAGACGGACTGGACACCGCTCACCTTGCGGACGTACTGCCGGGCCGCGGCTTGGATCTCCTCAGCGGTGGCGGGCGGCTCGAGCCCGCGCAGGGTCGTGATGTTCCGGCACATGGCGGCCATCATGCCGTGTCCGGCCGGCGCCTCCTCAGCGCGCGCTCAGCCGACGCCCTGCATCCGGGCCGCGGCCGCCCGGTGGCGGCGGAGGATGTCCTCCACCCCGGGGACCTGCAGCTCGCCCGCCTCCACCACGGGCCGGCCGGCGACGACCGTGTGGTGGGCCGCGGTCGGCCCGCAACGGAGCCAGGCCTCGACCGGGTCGGTGAGCGCACCCGCGAAGGCGAGGCCGTCGAGCTTCCAGGCCACGAGGTCGGCCGCGGCGCCGGGGACGAGCACGCCGAGCTCGCCCAGCCGGCCGAGGCAGGCGGCCGAGCCGCGGGTGCCCAGCTCCAGGGCGTCCCGAGCCTCGAAGGACGCGGGGCCCTGCCGCTGGCGAGCCAGTAGGAGAGCACCGCGGGATTCCAGCCACAGCGAGGCGCAGTCGGTGGACGCCGAGCCGTCGCAGCCCAGGCCGACCGGGACGCCGGCCGCCCGGTAGTCGGTCACCGGGGCGATCCCGCCTCCGCCGATCATCATGTTCGAGCTCGGGCAGTGGGCGACACCCGTGCCCCAGCGGCCCATCCGGGCGATCTCGGCCTCGTTCGGGTAGATGCAGTGCGCCACCCAGGCCCGGTCCGAGGCCCAGCCGCAGTCCTCGAAGTGCTCGAGCGGCCGGCGGCCGTAGACCTCCAGGCAGAAGGCGTCCTCGTCGGGGTCCTCGGCCAGGTGGGTGTGGAGCCGCACGTCGAGCCGCTCGGCCAGCTCGGCCGTACGGCGCATGAGCTCGGGGGTCACCGAGAACGGCGAGCACGGAGCCAGGGCGATCCGGACCATCGACCCTCGGCCGGCGTCGTGGTGCCGGGCAACGGCCTCCTCGGAGGCGGCGAGGATGGTGTCGTCGTCCTGGACCACGGAGTCCGGCGGCAGGCCGCCGTCCTTCTGCGAGAGGGACATCGAGCCCCGGGTGGGGTGGAAGCGGAAGCCCAGCTCCCGTGCCGCGGCGATCTCGGCCCCGAGGAGGTCGCCCGCCCCCTCGGGATGGACGTAGAGGTGG
>Ga0209382_10010277_pt1 | contig 11672 bp, 4 predicted proteins | sample SoiMetdeltSBSDD5_FD_187599 | JGI IMG/M metagenome (GOLD analysis project Ga0209382, IMG submission 187599) | Bulk soil microbial communities from a Populus tree surrounding site in Tennessee, USA - Soil MetaG P. deltoides SBSDD5 (SPAdes) (version 2) | ecosystem: Environmental > Terrestrial >...
CGTTGCTGGCCAGGTTGAGCAGCGCCTGCCGGAACCGGGTCTGATCGGCGTGCATGGTGCCGAGGTCCGCCGGGCAATCGATGACGATGCGATTGGCATTCTTCGTCGCCATCGGCTCGATCGTCTTGCCGACGTCCTCGATCACCGGCAGCAGCGGGAAGGTTTCGAGGTGAAGCTCCATGCGCCCCGCCTCGATCTTCGACAGGTCGAGGATGTCGTTGATCAAGGCCAGCAGGTGGCGGGCAGCGCGGAGCACGCGGTCGAGCGGCTCGAGCTCGTCGTCGCGCTTGAAATCGCGGGCATCCTCCAGCAGCATCTCGGTCACGCCGATGACGGCGTTGAGCGGCGTGCGCAGCTCGTGGCTCATGCTGGCGAGGAACTGCGACTTGTGCTTGCTGGCTTCCTCGAGCTGACGGCTCTTGTCCTGGATTTCCTCGAACAGGCGCACGTTCTCGATCGCAATCGCCGCCTGGTCGGCGAAAGTCGACACCAGCTCGATCTGCTTGCCGGTGAACGGCCGCACCTCGGATCGCGTCAACGCCAGAACGCCGACCGGGATGCCCTCACGCAGCATCGGGACGCCGAGCGCGGTACGAAAAGCGCCCAGTCTCTGTGCCTCGACATACGTGTAGTCCGGGTCAGCCTTCACATCGGGAATATGGACGATCTTCCCTTCGAGCAGGGTGCGTCCGGTCACGTTGCCGCGTTCCGGCCTTACCGGCACATCCTTGACCAATGCCGCGAACTCGGGCGAGAAGCCGTAATTTTCGGCGCGATAGAACACGCCGTCTCTCTGGCGCGTGATCGTCGCTCGGTCGGCGTCGCAAAGCCGGGCGGCTGATGCGACCAGCGTCTGCAGCACCGTCTGCAGATCGAAGGTCGACCGGCTGATGACCTTGAGCACGTCGGCAGTGGCGGTCTGCTGCTGCAGCGATTCGCTCAGCTCCTCGGTGCGCGCTTGCACCTCGTCGAACAGTCGCACGTTCTCGATCGCGATCACCGCTTGGTCGGCGAAGGTCTGGACCAGCTCGATCTGCTTGTCGGTGAACGGCCTCACCTCGGTGCGTTGCAAAGCGATCGCGCCGATTGGCACGCCCTCGCGCAGCAGCGGTGCGCCCAATAGGGTCCTGAAGCCCGCGAGCTTCTGCGCCTCGGTTTGCGTATATTCCGGGTCGGCGAGCGCGTCGGCGATTTGTACCGGATGGCCTTCGAGCAGGGCTCGTCCGACGACCGATCCACGATTCGGTAATTGCTCTCTTGTGAGCAGGTGTTGCTTGATCCGTTCGTGGTCGTCCTTGGAATGGCCAAAGCTTGCGGCCCAGCGGTAAATGTCGCCCTCGCGGCGGAACAGCCAGGTATGGTCGGCGTCGCAAAGCCGGGCCACCGACTCGGCAAGCGTATCCAATACCGTTTGCAGATCGAAGGTCGAGCGGCTGATGACCTTGAGCACATCGGCGGTCGCGGTCTGCTGCTGGAGCGATTCGGCCAAGTCGCGCGTGCGCGCCTGCACCTCGTCGAACAGCCGCACGTTCTCGATCGCGATCACCGCTTGGTCGGCGAAGGTGGTGACCAACTCGATCTCTCTATCGGTAAACGGCCGTACTGTTCGCCGCGCCAGCACGATGACCCCGATCGGGCTGCCTTCGCGCAGCAACGGCACCGCTAGGGCGGTACGAAATCCGGCCTTTTGCTGAACGTCGACGTGGGTATATTCCGGATCCGCCAGAACATCGGCCACGTGCACGCTCTGGCCTTCCATCAATGCGCGCCCGACGACGCTGCCGCGCCCCGGCTTGTGGGGTACGGTCCTGAGATATTGGTCGAGCAATGCCGGCGGGAAGCCGTAGCCCGTCACGTAGTGATAGGCGTCGCCCTTTTGGCGAGTAATGGCGGCCATGTCGGCCTCGCAAAGCCGGGCGGCCGACTCGGTGAGCGTGTCGAGGACCGTCTGTAGATCGAAGGTGGAACGGCTGATGACCTTGAGCACGTCGGCGGTGGCGGTCTGCTGCTGCAGCGATTCGGAGAGATCATCGGTGCGCTCGCGCAGGTCGCTGAGCAGGCGCGTATTCTCGATCGCTATGACGGCCTGGGCGGCGAAGCTCGTCAGCAGCTCGATCTGCCTGTCGGTGAACGGCCGCACCTCCTGGCGATAGATGACAATGGCGCCTATCAGCTCGTTCTCCTTGAGCATCGGCACCACGATATGCGTTCGCGCGCCCGCGGATTCGACCAGCGCGACGATACGTGGATGGCGATCGAGATAGCTCTGGTCAAGCCGAAGGTCGGGAATGTGCAGGACCTGCTTGGTTTTTGCGACACGGACGAGTGGGGTGCCTGGGTGATCGCGCGCGCTAACCACCGGATCCCGTCGAAACCAATCGGCGTATTCGGAGTCGCCGTGCACCGCGACCGCACGGAAATCGTCCCCCTCCCGCAGGAACAGATTGCCGACCGTGGCCTCGCAGATGCGCGTCGCGTTCTCGAGCATGGCGTTGAACACGGGCTCCAGCTCGCCGGGCGAGCTCGAGATCACCTGCAGCACCTCCGATGTCGCCGTCTGCTGCTCCAATGCCTCGCTGAGCTCGCGCGTGCGCGTCTGCACCTCGTCGAACAGCCGTACGTTCTCGATCGCGATCACCGCCTGATCGGCGAACGTCGTGGCCAGCTCGATCTGCCGCTGGCTGAACTCGCGCACCATTCGGCGCATCAGGATGATCACGCCGATCGGAATGCCTTCGCGCAGCAGCGGAATGCCCAGGATAGTGCGGGTCCCCATCTGTCGCATGGCGTCGCGCAAGAGGAATTCCGGGTCCTCGTGAATATCAGCGACCTGGACGACCTTGGCCTCGAGCACCGTGCGGCCGGCAATCGTGCCGCGCCCGGGCTCGAACTGGACGCTTTTCATGTAATCGTGCAGCTCAGGTGTCATCCCGAAGCTCGCCGCGTGGCAATAGATCGAGCCCCGCTGGCGATGGATCGCGGCGATATCCGCCTCGCACAGGCGAGCCGCCGATTCGACGAGCGCGTCCAGCATCGCCTGGAGATCGAAGGTCGAGCGGCTGATCACCTTGAGCACGTCAGCGGTGGCGGTCTGCTGCTGCAAGGATTCGCGCAGCTCGTTGAGCAGGCGCGTGTTCTCGATGGCGATGACCGCCTGATTGGCGAAGGTCTTCAAGACATCGAGCTGCTTTTCCGACAGCGGCCCCGGCGCAAGCCTGATGACGCTGATCGTGCCAATCGCGGCATCGCCGCGCCGCATCGGCATGATGGTGATCGCCCGGTTGCCGGTTACGAGGAAGTTGCGGCTGCCGCTCGCAAGCTCGGGCGGCCCGTGCTCGGCGTCGGGAATGTCCACGATCTTGGCATCGAGAATGGCGACGCTATGCATGTATTCGCGGGTGAGCGGGACTGGGAACCGGCGCCGCACCGCTTCGACGCGGGCGGGATCCGGGTCGGCCACCGCCGCGGCCGTGACCTGGTCCTCGTCCGCGAGCGTGACCATGACGGTCGCGTCCGAAAACAGCTTGAGCCCGCTCTGCACGATGGCGTCGAACACCGGCTGGGTGTCGTCGAGCGACTGGCTGATCACGCCGAGAATGTCGGCGGTGGCGGTCTGCTGCTGCAGCGCTTCGCGCAGCTCGTTCAGCAGGCGGGTGTTCTCGATCGCGATGACGGCCTGCTGGGCAAAATTCGTCACCAGGTCGATCTGCTTGTCGGTGAAGGGTTGGACTTCCTGGCGGAAGATGTTGATGGTCCCTACCAGGTCCTGCTCCTTGAGCATCGGTACGACGACGAGGGTTCGAACACCGCCGAGCTCGACGGCGGCGACAGCCTCGGGAACGCGCCGGAGGTAACCCTCCTCCACCATCAAGTCGGCCACGTGCACCACCTGCTTGCTTCGCATCGCGCGGCCGGAGGGCGTTTCCGAATCTGCGCGAAACGGCAAGCTCTTGCGTCGCTCGACCAGCGCAGGCGGCACATTGTACGCGGCGGCGATGCGAAGCGTGTCGCCGTCGCGCAGATAAAGGTTTCCGAACTTCGCTCCGGATATACGGGTGGCCTTCTCCAGCATGGTTGCAAAAACCGGCTCCAGCTCCCCTGGCGAGCTGCTGATGACCTGCAGCACCTCGGAGGTCGCGGTCTGCTGTTCCAGGGCCTCGCCCAGCTCGCGGGTGCGCGTCCGCACCTCGTCGAATAGACGCACGTTCTCGATGGCGATCACCGCCTGGTCGGCAAATGTGGTGAGCAGCTCGATCTGCTGCGGGGTAAAGGGGGCGACTCGGGTCCGCGTCAAGAACAGCACACCGATCGGGGTTCCTTCTCGCAGGAGCGGAACGCCGAGCGTCGTGCGATAGTCCCCGATCTCAACAAGCCCACTCAAATCGTATTCCGGATCGTTCTGAATATCGCGGACGTGAACGGTCTTTCCTTCAAGCAAGGTTCGGCCGACGATCGTTCCGCGGCCCGGTTCTATGGCGACGCCCTCCAGATACTCCTTGTTCTTTTTCCACTCCTTGAACTTACTTGCGACTCCGAAGCTCGCCGCAAGCCGGTAGCTGGCCCCCCTGGGTCGCCAGATGTTCGCCATGTCGGCGTCGCACAGCCGCGCGGCCGACTCCACCAGCGTATCGAGCACGGTCTGCAGATCGAAGGTGGAGCGGCTGATCACCTTGAGCACGTCGGCGGTCGCAGTCTGCTGATCCAGCGCCTCGCTCAGTTCGCGCGTGCGCGCCTGCACGGCGTCGAACATCCGCACATTCTCGATCGCGATCACGCCCTGATCGGCGAAGGTCTTGAGCAGCGCGATCTGCTTGTCGGTAAACGGATCAACTTCGGTGCGCCGGAGCTGAATCGTTCCGATCGCTGCTCCCTCGCGCAGCATCGGAACGCTAACGGTGGTCCGGTGACCCAGCCGCTTCGCGAAGGCGCTCCCTTCGGGGAATTCCTCCGTCTCGGCCTGCAGGTCGAGCACGTGGACGGGTTTGCCTTCGAGAACGGCGCGGCCCCCGACGGTTCCACGCGAGCGCGCCATCACAAGGCCGATTTCTTGCGGAATTGGGCCCCAGTGGGCGGTCGCACGCAGGGTCCCGCCGTCGAGCTCGAAAATAGTCACGTCGTCGGCTCCGCAGAAGCGCGCCGCGCTCTTGACGACGACGTCAAGCACGGGCTGGAGCTCAGTCGGCGAGGTGCTGATGATCCTCAAAACCTCTGCAGTCGCGGTCTGCTGTTCGAGCGCTTCGGCGAGCTCGCGATTACGCGCCTGCACTTCCTCGAACAGCCGGACGTTTTCGATGGCGATCACCGCCTGGTCGGCGAAGGTGGTGACCAGCTCGATCTGCCTCTCCGTGAACGGCCGCACCTGTTTGCGCTGCAGGTTGAACACACCGATTGGCCGCCCTTCCCGCAGCAGCGGGACGCCGAGCATGCTGCGCCCGCCGCCGATCTTCGGCCCTCCGAAGGTGTATTCCGGATCGGCCTGCACATCGGCGATCTGAACCACCTTGCCCCCCAGCATCACGCGGCCGACCAGCGAGCCGCGGCCCGATGGAACGGGACGGCTCGCCATGTACGCAATATGTTCGGGCGAATAGCCGTAGCAGGCGACCTGCTGATAGGCGTCCTCCTTCGCATGGTTGAGGGAAGCTTGATCCGCCTCGCACAGCCGCGCGGCCGACTCCACCAGCGTATCGAGCACGGTCTGCAGATCGAAGGTGGAGCGGCTGATGACCTTGAGCACATCGGCGGTCGCCGTCTGTTGCTGCAGCGATTCGGTGAGCTCACGCGTGCGCGCCTGCACGTCGTCGAACAGCCGCACGTTCTCGATCGCGATCACGGCTTGGTCGGCGAAGGTGGTGACCAGCTCGATCTGCTTGTCCGTGAAGGGACGCGCCCGCGTGCGCCACAGGATGATCACGCCGATGGGCGTGCCTTCGCGCATGAGCGGCACGCCCAGACCCGATCGCAGTCCGGTCGTTCTTTGCGCCTCGCTGAACGTGTAGTCCCCATCGGCAAGAACGTCGGGAATGTGAACCGTGTGGCCCTCAACCAAAACCCGCCCTGCGAGCGTGCCCCGGCCGCCCGCTATCGCCGTTGTGGTTGCGAGCCGGACGAACTCCTGAGGCATTCGATAATTGGCGGCAAACTGAAAATGCGGACCTTGCGGACGAACGATACATCCGATGTCGGCCTCGCACAGTCGGGCGGCCGACTCGACGAGCGTATCGAGCACGGTCTGAAGATCGAAGGTCGAGCGGCTGATCACCTTGAGCACGTCGGCGGTGGCGGTCTGCTGCTGCAAGGACTCGGTGAGATCGTCCGTGCGCAGGCGCAGGTCGTGGAGCAAGCGGGTGTTCTCGATCGCGATGACGGCCTGCGCAGCGAAGTCCGTCACCAGCTCGATCTGCTTGTCGGTAAAGGGCTGCACGCGAGTGCGGCGAATGGTGATGACGCCGATGATGGCGTCCTCCCTGAGCATGGGCACCGACAGAATGGTCCGATGCATCTCCTCGGTTTCGCGGTGTTCCTCGGCCCAGTGATAGTCGGGGTCCGCGAGGATGTCGTGAATGTGCACCACGCGACGCTCCAGCACGGCGCGCCCCGTCGCCGACCCGCGGTCCTGACGGATCGGATTGCTGTTCGCGACTTCGAGGAATTCAGGCGAGTGGCCAAAGCTCGCCGCAACGCGATAGACCTCGCCATCCTGGCGAAAGATGAAGCCTCTGTCGGCGCCGCAGAGCCGGACCGCGTTCTTCAGCACGCTCTCCAGCACGGGCTGAAGGTCGAAGGCCGAACGGCTGATGACTTTGAGCACCTCGCTGGTCGCGGCCTGCCGCTCCAGGGCTTCCTCGAGGCTCTTTTTCAGGCTGATGCTGTCCGCGCGCGTCTTCGCGCGCGTCTTGGCCTTCGATCTGCTCGACGCAAGCTTGCGACCGCGGGCCTGGGTGCTGCTCGCTTTCCGAGACAAGGTTCACCTCATCGCCGCGCGGATTTTCAGCTGCACTTGAGCCAAGGTATACCACAGCACGGGTCTGTAAAACTCTTGATCCTCGCAGCCGCGCAGGGACGGCTCCGAGCTCGGGGATTCGCATCCCGCGCGGCCGGGGCGACCATGCGATCATGACATTCTCGGCGGTGAAGCCCCCATGGCATCGAGTCGGACCTTTCAGCACCGTGGGCGCTTGGTTCTGCCTCGCTCTCCCTTCCTGACCAGAGAAAACCCGGCAGGCCGGGCGAGGCCGCACTTGGCGCATCGTCTGCGAACACCGAACCGCATCGTCAGCCGATTGCGGTTGTCGCGGCGCTCGTAACGCATGTCGCCGGCAAAGCTGCGCATCAGATGGATGCCGAGATTGCCGACCTCTGCCTGCGCGAGCGAAGCGGGAAGGGTCCGCCGCGGAGCGCGGGTCGGATCGAACGCGCTGCCGTTGTCCTCGATGCGGGCGACCAGAGCGTGGCCCGTGCGCTCGACCTCGACGACAATGTCCAGCGGTGCATCTTGCGCGGCGGTGTACATCATGATGTTGGCGACCGCCTCTTCGAGACAGACTTGAACGGCAAACGAAAGGTCGGCCGACAGGTCCTGCGCGGCCCAGTCTTCGATCCAGACCGCCAGCCGTTGCAGTTCGGCAAGATCCCGGTGGAGCAGCAGCCGCCTTGCATCTGTCGACATCATGTTCTCGGTTCCAGAGCCGTCATTTCAGCGCTTCAATCGCTTTGAAGCGCCGCCATCATGCCCGGCCCCGGGCGCCGCGTACTTAAAAAGCCCTGAATCGTCCTGATTTGCCTTGAAGGAGGTCGTATTCCTACATGCGCCAGCCTGGAGCGCGACCGGCCTCAGGGCAGAGGGCATCACATGAGGGCCTCTTGCCATGGCCCCGATAGGATCATTCCAGGCGTCGAGCGCCCATACCCCAAATGGGGGTCTCCCCTTCCACGGCGGCCTCAGCCCACGTCGCTCAGGCCGTGCGACGTTACGCCCGCGTAGTTTTCGACCCCGGCGCCGGATAGCGGGGTAGCGCGATCCACAAACTCGATGCTTTAAAATCCGGGGTCCCACCTCGACCCTCTCCCGAAGGGGGAGGGGACACACCGTGTGCGCGGCGACTTTTGTGCATCATGACCAAACGATCAGTCCTTAATCTCCTCGCGAGCCTGGTCCTCTGCCTCGTGCTCTCCACCGCCGCGGCGGCGCAGTGTTTCCATCGCGGCCGATCCGCTTGATCGTGCCGTTCCCGCCCGCCGGCATCACCGACCTCTCGGCGCGGCTCGTCGCCGAGGGCCTGCGCGCGAAGTTCGGCCAGCCGGTCATCGTCGAGAACAAGCCCGGCGCCAACGGCCTCATCGGGCTGCGCGAGATGCTCAAGGCCGAGCCCGACGGCTACACGCTCATGGCCGGCACCGTGGGCAACCTCGTCATCCAATACGCCATGGAGGCGAGCCCGTCCTTCGACGCGCTGCGCGACGTCGTGCCGATCGCCGGCACCGCGGAATACGCCACCGCCATGGTGGTCAACAACGCGACGCCGGTGAAATCGGTGAAGGAGTTCATCGACTACGCCAAGGCGCGGCCGGGCAAGCTCACCTTCGGCTCGACCGGGACCGGCGCGCTCGACTATCTCGCCGTCGAGCTGTTCATGCGCGCGACCGGCACGCAGCTCGTGCACGTGCCCTATCGCGGCGGGCCGGCGGCGCTCAACGATCTCATGGGCGGCTCGATCGACCTGCTGATCGAGGTGTTTCCCGTGGTGATGGAGCAGATCAAGGCCGGCCAGATCCGCGGGCTCGCCGTGAGCAGCCCCTACCGGCTGCCGTCGGTGCCGGATCTGCCGACCTTCAAGGAGGCGGGCGTCCCCGGCGTCGAGCTCACCGGGTGGCTCGGCATCTACGGGCCGCCGCGCCTGCCGCCTGACGTGCGCATGACGTTGGGCGATGCCATCGCCGGCATCGTCAAGCAGGGCGACATCCAGGACAAGTTCCGCACCATCGGCTTCGAGCCCACCGGGCTCGGCCCGCAGCAGTTCTCCGACCACCACGCCGCCGAGGTGAAGCGCTGGGTGGCGTTCATGACCGAGACCGGCATGCGGAAGTAGCAATCATCGGTCGCGAGGGCGACCCCGGTATTGCCATGGTCGCACGGGAGCAAGGGCCCCCGTTTCATCACCCGGCCACCGTTACCCTGATTCGCGCTCCGTCGCGTCGTGCGACAACACCGCCCGTGGTGGGTCATTGAATGGGGGGATCGAGGACCTCGTGGCGTCCGAACGAGTGGTCGTTCAAGCACGTCCGCACGCAGCGGCGATTCAGAACAATTCAGGTCGGCCCCAAGGACCCGCTGACCGCGCCCTGGCAGGTTGACGTTGCGGCAAAGCGCCCGCGAGGGCCGTCGCTTGCTCGTACTATGATCGGCCGCGCGGCACTGTTGGGAGGGGAAAACTCCGACATGAAGCGGCGGGACTTCATCATGCTGCTGGCCGGCGCGGCAGCGTGGCCCCGTGCAGCGCGCGCGCAGCAAGTGGCGATGCCGGTGATCGGCTATCTCTACAGCGGTGCGCCTGACACCGGCGAGCCCTACGCGGCGGCATTCCGCAAAGGCCTAAGTGAATCAGGCTTCTTCGAAGGTCAGAACGTCGCGATCGAATACCGCTGGGCGCACAACGATCCCGCGCGACTGCCGGAACTGGCGGCCGATCTGGTCCGTCGGCGCGTAGCGGTCATCGTTACGCCGGGTACACCTGCCGGCGTGCTCGCCGCCAAGGCTGCAACCACGACCATTCCGATCGTCTTCCGCACCGGCGGGGACCCAGTCCAGCTGGGTTTTGTGGCCAGCCTGAACAGACCTGGCGGCAATGTGACCGGCGTCAACGCTCTGAGCGCGGAGGTCTTAACCAAGCGGATCGGACTCTTGCATGAGCTGCTGCCGCGCGCCACGCGCTTCGCTGCGCTCATCAATCCGAACGATCCGAATGCCGAGCTCGTGAGCAAAGACCTGGAGGCGGGAGCTGCGGCCGTCGGCCGTCGGCTCGAACTCTTTACCGCGACCAACGTCCGCGAAATCGATGTTGCATTTGCCAACCTTGTTCAGAGGCGTCCCGATGCTCTCTTAATCGTACCCCAAGGCTTGCTGATCAACCGTTGGCTACAAATCGTCACGTTGGCAACGCGCTACGGGTTGCCCGCGATCTATCCGTCCCGTGAATTTGCTGCGATCGGCGGGTTGATGAGCTACGGATCGAGCCCCACTGAGCAGTATCGCCAAGCTGGCATCTATGCGGCCCGCGTTCTCAAGGGCGAAAAACCAGCCGACATGCCTGTTCTGCGCGCGAGCAAGTTCGAGTTCGTCATCAACCTCCTGACGGCCAGGGCGTTCGGCATCGATATTCCAGCCACGCTGCTCGCCCGGGCCGACGAGGTGATCGAATGAGGCGGCGCGAGTTCATCACGCTGCTCGGCGGTGCGGCGGCCGCGTGGCCGCTTGCGGCGCGCGCGCAGCACCCCGAGCGGATGCGGCGTATCGGGGTGCTCATAGGATTCGCCGAGGACGATCAGGAGCAACGCGCGCGTACCGCGGCGTTTCTGAAGCGTCTGCAAGAGCTCGGCTGGACGGACGGCCGAAATCTTCGGATCGACTATCGCTATACCGACGGTGACACCGAACGCATGCGTGCTTTCGCGAATCAGTTGGTAGGGCTGTCTCCCGATCTCGTTCTTGCGCAGACCAATCCCGGCCTCGCGGCGCTGCGACAGGCAACCGTCAGCATGCCGATCGTGTTTGTGCAGGTCTCCGATCCTATCGGCGGCGGCTTTGTCGCGAATCTCGCGCGTCCCGGGGGCAACGTGACAGGCTTCACCAATTTCGAGCCCGAGATAGGTGGAAAATGGCTCGAAACACTCACGGAGGTCGCGCCCAATCTCAGGCGAGTGGAAATTCTGCTTCACCCCAAGATCGCAGCCCATGCCGCCTTTTTCCGCGCAGCGCAGGCGGCGGCACCCGTGCTCGCGACTACGGTGTCAGCGGCCGCAGCGACTGACGCGCCGGAAATCCAGCGGTCCATAACCGCTTTTTCCGCCGAGCCAAGTGGTGGACTGATCGTGCTGCCGAGCCCGATCTATATCAACAACCGGGACTTGATCATCGCATCGGCGGAACGCCACCGCTTGCCCGCCATTTATCCCTATTCGTTCTTTGCTACGGCCGGCGGGCTGATCTCATACGGCATCGATCAAGTCGAGCAGTGGCGGCGCGCCGCGTCCTACGTCGATCGCATCCTCAAGGGCGAGAAACCTGGCGATCTCCCGGTCCAGCAGCCAACAAAATTCGAGCTGATCATCAACCTAAAGACCGCCAAGGCGCTCGGTCTTGAAATTCCGCCAATGCTGCTCGCGCGCGCCAACGAGGTGATCGAATGAGACGGCGCGAGTTCATCACGCTACTTGGCGGCGCGGCGGCGACTTGGCCGCTTGGCGCGCATGCACAGGAGCGTGTCCGGCGCGTCGGCGTCTTCATCGGCGCCACCGCCGAGGGCGATGCAGAAGGACAGGCGCGCATCGACGCGTTCCGGCAGGCGATGGAGCTGCTGGGCTGGACGACCGGCCGCAACCTGCAGATCGAGTACCGTTGGGGCATGGCCGATCCTGCCAACGTTCGCAAATACGCCGCGGAATTGGTCGCCTCT
>Ga0209382_10010284_pt1 | contig 11667 bp, 12 predicted proteins | sample SoiMetdeltSBSDD5_FD_187599 | JGI IMG/M metagenome (GOLD analysis project Ga0209382, IMG submission 187599) | Bulk soil microbial communities from a Populus tree surrounding site in Tennessee, USA - Soil MetaG P. deltoides SBSDD5 (SPAdes) (version 2) | ecosystem: Environmental > Terrestrial >...
TTGTCGTGAACGCGTCCACGGAGGAATGCGATCATCCGTGCGCGGGAGGACGGTACTGCCGCCAGGAACGAGGAAGGGGTGCAGCGATTTTGTCGGAGAGGCGGGTTTTCAGACCGGCCTTGAATGCACCGGAATGCAGATGACAGATTGCCACGGCCAATGCATCCGACGCGTCGTACGGCGATGGCGGCTGCGCCAGGCCGAGCAGCAGCTTGATCATCTGCTGCACCTGACGCTTCTCGGCCCGTCCGTAGCCGACGACCGCTCGCTTCACCTCCGCCGGTGTGTATTCGGCGATCGTGCACCCGGCCTCGACCGCGGCCAGCAGCGCGACGCCACGCGCGTGCCCGAGTTTCAACGCGCTGCGCGCATTGACGGCGTGAAACACGCTCTCGACGGCGACGCAGTCGGGCCGCGTCTTCGCGAACAGGTGGGCCAGCTCGCGATGAATCCGGGCAAGACGGATTGGAAAGGGATCGCCAGCGGCGGCCGCGATGACGCCGCAGGTTACGAGGCGATGACGGCGTCCGTCCGTCTCCACGCAGCCGTAGCCGGTGCGCTCGGAGCCGGGGTCGATGCCGACGATTCTCACGCCAGGGAGGCCTCGATCTCCTTCTCTTCGATGTCGAAGTTCGCCCACACGTGCTGCACGTCGTCGTGGTCGTCCAGGGCTTCCATCAACTTCAGCATCACCTGGGCGTCCTTGCCCTGCAGCTTGACGTAGTTCTGCGGGATCATCGCCACTTCAGCGCTCGCCGGCTCGATCCCGAGCGCTTTCACCGCATCACGCACCGTCTCGAAGCTCTCCGGCGCGCACACGATCTCCCAGGCGCCGCCATCGTCATTCATGTCGTCAGCGCCGGCATCGAGCGCCGCGTTGAGTAGCTTCTCTTCGTCGGTCTTGTCCTTTTCGACAACGACCTGACCTTTGCGATGGAACATCCACGAGACGCTGTTTTCAGCCGCCAGGTTACCGTTGTACTTGGCGAGCAGGTGGCGGATCTCGCCGACCGTCCGGTTCTTGTTGTCGGTGAGCGATTGAATCAGCAGCGCGACCCCGCCCGGGCCATAGCCTTCGTAGGTGATCTCTTCATACGAGACACCCGGCTCCTCTCCGGTGCCGCGACGGATGGCCCGCTCGATGTTCTCGCGGGGCATGTTGTTGGCCTTGGCGTCGGCGATGATCGTCCGCAAGCGAGGATTACTGCCAGGGTCGCCTCCGCCGTTGCGGGCAGCGACCGTCAGTTCCTTGATGATGCGGGTGAACGCCTTGCCGCGCTTGGCATCCGCGGCACCCTTCTTGTGTTTGATCGTGTGCCACTTGGAATGGCCAGACATGGCTGAAACTCCAGCAAATACGGGGAAATCCGGACCGGGCATTCTACCACGCCGCCCGCAGGACGACCCCGGACGCGTATTCAGTTGATGGGGAACGGTGAGGAAACGCAGCGCCCCCACGGTCGCGAGGGCGCTGCACGAAGACTGAGACTACTTGCGGAGACGACGGGCTTTGGAGCCGAGAAATGCGGCGCCAAGAACCAGCAGTGACAACGAGGTCGGCTCAGGCACGCTCGACACATTCGGCGAGCCAAACGAGATGCCGACGTTGCCGGACTCGATCAAGGAGACGATGTTGGATGGCACGGTGCCGCCGAGATTGAGAGCAATCCGGACCGAGTCACGAACCGCTTCGTGACCGCCGGCGTCCGTTTCGGATGCGCTAATCGCGCCGAAGTCGGGGCCACCGAGGTTGGTTGGTGCTCCAACGGACCCGGGCGCGAACTGCGCAATGGTCATCGATTCCATCGCCGCCACGACCGCGTTGTACGAGTAGGCGGCGTTATTCAAAAATGCGCCGCTATGGAGCGAGCCCTGGTCGTAACCCCATTCGCTCGAGATATTGCCGCCCGCCGGTGCCGTGAAGTTGACCGCAGTCGATGAGCCCATCGTGGCGGTCCCGCCGGTGATCGACACGCCAGCCGGGAGCTGGAAGGCGACGCCGGTCAGCAGGATCCCTGCACCTGAGCCTGCCGCATCCGCCGAGGTGTTTCTCAGCGTGATGGTCAGGACACCGCCCGAATAAACCATGTCCACGGTGCCCGAAAGCAGCGTGTCATTCGTAACGATCCCTGAGTCGAACAGCACTTCGTCAACCGTGATCGGCACCGCGTTGGCCGCCGAAGCAGCTGTCAGCAGCAGCGCAAACGCAATCAGACTTCGACGTAGCATTCGAGCGATACCCATCCCTTCTCAGTTCGTCTAATTGCTGAGCAAGCGGCGGGCCAGACCTCGACCATTCGAAGAGATCTCGTGAATTCGCGAAGACGAGCGGTGCCACGCCGCTCAGCGACAGGCTTGTCCCGCCCTACGAAGACTTTAAAGCACCGTTACTGGGGACCGACGCAGACTTCGCGAGAATCACCCAGACGTCAGCGCGAAGATCCCATACCCGCCCCCGGTAATCCCCCAAAAGTGCCGTAATTTCAAAGCCGGACTTCTCGAGGCGTTCGACCATTTGGGGGACCGAAAGCGTGCGGAAGGTCAACGCCACGCGATGGACGCGGCTCGTTCTTCCGCGCCGTTCTGTGAACTCCTGATCGAATATGGTCAGCTGACGCGCCGGGTCCTGACGGACGGTTTCGACCAGGGAGAGATGTGCCCCGCCGCGGCGCCCGCGCCAGCCCTTCAGACTGAGCCGTCTTGTGTATTCCTTCCACGCCGGGAGGTCGGCGACGAGCTCGATGCCGAATGTCCCTCCGGGTTCGAGCACGCGGTGCACCTCCCGCAACGTGGCGGTCAGGTCGCGCTCGCGCAGCAGCGACTGAAGAATCCCGTAAGGCGCCATGACCATCGAGAATCCGCCTTCGTCCGTCGAAGACGGGCTTCGGCGAGACTCCGGCTGACCAAAGGGAAGAAACCTTATGTCGCCGCGAATCAACGTGACCCGGGCCGCGAGTCGCGCCCGCTTCAGACGCGTCCGCGCGCGTGCCAGCATGCCCTCGGATCGATCGATGCCAATCAGTCGGACGCCTGCGCGCGCCAGCGGCAGCGACACTCGGCCGGTGCCGCATCCCAGTTCGAGGACTGGGCCACCGGCCTGCAGCGCAAGGTTCCGCCAGAAGGGCACGTCGCGCTTCCCGAGCGTGCGGGCGTTCTCCCAGTCATAGAACGGCGCGTAGTCGTCCCAGCCCTCGTGACCTTCCGGTGTTCGGTCTTCGGTCTGCGGCTTGTGGTCGGGGGGCTTGCTCACGCTTTCTGCCCGACTGTGGCAAAGAGCATCGTGTTCTGAATCTCCACGAAGGATGGTCCCGCCGCATTGGCTTCGCGCTCGTACGCCGTCAGGACGTCGAGATACTCGCGGCCGAGCCAGGCGGCCGCGTCCGATGGTGCGCCTCGGAGCGCCGCTTCGACGGCGGCGCGACGCGCCTGCCAGACCGACGAAGCGGGAGGACCGAGAAACGTCTGTGACACCGGAAAGAGCCGGACCAGCGTTGGCTCGATCCCGTAACGGGCAAACAGCGCGGGGAGGTTCGGACCGACCGGCACGCGATCGGTACGCGCGGCGGCCAGCGCAATGAAGAACTGCGCCGAGAGCTCGAACGCGCGACGGCCCGCGTCCGTCGAGCTGAATCCGTATCGCGCGGTGTTATCGGGCTCGACGGCCACCACTCGTCCACGGGGGACGGTCACGCGCGCGAACTCGCTCACCGCGCGCTCGAGCTCGTCGATGTGCTGCAGGACGGCGACGCTGTAGATCGAGTCAAAGCATCGGTCCTTGAAGGGCAGCCGGCGTGCATCGGCGGCAGCGAATCCCACTCGTTGATTGTGCGAAAGCGTCTCTTGCCGTGCGGCCACCACCTTCGACGGAATGAGATCGATGCCAAACAGGCGCAGCTGCGAGATGTGCTGGCGGCCGATCTCGACCTCGGCAAGCCCCTCACCGCAGCCGACATCGAGGATCCGGTTGCCGGGGCGCGGTGCCAGCGTCTCGGCCAGGAACTCGGTGAACGCATCGTCCCACCACGCTTCGCGGAGGTGTTTGAGCGTCGCAGACGTCAAAGCGTCGATGGAGGCGGGCATGCGGACCTAGTCGGAAACGGCGAGTTCGCCCGGAACAATCGGGCGCGTGCGTGGCAGCATTCCTCGCCGGGACATCTGGCCGACGGTCACGAGGATACCGAGGAAGACCAACAGCTTGACCGCGTCGGCCGTACGAGTGTGTGGCAGCGCCTTCCACAGCAGCCAGAGGATTGGCTGCGCGATCGTGACCGCCCAGACAGATCCATAAAAATATCGTCGCTCGTGCCCTTCGCCCTTCGTTGACGGCTTCACGCGCGGCAGATACCCGAGCGCACCGAGCAGCCACATTGTTCCGGCGATCGGAAAGTACGCCACTTCATACATTTGCTTCAGACGCCATTCGCCTGTCAGCACGGCGTAGGCGAGCCCCGCGCTATTCAGCACCGCGAAGGCCACCACTTCACCCCATGCGGTCGTGTAGCAGACGCGGCGGTACAGAGGGTTCGGACGATCCTCGGTGAAGCGGATGATGTACGGCTGCGGCTCGCAGCCGGGCAACCGGCCGCGCAGACCCGCGATTCCCGTGCCGAACAGCACGAGCCCCAGCCATATCAGCAGCCGCGAGTCGAAGCCGCGCTCGAAGAGATCGAAGGTGAGCGGTCCGGGCGCGATGAAGAACACGAAGATCCAGATTGGCCAGTGATTGAACCGGTAATACAGCTTGTTCCGGTGGCGAATCTTCCGATCGACGTCGCGCTCGATATACAGCGAATCGGTAGCGAATTGCGGTTCCGTGGACATCAACAGCCGAAATCTTATCAGCGGGCGACCCGCCCTTCCTCCATGATCAGTACGCGATGCGCGCAGACGCGGGCGAATTCCTCGTCGTGTGTCGCGACGACCAGCGTCCGGCCTTCTGACGCGAGCTGACGCAGCGTCGCCGCCAGCTCGCCGCGGCGGGCCGGATCGAGCGACGCGGTCGGCTCGTCCATGAGCAACAGCGGCGGACCGACGGCGAGCGCGCGGGCAATGGCGACGCGCTGGGCCTCGCCGCCGGACAACTCGCGCGGCATCGCGTCCGCCCGGTCGCCGACGCCCAGATGTTCGAGCAACGCTCGCGCTTTTTTCTCGGCGTCAGCCTGCGGCTGACGCTGCACGTGCACCAGTGCCAGCCACACGTTGTGCAGCGCGGTTAGATGCTCGAAGAGATGATGGAACTGGAAGACCATCCCGACTCGCCGGTGCAGCTGGCGAAGCGTCTCGCCCCTCGGCAATGGCCCGGCCGAGAGCTGTAGACCGTCGATGGCCACGGTGCCTGCGGCGATCGGATCGATGCCGGCCACCGCGCGCAGGACGCTCGTCTTACCGGTGCCAGAGGCGCCCATCACTGCCACGATCTCGCCGCGAGAGACGTCCACGGACACGCCGCGCACGACGTGCCGGAGACCACGGCGAACTTCAAGGTCGCGAACAGCGAGCACGCTCATGTCCGCCGCCAGGTCTTCTCGAGCCGTCGCGCCAGGTGGGACACCGGCAGCGACAGCGCCAGATACAACGCTGCGCACACCAGGCCAGGCACGAACCAGCTGCCGATGTTCGACGCGAAGATCGTCGTCTGCTTGGTGAGTTCGACGACTGTGATGAGAGAGACGAGCGAGCTGTCCTTGAGCAGAGCGACGAAGTCGTTCGTCATCGGCGCCAGCGCCAGACGAAGCGCCTGTGGACCACGAATGAGCATCAACGTCTGTCGATCGGTGAAGCCCAGCGTACGGGCCGCGTCGAGCTGGCCGGAGGGCACCGACTCCAGCGCGCTGCGATAGATCTCGCTTTCGTACGCGCCGTAATTAAGACCGAGGCCGATCAGCGCGGCCAGGAACGCCGGCAGTTGCACCACGGTCGCCAGTCCGTAGTAGATCACGAATAACTGCAAGAGGAGAGGCGTTCCTCGAATAAGTTCCACCCAGCCAGTCAGCAGCGCCTTCACCGGCGCCGGACCGTACACGCGCCCGCTCGCGATGAGCATACCGACGAGAATCGCCAGCACCATCGACAGCACCGAGAGCACAAGGGTGATGACGGTCGCAGTGAGCAGCGAGGGCAGGTACCGCCGCGTTGCCCCCCATACCGACAGATCGGAGGCGCCGCCAGTCTGCGGCTGCGGTGCGCGGCCTGATTCGTCGGCGGTGACGCGGGCGTAGAGGTCACGTTGATCGTCGTTCCACATCATCCATCGCCGGAAGATCGCCTCGAGCCGCCCGTCGCGCATCGCCTGCTTGAGGATCTCGTCAATCCGACCGCGGAGCGCCGTGTTCTCCGGCGCGAGGATCCCGACGTAGTAACCGACGCCGACGCTCGTCGGCTGATTGGTGAGGCCCGGATGGTGGCGCACTCCTCGCTCGGCCAGCACTTCATCGAGAAGCACCGCATCGACTCGACCGATGGCCAGGTCCGTATACGGATGCACGTCGTCCTCGTAGGGAACGACGGTCAGACCGTGTTCCTTCTCGGCGGCGGTGAGCAGCTCGAACGCCAGCGTGGCGGCGAGTGTCGCAACACGGCGGCCGCGAAGATCGGCGAGCGTCCGCAATCGCGTCGCGTCGGCCGCGCGCACGGTGAGGATCTCGCGAAACCGATAGTACGGAACCGTGACAGCGAGGCGCGTGCGGCGCGCATAGCTGTCCTCGATGCCGCTCAGCCCGATGTCGAAGTCACCGCGGGCGACCGACGCGTCGATAGTCGTAAAGCCGGTTTGAATGAATCGAGGCGTGCGGCCGAGCCCCTCGGCGAGCATCGTGGCGATGTCGACCTCGAATCCGACGACACGGGAAGGATCGTTGGCGTCGGCTTCGACAAACGGTGCGCCGCCTTCCGCGTCGCCACCCCATCGCAGCTCGAGTGTCTGTGCCGAGAGATCCACGGCGAGCGCCGCACTGGCGACACACAACGCCCAGACGATTCGCGATCGCCGCTCGTGCGTCATCGATTGGAGAAGATCGGTATTGTGCCAGAGAATGTCTCATGCGCGAGTGGAACGCCGAGACGTATCACCGTGTCTCGAACCGGCAGTTCGACTGGGGCACGGTCGTGCTCGCGCGCCTTCCGCTCGACGGCAGCGAGTGCGTGCTCGACGTCGGCTGCGGCACTGGACGACTCACAGCGCATCTGCTCGAGCGGGTGCCGCGCGGCCGCGTCATCGGCATCGATCAGTCGTCAAACATGGTGCGCGTCGCTCGCGAGCACCTGGAGCCGCAAGGCCGCCGGATTCAGCTGCTCGTGGCGGACGCGTCAGCGCTGCCATTCTGCGAGCGGGCGGACGCGGTGTTCAGCACGGCGACGTTCCACTGGGTGCTCGATCATCCGCGGCTCTTCCGAAGTCTCCACGATGCATTGAAGCCGGGCGGCCGCCTCGTCGCGCAATGTGGAGGCGCGCAAAACCTGGCGCGCATCCATCACCGCACTGACGTCCTGATGGCGGACCCCCGATTCGCATCCCATTTCTCGAATTGGTCGGAACCGTGGGAGTTTGCCGACGCCGAGACGACGGCGCACCGGTTGGTCGCTGCCGGATTCGAAGAGGTACGAACGTCAGTCGAGCAGTCGCCTGTCGTGTTTCCCGATGCGGAGAGCTACCGGACGTTCATCACGAATGTCATCTGCCGTCCACATCTCGCGTATCTGCCCGATGCGCCGGCTCGCGATACCTTCATCGATGAACTGACACGGCAGGCAACAGCCGACGAGCCGCGATTCGAGTTGGACTACTGGCGGCTGAACATCGATGCGCGTCGGTCCGGCTAAAGGTCCGGCTGACGCCGGACATGACGCTTACGTTCCTTTTCGTCGGCGCTCGAGGTCGTCGAGCGTACGTGGCCAGTCCTCGCGCAGCAGCCGCGACAATGAGCGGTCGGCGAGCAAGCGGCCGCCGGTCTGACACGTGACGCAGTAGTTGGCCTCGTTGGCGGCATACACGATGCGCTGGACCGGAGATCCGCAGACCGGACAAGGCTTGCCGTAGCGGCCGTGGACGGCCATCCCCTCGCGGAACGCCGTCACTTTCTCCGGAAACTCCTCGCCTGTTTCCTTCTGCAGCCGGGTGGTCCATTGGATCAGCGTCGCTCGTGTGGCCTCGTACAACCGCCGAACTTCCTCGTCGGTCAGCGTCGATGTCTGCTTGAACGGCGACAGCCGCGCCGCATGCAGAATCTCATCGGAGTACGCGTTGCCGATTCCGCTGAAGAGATGCGGATCGGTGAGGGCGCGCTTCAACGTGTGGTTCTCGGCGGTGAGGGCCTCGGCGAACGACGGCAGGCTCGCATCGAGTACTTCCAACCCGCCTGGGTTATGACGGCTGAGCGCCTCTCGACCTTGCACGACATACAGCGACGCCTGTCGCTTGGTCCCCGCCTCGGTCATCACCAGCGTCCCGTGCTCGAAATCAATCGCCAGCAGCCCGACCTTGCCCGGCACCGGCGCGCCGGGGGGCTTCCACCGAAAACGGCCCGCGATCATGAGATGAAAGACGAGAAACAATTCGCCCTCGGTTTCGAAGACCACTCGCTTGCCGAGTCGCTGCAGGTCCACGACCCGGCGGCCATCGATTGTCGCCAGCGGCGGCTCGACGGAGCGCAACAGGAACGGGGATACCAGCCGAACGCGCTGCACCCGACGGCCGATCACACGAGGGCGCAGCGCATAAAGGTAGAGGAGGATGTCGGGGAGTTCAGGCACTTCGTCGTAATCTTACGTTCGGCGTTGAGCCCGACCTATGCGCAGAATCCTTCTCGTTGTCGCAGGTGCCCTCGTTGTCCTGGTTCTCGGTGCGGCACTGCTGGTCTTCTGGTTGTTCTCCGGCGACGGACTGCGGCTCGCGATCGAACAGCAGGCGACCGCTTGGCTGGGCCAGCCGGTGAAGATCGGCCAAGCGAGGGCGGGGATCTTCCCGCGCACCGCCATCCGCCTCAGAGACGTGCGCGTCGGCGAGCCGGCCCGCTTGGCGCTCGCCGAGGTAAATGTCTCGACAGACTTCCGCGAACTCCTGTCGCGACGCATCCAGGATGCCGACGTCACCATTGCCAACAGTCGCATCGAGCTGCCGTTGCCATTCACGATACCGTCCGGCGGCGGCGCGCCGAGCGCATCAGGAGACGCAACAGGCGGCGGCGTCCAGATTGTGTCGATTCGATCCATCGCACTCGACGATATCGTCGTCATCAGCCGCGGCAAAGAAGTACGGGTCTCCGCAGAATCATCACTCGTCGGGAATCGTCTCACGTTGCGGCAATTCGCCGCGCGGTCTGGGACGACGACGCTGGATGCCGACGGGGAGATCGATCTGGCGCCGAGCGTGAACGCGCGTGTAAAGGTCAAGGCCAACAAGCTCGACGTCGACGAACTGCTTGCGCTCGCGGACGCTTTCACGCCTCCGCAACAAGCCGGCCAAGCGGGCGGCCCGTCAGCGCCGGTGAAGATCGCTGCGCACGTCAGCGCCGAAACCGCCACCGCCGGGGGCGTCGAGGTCCGTCAGTTCGCCACCGATATCAACGTGAACGGTGACCGCCTTGCGCTCTCGCCTCTCACATTCCAACTCTTCGGCGGCCGCTATCAGGGCGCGGTGAACGCGCAGCTCGGGAAGGCACTGACCCTGACCATCACCTCGCGCATTCAGGGCGTGGACGTCGCACAACTTGCCGCCTTCGGAGGATCTCCAGACACCATCAGTGGAACGCTCACTGGCGCCGGCACGTTCAACGGCTCGGGCGCCGACGTCGCCGCCGTGTTGAGATCCGCGCGCGGCATGGGCACGGCGACGATCGCCGATGGCGCGATCCGTCGACTCAACCTGATTCGCACGATCGTGCTGTTCTTCGGCCGCCCAGCGCCGAATACGGAAGAGGGCACCGATCGGTTCGAGCGCATCGATGCCAACTTCTCGCTCGCCAACCAGATGTTTCGCGCAGACGCCCTGTCGATGCGCTCACGCGACGTGGACATCGTCGGCTCGGGCACGTTGAATGTGGACACAAAGGCGCTCAATGGCACGTTCGACCTCTCCTTGTCCGAGGAGCTTTCGAAACAGGCGGGAACCGATCTCACGCGGTTCACGCGCGAAGGCGATCGCATCGTGCTGCCTGCGAAGGTCGGTGGGACGTTGGCTGCGCCTGGTCTGTCGATCGATGCGGCTGCCGCGGCGAAGCGAGGATTGCAGAACGAAGTTCAGCGCCGGCTCAAGGGCATTCTCGGGGGCCTCTTCGAGAAGAAGTGAATCGATCCGGTTCCCGGATCCGTATGGATCTAATAGGGAGACACGGCAATGACCTGCGCCCGCTGTTTCAAAGAAATCGAAGAAGGTTCCTCATTCTGTCGTTTCTGCGGAGTTGCGGTTGGCACAGCACCGCAAGCCCATCGTGTCACTCGAATACCAGAGGACGGCAAGATCGCCGGCGTGTGCGCAGGGCTGGCAGCCTACTTGGACGCCGACGTCACGCTCATCCGCCTCGCGTGGATCGTCCTTTCAATCGTGCCCGGCCTGCTGCTCGGCGGGCTCCTCGTCTACGTGGTGTGCTGGATTCTGCTGCCGGTGTCGGCACCCGGGGAGCGCGATGGCTATCGCGGCCCACGGCTCACGCGATCAATGGCCGACCGGCAGATCGCCGGCGTGTGCGGCGGTCTCGCTGATTACCTGCACGTGGACCCGACGATCGTGCGCGTCGTCTGGGTGATTTTGACGATCTATCCGTGCGCGATCATTGGCGGAGTGATCGCCTATCTGATCGGATGGATGGTCATACCGCCGAGCTACGAGCCGCTGTCTGCAGGCCACACTCCGCGAAGCGCCGAATCCTTGCCCTGAGGATTTGTCAGTCGCCGCTGAACGCGAGTCCCCCGACTGCACCGCCCACATCGTCCTGATAAGATGTGGGTGAACCTGCGCATGGACATTCTCAGTCGCTGGTTTGACGTCCAGAATTCCTCGATGGTGTACGCGATGGCGTTGGCGCTGGCGACGAGTGTCGCCTGCGACAAGAAGAGCGAGCCAAGCGATCCCAACGGGGGCAGCTCCGTGACACCGGCATCGACCGGCTCACGGCTGGGCTGGACGCAGACCGCATCAACACTCATACAGGCACAATCCATGGGGTTTCGCCTGTACGTGGACGGCAGTCCCCTGCCGCTGGTCGGCACCTGCACGCAGGGATCGACTCAAGGCCGATACGACTGCAGTGGCGTCCTGCCCTCGATGTCTTCAGGCCGGCACACGCTCGAGGTCGCGTCCCTCTTGAACGGCATGGAAAGCCCGAAGTCTCCACCTCTCAAGATCAATTTCAACTCGTTGGCGACGTCGCTTCCCGACTCGGACGCGAGCAGTGGCGGCGAGAGTAACGCGCCGCAGGCGAGCGCAGTCTGTCTCGCCACCACTGCGCGATGTCATGACGACACGGCGATTGCATCTGGGTTTGCGGACGTCATCGGTTTGAGCGCGTTACCCGATGGCCGGCTGCTGTTCATCGAAAGCGGTCGTCGCGTCCGCGTCATCGAGAACAAGACGCTGCGTTCCGACCCGGCGTTGACCGCTCCCGCCGACGCCACGCTCGCCGGTCTCGCGGTGGACACGAGATTCGAGACGACGCGATTCGTTTACATTGCATG
>Ga0209382_10010285_pt1 | contig 11667 bp, 7 predicted proteins | sample SoiMetdeltSBSDD5_FD_187599 | JGI IMG/M metagenome (GOLD analysis project Ga0209382, IMG submission 187599) | Bulk soil microbial communities from a Populus tree surrounding site in Tennessee, USA - Soil MetaG P. deltoides SBSDD5 (SPAdes) (version 2) | ecosystem: Environmental > Terrestrial >...
GCACGTCGTGTCCGAACCCGGCACGCGAAAGGCGCCCCCGGCAACGATGGACCCGGGGGCGCCTTTCGTCGACGCCTATCAGTGGCTTTCGTGCGTTCCGTCGCCGAACAGGACGTATTCCCAGCCCAGCGTCTGGGTGGTCAGCGGCGAAGACACCGAACCGCTGATCGAGATGGGCAGCCGGGCCCGCGGTGCCGTTTCGGTACCGGCATTGGTCGGGTTGTGCACGCGCATGTTCAGGTTCACGTCGAAGCCCCACGCCACATCGCAGCTGAGGACCGTGACGTGGCAGTTCGGGATGTAGGCGCCGCCGCCGTGGTACCGGGCGCCGTACTCCCAGTACACCCGGAACTGCATATCGACAACGTCGATGCCGAGGTAGTTGGTCCACTTGAGCTTGCGGCCGATCCAGGTGGGACCCTGGGCGTCGGTCAGGCTGCTCCAGTCGCTGACGTCCGGCACCGCATTGGCGTTGTTCGTGGTCACCTCGAGCGAGGGCTTGCCGTCTTCAATGATCTTCCAGGCGGCCGAGGCCGCATTGATTACGTGTTCCCAGCTCATGCCATCGCTCCGGGGTTCACATCGGGTACGTCGAGAGCGGCGACCGTGTCGCCCTCATGATCGTGGTGCTCCTGGGCGCCGAACCAGTACGTGTCCAAGTATTCCCGCTCGGCGTCGGTCCACTGGCTCCGGTCGGGCGGGAATGGCGTTCCGTCGTGCCGAAGCGGCACGCCATCGTGGCCTACATGTTGAGTCATACGGGGTTCTCCAATCAGCGCCGGTCAGCTTCGCCTGACACCACGATGCCAGCGGGCTGCGGGCACCGTCAGGAATGACCGAACCGACCTAGGGGACGTTTGAGCTGCACTTTCGGGCGGGACTGTTCGGTGCCTTCGCCGGGCGGGGCGAGCACGAATTGCGTCGCACCGAATGTGACATCGGTTGCACTCAACGCACCCGATGTCACATTCGTTCGCCCACCCGTCGACCTGGCCACCTGGCCACCTGGCCACCTGGCCACCTGGCCACCTGGCCACCCGGCCACCCGGCCACCCGGCGACACAACCACCCACCCGGCGACACCGCGACCGGCGGCCGGGGCCGACCGGCGGCGGGGCGGTCAGCGGCGGACCAGGAAGTCGGGCGGGCCGATGCTGCCGGGCACGACCAGCAGCGTCGTGGTGCCGCCGATGGTGGGATCGATGTCAACGGTCGCGTTCAGCACCCGTTGGCCAGCCACCGAGTTCGGGAACACCAGCAGCTCGCCGGTGAACGCACCCGCGGCGTCCGGCGTGACCGTCGCCAGCTCCGGGAAGCCCGGCATCCGGATGGACACCGGCCGCCCCGGGGGGAACCCGACGCCGATCACCACCGTCGGCCGGCCGACCGGAACCACGCCGGGGTTCACCTGGATGGACGGCGTGGTGCCGGCGCCGAGCAGCTGCACGAGGTGCGGTTGCACGCCTGGTGGCTCGGTCGGCACGCGCTGGTCGATCTGCAGGACCGCCGGCCGGGCACCGGGACCCCGCGGCTGGTGCACCAGGGTCACCGTGCAGCTGGTCCCCGGCGCGAGCGTGACCGGCGCGAGCGTCGCCAGCACGCAGGTGTTCGCGGTGATGCGATAGTCCGCGGGGGCCCCGGGGGCGGCCAATGGCGGCAGGCTGACCGCGTCGATCGTCATCCTTCTGGTGCCCGCGTTGAGCACCGTCACCACGCCGGCTGCACTGTCGGTGAAGATCAACCGCTCACCGAAGTCCAGCGGGTCGGGCTGGGCCTGGAACGCCGGGTCGGGCTGCGGGAACGCGGTGCCGATGCCGGTCACCGCCACCGGCACGCCCGGCACGAAGCTCGGCGCGACCAGCAGCGTCCCGGTGTGCGTGCCCTCGGCCTTCGGAGCGAACTCGACCGTCGCGGCGCAGCTGCTCTCCACGTGCAGGACCACGCCGACGCAGGTGTCCAACCCGGCGGTGAACCCGGTGCCGGCGACCGTGACCGACCCGACGACCAGCGGGCCGAACCCGACCGGGGTGATCGCGACGCCGCTGCTGACCGTGTCGCCGACCTGCACGCCGCCGAAGTCGACGGCCGCGGCCTGCACGCCCGGAGTGAACCGGCGGGCGAACACGTCGGTCTCGTCGTTGTCGTCGCCGGCCACCAGGTCCGCGGCGTCGGTGATGTAGGCCACGACGCCGCCGGTCGTGGACAGCGACGGCCACTGGGACCGGCCCGCCGAGGCGCAGGTCTCGCCCGGCGGCAGCGGGTCAGGGTCGGTGCACTCGGCCAGCAGCGACGGGCTGGCCAGCTCGCCGGGCAGCCGCGGCTGCTCATCGACAAGGCGGGTCTGGTCGAGCACCAGGTCACGGACCACGATCTGGCAGGTCAGCGGGATGAACTCCTGGGCGGCGAACTCGATCGTGCCGCCGCGCGGGGTCGCGCAGTTCACGTTGCCGCCGGGGATGTCAACGCCGTTGTGGGCGTCGAACGCGTCGGTGACGAAGGCGGCGTAGCGCCCGTCGCCGGAGATCGCCGGCATGATCGCCCGGATCGGGTCGCCGGCGTTGTCGCGGGACAGGGTGTCCACGGTGATCGGCCCGATGGCGCCGTTGCCGTCCGTGTCGACCTTGGCCAGGTACGCCCGCGGCTCCGTCGGGAACTCGCAGCTGTCGCACGGCTCCACGGAAACCTCGAAGACGACCTTGGTGCCGTCGCCGGAGATCAGCGGGCGGTTGCCGCCGAGGTGCGCGCCGATCGGGGCGCCCCCCGGCTGCACGTCGAGCCGCACCGCCGGCACGTTGTTCCCGGGATCGACCGCGGCCACGTCGAAGCCGACGACCGCCTCGTACCGCGGCGGCGCCTGCGCGGCGCCGGCGGCTGCCGGCACGGTGGCTGCCGGCACAGTGGCGGCCGGGACAGTGGCGGCCGCCGCCCACCCCGCTACCGTCGCCGAACTCGACACCACCGGGCTTCCAGCCTCCAAAAACCCCGCTGACGTCGAGTTCGGCGACGTCGCCGGGGCCGGGGCGGCCGCCGCGGCCGGGGCTAGGGCGGCTGGGGCTGGGGCCGCCGCGGCCGGGGCTAGGGCGGCTGGGGCTGGGGCCGCCGCGGCCGGGGCTAGGGCGGCTGGGGCTGGGGCCGCCGCGGCCGGGGCTAGGGCGGCTGGGGCTGGCGGGGCCATTGCGGCGGCTGGGGCTGTCGGGGCCGGGGCCAGCAGGGTCTCGAAGACCGGCGCGGCGTGGTAGGCCGCCTGCGCGACCACCCTGGTGCCGTCCCCCGAGATCGCCGGCGTCCAGGCGTCCTCAAGCACCTGCCCGGACAGCTGCGGCAGCAACGCCTGCCTGGCCACCGTGTAGGTGCCCGGGGCGTCAGCCGGCGTCGCCCTGGCGATCACGACCTGCGTGGTGGTGGCCGTCGGCAGATGCTCGAACACCGTGCTGAGCCCGTCGGCCGAGACGCTCGGCGCGAACGCCGGCCGCGCCGGGTCGCTGAGCAGCGTGAACGTCACCTGGATGGTGCTGCCGATCGGCTCGTCCAGCGTGCCGTCGCCGTCCGGGTCCCGGTCAACCAGGATGACCTTGTGCACGTCCCCGGCGCCCGCGAGCGGGGCGTTGGTCTGGAACGCGACGTAGCGGCCGCTGGCCGAGATGGCCGGCAGGTCGCTGGTGCCGGCGGCGGGCACGGCCTTGGTGTCGTCGCCCTCACCCGTATAGGTGAAGCTCAGCAGCCGGGTGGTGTTGTTCTGCAGGTCCCGAACGTAGATCTGCCAGCTCGGTACATCGTCCTCGACGGCGGCGGTGTCCAGCGCGTCGAGCGAGGTGAGCACCACCCAGCGCCCGTCGCCGGAGACGGCGGGGCTGGCGCTGGAATCCTGCGCGATCGTATTGTCGCCGCGCATCGAGACCAGCAGGGTCTGGCCGGGTGAGATCCCGGCGGCGGCCGGTGGCGCGGCGCCGGTGGCCGTGACCAGCCCGGCCAGCACCGCGAGGGCAGCAACAGTCGCGGCTCGTCGCACGGTTGGATACGTTAGGCAGCGGCCCCGGCCGGCCGGCACGCATCGTCGGGTGCCGGCAAGGGCAGGACTGCCCGCCCTTTCGCGCGGCGCGCGGCGCCCAGCTCAACTCCCCGCCGCAAGTTCTCGCGGCCCCGTTCGGTCCGAACACTGTGGCCCCATGGGCGCAACCGCTTCACTTACCAGTGCGCAGCTCGCCGTCGACCCCGGTTCGACCGCAGAGTGTGTGATCTTCGTACGCAACAACGGCCACATCGTCGACCAGTTCGCGATCGACGTGCTGGGAGACGCGGCCCGCTGGGCGACCGTCGAGCCGCCGGTGGTCAACCTGCTACCCGGCGACCAGGCCGATATCGCGGTGCGGTTCGCACCGCCCCGGTCGGCCGAGGCGCAGGCCGGGCCCACGGCGTTCGGCGTCCGGGTGCGCAGCCGTGAGGACCCGGCCGGCTCCGTCGTCGAAGAGGGCATCGTCGACGTCGGCGCGTTCACCAAGGTCACCGTCGAGCTGGTGCCGCGGCGCTCGCGGGGCTCCCGCAAGGGCCGCCACGAGATCGCCATCGACAACACCGGCAACCAGCCGACCACCGTCGAGGTGATGGCCGTCGACCCGGACGAGGCGCTGCGCTTCCGCGTCGAGCAGTCCGTGCTCACCGTGCAGCCGGGCACCGCGGCCTTCGTGCGGCTGCAGGCCGTCCCGCGGGACAAGTTCCTGCGCGGCGCCGAACAGCTGCACCCGTTCCAGGTGCTGGTCAACGACGGCTCCGGCCCGCCGATCACGACGGACGGCACCATGGCGCAGCGCCAGGTGCTGCCGAAGTGGCTGCTGCCCGCGCTGCTGGCGTTGCTGGCGCTGGCCATCGTCGCGGTGGCGCTGTGGTTCACGGTGCTCAAGCCGGCCGTGAAGTCGGTGGTGCGCGAGGCCGTCCAGGAGGAGACCGCCGAGCAGGTCGCGCAGGCCTCGCAGGCCGCAGAGGCGGCGAAGGCGGCCCAGGCCCAGGCGGCGCAGGCCGACCAGAAGGCCGACGCCGCCAACAAGGCGCTCGGCATCGACGCCCAGGGCAACCCCACCGGTGACCCGTCCATCCCGGGCAGCCCGCCGGAGCCACCGCCGTCCTCGGCCACCGACTTCCGGATCGCGGCCAACGCGGCACCGGCCGGCGGCGGCACCGGCTTCACCGAGTTCGACCCCGACCCGGCGCTGCCAACCGACAAGACCCTGGTGATCAGCGACCTGGTGCTGCAGAACCCGCACGGCGACAGCGGCATCCTGCGCATCGTCCGGCTCACCACCGGCGGCCAGCGCATCACCCTGCTCGAGGTCGGCCTGAACAACTTCCGCGACCTGGACTACCACTTCGTCCAGCCGTGGCGGTTCGCCCCCGGCGAGAAGGTCCTGCTGACCGTCAACTGCCAGAACCCGGCGGAACGCTGCCAGCCGGCCGCCTCCTTCTCCGGCCAGCTAGTCGGCTAACCCCCGCTCCCCCGCTGCGTGCCCGCTCCCCGGCTGCGTGCCCGCTCCCGCTCCGTGCCGATGGACCATTTGCCCGATAGGACCGTACGGATGGTCCATCGGCACGGAGCGAAATTCGGCACGGAGCGAAATTGCCATCGGGCACGGAACGGCCCACCGCCCGCGCCCGATCCGGCGGCGCAGCGGCGAGGAACTGCGGCGAGAGGGCTAGATGAGGCCTTCGCGGAGGGCGTATGCGACCGCGTGCGAGCGGTTGCGCAGCTGGAAGCGGTTGGTGATGTCGTAGAGGATGGTCTTGACCGTCCGCTGCGAGTAGCAGAGCCGCTCGGCGATCTCCCTGGTGTCGAAGCCGTCCGCGACGAGCCGGAGCACGGCCGTCTCGCGCTCGGAGATGCCGGCCAGGTTCAGGCCCTTGGGCTCGAGCACGTTGCGCTGCAGCCGGGACACCCGGTCCAGCAGCCGGCCGAGCAGGTCGGCCGGGACGACGCCGTCGCCGCGGGCGGCCGCCTTCGCGAGCCGGACCAGCAGCTCGGGGGTGGTCTCCGAGCGCCGGGTCACGGCGGACACGCCGTCCTCGACCGCGGCCATCAGGTCGCCGTCGTCCACATGGGAGGAGATCAGCACAGTTCGCCGGAAGCCCCGCCGCTGCAGGGCCCGCAGCCGTTGCCGGGCGTCCTCGTCGATCCGGTCGACGGTGAGCATCACCACGCACTCCGGCCAGGCGTCGTCGGCATCGACGAGCTGGATCTCGTGCTGGGCTCGAAGCGTCGCGGCCAGGCCGGCGTGGGAGATGGCGTCTCCGCCCTGAAGCAGGACAGGAATACGTTCGCCGATGTTCATAGCGCCCCTCCGTCGCATCGGGCGCTGCTCCGCGCCAATGCACTCATCCCCGACCTGTGCGAAGCATGCACCCCGTCACGTCCCAATGACACGGGTCCACTTGTCCCGCCCGTCCGGAGTAGTGGTACCGCCAAATAGGTGATCACGGCCGTTACCTCATGTATTCGCTGTCGGTCCCGAGGCCCGCTTGCCTGGCTCGGGCAATGGCCTGGGTGCGGTCGGCGACGTGCAACTTGCTGAAGATGTTGGACACGTGGTTACGCACGGTCTTGTGGCTGATGCCCAGCTTGTGCGCGATCAGCGTGTTGGTCGCGCCGCGGGCGATCAGGTCGAGCACCTCGCGCTCGCGGCCGGTGAGATCGGGGATCGCGGCCGCCGGCGCCCGCACCCGCTGGCGGAAATAGTCCAGCACGTGCGCGGCAACCATCGGCCCGAAGATCACCTCACCATTGCCGACGGCGTGCACGGCGCGCAGCATCTCGTCACCGCCGGCGCCCTTGAGCAGGTATCCCCTGGCGCCGGCGCGAACCGCAGCGAACAGCGAGTCGTCGTTGTTGTGCGTGGTGAGCACGAGCACGCCGACCTGTGGCACGGCCGTGGTGATCTCCCTGGTGGCCTCGATGCCGCTGACGTCAGGCAGGTTGAGGTCCACCACGACCACGTCGGGCCGCAGCGACAGCGCGAGCGCGATGCCGGCGCGGCCGTTGGCCGCCTCACCGACGACCTCACAACCGGCCGCCGTCCGTAGCACAGCGCACAGGCCGAAGCGGAACAGCGGATGGTTGTCGATCAGCACCACCCGCAGGTCCCGGCGCATCAGCCGCCGCCCGGACTGATTTGCGTCATGCGGTCAGGTGGCCGGCGCATGCCGCGTTGATACGCGGGCGCACCCCCAAACCCACCCCGCGGTGGTGCGGGCATCGGAACCTCCTCGGGCAGAGCGTCCTGGTCGTTCGACCGCTCAGTCCGGTAGAGCCAGTGGAGGACCCGTCGACAACACAAAATCTGCGCGACGAATCAGACCACGTAAGTGAAGCAGCCCACTGTCGACAGGCGGTGGTCGGGGCGTTCGGTCCCAGTGGCAGTCAAGGTTCGGGCCGGCGCCCTGCGGGACGCCAGGTCGTTGCCAACGCAACAGAACCACCACGGCACACTCCGTAATCGTGACGCACACGAACCGCGCAGGGGAGATCGCGCGGGGTGATGGCGACCGAGACGAATGCCAACGGGTGAAGCGGGCGAATAAAGCTCACTATGGTCACCGGACAGGGCCGTCCGTCGCCACCTGATCCACCCGGACGGCCCAGCGCCGGCCCAATGCCGCGCACCGCCGGCCCAACGCCGGCCCAGCGCGGCGTACCGCCGGCCCAACGCGGCGCACTGTGCCCGGTATTGGCGCCCCGGTATTGGCGCGCACCTTGCCGGCCTCCGTTGAAGTGGTACGGGCCGTCGCAGCCCCGGCACAACACTGAGACGCCACCCACCGTGGCGCGCGCAAAGCGCTTGCTGGACGCGAGCGGGCGTGCTTACACTCCAAGTTACTGGCGAGTAGCATTACCGACCTGCAGCACCTACCGGGCGGAGCGAGCGAGATGGGCCACTACAAGAGCAACCTGCGGGACCTGGAGTTCAACCTCTTCGAGGTGTTCGGGGTCGGCGAGCGGCTCGGCACCGGGCCCTTCGCCGACCTGGACGCCGGCACGGCTCGCGAGACGCTGCGCGAGCTGGAGCGGCTGGCCACCGGCCCGCTGGCGGAGTCGTTCGCCGACGCCGACCGCAACCCGCCGGTGTTCGACCCGCAGACGTTCACAGTGACCATGCCCGAGTCGTTCAAGCGGTCCTACCAGGCGCTGTGGGACGGCGAGTGGTACCGGGTCGGGCTGCCGCCGGAGCTCGGCGGCTACGGCGCCCCGCCGTCGCTGGTATGGGCGTGCGCCGAGCTGGTCCTCGGCGCGAACCCGGCGGCGTACATGTCGCTGGCCGGCGCCAGCTTCGCCGCGATAGTGCACCGCAACGGCACCGCCGAGCAGCGGCACTGGGCCGAGCTGATGATCGAGCGCGGCTGGGGCGCCACCATGGTGCTGACCGAGCCGGACGCCGGCTCCGACGTCGGCGCCGGGCGCACCAGGGCCACCCGGCAGGACGACGGCACGTGGCACCTCGATGGGGTGAAGCGCTTCATCACCTCGGCCGAGTGGGACGTGCCCGAGAACATCGTGCACCTGGTGCTGGCCAGGCCGGCGGGCTCCGGCCCCGGCACCAAGGGCCTGTCGCTGTTCTTCGTGCCCAAGCACCACTTCGACACCCGGACCGGCGAGATCGGCGAGCGCAACGGCGTGTTCGCCACGAACGTCGAGCACAAGATGGGGCTGAAGGTCTCCACCACGTGCGAGCTGACGTTCGGCCAGCACGGCAGGCCGGCGGTCGGCTGGCTGGTCGGCGAGGTGCACAACGGCATAGCGCAGATGTTCCAGGTGATCGAGTACGCCAGGATGATGGTCGGCACCAAGGCGATCGCGACGCTGTCCACCGGCTATCTCAACGCGCTGGCCTACGCCAAGGAGCGCGTCCAGGGCGCGGACCTCACCCGGATGCTGGACAAGTCGGCTCCGCGGGTCACCATCACCCACCACCCCGACGTGCGGCGGCTGCTGATGCTGCAGAAGGCCTACGCCGAGGGGCTGCGCGCGGTGTACCTGTACACGGCGTCGTTCCAGGACCAGGTCGCCGCCGGCGGGCCGGGCGCCGAGCTGGCGGAACGGGTGAACGACCTGCTGCTGCCCATCGTCAAGGGCGTCGGGTCGGAGCGGGCCTACGAGATGCTGACGCACTCGCTGCAGACCCTCGGCGGCTCCGGCTTCCTGCAGGACTACCCGATCGAGCAGTACATCCGGGACGCGAAGATCGACTCGCTGTACGAGGGCACGACCGCGATCCAGTCGCTGGACTTCTTCTTCCGCAAGGTCGTCCGGGACAAGGGCGTTGCGCTCGGCCACGTGGCCGGCGAGATCCAGCAGTTCCTCGACGCGCTGGCCGGCGCCGGCCGGCTCAAGGAGGAGCGCGCGCTGCTCGCCCAGGCGCTCACCGACACCCAGGGCATGCTCGGCAAACTGGTCGAGTACCTCACCGCATCGCAGCAGGACCCGCGCAGCATCTACCTGGTCGGCCAGCACACCGTGCGGCTGCTGATGAGCGTCGGCGACCTGCTGATCGGGTGGCTGCTGCTGCGCCAGGCGCAGGTGGCGATGGCCGCGCTGGACGGCGGCGCCGCAGACCGGGACAAGCCGTTCTACGAGGGCAAGATCGCCGCGGCGTCCTTCTTCGCCAAGACCGTCCTGCCCACGCTGGCGGCCAGCCGCACCATCATCGAGTCCGCCGACAACGCGCTGATGGACCTCGACGAGGCGGCGTTCTAGCAGGGTCGTGAGTGGCGTTTGGTGCTCCAGGACCAAACGCCACTCACAGGGCGTCAGCCAGGCGGCGGTGGCGGCGGCTGGGTCTCACAGATGATCTTGGGGATCGGGTTGTAGATCACGGTCCTGGTGTTGCGCCGCAGCTCGGCGTGGGTGCGGGCGTCACGGACCACCCTGGTGTTGCTGACTGTGAAGCCCTGGGCGCCGTTGCCCGGGCTGCACTTCTCGCCGAACGGGATGGTGAGGACCCCCGGCTCGGTGAAGGTGGACCGCGCGCCGGTAAGCGACTCCACCTCGTAGTTCTTGGTGCCCCAGATCTTCACCGTGATGGAGGTGGGCGTCCAGATGGTCTGGATGAGCGCGCCGGTCGGCGCGTCGTTGCGGAACGACAGGTCGATCTGGCCCTCGAACACGGTGGCCTCGCGGGCCTCCGGGTAGCGGCTGATGTAGTAGCTGTGCTCCTTGTGCGCGACGTCGGCCATGCCGGCGAAGTACGAGGCGTTGTACAGCGTGGTCGCGAACTGGGAGCAGCCGCCGCCGACGGCGCGGCCGGGCCGGCCCTTGTCGATGATGCCGGCCTCGACGTAGCCCTGCCCGGTACCGCGCGGGCCGGTGTGGGTGTTGAGGCTGAACGTCTCGCCCGGCTTGATCAGCGCGCCGTCCACCTCGGCCGCGATGGTGCGGATGTTCACCCCGGAATCGGCCGCGAAGCCGCCGGTGCTGAACTCGCCGATCACCTCGCGGATGCCCAGCCCGGTGGCCTGCTCGGTGGTGAATTTCGCCGGCTGGTGCTGGTACACGGCCGGCAGTGACCGGTCGGACGTGCGGCGCAGTACGTCGGGCAGCGGCTCGAGGCTCTTGGCCCAGTCGACGCCGCGGCCATCGGTGGACGGCCGGACCACCGGTCCGCCGCCCTCCAGAACCACGGTGGCGTCCTTGCCGGGCTTCTCGGTCTTGGCCAGCTGCGGGCGCACCGCCTCGGTGACCCTGTCGAGGTCATACTTCGGCCCGAGCGCGCCATCCTGGCCCACCTCGAACGTCAGCGCGGCCGCGATCACGTCGGGGGTCAGGGTGGCGTCGGCACCCTCCCCGGTGATCCGGACCGGCCCGGACACCGCCGGCTTGGCGATGTCCTCGAGCGCGGCCTGCACGTCGTCGGGCGTCGAGCGGACCGGCGTGTGCTGCACGGGCAGCGCGATGGTCCGCCCGGTGGCCCAGTCCACGAGCAGCGCCTCCACCGCGCGCGGCCGGTCAAGCCGCTGCCCCGGCCGGGGGTCCACCGGCACCGGGGTGACGCCCTCGAAGCGGATGATGCCCTCGACCGGGTCGTGGTCGGTCCGGGTGGACAGCACCTCGACCGCCGCGGTCAGCTTCGGCCGGTCGGTGCGGGTGACCGTGCCCACCTCGCGGCTGGTGAACAGCGACTGCAGCCTGGTCCACGGGTTGAGCGGCTGCGCGCCGGCCCGGTCGAGGGTGGCCGCCCAGTCCAGCTCCAGCCCGGCGGCGGCCGGGTCGACGGTGGCCTGCACGTCACCCGCGCTGACCGGCACCGGTTGCCGCAGGTGCGGCTCGAGCGCCTGCCGCAGCCGCTGCTCGGCGGTGCCCCGGTCGAGGCCGCCGACGTCCACGCCGGCGACGGTGCTGCCGCGCGGCACCTCGCCGCTGGCCAGCGCAAGGTCGCCGCAGTACAACAGCAGGAGCCCGCCGAACACAATGCCGGCGACGAGCAGGCCGCGCCGGCCGGGCAGCCGGTTCCTGACCTCCTGAAGCTGGCCGGGCACCTCGCGCCAGCCGTGCAGCAGCAGGTTGCCGAGGGTCCGCTCGCCGGGCTGTTCCGGGCCGGCCAGCCCGGCTCGCCACGGTTTCCCCGGCGCGCCGGGCTGGCCGCCGTTGCCCGGCTGACCGGGCTGGCCAGACTGACCGCCGTTGCCCGGCTG
>Ga0209382_10010286_pt1 | contig 11665 bp, 10 predicted proteins | sample SoiMetdeltSBSDD5_FD_187599 | JGI IMG/M metagenome (GOLD analysis project Ga0209382, IMG submission 187599) | Bulk soil microbial communities from a Populus tree surrounding site in Tennessee, USA - Soil MetaG P. deltoides SBSDD5 (SPAdes) (version 2) | ecosystem: Environmental > Terrestrial >...
TCGAAGGCGCTGGCCGCCGTCACAGCCGCCGGACCATCGGTCAACTTCGCCACACTGGTCGGCCACAACACAGTCAGGCGCGAAGTGATGGGCACGGCGGACCGTAACCCGCGGATCACCGAGCTCGCGCGAATGAAGGCGCTTGTCTGGCGCGGCATCACCGACGGCGCAGTCGGATTCTCGAGCGGACTTCAGTACGTCCCTGGCACCTACGCCAAGACCTGGGAGCTGATCGAGCTGGCGCGTGTCAGCGCGAATTCCGGCGGATTGTATGCCTCGCACATGCGCAACGAAGGAACCGAGCTCGAGGAGTCGGTGAGTGAAACCATTCGCATCGGCGAGTTGGCAAACGCGCGCGTGCAGATCTCACATCTGAAAGTTGACAGTCCAAGCCGGTGGGGCGCCAGCGCAAAAGCGCTCGCGCTGATCGATGCGGCAAGAACTCGAGGCGTCGCGGTGCAGGCCGATTTGTATGCCTACACCGCCGCCAGTTCGTCGCTCAGCATCCGGTTTCCCGCGTGGGCCCTGGAAGGTGGACAGACCCAGATTGAAGCGCGGCTGAATGATGAGGCGACCTGGGCGCGAATCAAGAAGGAAACCTTCGGCCTGCTCGCCGCGCGCGGTTTGAGCGACCTCTCATTCGCGGTCGTTGCTTCGTCTCGCTCCGATCCGACCCTGAATGGGCTATCGATGAAGCAAGTCGCCGCCAAACTCAAAGGCAGCGACTCCGCGGACGCGCAGCTCGAAGCCGCACGCGAGATGATGCTCGCCGGTGGAGCATCGATGGTCTATCACTTCATGTCCGACGGCGACATCGATCGCATCATGAAGCATCCGCAGGTCGGTGTGGCTTCTGACAGCTCGGTGCTCACGTTCGGGCAGGGTGTGCCGCATCCGCGTGGCTATGGCAACAATGCACGGGTACTCGGTGAATACGTTCGCAACCGCAAGGTGCTGTCGCTCGAGGACGCCATCCGCAAGATGACATCGCTCCCTGCGGATCAATTCAAATTTGCGGAACGCGGGCGGCTGACGCAAGGTTACTTCGCCGATATTGTCGTCTTCGACCCCGCCACCATCGCCGACGAAGCCACGTTCGAAAAACCGCACGCCTATCCGCGCGGCATCCCTTACGTTATCGTCAACGGCGCGATTGTGGTGAAGAACGGTGAGCACACGGGAGCGCGCTCGGGGGTGACGCTGAGCCTCTCGCTGAAGCACTGACGCAATTCAGGGCCCGGGATCGGAGGTCGAGCGGGAGGAGGGTGCTCGAAGCTCCTACCCGAGCCCTTCGCGGCCTTAGTCGTCCGCGGTCACGGCAAAATAAATCGCCAGCGGCGCAAGCAGGAGCCAGACGCTCACCATCAGCGCTGGCAACACCCATCCGCGCGCGAGCACGGCGCTCTCAATGTCTGCTCGCGTCACGCCCAGATTGAACTCTGGAACGAGCGACCACATCCATGGCGCCAGGAAGGTCGTCACGGCTGCGAGCAGTCCCACGACGCACACGGTCGCAATCGCTTGCGCAACGGTGATCGGCCGCGCCGCTTCGCGTGCGGCTTCTTGACGAGCCCGCATCTGCGCCCGCCACCACATAACCGCTGACGACGGAATTCGCGGTTCGGGCACGGGAGCATCGCCGTCAGCAAGGATTGGACGAACGACGGCGACGAGATCGGTGCAAACCTGGCAGCTCGAAACGTGCTGGCGGAGCTCGTCGCTCACGCGGTCCGGCCACCGCTCGCTCGTCAAGGCATCGAGCACGTCGTCTTCACGGATGCATTCGATGGTCTTCACAGCGACGGCCCTCCGTTCGGCGCGGGCCGCGTGCGTTGCAGCAGGCCAGCCAGTTTGCGCCTTGCCCTGAACAGCAGGAGCTTGACGCTCGCGGTCTTCACGCCCAGCACCTCGGCAATCTCGGTGTGTGCATGTCCTTGAGCATACGCCAACCACAGAAGCGCGCGCTCTCTCGGCCTGAGCTGACTCATCGCGCGGCGTAGATCGGTTCGCTGCAGCGTGGATTCGGCGAGATCACCGGCGGCCGCCGCCCGGAGGTCGCGATCGGGATCTGGCAGGCTGACGAAAACACCCAGGCGCGCACGGCGATGGCGATCCCGAACGAGGTTGGTGGCGATCCGGAACAGATACGCGCGCCGATGCGATTCGCTTTCCCACCCTACGCGAGTGCGGAGGAGGCGATAGTAGGACTCCTGCAGCAGATCGTCGGCAACGTGGGACTCGCCGGTCATCCGTGCCAGGTAGTTCCACAACGGACGCGACGTTCGTTCGTAAAACGCACGAAAAGCGTCCTCATCCATCTCGAACGTCAGTTCGACGTCTTCAACGACGGCGTCGAGTGGCTGCGCATGGCTGAAGATCATGTGAGCGACTCAGTCCTTTAATGCGTGTCGTGTGCAGTCGGAGTCGGCTGCGGCTGCTCGAGAAGACCCATGCGCCTCGAGAGGACGATGGATGCTCCAGCGGAGACGACGAACCCCGCGCCCAGTGTCAGGCCAAGGATGCCAAGCGCGAAGAAGGGCTGAGCCACTTCTTCGTCCACACGCCCGCTGACGAAGAGCATGCCGAGCGCCCCGGCGGCAAGCACGATCCCGACCTGCACCGACCAGAGGATTCGGCTGAAAGGCGCGCCCATTGGCCGTGGCGGGGCGTCGATCGAAACCGGGGCCGACTCGAGGAACCGGCGCCCGGCAGGCGTCTGCATATACGCCATCAGGTCCTCGTTGGAGCTGAAGCGGTCCAGCAGCTTGTTGTGCACCTCTGTGTGCACTTTCGACGCGCGATGCCACCGACGGTATTCGACGAGTGTTCGGATAATCCAGATCAATGCGCCCGTGACGGTCAGGAAGATGCCGCCAACTGCCACGAACTCAAACATATCCCGCCACATCCGGAACGCCATGGGTTCGGGTGGCGACTGCCGGTAGAACTCGACCGGCCCGATGTGCTCGAAAAAGAAGCCGGGCGCGTTTCTCACTTCCGGGTGCTGCTTCAAGAACTGGCCAAGTGCTGGATACGTCGCAAGATAGCTGTCATTCCCCATTAGCGACGGGTCCGTCCGGAGCACGCGACCCACCGACGGCGGCAGCTTGCGGATAATCTCCTCGAGCTGTTCTCGAGTGTCTTGGGCATCCGCGTCTGAGTGCACGACAGTCTGCGTGGGGGACTGCGTCGGACGCTCGGGCGCCGGCGCCTGGGCTTGCTGCGCCGCTGTGGGTAAGGCTGATAAACCGCTGATAATAATGGCGATAGCGGCGATTTTGACGTGTTTGAAGTCGAACATGTGCTGGCGAACTCCTCACCCGACTACTACGCGGGGGGAGCGGCCTGGTTAACAGCCGGGCGTCCAGCCCCGACCTCGCGAAGAACGGGCGCCAGCTCGATGGCCACTCGCCGTAAACCCTCGCGAAGGAAGGCTTCCCGGCCGCCCAGCCAAATCCTGAGATATCCCTCGAGGCCGACGTGAGAACCAGGCACGATGAGCGTGCTCTGGTTCGCTCGAACCCGTTCCGCAATGGTCACGGAGGGCACGTCGGACTCGTACTTGACGAGTGCGATGGCGCCGGCCCGCGGTTCGCGCCAGGTCACCTGGCCGTTGAACTGCGCGATCCATTCGCGAGCGATGGGCAAGTTCTGCTGAAGAATCGCGCGAGTGCGCGCGTAACACTTTTCGCGGTTGGCCGGGTCGACCGCAACCAGCGCCACGCGGTCGGACAGCTTGTTCGGACCGATCGTCAAGTAATCGTGCTGCGACCAGCACTTCGCAACGACCTCCGGCGGGCCGACGATCCAACCCACTCGCACGCCCGGAATGCCGAACGCTTTCGAGAGGCCGCTCGTGACGATCACGCGGTCGCTCATGCCCCAGAAGCTTGGCGTCCGCTCACCTTCGATCTCCGCGCCGAGATACACCTCGTCGGCCACGAGCCACGTGCCGGTCGAATTGCATCGCTCGACGATGCGCTGCATGGCCTGACGGGACAAGATTGAACCGCTGGGGTTGTTCGGGTTCGACAGATACAGCAGGCGCGTTTTTGGCGTCACCGCGCGATCGAACTCTTCCCAGTCCGGCTCCCACCCCGCGTCTTGCTGCAACCGAAACGTGCGCACGTGTGTGCCGAGGCTGCGCGCCACGCCCGGAATCTGCATGTAGTTGGGCACCTCGAACGCCACCTCGTCGCCAGGCGCGAGGAGACTGAGCGCAAGAAGGTAGTTTGCCTCTGAGGTGCCGTTGGTGACTTCGATGTGTTCGACCGTCGCCCCTGGATAGAGGACGGCGAGCCGCTGCCGAAGCTCGATCGTCCCGTTCGACTGGCTGTATCCAAGCGGCTGATCGAGGAATTCCTCGAGATCGAATCCCATTTCGACCAGCTCACGGAGCGTCAACGGCCGCACGCCGCTTTCGCTCATGTCGAACTCGACCAGGTTTTCCCAGGTCGACTGCATCCGCTCCATCTCGAACAGTTCGATGGCCATGACAACCTCGCGCCGCTTACGCCAGCGCCGACAATTCAGCGATCCGTGTGGGCGCCATGTTGCCGCCGCTCACGACGGCCACGATCGGACCTGAGACTTTGATGGCCGCGTCGAGCGCGCCACTCAACACAGCCGCGGTGGTCGCGGCGCCGCTCGGCTCTGCGACGACCTTCGCGTTTGCAAAGATCCACAGCACGGCTTTCGCGATGTCTGGATCATCGACGGTGATGACGCGATCGACGAACTTCTGCACGTGCGCAAACGTGAGATCGCCTGGCCGCACCGGCATGAGGCCGTCCGCGATGCTTTCCGTTTTGGCCAGCGTGATCGGATGGCCCGCATCCACCGAATCCTTCATCGCCGCGGCGCCGCGCGGTTCGATACCAATCACAAGAACGTTCGGGTTGGACAACTTGATGGCTGCCGCAACACCCGCGATGAGCCCGCCGCCGCCGATTGGCACCAGCACCGCGGCCACGTTGGGGAGCTGATGAAGGATCTCGAGTCCGGCCGTTCCCTGCCCCGCAATGATCCACTCGTGATCGAACGGCGGCACCATCGTCAATCCACGCGCCGCCGCTTCGGCTTCGGCGCGCGCTCGGCGATCGGACGATGTGGTGCCAGCAAAGATCACTTCGGCGCCAAGCGCCTTGGCGCCATCAACCTTGATCTGCGGCGCGGTCGTCGGCATGACCACGACCGCTGGCGCGCCGAGCGTCCTTGCGGCGAGCGCCATCGCCTGGCCGTGATTGCCCGAAGAATACGTGATCACGCCCGCAGCGCGCTCGGCCGGTGAGAGCTGCGCCACCATGTTGAACGCCCCTCGGATCTTGAACGCGCCTGACGGCTGGAGGTTCTCGCACTTGAGAAAGAACGGTCGGCCCGCTGTGGCCGACGCATCAACGAGCGGGGTGACACGGGCGATCCCGCCGATGCGTTCGGCGGCCTGTCGGATGGCGTCCAGAGTGACCAGGGAGGTTTGGGTGATCACGGGTCAGGATCTTATCAGGGCACTCCGGAAAGCGTCCTACAATGCCCGGCATGAGGCACATCTGTGAGGTCCTCGTTGCCGGTTTGCTGCTGGCGACGGCGCGACTTCCTCAGCCGCGCCTCGATCAATTCGTTCCGGTCGGCGTGCTCACGTCCGACGTTCAGGCCGAGTGGCAGTTGCTCCGCGATCGTGGATTCAACTCGGTCACCGCCGAGCTGCAGTGGGCGGACGGCGAGCCGGAGCGAGGCAAGTACCAGTTTGAACGGCTGGCACGAACGCTCGAACGAGCCGCGGCCGCGCGCATGCGGGTCGTCGTCAGAATCGACGCCAACGCGACACCGGCGTGGGTGCTTCAGCAGTATCCCGACGGACGCTTCACGAGCGGGGGTTCTGGCGCTGCACCCGCACGTCCATCATCACGCGGGTGTCTCGATCACCCCGCGATCCGCGACGCTGCACAGCAATTCGTTCGCGCTGTCGTCGAAGCGGTATCACCGCGCGTCGCGTGGAACGGGATTGACGTCGCGAGTGAGCCGCAGCTGGGTTTTTGCTCGTGCTCGCACACGGAGGCCCGCTACAAGGAGTGGTCGGTGCGGTTCAATCAAACGGATCGCGCGGCGTTTGTCAGGTTTGCTCGACGGCAGGATCTCCAGTCCCTCGCGCAGGCGGCGTCGGCGCGAAGTCCGCGCCTTCTCGTCAGCCATGCCGGCGTGCCGTCCGTCTTACAGCCAACGCTGAACGCGTGGCCGGGACAGGACGACTGGTACATGTCGCAAGCCGTCGATCTGTATGGCGGACACGTCGCGTCGCGTGACGTTGCGGTCGCTGTCGACGGACTGTTATCCGCGACGCGTGGCAAAGGTTGGTCGATGGTGGCTGATCGGAGCGTTGCCGCGTCGGATGTCCGACTGCTGGCATGGGCCGCCGTGTCGCGCGGCGCGCGGGCGCTGACGTTTGCCGAGTGGCGTGACGCGCCGGCGTTTGCCGGCGTCATGACGCATAACCCTGCACTCTTCACCACGCTGGCGCCTCGACCCGGCAAGGTCGCGATTCTCTACGATCCCCTCCGCGGATCAGCCGCCGCAGCTGCAATCCATCGCGCCTTTCTAGACCGCAACATTCCCGTCGAGTTTCTGCATCCCGACGACCAAGGCAGTGCTGACCAGAAGTACCAACTTGTGCTGCGAGTCTCCGACCGCGACGCAGATGTTCAAGCGGCCGAAGCGTTGGCCGCGTACGCGAAGTCCGGCTTGAAGCCGGATGTTCGGCTGACAGGCGCGCAAGGTCCTGTCGAAGTGCGGTTCTTAGAGTCGTCCAACGTGCTGATGATCGTTGGCCTGAACTACGCGGAGACGTCGCAGAAGGTAACGATGACGTTCGCGCCGGATATACAGGAAGCCATTTGGTTGAATATGGAGACCGGCACTGGCGTGAACTTCGTTGCCGGACCTGAAGGTCCCTCCTACACGTATTGGTTTCGTCCGAGGGATGCGCTAGTGCTGATGATACGGAAGGATGTGCGGTGAGGAACTCTCATCGCAACGCGCGACTGAAGAACAGATCGTGATCGCCGGGCGGCTCGAAACCCGCCAACCGGACGGCCAGCGCGACCTGCGCCCAATGTCTCGTCTCATGCAGCAGGACGTGAAAGAGCAGCTTGCGCGGCGTCATTGAATACGGCTGCTCTCGGACGACGAACGTGCGGGGTTCATCCGCGTCGGACTCGTCGATCGTTTCGATCATCCGCTCGAGCTCGCGCCGCACCGATGCGCCGTAATCGAAGAGCGGCGCAGCATTATTGCCGGTCAGACCCGTTGATTCCGCCAGCGTTTCGCCGTGCAATCTCTGCAGATGACGACGCTCGACCAGGAAGATGTGATCGATCAGCTTTCCAATCGTCGGAAACCGCCCGCCCGGCTGTAACGGCGCTTCGATTGCCTGCGGATGCGCCAGCAGCCAGCCGCGCCACTTCTCACGTTCGTCGTTTGTGTAACGAAGAAATTCGTCGTAGGCAAGAATCAGAGGCATCGCAAAACCCGCCGTGTAGAACCCGCATGTAGAACCCGCCGCGTAGAACCCGCCGTGTAGAACCCACCGTGTAGAACCCGAAGTGTAGAACCCGCCGTGTAGCACCCGCCGTGTAGCACCCGCCGTGTAGAACGCTATCATTAAACATGTTTTCCGAGCGGGTGCCGCACAGCCTCGAGACCAACCGCATTACGCGGGCGGTTCGGCACGCGCGCGAAGCCGGCCACGCGCTCATCGATCTCACCACAACGAATCCGACAACAGTCGGGATCGAGTATCCGGCTGACATTCTGCAGCCGCTCGCAGATCCAGCGGGGAAAGTTTATCGTCCTCAGCCGTTCGGCTTGCCCGAAGCGCGGGCGGCAGTTGCGCGGGATTATGCGCGGAAGAATGTACGAATCGACCGGGAGCGGATCGTGCTAACGGCGAGCACGAGCGAGGCTTACTCCTTGCTCTTCAAGCTTCTCTGCGCGCCTGCTGGCGACGGCGTGATGATCCCGGTTCCCAGTTATCCATTATTCGAGCATCTGACGATGCTGGACGGTGTGGAACGGACCGCGTACCGGCTCGACTACCACGGCAGGTGGGCGGTCGTTGCCGAAGATCTCGATCGCTGCTGGAGCAAGAACACGCGCGCCGTTCTCGCGGTCAGTCCCAACAATCCGACTGGTTCAGTACTCGACAGCAACGAGTTGGCAATGCTCTCCTTTTTGTGCAGCGAGCGCCGCGCCGCGCTGATTCTGGACGAAGTCTTCGCCGACTACCCGCTCTCGGCAGTCACCGGTGAGCCGGCCGCAACAGATCATCCATGCCTGACGTTTCGGCTGGGCGGGTTGTCGAAGTCGGCGGGGCTGCCGCAGGTGAAGCTTGGCTGGATCGCGGTGGACGGCCCCGATCGGCTCGTGACGGATGCGATGGAACGGCTGGAGGTGATCGGCGACGCGTATCTCTCCGTCTCCACTCCGGTGCAGGTGGCTGCACCTGCACTGATCGAAACCGGCGAGGCCGTGCGTGCGCGAATTCTCGAGCGGATTACCGCGAACTATGCCACGCTGCGATCTGCCGCCGCTTCCCATCCTTCGATAGAGGTGCTGACGACGGAGGCAGGATGGTCATCGGTCGTCCGCGTGCCGGCGACGCGCAGCGAAGAGCACCTTGTGCTCGATCTGCTCGAGCGCGACCACGTCCTGGTCCATCCCGGCTTCTTCTTCGACTTCCCGCACGAAGCGTTTGTCGTGATCAGTCTTCTCCCTCAGCCCGACGTGTTTCGCGAGGGCGTGCAACGGCTGTTGGAGCGTGCGGATGTCTAAAAGCGGCGGAGTGCGATTTTCGTCCGGACGTCACGCCGGAGTCCTCGTGCCGCTCTTCTCTATTCCGTCTCGCCGGAGCTGGGGCATCGGCGAGATCTCCGACTTGATTCCGCTCGCCCAATGGCTCGAATCGAGCGGCCTCGATTTCGTCCAGCTCCTGCCGCTGAACGAGATGCAAGAAGGTCAGAGCTCACCGTACTCCGCGCTGAGCGCGATGGCGATCGATCCGGTCTTCATCGCGGTGGAAGATATTCCCGATTGGGTCGCCACTGGCGGCAATCTCGACGCTGACGATCAGAAGACGCTCGCGCACATTCGAGGCGCCGAACGCATCGATCACGCCAACGTGCGCCGGCTGAAGAACAAGGCACTGCGGACGGCGTTCACCTGGTTCAACGCTCATCTCTGGGGAACAGGCGATCGGCGCGATCACGCGCTCCACGTGTTCGAGGAGCGCGAAAGCCGCTGGATTGGCGATTACGCGCTGTTTCGTGCTCTGCACGACGAGAACGGCGGACGCCACTGGCGCGACTGGGAACCGGGCGTCCGCGATCGCGAGCCAGGCGCGCTCGAAGCTGCGCGTGCGCGGCTCGAGACTGAGATCCGCTATTACACCTACCTTCAGTGGGTCGCCGACGAACAGTGGCAACACGTGCGGCTCGGCACGCCGCGCGTCGGGTTGTTCGGCGACTTTCCGTTCATGGTCAGTGGACACAGCGCCGACGTCTGGTCGCGACAGCAGGAGTTCGATCTCGATGCGTCCGTCGGCACGCCGCCCGACGCGTTCTCGGCAACGGGGCAGGATTGGGGCTTACCCGCGTACCGTTGGGATGTCGTCGGCGCCAGTGATTTCGCGTGGCTGCGCGAGCGTTCCTGGCGATCCGCGGAGCTCTACGACGGCTTCCGTATCGATCATTTGATCGGATTTTTCCGGACCTACGTGCGGAAGCCGGGCGCGACACCTGGCTTCTGGCCTGCAGACGAAAGTGCGCAGCGCGCGATGGGCGAGCGGCTGCTATCGCTCTTTTCCGAGAGCGGCGCAACGCTGATCGGCGAGGATCTCGGCACCGTGCCGGACTTTCTGCGCGTCTCGCTGGCCGAACACGGCGTGCCCGGCATGAAGGTCATGCGATGGGAGCGCGAGTGGAAGGTCGACGGGCAACCCTTTCGCGACCCCGCGCACTATCCCGCTGTGTCGGTCGCCACAACCGGCACTCACGACACCGAAACCCTGGCTGAATGGTGGGATGGAGCCGCGCGCGACGAACGCGAGGCCCTGCTGGCGCTGCCGTCGCTGCACCAGGCTGGCCTTCAGATCGACGATCCATTTTCGGACCGAGTCCGTGACGCCCTCCTCTCGACGCTGTATGGTTCCGGTTCGGGCCTGCTCATCCTTCCGTTTCAGGACATTTTTGGCTGGCGCGATCGCATCAACGTGCCCGCGCTCATCAGCGACCTGAACTGGACCTGGCGATTACCGGGCCCCGTCGAAGACCTCCTGACCGAGTCGGGCGCCGCTGCCCGCGCCGGCTTCCTCCATAACCTCTCGAGGGCTAACGGCCGAGCGTGATGATACGATTCCTCGTCTATGCACGACATTCCTTCGAAGCAGGGAGACCCTGCCGCGCTCAAGGCGGCGCGCGAGCGCCTCGACGCCTACGTTCGCGAGATCGTCAGATGGCATTTCGATCCGGCGACCGGCTGTCCGTTCTGGCTCGAGCGCGCCAAGCAGTTCGATTTCAATCCGCTCACCGACGTCAACGGTTATGCGGATCTCCTCAAGTTCGGGTTCTTCGAGGACGAGTGGCTGCGCGGCGGCCCGGTCGAGCGCTGGGTGCCGAAAGCGTACGTCGGCAAGCCGATTTACGTCTTCGAGACCGGCGGCAGCACCGGCGTGCCGAAGTCGCGCATCAACCACGAAGACTTCCGGATCGATTACTCGAACTTCAGCGAGACGCTGCCTGAAGACAAGTTCCCGCTCGGCTCCAACTGGTTGATGGTTGGCCCCTCAGGCCCACGCCGCCTGCGCCTCGCCATCGAGCACCTCGCGCAGCATCGCGGCGGCATCTGCTTCATGGTCGATCTCGATCCGCGATGGGTCATCAAGCTGATCAAGAAGGGTTGGACGGAGCACCTGCAGGCGTACAAGGATCACGTGATCGATCAGGCCGTCACCATCCTTGGCGCCGGGCACAGCATCAAGTGCCTGTTCACCACGCCGAAGCTCCTCGAAGCACTCGCGCTGCGGCTCGAAGAAATGGGGACGAGCATCCACAAGGCGGGGATCACCGGAATTTTCTCGGGCGGCACGGAGTTTACGCCGCAGTGGAATCGATTCGCTCACGAGGAGCTCCTCGACGGCGCCTACATGACGCCGACCTACGGCAACACATTAATGGGCCTCGCGGCGAGCAGCCCTTCCGGTCCGCACAACAACTATAAGATCACGTACTACGCCCCGCAGCCGCGTGCGGTCACCGAAGTCGTCGACCTCGACGACCCCACTCGCATCGTCGAATACGGCCAGACCGGCCGCGTCAAGCTCACGACGTTGACCAAGGAATTCTTCATGCCCGGCTTTCTGGAGCGCGACGAAGGTGAGCGCGAGCCGGCGTGCGAACAGTATCCGTGGGACGGCGTCAGCGGCGTGCGTCCGTATCGCGCGCTCGCCGCAACGACTACTGTAGGAGTTTACTGATAGGGGACAAGGCAGAGGGCAGAAGGCAGAAGGCAGAAGGCAGGAGGGAAAGAGAGCACTTTGCCTTCTGCCCTGTGCCTTTTGCCTTGCAAGCATCATGATTCAACTACCGATTCTGCGTTGGGGGCAACCGTATACGAGCAT
>Ga0209382_10010288_pt1 | contig 11665 bp, 10 predicted proteins | sample SoiMetdeltSBSDD5_FD_187599 | JGI IMG/M metagenome (GOLD analysis project Ga0209382, IMG submission 187599) | Bulk soil microbial communities from a Populus tree surrounding site in Tennessee, USA - Soil MetaG P. deltoides SBSDD5 (SPAdes) (version 2) | ecosystem: Environmental > Terrestrial >...
ATGGCTGAGCCAGTTGGAAGCTTTGACGATCGGCGTACCCTTGCCGGCCGTTGCGTAGGCGAGCCGCACGCCGTCTGCCGACTTGCAGAAGCGGATGTGCTGTTGCATTGCCGACGAACTTGGGTGCTTCGGCCTCTGACCGCTAGGTCATCAGTTTGTGTCGCTATCTGCCGCTCTGACCCGCAGACTCGTCCATGGAGCACCCGCTGGCAGACCTGGAGTGGGCCGCGCGGCATCTACTCCAATACGGAGCAGAGGTTGAGGTTCTCGATCGGCTGAAGTGCGGGAAGCGATAGTGCGGCGGTTAGCAGGTCTTGAGCAGCTGTGAGCCAGTCCTGCCGGGTCGGTCTTACTTCAAGAGCGTACTCGTGCAGCCTTGCGACTCCGATTCGCTGATTTCTGGGAGCTCCTTCCATTCTTGGCTGGCGAAGCGGATATCGTGCGGGTGCACACCCTAGGATTTGGTGGTGGCTGCGCGCGAGTTGCGCCGGATCAAAGAGCAGGAGTAACCGCCGGACACACCAAGGGGAAGAGCGACCAAGCAGCTCCTCCCCTCAGCCGAACCGATGCCGCCAGGTTAGACGGTGGCTGCGGCCCGGTGGAACGTCGAGATAGCAACATCATAGCCACGCACCTGCGGCGTGCCTTCGATTACCCTCGCTAGACTCTTGAGCACTTGGGGATAGGTCTCGCGGCTATAGGTGTCCGCGCTTTCCTTGCTCTCCCACAAGCTGATGGCGAGTACCTGCTTGCCATCCTGGTCTACGAAAGCAATCTCATCGGTAAAGCCATTCTGCTTCTGCAGCAGGGGTAGGATCTCCCGATCGAACATCTGGGTAAGCTCTTCCCGCTTAATCGGCTTCAAATTACAAGTGACGTGTCGTGAGTACATGAGAACTCCTTGGAATCTATGGTTAATAGTGGGGTCCACTATGTGATGTGCTGACTTGAATGCAACTTAGCCGACTTTACTACATTTGTCAAGTAACAGCCTTCGGCTTGCTCAAAGGGGCGCAGCCGATTAACTTAACTCTGTTAATCAACCCCAGCTCAGCCCGAGGACCCTCTGTGGACGTCTCCTTGATCATCCGGCAACGATTGGAGGAATTCGGCTTGGAGCAGCGGGAACTCGCCCGCGCCGCCCAGGTGACCGAGTCCTACATCTCCCAGCTGCTGACCCGGCGCAAGGCGCCTCCGGCCCCCAACCGGACTGACATCTACGAGAAGATGGACCGGTTCCTCAAGCTGCCCCACGGAGAGCTCGCGCGGCTGGCCGATGTCCAGCGGAAGCGGGAGCTCAAGAAGGAGCTGGCGGAAAACCCCGCGCCGTTGTTCCGCGAAGTTCGCGACGTCCTCCTGAGGAAATGTGTCGCCGAGAAGTCGGCGGACCTCCGCGCCATCTTCGAAAAGGAGTCGTTCGGCGAGCTGGAGCGGCTGGTCACCCAGACGCTGCTCGACGTCGTCAAAGGAGTGGCCAGGCAGGAGCTGGAGAATGACCACTGGCTCCATATGGTGGCGGAGCTGAGCCACCGCAGCTACGAGGAGACCCGGGTGATCGTGCTGGAGTTCCTCGACACCGACATCTTCCACCTCTCCGCCGAGCACTGCGTCTCGTTCCTCGATCCGCTGATCGAATCCTGGAACATCGACCTGGCGACCTTTGCCCTGGATATCCTCTTGAACCACCGAGTCGTCTCCGGGCACGTCAAGCGGTTCGAGTTTGTCGAGAAGAAATCCGCGGACCAGATCGATGAAGAGCCGGGCCTTCAGGAGTTCCTGGACGACCCGGCGCTCCGGGACAACGCCAGCAATGAAGAGATCGCCTTTCTCAAGCGGCTCAAGTTCAACGGCAAGCGGCCGACGCCGCTCTACTACTACCGGGAGTTACAGAGTCTCCGAGATGCACTCCACTTTCAAACTCTGTAACGGCCGGTCACCTATCACGTAGCTCAGATTGGAGAGTTCGATGGCCACTGCCATGAAGACCAGGCCCGGGATCAAGATCCTTCCGTTCGAGGATCGGGTCGTGATCCTGCCGCTGGAGGATTCGGAAGCGATGCGGGGAAGGTTGTACATCCCGGACACCGCGAAGGAAAAGCCCACCCGGGGCGAGGTGATCGCCGTGGGACCCGGGCGGATCGAGAAGGGCGATCGGGTAAAGATGGACATTCACATGGGCGACCAGGTGATCTACGGCAAGTACAGCGGGACTCCCTACGAGGTCGGCGGTGATGAGCTGATCATCATCAAAGCGTCCGACGTTCTGGCCAAGATTGGCTGATGCAGCTTACTGAGGAAATGAGGACATATATGGCATCGAAAGAACTTCTGTTCAGTACCGAGGCACGCGCCAAGCTCAAGCAGGGTATCGACCAGCTGGCGGACGCCGTCGCGCTCACGCTCGGCCCCAAGGGCCGCAACGTCGTCATCGATAAGAAATTCGGTTCCCCCACCGTGACCAAGGATGGCGTCACCGTGGCCAAGGAGATCGAGCTGAGCGACCCGATCGAGAACCTGGGAGCCCAGATGCTGAAGGAGGTCGCCACCAAGACCAGCGATCTCGCCGGCGACGGCACCACCACGGCGACCGTGCTCGCCCAGGCCATCTTCCGCGAGGGCCTCAAGAACGTGACCGCGGGCGCCAACCCGATGGAGCTGAAACGGGGGATCGACCGCGCGGTCGAGGCCGTAGTCGAGCAGCTCCGCAGCATCTCGGTTGCCTCCACCGGCAAGAAGGAAATCACCCAGGTGGGCACCATCTCCGCGAACAATGACAAGGAGATCGGGAACCTGATCGCGGAGGCGATGGGGAAGGTGGGCAAGGACGGCGTCATCACCGTCGAAGAGGCGAAGGGTCTGGAGACCACACTGGAGACGGTGGACGGGACCCAGTTCGACCGGGGTTATCTGTCGCCCTACTTCGTGACCGACCCGGAGAAGATGGAGGCGGTGCTGGACGATCCCTACATTCTGATCCACGACAAGAAGGTCTCCGCGATGAAGGAGCTGCTCCCGCTGCTGGAGCAGGTGGCGCAGACCGGCAAGCCGATGCTGCTCATCGCCGAGGATGTGGAGGGCGAGGCGCTGGCAACCCTGGTGGTGAATAAGCTTCGGGGGACACTGAAGGTCGTGGCCGTCAAGGCACCGGGCTTCGGTGACCGGCGCAAGGAGATGCTCCGCGACATCGCGGTGCTCACCGGCGGGCAGGTCATCTCCGAGGAGCTGGGCCTCAAGCTGGAGAACGTGACCCTCGAGGGGCTCGGCCGCGCCAAACGGGTGATGATCGACCAGGACGATACGACGATCATCGATGGCAAAGGCAAGGCGGAGGAGGTCCAGGGCCGGATCGCCGAGATCCGAAGCGCTATCGAGAAGAGCACCAGCGACTACGACAGCGAGAAGCTGCAGGAGCGGTTGGCCAAGCTGGCCGGCGGCGTGGCGGTGATCAACGTCGGCGCGGCCACCGAGACCGAGATGAAGGAGAAGAAGGCTCGGGTCGAGGACGCCCTGCACGCCACCCGCGCCGCGGTCGAAGAAGGGATCGTCCCCGGCGGTGGAGTCGCGCTGCTCCGGGCCCAGAGTGCGCTGGATCGGATCAAGGGAACCGAGGATGAGAAGACCGGCGTCGCCATCATCCGGCGGGCGCTGGAGGAGCCGATTCGGCTGATCGCCGAGAATGCCGGAGCCGAGGGGTCGATCGTGGTGAGCCGAGTCAAGGAGTCGAAGGACAAGAACTTCGGCTACAACGCCGCGACCGATACCTACGAGGATCTGGTCAAGGCCGGGGTCATCGACCCGACCAAGGTCACCCGCACCGCGCTGCAGAACGCGGCGTCGATCGCGGGCCTGCTGCTCACTACGGAATGCGTGTTGGTGGAGAAGAAAGAAGAGAGGCCGGCTCCTGCCGCGCCGGGCGGTGGGATGGGCGGAATGTACTAAGGATCCGCTGAACGTACGGTCCGCCAAATGGCGGGCCGTACGTGTATTACCTTAGAGTTCTGAGCCTAAGGCGGGTCAAAGGATCCACCTGAAAGGCGACATAACGGAGCGTCCCCCCGATGCGCTTCGACATTGAGAGAGAGCCAGCTAGAGTAGCGATCATTCAGGCCGAACTGGCCGATCGACACGGGCGAATGATGCAGTCCCGTGGTACGCTGCTGCGCTATGAGACCCCGTCATTACCGAACGCCTTCCCCCAGCTGAGTCGTATTCTGGATGGTTCGCACCACCGGGCCCAATTCCTGGATACCTATTATCACATCGAAAGCGAGGACCGGAGGATTGAACGGCTCATACCGGCAGCCGACTACTACGAGTTCGTCTTCCGTGCGGTCGCTGATAAACGCCATGCGCTGGAGCTTGGGCTCGGCCGGGTGCGAGAGCTCGAGCGCTGGATCCAGAGGTACCATCACGAGATCCACGATCCGATACTCCGAGAAGCGCAGCCCTCCTATAGAGTGGTGGACCGCGTTTATGCGCTGAAATCGGAGCTCGGAAATGTTCTTTTTGTGGTTCGCGGAGCGCTGGACTGCATCGCCACTCTGTTTCACTTCCTCTACGGCCCAGACTCACGCCGGTTCACCAGTTTTGCGGATTTCACGAAATACCTGAGCGAGGGTCATGCCGCTGGGACAGATCCGGATCCCGCGATGCGAGAGCACATCGCGCAGGAGCTAGCCTGGTTTCGCACCCTGCAGGAGTATCATGATTACGTAACGCATTTCGGCTCCATTGACATCACATTCTACGAGCCGCAGGAAGGGGTCGTACGAACCTATCTCCAAGACGCCTTGGAGGTGCACGAGGTGGTGGCGCCGGTTCTGTCGGGTCTCGACGCCTTCTGCGAGTTCGTCGATGGCCATTTCGCCGGTAGAATCACGCAGGCGTCACCGGAAGCCTCAAACACCGCCTGACATTCCCGACGGAGAGGACCAGCCCTCATGCGTCCGACGAAGACTCGATCGCAGTTTACTCGCTTTGCGAAGGGAACGGCGCGGGCAACGGGCCGGTCCTCCGCGTTCATTCTCGCAGTCGGCGTGATTCTCGCCTGGTTGCTGACCGGTCCATTATTTCATTTCAGTGATACCTGGCAGCTGGTCATCAACACCGGCACGACCGTCGTCACTTTCTTGATGGTTTTCCTCATTCAGGCGACCCAGAATCGGGATGCTGAGGCGGTGCAGGTCAAGCTGGACGAGTTGCTGCGCGCGACGGCAGGGGCTCACAACGCGCTGCTGGATCTGGAGCAGCTGGAAGAGCGTGAGCTCGACCAGATCCTGGCCGGCTACTGCCGCCTGGCCGAAAGTGCCCGGGCGAATCTGCAGAGCGGAGGCTTGGACACGGGCGCGCCTGAAAGAACGTGATGCTCAGGAAGACGGTTTATGGAACGGAAGGTCTACCTGGGAAGAAGCCGTAGCTCCTGCGCCTTCGGCGCGGAGCTCCAGCTGCATGCGAGCCCCGGACGCCCATCCCGAAGGCTCCTCTGCTCGGGGACACCAACCAAACGCTTCTGCATTCTGGATCCTCGTGGACTGGTGGCGATGCCATTGAGTCGCATCGGAATACTTGCGTTCTCTCTAATCCAGGAGCTCGAGCTCATCCAGGAAGCCGGCGACGGTGACCAGCGACGCGAGAATGGGGTCCGCCCGGAAGTTGTAGGCGGCATCGCGCAGGCCCGGCACCACCGGGCCTCCGATCTGCCTCCGATAGCGGCGGTAAGAGACTCCCAGTTCGTGTACTTCTGCTCGAGGACCCGGCTACTCCGACCCGGTGAGACGTGACGTGTGCAGGCAAAAGGGCCACCCGTGATGGGTGGGCCTTTTTCTCAATGACTGCCTAGTTGTGGCGAGCGAGTGCAAGCAAGTCGGGCCGGCAGGAGGTCAAGACCCGCAAAACGCGTTAGCTTCGTACCGCCATGGCGCTGCCCATCTCCGGCGAACGATGACCGCCGAGCCGTTGTCCGACAAGGCCCTTCTCGCCCGCCTCGTCGCCTTCGACACCACCAGCCACAAGAGCAACCGGGAGATCGCCGACTTCATCAGCGACTACCTCGACCGACCCAGCGTGCGCATCACCCGGCACCCGACGGCCGATGGCGCCAAGCTCAACCTGATCGTGGCGGCCGGCCCGGAAGACGGCGACCGCGGTCTGGTCCTCTCCGGCCACATGGACGTGGTGCCGGCCGGATCGGAGGGCTGGGAGTCCGACCCGTTCACCCTGACCCGGCGCGACGGATCCTACGTCGCCCGCGGCGCGGCCGACATGAAGGGCTTCCTCGCCCTCGCGATCAACCGGCTCGCCGCGGCTGACATCCAGCGCCTTGGGCACCAGCTCGTGCTGCTCTTCACCCACGACGAGGAGACCGGCACACTGGGGGCCCGGCGCCTGGTGGACGAGCCGGGCGCGGTCCCGCCGCTCCCAGGGGCCGCCATCATCGGCGAGCCGACCTCGCTTCGGGTCCTGCGCATGCACAAGGGCCATCTGCGGCTCCGGCTCTCGTTCACCGGCGTCCCCGCCCACAGTGGCCTTCCCCATCTCGGCGTGAACGCGGTCGAGGCGGCCGGCCGGGCCATCGTCGCCCTGGCCGAGCTGCGTCGGGCGCTCGAGCGGGAGCGGCCCCCGAACGCGGAGCACTTCCCCGAGGTCCCCTTTGTCACCCTCAACGTCGCCCGTGTTGCCGGTGGCGGGCCCACCAACGTGGTCCCGGCTGACTGCGTGCTCGACCTGGGGGTGCGGCTCCTGCCCGGGATGTCGGCGGACGAGCTGACCGCGCGGGTACGAGCGGTGGTGCAGGAGACGGTGTCGCGAGTTCCTTTCGAGCTGGCGGTGCTGAACGAGACCCCGCCGATGATCGCTCCGGAAGACGCACCGATCGTTCGCCTGCTCGCCGGGGAGCTGGGGCGGGGGCAGACCGGATCCGGGAGCGCGCCGTTCGCCACCGACGGCGGCTGGCTCAGCCGGCTCGGACTCGACTGCGTCATCTGGGGGCCGGGCTCAATCGAGGTGGCCCACAAGCCGAACGAATCGCTGCCGGTGGCGGAGTTCGTCCGGGCCGGGCAGCTGCTCACTCGCGTGATCCACGCGGCCTGCGTGATAGGTCCGGCGTAAGCCCGAAGGTCATCGAACGCGCAACCTTTTGGCGGCCGCTTGGGTCAAACGTCCGTGAATAGCGTCCTCTACAACGCGGCCGTTGCCTGTACTTTCGCCTCGGCTCTCGGGCCGACGGCTCCGGTCCGGGCGCAGAACAGCAGCACGCCGGCGGCTGATGCCGGCACCGCCGATCTGTCCGGGCTATGGAGCGCGAAGAAGTGGTTCGGCCCCGATGTACGGGGAGAGCTCATCATCGAGCGTACGAGCTATGGGCTTCTTGCCGACATCGCCGGGCGCGAGGCCCCGGTGACTCGGAAAGGTCAAGAGCTCACCTTCGAGCTGCCGGGAAAGGAAGGCAGCTTCAGCGGCCGCTTTGAAGGATCCGGCCTTATCCGCGGCCTCTGGCTTCGGAAGGATGGGCCGAGCGTTTCGCCGGTCGTGCTGAAGGCCGACGGATCCGGTAAATGGCTCGGTACGGTCGATCCGGGCGAGGATGAATTCTCCTTCTACATCTTTGCTCGGCGTCGAGCCGACGGCTCCTACGATGCCGTGCTCAGAAACCCCGAGTTCGACCTCGGCAACCAGCGAGGAGTGCGCAGGCTTATCCGCAGCAGCGATGCCGTGCGGCTCATGGCGGGCTCTGACGACGCTTCCGAGCGCGTACTCGCTACCGGCGTCGTTCAGCAGGACATGGACGGTTTCTCGCTCGTCTTCCCCGGCCGAGGCGGGACCTACGATTTCTCGCGCGACGACAGTTCGAGCCTGGTCTATCCGCGGCCCCGCCCCGGCAATCCGTACCGTTATTCTCCGCCGCCTTCTCTCGGTGACGGGTGGCCTACCTCGACCCTCGCCGCCGAACGGATCGATCAGCCGGCGATGGAACGCCTGGTCCAGTCGATCATCGACATGAAGATGGACGAGGCCGACGCGCCGGAGATCCACGCCCTCCTGATCGCCCGCCACGGCCGGCTCCTGCTCGAGGAATATTTCCATGGCTTCTCGCGCGACAAGCTCCACACCCTGCGTTCTGGCGCCAAGAGCCTGACCAGCACGACGATCGGCGCCGCGATGTACGCCGGGGCGCCGCTTCGGCTCGACAGCCACGTGTACCAGGTGATGAATGGTGGCGTCTTCCCGGCTGGTCTGGAGCCGCGCAAGCGGGCGATGACGCTGGAGAATCTGCTTACCATGTCGTCGGGTCATTATTGCGACGACACCGATCCGAAGGCGCCGGGCAACGAGGACTACATCGGTGACGAGCTGCAGCCGCCTGACGTGATCGCCTATTTCATGTCGGTGCCGATGGCGACCGACCCCGGCACCAACAGCGTCTATTGCAGCATGCAGCCGCATCTGGCGCTCTCCATGCTCGGCGAAGCGATGCACCAGTCCCCGGTTCGGGTCTTCGACCGCCTGGTCGCTCGCCCCCTGCAGATCATGCACTATTCCTGGCCCCTCGACACCAACGGCCGCCCCTACGGCGGAGGAAGCGTGGCGATCAGGGCGCGTGACTACATGAAGTTCGGACAGCTGATGCTGAACGGCGGAACCTGGGCCGGAAAGCGGATCCTCGGCGCGAGCTACGCGAAGGCTGCAGTCTCGCCCCAATATCATTTGCGCAACATCTATTACGGCTACTACTGGTGGATGGAGTACTACCCGTACAAGGGCCGCCAGGTATTAGGCTATTCGGCTCGGGGAGCGGGTGGTCAAATGCTCTTCGTAGTGCCGGAGCTGGACCTGGTTGCGACAACCATGGGGGGCAACTTCTCGAATCGACGCGGGGGACGATACCTGAATAACTTCATTGCCACGTCCATCCTGCCCGCAGTCCGCGAGCCAGGCGATGATCCGAAGGCGCCGGTCAAGGATCTAGATTGGCTGTCGCCTTATGGTCCCTCGAAAGATGGGAGCCGCGGCAGTCCACAACCTTGAAGGGGGTTTGTGAGCCCGAAGGTCATCGAAGCCGACCTGACCTGGACCGGCCGCCGCTTCGAGCCCGGCCTGCAGGTGGTCGTGAGCGACGACGGCCGGATTGAGGCGGTGACCACGGACCGCACCGCGACCGACCGTCACCCGCGCTCCGCGCTCCTGCCCGGCTTCGTCAACTCCCACTCGCACGCCTTCCAGCGCGGCCTCCGCGGACGAGGCGAGCGGTTCCCGGCCGGTTCGGGCGACTTCTGGACCTGGCGGGAGGCCATGTACGCCCTGGTCGAGCGACTCGACGAGCGCGAGCTGTTCCGGCTCTCGGTTCAGGCGTTCGAGGAGATGCGCGACGCCGGCATCACCACCGTGGGCGAGTTCCACTATCTCCACCACGCCGGCGACGGCACCGACTACGAATTCGACCGGGTCGTGCTCGAGGCCGCGGCCTCGGCCGGCATCCGCATCGTGCTGCTCCAGACCTACTACGCGACTGGCGGCATCGGCCAGCCACTCGGGCCCGCGCAGCGGCGCTTCCAGTCCACCGATGTGGCCGCGTACTGGAAGCAGATGGACCGGCTGCAATCACAGCTCGACCCCCGGACCCAGAGCCTGGGCGCGGTGGCGCACAGCATCCGCGCCGCGACGATCGACGACATCTCGGCGCTGCACGCCGAGGCGCGGCGGCGGGGACTGCCGTTCCACATGCATGTGGAGGAGCAGCGGCGGGAGATCGAGGAGTGCGTCGCGGCGTACGGGCGGCCACCGATGCGGGTGCTGCTCGACACTCTCGACATCGGGGGGAACCTGACCGCCGTGCACTGCACCCATACCGCACCGGCAGATCTGCGCGAGTTCGTCCAGGCGGGAGGGACGCTGTGCATCAATCCGCTTACCGAGGGAAATCTGGGCGACGGGCTGCCCCTGCTGGAACCGGTGCCGGACCTGTTGGAGCTGCTGTGTCTGGGATCGGACTCCAATGCGCGCATCTCACCGATCGAGGAGATGCGTTGGCTGGAGTACGGGCAGCGCCTGCGCAAAGAGAGGCGGGGGGTGTTGCGGAATGGGGAAGGGGAGGTGGCCTCGGTTCTGCTCGGTGCAGCGACGGCCGGTGGTGCCAGGGCGTTGGGGGTTCCCGCCGGTCGGATAGACACCGGCAACTGGGCCGATCTAGTGGTGATCGACCTCGAGCACCCGTCGATTCAGGGATGCGAGGCCGAGACACTGGCGGAAGCGCTTGTCTCCGGCGCGGATAATGGAGTCGTGGGAGGCACCTACGCGGGAGGCAGCTGGAGAGACAGCCGCAGGTAAACCCCGCCGGCACATAACCCTCGCGGGCCCGGTGCCAGGTCACGGCGCCAAGATCGGGAGGCAGCACTTTGATCACGACCTTGCGGCCTAATGCCAATTCTTCGGTCAGGAAGAGGCGGCTCATTCCGCCGCCACCAAGCTCGCGGTCCAGGTGATAGCGATCACCCAAAGGGGCAGGGAGGCGAGACAGAAGAGACGCGCTCACGGCGGGAGGCTCATGCGCCGCACCAGCTCCTTAAAACGCGGATGGTTTCGGATCCCGAGAAAGGTGGGATCCAAGTTTATGAACTCCAGACGAGGGTCGCGCTCAGCCACGGCCCGTTCCAGCTCAGGCAAGGCCCGGTTCCAATCCTGGAACAGGGCGTAGGCACGTGCTAGATCGAAGGCGGCCGGCCGAGGCCGGAGCTTATCGACTCCTGCGAGGTAGAGTTTCCGCGCCGTCGGATCGTGCATGGCCCGCACGAGGAGACGCGCATTCGGGATGCGGGTCAGGTTTAGGTGGGCTCCCTTCTCGTTTCGCTCGAGCAAAGCCGCCGCAGAATCAGTCTGGCCCTTGATGAGGTAGAATCCGAACAGGTTTCCCGCGATAGGCACACTGGCCGGATTTCGAGCGAGTGCTCGCCGCAGCACCGCCACGCCTTCGTCCGCCCGGCCCGCGTACCAGAGACAGATCGCCAGGGTCCGCTGCGGCGTATCGGCCAGCGGATCCAGTTGGGTGGCTATCCGGGCTTCCTCGATTGCTTCCGCCACCCGATTCTGGCTCAGCAGATGCTCGGCCAGCCACTGGTGAGCGTTGGCGTAACTCGGATCGAGCTGGAGCGCGCGGCGAACCTCTCGCTCCGATCCGGCCCAGTCCCAGTAGCCGTAGCGGAGGATCTGGTTGAGTGACGCGTGCGGCTCCGCCAGTGTGGAGTCGAGCGCGATGGCCCGGTACGCCGCCGCTTTCGCCAGCGCATAGAGGCTGTCACGCGGCATGCTGCGCACGCCGTAGTACTCGAACAGCCCGTAGGCATCGGCCAGGCCGGCCCAGGCTCGGGCATAGCTCGAGTCACGGGCGATCGCCTGGCGGAAGTAACCCGCGGCTCGTTCCAGGTGTTCTCGCGCCCGGAGGTTCCACTCGGCCCGGCCCAGAGTATACAGCCTGAACGCCTCCAGGTCGGTGGTCGGCGCGGCGCGAACTGCCTCCGTCTTTCCTCCCAGGGTTCCCTGCAACGCTTCCGCCACCCGCTCCGCGACACCCAGTGGCACCGACGGATCGAGCAGGTTGGGGGAGCGGAACCCAACCAGCTCGGTCAGGTCCGCGACCCGCTCGAGCGCCGAGCCACAATCAGGGCAGGCTCCG
>Ga0209382_10010289_pt1 | contig 11665 bp, 5 predicted proteins | sample SoiMetdeltSBSDD5_FD_187599 | JGI IMG/M metagenome (GOLD analysis project Ga0209382, IMG submission 187599) | Bulk soil microbial communities from a Populus tree surrounding site in Tennessee, USA - Soil MetaG P. deltoides SBSDD5 (SPAdes) (version 2) | ecosystem: Environmental > Terrestrial >...
TTCTTGCGCCGGCGGTATTCGTCGAGCAGGTCGACGAAGGCCTCCCATGTGGATTCGAGTTCGCGCAGTTGCGGCGGCTCGTCGGACAGGCGCGCGAATTTCTTGTAGTTATCGCGGATCTGCCTCTTCATCCAGCTCAGGTAATCCACGGCCTCGCGCTCGCGCGGGTCGAAAGTCTTGATCAACTCCTCGCGCTGTTTGCGGCGGTGTTCTTCGAGCAGATGGCGCGAGCGACGGTCGACTACGCGGCGGTAGAAAGTCGAGGCGGGGACGGTGGCCAGGTAGACTCCTTCCAGGACCAGCGCGCCGGCCAATACTAACGTCGGCTCGATGAAGCCCGTCGTGGCGGAGTAGGCCGCCGCCGCCGCCGACAGTAGCAGCCCTCCGATATTAACCGGCTCTTTGAGAGCCTCTTTGAAGTAGGAGATTTTGAACTCCATACGTAGGGTGATTACTTAAGTCAACTTCCGTTCTTACGTTCTTGCAGCGCATGCTCCGCCGATCCCAAGCCCCTGTCGGCGTTGGCCGCGGGCGCGCCTTCGCCCAGAGCCGGTTTTTCGGCCGCGGGCGCCAATCCCATCTGCTGTTTGTAAGCGAGCAGCATGTCCTGCTGCTGGATGTTGTCCAGTTCCCGGTCTATGTTCTGCATCCGGGCGTCGAGTGTGGTCGAAGCCAGTTCGGCCCTGGCCTCGGCGGCGGCGGAGCGGTTGGCGATCTTCTCGCGCATGTCGTCGAAGGTCTGCGAGGTGTCGCCGAGTTGGAAACTGGCCATCGTTTGGGCCATGCGCTCCTGCATCTGCGCCTGTTTGGCCGCCGAGATCAACTGCATAGCCTCGGCCTGACGGCGGCGCACCTGGGCCATGTAATTGTCCAGGAACTCGCGCGCTTTGGCCGAAGCGACTTTGGCCTGCTCGTGGTTTTGTTTAGTGGTTTCGAGCGACCGCTGTTTGAGCTGCAGTTCGCCGATGAGCGTGGTGGCGATGTCGTCGTGACCGGTGCGGATAGCGGCTTTGATCTTGTTGTCGATCTCGGTCAGACTGGTTTGGTTAGCCTGAATTTCGCGTTCCAGGCGTTTCTCGGTCGCCATGACCTGGGCGACGTTGTTGCGCATCTTCGGAACTTCGTCGTTCATGTCGCGGATCAACTGCTGGAGGATCAGTTCCGGGTCCTCCGCGCTTTCGATAATTCCGCCGAAGATCGAGCGAAACAGCCTTTTTAGACGATTCCACATTTTTCGTTTCTCTCCTGAATCGGTGTGAGTAGGGGCGTTGATGTTGCTGGATGGAAGCCAGCTTCAGCCGCCTGTCCCCGCCCGCGCCTCCACTCGTCCGCCGCCTGAAGCCGAATACCGGCCAGGCGCCTGTTGCGCTCATCGTGTCTCGTGTCAATGATACGCAAATTTTGACGCCGGAGTTCACTCGCGCGCGAAAAACCTGCTTCTGCCTGACAGATTAAGGCAGATTGCAGTATAGCAGCAGCATCAGGCGTTGTCACTCAACGCGAAAAGTTGGACAATGTGCTTGCATTCATTGTCTTTCATCATCTCAAACGGCGCGACTGGGCGTACGAAACGCCAATCGCGCCCGCGCATTTCTGGACCGAAGCCGCTTTAACACGAAGGGACAAGGGATCAAAGGGACAAGGAATTGAAGGATAACTTCAAATCTCCCTTTGATCCTTTGACTCATTGAACCTTCGTGTTGAAGATGATTTGAACACAACACAACTGTTCATTAGTGAGGAACCATGTTTTCACCGAAGCCGCATCTAACTCATTGTCGTGCGATTTCGTTGGTGGTTTGTCTGGCCGGTTTTTTCGCTCTATTTTGGTTGAAAAGCAGCGAAGCCAGGCGCAGTCCCGAGAGAACAGGCCACAGCCTTTCGCCTGTTAGCCTGAACTTGCAATTTCGGGGTCGCTGGGAGAAGCGCTTCGATTTGAAACGCGGCGAGACGTTCGAGCTTTCGGTCGGCCTGCCGTCGCCGTCGTCGCTGCCGCGACACGGGCGCGTCGGCGTTCGCTGGAGGCTGATTGAAGAGAAGAAAGAGTCGGGCGAGGCGACCTCGTTGCCCCCGCTATTCGCCCGTAAACCCGACGCCTTCGGCGTCTACACGCAACCGACCGCCGATTGGAAGAAGGTATTGCATGCGCTCGACCCAGACATCTATCTCGTCTACCGCGCGCCTGTGGCGGGTCTCTACGCGCTGGAGATCGCGCCGGTCACTGATGAGGCCACTGTTTTTGAAGGCGCGCGCTGGCGCGAAGACGGCGTCGCGCCGCAGGCGGTAGTTTTTCCGCGCGCGACCCGGTGGCCCGCCGGGAAGTCGGTTCCACTGTCGGTCACAATCCGACCACTGGGGCCATTGGAGTTGAACGCCGAGACGGGCATGCGCGTTGAAACAGAGCCGAACGACACGCCTGAAATGGCGCAGGAGATCGTGTTGCCCGAGGGCGAAGGCGTTCAAGCCGTGCGCATCACGGGCGGCGCTGACGACATCGAATATTTTGACAACGGTCGCGTGGGCAAATCGGGCGACGACTGGTTCCGCCTGGCGTTCAACGGCAAGGAGCCGCGACTTCTGACCTGCAACCTGGCGATCCCCGATCACACGCTGGCGGCGCAGCTCCGGTTTTACGCGCTAGACGCTTCGGGCGCCCTGGTCGAATACGCCGAAGGGCGCAACGAGAACGAACGCACGCACCAGCAGAACGAACAGCATCGCGCCGCGATAGTTCGCCTGATCAATCCGGGCGGGACCTACTTCCTGCGCGCCGAAGCCAACGCGCCGGGCTACGAGATTGAGCTGCGTGTGTTGCGGCCCGCGCCATACGACGACCCGCGTATGGCCGTGCGGCAGGCGATGTACGATCACATCGGTCAGGTGGACGCCTGGTTGACCAATCGCCCGCGCGGCGCTTCGGTTGAACGCCGCATCCGCGACACGGGCAATCTGATGGGCACGCATTGCATGAGTTGCCACACGCAATCGGGCGTTTGGGGGCCTGCCGTTCCGATAGAGAACGGCTACCGCGTCGAGAACATTCAAAACTTCCGCCGCCTGATCAACGTGATGTACGAGTCGCTGCGTCCGACCAACTACCTGAAGGACGCGGCGAACAACACAAGCCTCGCGCCGCTCGACGTAGGCGACGGCCCCGCCGGAACCCGAGTCGCCGGTCACAACGTCTGCGCGGCTGAACGAGTCGTCCCGGCGCGCAAGTTACATTCGATGCAGGCGATCCGCGCCGCAAATCACACGCTCCAAACGGCCGACCCGAGCGGCGTCAATGCAGCCGGGCCCGGATCGAACGTCGGCCAGTCGGTGGTCTACAACTACGCCGGCGAGATTCTGCGCACGGCCTGGGATCGAACTGGGCATCCGCGCTACTTCGCGGCGCTCGAAGAGAAGGCCGAGAAGATGCTCGGCGTCTATCCGCGCTACAGCGACGACCTGTCGCATCGCATCGAATTTTTCAAACGCTTCTTCCCGCAAGATTACGCCGCGCAAAACCAGCGCGCGCGATCAATTCAACAAAGTTTGCCGCCGGAGCCGCCAGAAAAGAAGGAAGAGCCTGCGCCCAAGCCCGCGGACGGCAAACCCGCCGAACCGCCTCCGGCGCGATTTCCGGCGTATCAACTGAAGAGCGCGGACGAGGCGGCGAAACTCTGGGCGCGCATTCAGGAGCAATTGAAGAAAGACGAGGCGCGGCTGCGGGCGATTCAAAACGCCGACGGCTCGTGGGGCTTCGACCCCGGCAAGAGCGATGACGACGGCAAGACCTGGAAGACCAACGGGGAATTCGACCCCGCGCCGACCGCCTTGGCGCTGATCGCGTTTCAGGCGCTGGGTTACAACGCCGATGAACCGGCGGTGGCCCGCGGCGTCAAAGCGCTGCTGCGAATCCAAGACCCGTATGGCCGCTGGAACAAGAACGCGCTGACGGGCTTTGTTACCACGGCATACGCGCTTCATGCGCTCTCGCGGCTCTTCCCTGAAAAGCCGGTCAAGCCGGCCCGCGCGGAGTTTGAACCGAAGCGCGGAGAGACCCTACTTGCGGCTATCGCTCGCGTCCGCGCGCTCTCGCACACGGACGATCCGGCGTTAATCGATCTGATGATTCAGGCCGCTTCGCATTCAAGCCCGCAAGTGCGCTTTTGGGGCGCGATGGCTCTGGGCGGCGTTCATCATGAACGAGGCGTTCCGTCTCTCATCCGGTTGATGGGCGATCAGGTGAAGATGGTTCGCGACGCCGCGGCGTGGGCGATGGAGCAGACGCTGCTCGACGACGCGGGCTTCGACGCCGTCTTCGACGCGTATGAAAAAGGCGGCGACCTGACGCGCGAGAGCATTGTCAAATCGCTTGGCATGCGCGCCGACGCGGTGATGACGCGGCCGCGATTCGACAAGCAACGGCTGACGCGATTGCTCGACCGCGCGCTCAACGACGATCCGCATCCGGGCGCGCGCGCGTGGGCCGCGAAGGCCGCGTGGCAATGGTGGGTATGGAATCCGCCGATGCGTGAGGCTATCCAGCAGGCCTGGACGCGCAAGCTGCTCTCGCCCGAGCCGAACGCGCTGGTCGAAAATTGTTTCCGCTATCAGAGCCACGCGCTCTTCATCGCCAACGGACACAAGGCCAACGGCAGCGAAGAGCATCAATACAAAGAACTCTCAGCGCTCTTTAAAACGCTCGAACAGAGACTCGACGACGCGGCGTTGTCCGAAGCCGTCAAAGACCGTCTGGCGCGACGGCTGGTGGCCATCGCCGCGACGTTCTACGCTTCGGCGGGCGGCGACGGCGGGCCTGGGCAAATGGGCTACATCACCAACGGCAGCGTCGAGATGATGGGCAAGGCGACCTTGCGTTTGTGGAGCCGAACCGGCGAGTCTGATATTTCCGAACTGCGTCTGGTGATGGAAGGCGCGGCGGGCGTCGCCTATCAGCCGCTGCAGGACAAGATCATCGATTACTCGACGCACGGCCCCGAAGAGTTGCGCACACTGGCCGCCGCCGCCGTCTCCGATCCGAGCGCGGTCACGCTGCCGGCAGTGCAGGAGAAGGTCGAGCCGCTGGTCGAACAGATTCATCGCGGCGCGCAGGATTACGACCGCCGCCAGACGCTCGCGCAGCCCGTGCTGCGGCTCTTCGCCCGCGCCAAGTGGGCAGTGCCGAAGATTACCGAACAGCGCGAACTGCTCTACCGTTTGTTGATTCCGAAACACAGTAAGGAGCCGAGCGCCGCCGAGTTGAAGAAGATTCTCGACGCCGCTGAAGCGGCGGTCCGCCCGATGGGCTTGCCCGACGCCGATTGGTACATCGCCGACCGCATGGGCGCTACGCTCGCGTCCAACTCCGACTTGCACACCGACGTCTTGCTGCGCTTCATCCCCGGCGCGACGAAGAACCCGTTGACCAATCACTTCTGGCTGCCGAGCGTCAGTTGGGTGACTTCTTACGGCGACGGGATTCCCGAAATCGATTCGCCCAATAACCAACCGTCTTCACCTGAAATCGCCGCCGCCCGCGATCGCGCCATCGAGCTTTACATTCAAATGCTGCGCCCCGACACGCCGGTGATGAGCCGCAGCGTCGCTTTCCGTATGGCCAACGTCACGGCCATCCGCCAGAACCCCGCCGTGCAGGAAGCGCTGCGAAAACTTATAGATACGGAGAAGAACGAGGCCGCGCGCAACGCGTTGCGCAGCGTCGACCCGCAGGCGTGGACGGCCGATCTGCAAGAAGCCGTAAACAAAGAGCCGCTGGCCGCCGCTTTGAAAGACTCACAGGGCCAGCCGCGACTGACGCCGCAATTCATTTCCAGCTTCCGCTACTTTAGCGATTACGTCGCGCCGGAACTCAACCGCCCGCAGCGCAATGACGAGATGTCCTGCATGAAATGCCACGCCACGCCGGGCCGCGTGCCTTCGATGGAACTGGCTGGGCCGGACGGCAATGGATACTGGTCAACGCCGAAGATGCTGAAGAACTATTTGACCCTGCAGCAGCGCGTCAACATCGCCGACATCGAAACGAGCAAACTGCTGCGCAAGCCGCTCAACGTTCAAACGGGCAAGGAAGACGGGCATCAGGGCGGACGGCGCTATCTGCCTGCCGAACGCGGCTATCAGATCATTCGGAGGTGGGTGTTGGATCAACCGCGCGTAATGCAGAGTTTGGGGGCGACGGTTAGTAGCGGCAGATAGAGAAGAGATCGAGCCTGGCTTGTGATAAGATTTTGGCATATCGGATGCGCGACTTTGGATATTGAGAAAGCGCGGGCTATGGAAATCCAGCCAGCGCCATAACACGCAATGAGGTTCAGATGAGCGAGTTCGGAAGGACTCCAGGGCTTTTGAGCGAGACCCGCAAAGGCCGCGAACATTACATGCACGTTCATTCAGGGATGTTCGCCGGCGGCGGCGTAAGGCGCGGCCAGTCATCGGCAAGACCGATGAACACGGCGGGAAGATCTTTGATTACGGCTGGTCGGCCGATCGCCCGATCTATAACGAAGACGTCGCCTGCACGATCTATTCGGCGCTCGGCATTGACTGGACGAAAACAATTGAAAACACGCCTTCGGGCCGCGCGTTCCATTACGTCGAGCCTGCTTCGGGCACAAAGTACGTCAACTTCAAACCGGCGCAGGAAATCTTCGCCTGATCGCGTCCGATCTTAATTTTTCCGTCCCCCATTTTTCTGTCTCACATTTTCCTGTTGGCAAAACCAGCAAGGGGAAAATATCATCTGCCTCGCTCTCCAAAAGAAAACCATTGCAAGGAGTACGGTTATGACTTTGAATTTACGCAGAATGGGGGCGCTCGTCGCGGTTATAGTGGCGTTCGGCTTCATCTCATCAGCGACGGCGCAAAAAGAGAAATCTTCCAAAGAGAAAGGTTCCAAAGAAGAGAAAGCCGCCAAAGCTCCCAAAGTCGGCAAGCCGGTGATCTGGGCGGATCCTGGCGCGGTTGAAAATCTGGATCTCGCCGGCGGCATAGGCGGGCGGGATCGTGCGCCCAGGCCTCCCTTCACCTTCATAGAAGAGAACCTTTCGGGATCGAACCCTAAGGTGAAGGTTAGTGACGCGAACGGGGTCGAATGGACGGCCAAATTCGGCACCGAGGTGAACGCGGAGACCTTCGCGACGCGTCTCGCCTGGGCCGTCGGATATTTCGTCGAGCCGGCCTACTTCGTCCCGAGCGGTAAGGTCGAAAAACTCGGCCCGCTAGAGCGGGCGAAGAAATACTTCCAACCGGACGGCAGCTTCGCCGACGCCCGCTTCGAGAGGCGTCGTGAAAAGGGCGTCAAAAAGCTGGAGGATGAACAGAGTTGGAGTTGGATTCAGAACCCCTTCATCGGGACGAAAGAATTGAACGGGCTGAAGGTGGTCATGATGCTGGTGTCGAACTGGGACAACAAAGACGTTCGCGACGTCAAGCGCGGCTCGAACACGGCGATCTTTCAAGTCCCGACCGAAGGCGGTCTTGAGGACCGTTACCTGATAACCGACTGGGGCGGTTCGATGGGCAAATGGGGAGGATTCATCAGCCGCGAGAAGTGGGATTGCAAAGGGTTCCACAGCCAGACCAAGGATTTCATCAAAGGCGCCAAAGGCGATCAAGTCGAATTCGGCTATTCGGGGCAGCACTCCGACAGCTTCAAAGGAGGCATCCGCGTGAGCGACGTGCAATGGGTGGCGCAATACCTCGGTCGCATCACCGACAATCAACTGCGTGATGGGTTGCAGGCGAGCGGCGCGACAGGCGAGGAGGCGGCATGCTTCACCCAATCGCTCCGCGACCGCATCAATCAGTTGAAGAACGTGGCCAGATAAGAATTGCGGCTCGGCGTCAGGCTCAAATTCGTTTAGCCAAGGCGTGGCGCATGGGCGGCGTCACAGTTTTTATTGACCCGTTGTTTTTCGCAGTCTAGATAGATCTAGAGCGGTTTGCAATTGCGTGTACGGGAGCGGCGCCGCGAGTTGTTTACTCGCGGCGCCGTTTCCTGGTCTGACAAAGCCACAGACAGGGCGATTAAACAAATCGCCCCACACCGTACACGAAATTGCAAACCGCCTTAATTTTGGATATACCGAGTCGGACTACGAGGAAGACAGTATGACCGCCGAAAACCCATTCCTCAATATCAGGGCCAGGGAATTATTTATCTGGCTCATATTGATTTACTCACTATGCGCGTCTGTGTTGAATATGGTCAATGTGGCGTTGCCCATGGGGAACTTTACCATGGAAAATATCACAAACTGCTTGTATTTTCTTTTGGTGTATTTCTTGATCTATCGCAAGACCAAACAAGAAAACATTGATATTCGCCTGTTCCTGCAGAGAACTTCGAATACAAAATGGCTTCACCTGATAGGCTTAGTGCTCTGCTTGTTTCTCTTTTCTATCGTTTCGTTATCCCTAACAGTCAAATTGTTCGTTTACGTTTGGCCGAGCCTGCCAATATCAGATATCGCGTCCTACGATCTCAAAAAATCCGTCTTCAGTTGGGTGGTACTTATTCTAACGGCCGTTGTTCTAGGTCCTATAGTTGAAGAGATATTGTTTCGGGGAATTCTGTTGAGCCGATGGAGTTCGAAGTGGGGAATGAGAAAGGCCGCTCTAACCTCCGCGCTTGCATTCGCAATTCCGCACTCGGATGTGTTAGGAGCATTCTTGTTCGCATTGTGCATGACTATTCTCTATCTCAGGACCAAAACACTGCTAATTCCTATCGCCGCGCATGCCCTCAGCAATACGATTGCGGTGATTAAATTCTGGGGAATGCAGGACGCCTCGGTGAGGGATACAATTTCTCACTTTCAGTCCATTACCTGGGTGTGGACTCTTTGTCTTGCCGCGACTTCACTGATACTTGTGACTTATATCTATCGCCATTGGCCAAAGAAAGGGGCGTTGTCTCCTTACATCTTGCGGATGAATGAGCGATCTGCGTCAATTGAAATCCTGCCTGCCGGGTAACCGACCTGTAATTCTCCTCAATGCTTACTCGCTCGCGTGTTTTCGCGCGCCGGCGTGGGCTTCGGCTGAGCCATGTCTTCGCTCAATAATCCAAGGCTCTTCGCTTTCACCAGCAGATTGCCCGCGATCGGCGCCGAGGTCCGCGCGCCGTATCCTCCGCCTTCGACGACGACGGCCCAGGCGATCTTAGGGTTCTCGACCGGCGCGAATCCTATGAACCAGGAATCGATCCGGTGTTTCTCTTCCATCTTGATCCTGGTCCGCCCGCGTGAATCGACGTAAGTGACGGGCTTGCCGGTCTTCGGGTCGATCATCGGAACGTCGCGCTGGGCGGTCCCGGTCTTTCCTCCAGCCGTCAGGCCGGCCTTGCGAACCAGCGTACCGAACGCTCCGGCGGCGGTTCCGCGCTCGACTACAGAGGCCATCAGTGTGCGCATCTTCGCGGCGGTGTCAGGGGACATCGCCTGGCTGAGCGCGAGGGGTTGGCGTCCCATTTCGATCGTGGGGCGCATCGTCTCTCCTCGCGAATTAGCCGCCGCCGCCGCGACCATCGCCATCTGCATCGGGGTAAGTTGCACGTAACCCTGCCCGATCGATTCGAGCGCGAGGTCATATTTAGTGATCTTGCGGCTCGCGACGAAGGTCGAGATGAGAGGCGCTAGCACGTCGGAGAGGACTTTGTTGCCGGTGTTCCAGAGGTTGTGAAACGCGCCCACGCCGATCGACTCGGCGCCGGTGTCGTAAACGCGGAGGCCGAAGCGGGAGGCCGTTTCACCCATCCGCTGGCGTTCGACCTCGACGCCGAGTTGCGCGAAGTACTGATTGCAGGAGCGGGTGTAGGCGTCGAGCAGGTTCAGTGAGCCATGCGATTCGCCTTCGTCATCGCGGATCGGGCGGTTCGAGCCGGGAGGCGTCCAGCCTTCGCCCCGGCAGGTGAAGATTTTGTCGTCCAACCTCGATTCGATCGCGGCCGCGGCGGTCACCGTTTTGAGCGTCGAGCCGGGCAAGTAATACTCATCGAGCGCCCGGTTAAGCAGCGGTTTGTTCCCGGCATCGTTCCAGATCTCCTGCCACTTCACGTCGTTGTCGACGTCGCCCGGGTCGAAGCTCGGCGCGCTTGCCATCGCCAGAATCTCGCCGGTCTGCGGGTTGATCATGACGATCGCGCCGCGCTTGCCTAGCAACTGTTCCGCCGCCGCCTTCTGCAAGTCGTAATCGATCGTCAGGACCATATCCTGGCCGACCGGGGGGCGGGCGTTCTCGCCGTCGAATTCGGTGAGCTTTTGCCACCAACTCTTTTCGGGTTGCGACGGGCGGGCGGCGGCCGCGGCCCGTTCGAGCAATGCCTCGCCGCGCGTGAGCGTGCCGTAACCAACTACGTTCGCCGCGCCGGGCCCCAAGGGGTAATCGCGGATGATCCGGCCGTTGAGGTAGCGATATTTCGCCAGCGCCCGTCGTGGGTCGTGATGACGGTCGTAAATCCATCCCCGCAACGCGCTCTCGGCCTCGCGGCGGTTGCGCTGGTCGCGTTTGTTCTTCAAGGCCGCGAAGACCGGGCTCTCGCCGAGCGGCCCCGACGCGAACAACCCCCAGTAGACGTGAAAGCCGAGCGCCGCCACCACCATCAGCGCAAACGCCCCGCGGACGTAGCGCAGGCGGCTGCTGGTCAGCCGCGGCCCGAAGTCTTCGGGAATTTTGGCCTCGGCCTGATCGAGTTTGGCCGCGCGCGAACGATAGCGCCACGTCGATGCGCCCAGTGCGAGGATCAATCCCGCCATGCCGATCAGAAGTACGATTGTCGCAATAAATGGAAAGTTCATAGGGAAGTAGACAGGATTTACAGGATTTTTCAGGATTGGTCGGAATTGGCGATCAACCCTGAAAAATCCTGTAAATCCTGTCTGAATGTTTTGGGAATATTACTGACTCACTTTCAAAGTCGCTTCGACGTCGCCGAATTTCAGCCGGTCGCCGTCGCGGACGATAATCCTGCCGCCGGTTTCGAGCGCCACGCCGTTGACGAAGGTCCCGTTGCTGCTGGCGCGGTCCGCCAGGAGAAGATTGCCGTTCGCCGAGAGCGTCAGGGCCGCATGGAAATTCGAGACCGTCGAATCGTCGATGATCAGGGCGTTCGCGCTGTTGCGCCCTATTCCTACCGGTTCGGCGTCGCTCGCGACGCGCGCCCGCAGAATACGCGAACCGCCTTCGATTTGAAGAACGACCTCGACAGCTCCGCCCTTCGCCCGCCCCGCCGATTGCCCCGTCGACTGCCCCGTCGACTGCCCCGCCGACTGCGGCGCCGCGGGGGCGTTCTGCGGGACGACGGCGGGTTTGGGTTCGCCGAAGCCGGTTCTGATCTCGAGGCCGCGCGTGAAGGCGTCGTAGACGATCCTGACCTGAACCTCGCCGAGCGTCGCGTAGCGGCGGTTGTAAATGTATTCGTATATGTTCGCGTCCAGCTCGCGCTGCAGGAATTCGCGGCGCGAATCTCCCATTCGCGTGTAGGTTTCGTAATCGTAGCGAAGCTCGATCAGGTTCGGCGCGAGCAGGCGCGAGTCTTCGCGCTTCAGGTCGTCTTCGATCGCCCGCTCGATGAGCGGCCCGAGCGAGGCCAGATCGGCGCGCGCGCCGCCTTCAAACCCGCCGCCTCTGCGCAGCGCGAAATCGATCGCGGCGCCGA
>Ga0209382_10010293_pt1 | contig 11662 bp, 9 predicted proteins | sample SoiMetdeltSBSDD5_FD_187599 | JGI IMG/M metagenome (GOLD analysis project Ga0209382, IMG submission 187599) | Bulk soil microbial communities from a Populus tree surrounding site in Tennessee, USA - Soil MetaG P. deltoides SBSDD5 (SPAdes) (version 2) | ecosystem: Environmental > Terrestrial >...
CTTCCTTGAACGTCTTGGGGAACTTCGCGGGATCGGTGAGGACCTCCGGGCCTTCCAGCTTGCCGATCAGCGCGCTCTTGCTCTGCGCGAGTGCTCCCGCGGCGACGACGACGGTCAGTGCCACCGCCATCAGGGCGATCGTGTATCGGGATTGGAGCCTGCGTCTGAGGTTCGTCATGACGCGTTCCCCCTTCATTTCGAGATCGACGTGAGGCGCGATCTTACCCCAGGAGGCGTCGCCGGCCCAGTCACTTCTGGACCCGTTGACCAGGTCCGCGAAAGCCGTTACCTTGCGTTGCACCTTGCTGAATCGTGACGCGCCCGAGGCCCTCACCCGGCGGCAGCTGCTGCAGGTCAGCAGCGCGGCCGTCGCCGCGCACGTGCTCGTCCCCCACGGCGCGTCGGCACAGGAGACCCCGCGGCGGGGCGGCGTCTTCCGCCTCCGCGGCGAGGAACCGACGAGCGGGCTCGACCCGCACCTGGTCGTGAATCATCATCGGATCTCCACGAACCTATCGTTCACCCACAGCCGCCTCGTCAAGGTCAAGGCGGGACCGTCGGTGACGCCGGGCACCCTGCCGGTCGAGCCCGATCTGGCCGAATCGTGGTCCCAGCCGAATGACCGGACGTACATCTTCAAGCTCCGCAAGGGCGTGCGCTGGCATCCCAAGCCGCCCGTGAACGGTCGCGAGCTGACTGCCGACGACGTGAAGTACACCTATGACCGCTTCTTGCAGATCAAGGGCAACCCGAACCGCTCGACGCTCGGCTCGATCGAGCGGATCGACGTCCTCGACCGCTCGACGGTCAAGTTCACGCTCACGGAGCCCTTCGGCTGGTTTCTCGACTACCTCGCGAACACCGTGACCTGGATCGTGCCGCGCGAGGCCGTCGAGCACTTCGGTGATCTCCGCCGCGCCGAGGCCTGTATCGGCACCGGCCCGTGGATGCTGGAGCGCTACGAGCCCAACACGCGGCTCACCTTCGTGCGCAACAAGGATTACTTCGTTCCCGGGTTGCCGTACGCGGACGGGATCGAGGTCACCGTGGACGAAGACCCGTCGTCGCGGCTGGCGAGCTGGCTGGCCGGCCGATACGACTTCGCGCCGGAGTACGGGCAGTGCGTGCGCCGCGTGGATCTGCCCGTGGCGCGCCAGCGAAAGCCGGCGCTGCGCACCCAGGACTTCGTCGTGCTGTTCGGCGCCATCACGGCGATGAAGCTCGACCGCGAGCCGTTCCGTGACGTGCGGGTGCGCCGTGCGCTCGCGATGGCGACCGACTGGAGACAGATCGTCGAGACCAACGCGTGGTCGCTCGGCCACGGCGTACCGAACCCGACGATTCCCGCCGCGCTCCGCGACTGGGCGATTCCGATCGATCAGCTCACGCCGCTCGGCCGGCGCATCTACGGCCGCGACGTCCCGGAGGCGAAGCGACTCCTGGCCGAATCCGGCCACGCCGGCGGCTTCAAGACCCCGGTCGAAGCGACGATGGGATGGAGCCCCGACTACGTCGACGAGCTGCAGGTCACGATGCAGAGCTGGAAAGAGGCCGGGATCGACGCCGAGCTGAAGAACAAGGAGTTCGGGGCCTTCGTGGCCACCACGATCTTCGGCAAGTTCGACAAGCTCATGCACAGCCTTCGCGGCGGCAGCCCGATCGCCGATGTCTCGATGCAGGTCGCGCACGTCCCCGGCGAGCCGCTCAACGCCTCGGGGGTCGACGATCACAAGCTGACGGAGATGATCCGCCTGCAGCGACGCACGCTCGACGTCGCCAAGCGACGCGAGATCGTCTACGACATCCAGCGTTACCTCGCCGAGCAGGTCTACTACTCCTACGGCCCGTCGACGAACACCGTGTGCGCGTGGGAGCCCTACGTGCGGAACTTCGCCCCGAACATCGGCCACGATTACGGCGGGCGGCTCATGGCCGCCTGGCTCGCCAAGTAACGCGCGTCAGCGCGCCGCGGCGATCTCCGACTCCGCCTTCTCAAGCCAGATCCGCATATCCATCTCACGGTACATCGTCGTCGCGAGGGCGAAGTGCTCGTGGGCCTCCCTCGGCTTTCCCATGCGGCCATAGAGCCGGGCGAGGTCGAGGTGGCAGTGGGCGACGAGCGGGCGTAGCCCGAGCGTCGCGGCCAGATCGAGCGCCTGAGAGAAATGCGTGTCGGCGGCCGTCACGTCTGGCGGGTCGGCGGCGGCCAAGACTTTGCCGAGAGCCTCCAGGCACAATGCCTCGTCGACCCGTCGTCGCTGCTCGATGGCAAGGGTTGACGCACGCTGAGCGGTCTTCTCGGCGTCCGTGTGTCGTCCGGCGAGCAGATAGGCTTCCGCGAGCGTCGCGAGTCGCGCGGGGTAGTTCGTCGTCTGGTTGATGGCTTCAGAATGCGCGGCTCCTTCTTCGAGCAGCGAGATGGCCTCGGCGATCCGCCCGACCAGGGCGTAGACATAGCCGAGGCGCATGGAGACGGGCCCGAACCAATCACGCACGTGGTACGAGCGGCAGACCTCCAGGGCCGACTCGAGGATACCGATGGCCTCGACGGCATCGCCGAGCTCGATATGAACGTTCGCGAACAGACATGCGAACGCGGCCTCGAGGGCCTTGGCGCCATGCGCGCGAGCGAGCTGCAGGGCCGACCGACCGAGGGCGAGCGCCTCTTCGAACTCCCCCAGGCTCCCGAGCATCCACGCGAGCCAGGCACGCGCGCCGCTCTCGACGCGGTGAAGCGCCTGGACGCGTTCAATCGTCTCATCGCCGGCGAACGAGCTCATGGTCGCCCGATAGCACGTCACGGCGTTGGCGAAATCGCCACGGCTCGTGTAGGCGGTGCCGAGGTAGAAGTTCGCCGACATCGCGAGCGCGGCATCGTCGATCTCCCGGGCGATCTCGAGGGCGCGGCGGCCGCGCTCGATCGCCTCGTCGTCCTGCCCCAGGATCCGGAAGGTCAGGCACTGGTTCGAGAGCGCCTGGGCGAGACGCCGACGGTCGCCCAGGCGTTCCGCGAGCCTCGCCGCCTCGGTGACGGAATCGAGGCTGCGGCGGTACTCGGCGAGGATGCCCAACGGCAAGAACAGATCGAGCCGCAGATCGACCGCCATCGCCGGGTGATCCTCGGGCCGCTGACTCAGGATCTGCAGCGCCTGCTCGAAACAGGCGGCCGCCTCGTGATGCGCCGATCGAACGAATGCCTTCGTTCCCGCTTGCCGGAGATAGTCGATGGCTTTATCCCAGAGCTCTCCCCGGACCGCGTGATGCGCGAGCTTCTCCGTGTGCTCGGCGAGCCGATCGCCGTGCTGTGCCTCGATCGCCCCGACGATGCGGGCGTGCAATGCACGACGATCGTCGGCGAGCAGGCTCGCGTACGCGACCTCCTGGGTGAGCGCGTGCTTGAATCGATAGAGCTCGTGTGCGCCTCCACTTCGGTCATACAGATATTCACGCCGCTGCAGCTCGCGCAGATGCTCCTTCAGCGTCGCGACGCCGGGGATGATCGCCTCGAGCTGACGCACGGACACGTCGCGACCAAGGACCGATGCCGCCTGAAGGACGACCTTGCATTCGTCGACGAGACGATCGATCCGCGCCAGGAGCACGGCCTCGACCGACTCGGGCACCGCCGTCGGAGCCGTCTCGATGATCGGGCCGACCGCCCGCGCGAGCTCCTCGATGAAAAATGGATTGCCGTCCGCGCGATCCAGGATCGCGTCGGCGGTCGCCGTGGGCAGGGTCCGGTCCCCTCCCGCGGCGCCGATGAGCACACGATGGGCATCCGCCCGAGCGAGCGGCTGGAGCCTGAGCTCCGTGACGTAGGATTGATCGCTCCACGGCGGACGATAGCCGGTGCGATACGTCGTCACGACAACGATGGGCGCTTCGACCAGCGCGTCGACGAGCGCCGAAAGATAGCCTTCCGACGCGCGGTCCATCCAGTGGAGATCTTCCATGGCGAGCACCAGGGGACGGGAGCGGCTCGAGGCAACGACGAGGCCCTGGAAGATCTCGAGCGTGCGCTGATGGATCGCGTCGGGGGCGAGATGACGGAGGGCTTCGGTGCCTTCGCTCACGTCCATGAGGCGGAGCAGATAGGGCGCCATCTCGTCCGCGGGTAAGCCGAGCGCCGTGAGCCGTGCCCGGACCTTGGCGCCGACGGCGGCCACGCTGTCGCCGTCGTCGATGTCGTTGGCACGACGCACCAGCTCGATGATCGGCAGCAGCGGCATCGCGCGCCCGTAGGACACGGACCCCGCGCCGAGATAGCTCACCTCGTCCACTTCGAGCGTCCGGTGGAATTCGAACAGGAGCCGCGATTTGCCGATGCCGGGCTCGCCGCTGATCCCGACCACCTGAGCTCGACCCGACCGTGCGAGTCCCAGCCGTCCCTGGAGCATCGCCATCTCGTCGCGCCGGCCGACGAACGTTCGAGTGCTCAACGCCACGGCGCGCTGGCCGTCGAGCACCAGCCACGGGACGTCCTCGACCTCCGGTGCGGCCATGAGCCGAAAGGCGGCTCCGAGCGAGGGGCGCATCGACTCGCTGACGACGATGGCCCCATCGCCCGCACGGGAGACGAGCCGGTCGAGCGTCTGCCAGGCGTCTGCCCGCGCGTTCATGTCGACGCGGACGTCATCCCCGAGCTTCCACAGCAGCGCCGGCATGCCGTGGATGGCGAGTTTCAACGTCGGCGCGGCCGGGTCGACGTCGCGGGCCCTGACGGCGAGCTTCCGGATCGCCGTCGCCGCGTGCGCGGCGCGGCGCGAGGCATCCTCGACGGCCTCGAGGCCGAAGACGGCCGTCAGCCCGAGCGGGCTCACCCCGTCGAGAATCCCACCGAAGGCGACGACCTTTTGCCGTACCTCCTCGAGGAGCCCCCGTTGGGCGTGTTGCGAATGATCGCTCTCGGCGGTGAGCACGATTCGCAGGAACGCCACGCGCCGGCGCTCCCAGCGAGCCGCTGCGGATGGCCCGGCCGGCGCCGCAGGCATGCGCGCGCTCGCCGCCTCGGGCGCGGCGGCCGAGAGGCCGTGCTTGCGGAGGCGGTAACGCAGCGTGTTGCGTGTGAGGCCGAGGCGCTGCGCCGCGCGTGTCACGTTGCCGCCCGTCGCGGCCAGGGCCTGCGTGAGATGGTCGCGTTCGATCGTTGCGACAGCATCGTCGATCGGCGAGCGCGGCGCGGCTCCGCCGTCGTCCAGATCTTCGACCGGCGTATGTACGGCGGCGCCCGCCGACAGGCCGAGCGCCGCAGCGTCGACCACCGACGCATCGGAGAGCAACGCCACTCTCTCGATGACGTTCCCGAGCTCACGAATGTTTCCGGGCCAGCGATGGGTTCTGAGCGCGGCCAGCGCGTCCGGCGTGAACGTCTTCCTCTCCACGCCGTAGTCTTTGCAGGCGCGGCCGAGGAAATGCTCGGCGAGGAGCACGACGTCGTGGCCACGCTCGCGCAACGGCGGCACGTCGAGCGTGACGACCGCGAGACGATGGTAGAGGTCCTCGCGGAAGCGGTGCTTGTGCATGGCCGCCGGGAGGTTCTCGCTGGTGGCCGCGATGATCCAGACGTCGATCGGCTTGTTCACCGTCCCACCCACAGGGCGCACCTGCTGCTCTTCGACAACCTTCAGAAGCTTGGCCTGGAGCGCGTCGGGTAGGAGCCCGATCTCGTCGAGGAGGATCGTGCCGCGATCGGCGGCGGTGAAGAGCCCCGGCTTGGCCTGGCGCGCGTCGGTGAACGCGCCCCGCTCGACCCCGAACATCTCGGCTTCCATCAGCGTCGCGGGAATCGCCGCGCAGTTGACGTCCACGAACGGGTGGCGGGCGCGGGGGCCCTCCTGGTGGAGCGCGCGGGCGATCATGCTCTTGCCCGTGCCGGTCTCGCCGAGCAGGAGCAGCGGAGGCAGGCGGCGCGCGGTGGCATAGCGGCGGACGAGCTGCTCCAGCCGGCGCCGCAGTCCGACGATGGCGGCGCTCTCCCCGATGAGCTCGGCGAAAGCACCCGGCATGAGGCGCTGATCATATCCGGCCCGGTGAACCAGTGGTGCAAATTCCACCGGTGGTGCAACTCGACAGGGATCCCCCGTTCGCCGCTGTCACCTTTCGTTTGCGAACCACGACTTACGGCCCCCCAGACCGGCACACGCGGGCGGTGCGGGCGCGGCATCACGATTGCCTCACGACGGAACGTTCGCCACCTCGAGACCCGGAGGAGACGATGAGTGCAATCCGTTCGCGCGGCGCGCTGGTGTGCCGAGTCATGCTCCTCTCCGCTTGCATGGTCGCGGTCCCGTCCGCGGTGCGCGGCGACCAGGACGACCATCGTCACGCGGTCACCGTCGACTGCGACAAGGGCAGGAAGATCGCCGACGCGCTCGCGGAACACCGGGGCGCCGTGACGATCACGGTCGTCGGCGTCTGCGACGAGCACGTCGTCGTCGACCGCAACGACGTCAGTCTCGTCGCCGGTGCCCCCGGCGCCAGCATTCACGGACCGGATCCGGCCGTCAACACGCTGCAGGTGACGGGTGACCGGTTCCTGCTCGATGGTCTGACGGTGACGGGTGGACGCAACGCCATCGTCGTGTCCGGCGGTACACGCGCGACGATCCGTAACTGCACGGCACTGGCGAGCGGCAACGGCATCGTCAGCGGCATCGGGATCATTTTCTTCCACGGGACGACGGGAACGATCGACAACTGCACGTCGAACGACAACCCCGCGGACGGCCTCATGCTCGACGGGGCGGTCGCCAGCATTACCAATAGTCGGTTCTCGTCGAACCATCGCGCCGGCATCCTGGTGTTCGGCGGCAGCAGTGCGCGTATCGGCCTGTCGAACGCGTTCACGGCGGCGGGCAACACGATCAACGGCAACGCGTCGAACGGTATTCACGTCACAATCGGCTCGACCGCCATCGTCATCGGGAACACGATCTCGGAAAACGGGACCAGTCCCACCGGCGCCTTCGGACGCGTTGGAATCGCGGCCGCCATCCAGTCGCGCATCGACGTCATCGCGGGGAACAGCATCACCGGCAACTTCGGCGCCGGCGTCTTCGTCGGGTCCGGGTCGATGGCTGGCATCGGTGATCCGGGTTTCGGCCTGGGCGTGGCGAACCTCATCCGTGGTAATTCGACGGCGGCCCCATCACAGGGCGTCAACGTCACGCTCAACTCGACGCTGATCCTTCGCGGCGCGACGGTCGATAACAACAACGGCGCGGGCGTCGCGCTGTCTGCTCGCTCCACGATGAGCGCCTTTTCGAACACCATCACCGGGAACTCGCTGAACGGAGTCCAGCTCAGTCAGGGCAGCGCGGCGATCTTCCAGCCGATCGCGCCGTTTTCGACCGTCAGCGGCAACACCGGCACCGATCTGAAGTGCATGGACGCCGAGTCGAGCGTCACGGGCCCGCTCGCGGCCGCCGCGACGAGTGACTGCACCGAGTTCTAGAGGAGGAAGCGATGAAGCACATCATCTGGCGGTTGGCGATCGTGTGCATCACGTTCGTCGGCTGTGCCACCGGCTCGACCAAGCCCCCCAGCGTCGATGTGACGGGGACGTGGGCGGGCGACTGGGTCGGCAGCGGCGCGGTCGGCAACGGGTCAGTCACGATGACCCTGCACCAATCGGGCGCGAGCGTGACGGGCGACGTCGTGATGAGCGGAGGGTCGCCGTTTAATGGCCCGGTCACAGGAACTGTCAGCGGCGACGAGTTCTCGATCCGCTATCGGGGCGGCAACGCTCACTTGACGGTCAAGGGAAACGAAATGAGTGGATCCTCACCGTTTAGCCGCTGGACGCTGAAGCGGCAGTGACCTACGCGTACATCGGCCGCCGCTCGTTGAGCGCCAGCCAGCCGCGCAGGATGCGGTAGATGAACCACAGGCCGACGACGCCGAGCGGGATCCAGGCGACGACGAAGCCGATGCCGAGCGTGAGCACGATGAACAGCCCGCAGAGCGCGACCCAGAGCAGGCCGTACCAGAAGGTCCGGATCTGCCAGCGGAAGTGCGACTCCAGCCACGTTCCGCGCACGTCGCCGCGCTTGACGTAGTTGAGGACGACCGCGATCAGCGACGGCCAGCCGAAGAGGAATGCGCCGACCACGGTGGCGGCGCCGACGATTCCGATGACGAGGCTGGCCGCATGCAGCGCATAGATCAGATGCGTGTACCGGACGAGCGAGCCGTTGGGCTCGGTGACGACGACGCTCATGACGCGCGCGCCTTTCGGAACGCGCGCTCGAAGCCGGGCAGCGCGCGGACGATCGTCTCCCGGTCGACCGTGAGCGAGATGCGGATGTGTCCCGGCATGCCGAACCCCGAGCCCGGCACGGTCAGCACGCCTTCCTCCGCCAGCAGACGCACGAAGGCGACGTCGTCGTCGATGGGGGTCCGCGGAAACACGTAGAACGCGCCCTGTGGCTTCACGCATCGGTAGCCGATGCGCGTGAGCCCCTCGTACATCAGATCGCGCTTCTCACGATACGGCGCGACGTCGATGACCTGATCGCCGACCTCGGCCACCACCCACTGCCACAGCGCGGGCGCGTTCACGAAGCCGAGCACGCGGCTGGTGAACGTGCACGCCTCGAACAGCTCCGCGGCTTCCGGCATGCGCGGCGAGAACGCGAGATACCCGATGCGCTCGCCGGGAATGGCCAGCGACTTCGACCACGAGGTCGCGACGATGGCGCGGGTGACGAGCGGCGGCACCTGCGGCACCACCACGCCGTCGAACACCAGCTCACGATACGGCTCGTCGCTGATGAGCACGATCGGTCGCGGCGCGCGCGCGAGCACCGATTCGATCGCGGTGAACGTCGAGGCCGGGTAGATCACGCCGCTGGGATTGTTCGGTGAGTTGAGGAGAATCGCGCGGGTCTTCGGCGTGATCGCGGCCTTGAGCCTCGCGACGTCGGGCGTGAGGTCCGCCGTGGGCGGCACCACCACCAGCCGGCCGCCGTGGTTCTCGGCGTAGAAGGTGTACTCGGCGAAGAACGGCGCCACGGTGATGACCTCGTCGCCCGGGTCGAGCAGCGCCTTCAGCACGGTGTTGAGCGCGGCGCCGGCGCCGACGGTCATGAGCACGTGATTGGCGGTGTATGGCAGTCCCGTCGCCGCCTGCATCCGCTTGGCGACCGCCTCGCGCACGCGCGGATGGCCGGCGTTGGGCATGTAGGCGTGCAGGTGCGGCGCGTCGCTGTCGAGCACGCGTCTCGCGGCGGCGAGCACGGCCGGCGGCGGCTCGATCTCGGGATTGCCGAGCGTGAAGTCGAAGACCTTGTCGGCGCCGCGCTCGGCCTTGAGGCGCGCGCCTTCCTCGAACATCCTCCGGATCCACGAGGCCTTGCCGAGATTGTCGGTCACCCCTCGGGAGATCATCACGGCCGGAGTATAGTCGACGCGGAGGACTTCCGATGCGCATGGCGGTGCGCCGAGCCGGCCGTGGGCCCGACGTCGTGTTGTTCCACGGCGGCATGGGATCGTGGAAGCACTGGATCCGCAACGTCGATGCGCTCGCCACGCGCTTCACGGTGCACGCGCTCGATCACCCGTCGTACGGCGATTCCGCGCCGGTGCCGCGCGAGACGACCGGCCCCGAATACCTCGACCTTGTGTACCGGTTGTTTCTGGAGGCGTTCCCGGGCGACGCGCCGCTTCGTTTCGCCGGATTCTCCTTCGGTGGCGCCATCGCCGCCAACCTCGCGCGCCGCCTCGGCGGGCGCGTTACGCACCTGTGTCTGATCTCGCCCGGAGGATTTCCGCGGCGGCGCTTCGGCGATCGGCCGACGCGCAGCTATCGAGAGGCCGGCGACGACGACAAGCTGTTTCGCGAGATCTGCCGCCACAACCTGCTCATCAACATGCTGAGCGATCCCGCCGGCGTGACCGACGAGGCCGTCGACATCCAGGCGGAGTGCGTGCGCCGCGCGCGCTTCGACAGCCGCAAGGTGAGCGCTGGCGGCACGCTGCTCGGCGATCTCGCCGCCGCGCCGTGCCGGATCCGCCTGCTCTGGGGCGAGCGCGACGACTCGGCATTCCGACCGGCGAGCCTGCTCATCGGCGAGATCGGGGACGCCGTGCCGGCACTGGACGTGCACCGGATTCCGCGCGCGGGCCACTGGTCCGCGTACGAGAACGCGCCGGAGGTGAACCGGCTGATGCTCGAGTTCTTTTCGGGCTAGAGCGAGGCATTGCGGCACCGCCACCGAACGCAGCGCTAGCCCCCGGCATGCACCGGCGTCAGTTTCTGCTCAAGTCGCTGGCCGGGATACTCGCCGCACCGCTCGCCGCCGAAGCGCAACCAGGCGAGAGAATCTATCGGCTTGGGCTGCTGGACTATAGCTCGCCCGATGCGGCGCGGCAGGCGCAATGGGATGCGTTTCGTCAACAATTGCGCATCCTCGACTACATCGAAGGACGGAACCTCGCCCTCGAGCGACGCTGGGGTCAGGGGACAACGCTCGACTGCTGAAGCTCGCGGACGAGCTCGTCGGCCTCAAGGTCGACGTGCTGGTCACCGCCGGCGCGAACGCCGCGGTCGCCGCGAAGCGGGCGACGTCGAGCATCCCCATCGTCATGGCGACCGGGCCCGATCCCGTCGAGCTCGGACTGGTCGCCAGCCTGCGACTGCCCGGCAGCAACATCACGGGCATGACCTCCATCCAGAGCGAACTTTCGGGCAAACGTCTCGAGCTCATCAGGATGATTGCGCCCAATGCCGAGCCGGTCGGTGTCCTGTGGGACGAGACGAGCCCCGGATCACGGCTCACGGTCCACGAAACCGAAGTCGCGGCCCGGTCGGCTGGGCTCGCGATCCGGAGCATTCCCGTCCGCAGCCCGGCGCTCCTCGATTCGGCCTTCGGCGCGGTGGTGCGGGAGCGCGTGGGCGCGCTCAGCATCGTCCCGAGTCCGATGCTGTTCACCTACCGTCAACGGCTCGCGGAGTTCGCCATGAAGCACCGGGTTCCGACCATCGTGGGCTCGCGGGAGTACGTGGAAGCGGGAAGCCTCGCGAGTTACGGCACGGACTACCCTGATCTCTTCCGGCGCGCGGCGACGGTCGTGGACAAGATCCTCAAGGGCGCCCGGCCCGCCGACGTTCCCGTCGAGCAGCCGACCAAATTTGAGCTCGTCATCAACCTCAAGACGGCGAAGGCCCTCGGCCTCACCATCCCGCAGTCGTTGTTGCTGCGCGCAGACCAGTTGATCGAGTAAGGAACCTAGGCCACGTCGCGCTGCCGCGCCGCGTTGTAGTTGGCGTCGTACCACCAGTCGAGATACGCCGCGTACGTGATCGGTGGATAGCGCGGCGGATCGTCCGCCGACCGGCAGGTGGGCAGGCACGCGATCTCCGTGTCGAGGTGCGGTCCCATGAAGTACGGAATCGCGTAGCGCTCGCGGCCCACCGGCGGCAGCGCGCGGTGCGGCGTGGACTTGAAGCGATCGTTCGTCCAGCGCTGCATCATGTCGCCCGAGTTCACGGCGTACGATCCTGGCACGTAGGGCACGTCGACCCAGTCGCCGTCCGGCATCCTGACTTGAAGGCCGGGCACCTCGCTCTGCGCGAGGAAGGTCAGGAAGTTGGCATCCGTGTGCGGAGCGATGCCGAACTGGTTGGCCTCGGCCGCCGCCGGCGGATAGTGGGTGAGGCGAA
>Ga0209382_10010296_pt1 | contig 11660 bp, 12 predicted proteins | sample SoiMetdeltSBSDD5_FD_187599 | JGI IMG/M metagenome (GOLD analysis project Ga0209382, IMG submission 187599) | Bulk soil microbial communities from a Populus tree surrounding site in Tennessee, USA - Soil MetaG P. deltoides SBSDD5 (SPAdes) (version 2) | ecosystem: Environmental > Terrestrial >...
TATTGAACAAGTATAATCAAATAATCAAGGATTTATTATATCAACAGAATGGATATTAATAGCTGTAGTAATATCAGTTTTTAAACTTCTAATGGATATTGAAGAAGATATTAAAAATACATTTTTGAATCATGTATTGGTTAAAGGTGGCTTAGAAGTGGTCCCCAATTTGTTTAAAGATAATTAATTATGTATAATAATTGTATATTAATGAATTTTGGGTTATATAAAAGGCACGGGGTATAGAATTTTGATGAAGTTTATTTTTATTAGAAAAGAAGGATCGAAAAAAGTTACTCTGGTAATGAATCACATATTATTTTGTCATTTTCGTTTTTAACAAAGAGAAAGCGATTATCTTTAAAGATAAATGTCAACTCATTTGCTTGAACCTCAATATCCAATAACTCTTGGCCTTTTATTCCATCAAATTTTGTCATATTTGTTAATTGTTAGTTAACATTTTTAAAATTTACTATTATTTTTATTTATTCGAAAACGAACTTAACTACTTTACGAAGGCATTATTTGTATTTTCTCCTCGTTAGACTTTCCAACTAGTTTAGTGGGTTCACTAAAGTTATGTTTTCCCCAAGAAACAATTACATTCGCATAAAGTGTAGAGACGTTATCGGTAATGGTAGGAAATTTTAATTCAAGGACCTTATCTATGTCAAATAACAAAGACTTTGCTTCTTCTTCGGATTCAGGATAAAAAGGGGCATCATCTTTTACGATAAAAATCCATATCCTATGCTTAATTTTGGGATTCCTTGTCCAAAAAAAAACCGCCTTCCTAACAAATTTAACTGAGTATATGACTTTGTTTTTTGATTTTAAGTCTACATTTATTGTTATTCGAAAGGTGTTATCAAATTTATTATATGCTTTTTCCCATACAGATTGTTTAAATAATTCTCTAATTTTACCATTTATTTTTAAACCTAAATTCAACAAAACATGATCATTGGAATTATTTTTACTGGTGATATTGGTTAAAACAATATTATCTAATGAATTTATTTTTTCAGTCACTGATTAATTACCATGTGGTATGATTTATATCCTAAATATGTACTTGACTATTTAATGCAAGCAGAAATTACAAACTATACTAATAATGAGATAGAATTAAAGTTAAAAGATGAAGATATCTCTATTATGTACATAATCCAACATCATATTTTAAAGCAGAAAGATATCGAATTTGCCGGCATAGTAATGAAACATCCATTGATCAAAGAATATTTAATGAGAATAAATAGCCAAGTAAATCCAATGGATGTTCTGGAAAAGTCAGTCAAATCTGCCGATGAGTTTTTAAAGGATCTTTCACATTTAATTGAATCTTCCCAACAAAAGGTGGATTAAATTGAAATTCTGTCCAAATTGTGAAACAAGAATGCGATTGAAATTTGAAGAAAATCAAGTCGCTTGTCCTAAATGTGGATTTACTAGTTCTGAACAAAAATCTACTGTTACAGTAAATGTTGGTAACATAACCACACAAGAACAAAGTGCTCTCAGAATATTGGATGGGGAAAATACAACACAGGCTCTTCCTACCATTAATATCGATTGTCCCAAATGCAATAATAATTTGGCAGTCTGGTGGATGCTTCAGACAAGATCCGCCGACGAAGCTACTACCCAATTTTATCGTTGCACGAAATGTAGCCACACATGGAGAAACTATTCTTAATAGTTTGTAAATTTATCAAAATTTTTGATGTCTTAATAGGAAGATTTAAAATTGTCTAACGGTAGCCAGAACATTGTACTAATTTGACTTTAATAGCTAAGACAAAAACTCCAGATGAGTGGAAAGCGATTACATCTGCAATATCTACGCTTGTTGATGAAGCAACTTTTGAAGCATCAGTTGAGGGGATATCCTTTAGGGGAATGGATCCTTCACATGTAGCATTAATTGATATTTATTGGCCTCATGCTTCATTTGAAAAATATGAATGTGATTCATTGGTTAAGTTTGGTGTAAGAATCGATGAATTTTCAAAATTAATCAAAAGATCTGAAAAAAAAGATTCAATAGAATTATCTATAAACAAAGAAAGTATGTTGATTCTCAAAATACAAAATGGATATAAAAAAGAATACAAAATGAGACTGATAGAAAGCTCTTCTAGTTCTACTCCTCTTCCAAAGTTAAATTTCAATTCAAAAATAATCTTAACAGCTTCTGCATTTGATAAAATCTTATCAGATATTCAAGTACTCTCCGAATATATCACTATTGATTGCAAATCGCAGAGTATAAGATTTTTGGGGAGAGGTGATTCAGGTGAAGCTGATATATTTTTAGAACCAAAAGATGAAGGTTTAGAGGAATTAACATCAAATGAAGACAGTCTAGGAACATATAGTATTGATTATTTAATCAAGATCACAAAGGCAATAAGTGCAGTTGGAGGGTCCGTAATTGCTGAGTATTCTAGTAAGATGCCTTTAAGATTAGAATTTACTGTTGCCAATCTGGGAAGAATTCATTTTTACCTGGCTCCACGCATACAAGATTAAGAATAATAAATTCATTTCTCTTTTAGATTTATACTGCTGCTATTAGCGAAGCATTAATCTAGGAAAACCAAGTACTCTTCAGATATATGCGAATCGTTATGAAATTCGGAGGATCATTATTGGATAATGAAAAAAAACTTCTAAATGTAATAAATATAATAAAATCATATTATTCTTTAGACTTTGAAATTGTAGTTGTAGTTTCAGCACTGTATGGAATTACAGATAAAATATCAACATTATGTGATGAAATTAAACAAATTAATAGAAATTCACTCAATTTGTTTCTCGAAAAGATTGAAAATGTTCATATTAATTTAGTAGAGAAAGTCATACAGGATAAAAAAGATAAAGAGAATTTATTACAGTTGCTTAAGGATTTGTTAAATGAATTCAGAGATGTTCTACTCGGCATTTCTATTTTAAAAGATGTAACTCCAAAATCTAGGGATTATCTTTTTTCTTTTGGAGAACGATTATCAACTCCTATAGTTTCTTTTGCTTTAAAATCTATTGGCATAAATTCTGTATTTTTGAATGGAAAGGAAGTAGGAATTTTAACAGATTCTAACTTTGGTGAAGCTAAACCATTAATGAATACAACTAAACTTAGAGTTCATCATAAAATTGAGCCTTTATTAAAAGAAAAGATAATTCCTGTTGTCACGGGTTTCATTGGTTTCGATCAGAATGGAAATACAACCACGATTGGAAGAGGTGGCTCTGACTACTCAGCAACTATCATCGCTGCAAGTATAAATGCCAATGAGGTGTGGCTCTGGGGAGATGTGGATGGATTGATGACAGCTGACACAAAAATTGTTAAAAACGCCGTAGTTCTTGAAGAGATTTCATTTTCAGAAGCTTTAGAATTATCTATGTTTGGTTCAAAGTATATGCATCCCCGTGCATTAGAGCCTGTCATGGATTCTAATATTTCGGTGAGAATAAGAAATGCAAATCATATCGATAATCCAGGTACATTAATTACTCAAGTGCCGACTAAGACTTATAATAAAATTGTAAAATCAATAACTGTAATTAGAAACACAGCTCTTATAGATGTAAGCGGTGGAGGATTAATAGGGTCACCTGGAACCGCCGCAAAAATTTTTGATGCTCTAGCAAAGAATCAAGTTAATATTATGATGATTTCTCAAACTCCTTCCGAATCCAGTATTACAATTGTAGTAAAAAAACAAGATGTTGATAAAGCTATTATGACTCTAGAGTTAAATTTCCTAGGCAAATTAATTAAGAGAATAGATGTTAGCGAGAATGTTGCCGTTATTGCAGTAGTAGGAGCTGGGATGAGAGGAATTAAAGGAGTAGCAGCTAAAACCTTTGGAGCAGTGGCTAAAAGAAATATTAATGTAATAATGATAACTCAAGGATCTTCTGAACTTAATCTTGCATTTGTCATTGAAGACAAAAATTGTGAGGAAGCAGTGAATGTGCTTCATCAGGAATTTATAAACATTAAATGATTTATCGGCAAAAAGATAAATTTTGTCTTTAATAGTATATACACGTTGTCAAAAGGAAAATTGTATGTCGTAGGAGTTGGGCCAGGTAATCATGATCATATGACGTTTAGAGCAAAACATGTAATTGAAGAGAGTGAAATAATAGTTGGCTATGACACATATGTTTCTCTTGTAGAGGATCTAATCAAGGGAAAAGAAATATACCGATATGCAATGACACAAGAAGTAGACAGAGCTAATCAAGCAATAGAATTTGCTGAAGAGGGAAAAATCGTTTCTCTAGTATCATCTGGTGATCCAGGCATCTATGGAATGATAGGTTTAATTTATGAAATTTTAGCAGAGAAAGGATGGAATAAGGAAAGTGGTATGTATGTAGAATGTGTACCTGGTGTTTCTTCATTAAATTCCTGTGGAGCGTTAGTGGGTTCTCCATTAATGACGGATTTTGCAGTCGTTAGTATGAGTGATCTATTGGTGCCATGGGAAATGATAGTAAAAAGAGTGGAAGCAGCCGCAATGGGAGATTATGTTACTGTAATTTATAATCCAGCAAGCAAAAAAAGGATTCATCAACTAAAGGATACAAGAGATATTTTATTAAAATACAGAAAACCAAATACTCCTGTTGCAATAATAAAAGGAGCCTATCGCGATAGTCAAGAGATAGTCTTAACAAATTTAGAAGATATGTTAAATCATAGTGAAATTATAGGAATGATAACTACAATAATAATAGGAAACTCATCCACTTATAACTATAACAATATGATGATCAATCCAAGGGGATATAAATCTAAATACCAATTAGTAAAAGAACAGTAAAGTATATTGGATAATTTCCCTCCCCACTTACTTACGTAGGTGCTTACACTATTTTACAATAAGGGTTCATTGTTCTTAAAATGATTTCTGATTGGTTCTATTAGTTTGCACAGATACAATGAAGTAGATTGCTTTATGTCTTGAGGATGAATTTTTTGTTTATCATAGTCTTCTTTTAACTCTGTATAAGTATAATAAGAAATTGTTCCCCCATATTTTGAAGGACGTTCAATTATAAATTCTTTGAAACGATGAAAAATAATATATCTTATAATTTCAAGTATGGGATTATTCTCTGAAACACCTATAGGACAAAATGCTTTCTTAATTTTCATTTCTATTGTTTTGTTATCGTCGTGAATAAAAATTCCACTCATTGGTTTACTTTTACTCATCTTGCTGGAAATCCTTAAATCTTCAGAACTATCCTCCGTTAACCCTAACTTGACAGGTTCAGTGAGTCCAGGAAGTAAATGGTGATGTAAACTGACTGGAACTTTCCAATTTAATTTTGGAAAAACTTCTCGCATAAGCATATGAATTTTTCTTTGATCTGTACCTGAATGTACAAGATCCAAGTCTAGAGCATGAATATCTGTTGATTGCATAGCGGGATACAGAAATTGAGAGAAATCTAAGTTTTCGTTGGTATTTCTGCCCATAATTGTCAAGGATCTCATAGTCCTTGCTAAAGTAATTTGCTTGCAAAATTGCATAAAATTCTTCCAGTATTCTTTATAATCATTATAAAGTTGACTTCCTAAAATGATATTTACACCAGGACAGAATAATTTGAAGGCATCAGAATAATATTTAGAAGTTTCATTTATTTTATTCCAGTCTCCCTCTAATTTATTATTAATAAAAGTATGCCAATCAGCCAAAAAAACTGTAGTATTGAAATTAGCTTTTATTAAATCATTTATTTTAAAGCCTGGTAGAATAAGACTACCCAAGTGGAGTTTACCTGAAATTTCTAAACCGATATAATGTTTTGGTTTGGAAGTAGTTTGTAAAAGATTCTTTAACTCATTTACTGTAACAATTTCTTCTGTTGGTTCAGAAGCTATAAGTGATAGCTTTGATTCTAAATCCATATAAATTTTCCATATATTAACAGTAATTAAATTTTACATCATTGATAATTAATTAAGGGAATTCTATTAATCGCTTGAATATTTAGATCAATGAATGTTATTAAATGGAATAATACTAAATTTAAGAATTCTTTTTATTTTAATCCAATCTTTTTCTATTTATGGGATGTACTAATCACACGTTCAACTTCTGACCTCATTAAACTAAAGTTAAGTATTTTCCTGCAAATTATATTTTCCTCCATATTAAAAATGTATTTATTTTAGGCTCTCGAATGAAGATATTTCTCTAACTCAAAATCATTATTTTCTGTTGAAGTATCTATATATCTAGAAGGAAAGAATTGTATCCAGAATTGTATACATATTAGATACATTAATTTCTTTCTTTTTATATAGATAGATAAAAAACATCGAAATTCTTGTGTCCTAGTAATAGTCATAGTACCTAACATGTCTAAAATTATCTATATAAATGACACGGATTTGTAAGGATATTATCTATTAAGTTTGAGTTTTTCGTCTAATTATTATCTAAACTTTAAATACAGCGGTAATACGTGTATTATTGCTATTGTGGGTGTCTTTTCGCGCCTTTAAATTTAAGATTAATTCATCTCCTCTTTTAGCAAGAAAGAAACTTTCGTTTATGGTAACAGTAGTATTATTTACATGAATGTGCACTAACATGTAATTGTATAAATGATCTAGATCACAAGTCTTATTTGTTAGTACAAATTTAGTATAAGTTAAAGTTCGTTCTATTCTTACAATGTATCATTTACTTTTCTATTAAGCTCTTTTTTATCATCGTAACTGCAACTATTTTTTCAAATTTAGAAAATAAAATTCTCCAGGATACCTAATACGACAATCAGTTTACACGATATTGTTCCAGTAATGATGATGGAATTCTTTGATACAGACATGTTTCAGTTTGGCTACAAAAGAAAGATGTACAGATATTTGAACTAATCCAATTGTAATTCATTCCACTAATACTGCTTTCCAATTTTAATGATAGTTTCATCTATTATCGATGCAACGATCCTTTTCTTAATTTAGATTCGATAAGAATCAACTATCTATGTATATATCTAAAATTTAATAGATAGCAACTCCTATCAGAATGAATGTATTTATTAAACTAAAACCAACCCAAGAACATTCTACTAAAAAGAATACATAACTACAATTCTAGATATTGCATTTTGATACAATTGAATAAAACGTCTTATTAAGATAAGTCTTCTAAGATAGATCACTCATAAGTAAACAGCACCAGTTTTTATATACCTCTTAGTTTTTTATTATGGTTAAAAATAAATTGACTAGGGCTCCTTTACATGTTTGAGAAAGTATAATCAACTAATTTATTAAATCACTCACACTTCAAAATTTAGATATCTTAGTGAATCGCCAACATTAAAAATACAGAATATGCTTCTAATAATCATTTAAAATTTAATAATCGTCATACAAGTTCTTAGATTTTTACATAAAAGATGAAAGGAAATTCATGGAAGCATAAGAAAATTAGAATTGGTATTAGTTAAAAAATAAGAATATAAAGGCTCGTAAAAATATTTTTCTTGTAAAATAATGAAATTATTAGAATATCAAGGAAAGGAACTTTTTAAAAATTATGGGATCAATGTGCCTAATTCATATCTGGCAAAAAATATTGAAGAAGCTAAACAAGGATCTCACAGAATTGGTTTTCCATTTGTATTAAAATCACAACTAACAGTAGGCGGAAGAGGGAAGGCTGGAGCAATTTTAAAATGCAATAATGAAAAAGAACTTGTAGAAAAGTTCGAAGAATTAATCAATAAGGAAGTAAAGGGAGAGAAGCCTAAGACAATTCTTCTTGAAGAAATGGCTGATATAAAAAGGGAGTTTTATTTATCTTTATTTCTTAATAGAACTAAAAGATGTTACTCAATCATTGCTTCTTCCCAAGGAGGTATAGAAATTGAAAGTGTAAATAACAAGGTTATTATTGATCTTCCAGATGTTAATGGTATTTCCTCAGAATTAGCATCTGAAGTTGCAGATAAAATGAACCTTAACAATTCTGAAAAAAATACTTTTATTGATTTAATTCAAAAGTTATCAAAACTGATATATGAAAAAGAAGCTGAGTTGGCAGAAATAAATCCATTAGCCATCCTGGATGGTGAGAAATTTGTTGCATTGGATGCTAAAGTGATAATAGATGATAATGCTTTATTCAGACATGACGATTTAAAAAAATATGAAGAATTGTCAGAGTTAGAATCCCAAGCAAAAAATAATGGATTTTCATTTGTAGAGCTGGACGGGGATATAGCAATAATTGGTAATGGGGCAGGATTGGTAATGTCAACTTTGGATATGGTTAATGATGCTGGAGGAAAAGCTGGAGCATTTTTAGATTTTGGAGGAAGAGCTACCACGGAATCAATATATCAAGCATTAAAAGTTATAAGTAAGGTAGATAAAATTCGTGTAATTCTTGTCAATTTATTTGGTGGTATAGTAAGAACTGATCTTGTTGCACAAGCAATTCTTAATGCATATAATGATAATACTATAAAAGTTCCAGTTTTTGCAAGAATAACTGGAGCTGAGTCTGAAAAGGCTCAAGAACTGCTTAAAAATAGTAAAGCTAGGTTATTTAACACAGTCGAAGAAGCAATAAATGCCACTGTTAAATATTGATAGAAAACGTGAATTAAAATGAGCATTAAATTTGATATATTCAAAATTTTAATTGGTGACGAAACTGATAGGGACTATAAAAATAAACCTGTTATAATTCAAGGAATGACTGGTAGTTTTGGATCCACTCATACAAAATTGATGAAAGACTATGGAACAAATATTGTGGCAGGAGTTACACCAGGCAAAGGGGGTCAATCCTTTGAAGATATTCCTATTTTCAATACAGTTGCGGAAGCTGTAGAGAGCAAGTCAGCACAAATTTCAGGAATTTTTGTTCCTGCTCCCTTCTTTTTGAGTGCAGCAAAAGAAGCAATAGATAATGGAATCAAGTTACTAGTTGCAGTTCCTGAACATGTTCCTATTATAGATTCTATAAAAATTTTAGAATATGCTGAAAAAAGAGGTGCCAGAATGATTGGGCCAAATACCCCCGGAGTAATAGTACCAGAAATAATGAAGGTTGGGATTATGCCTGCCAAACCATTTACTCAAGGTTCAACAGTAGTTTTTTCAAGGAGTGGAACCCTCATGTATGAAGTATCATATACACTATCGAATGCAGGATATGGACAAAAATTTTGCCTTGGAATAGGAGGAGATCCTATAAACGGTACAAATCTGATTGAAGCATTTGATCTCATAAAAGAAAGGGAAGATATTGAATCAATTGTAGTCGTAGGTGAAATAGGTGGCGACGCTGAAGAAAAATTAGCAGACTATATCATTTCTACTACTTTTTCCAAACCAGTAGTTGCTTATGTTGCAGGTAGAGCTGCTCCAAAGGAAAAGAAAATGGGTCATGCCGGTGCAATTGTATATGGAAATTATGGTTCAGCAGAGTCAAAGGTTTCAAACTATTCAAAGGCAAATGTACCGGTAGCAAAAAGACCTGGTGAAGTTCCAGAATTATTAAAATCTAAATTGAAAAAATAAGAGATACCAAGGATCTTTTTAATAACTCCTCTTTTTTTATATATTTTAGAACAATGCAGGAAAATAGATTTTGTGACAAATGTATGCAAAAAACTTTACATGAAATTATTGAAAATGAAAATATTATATACACATATAAACGTAAAAGAATTTACAAGTGTACAATTTGTCAATCTTCCTCCTACAAAAGAGGTTTAAGACCATCTGCAGAGTCTGTTTACTAAGTAAGAAAAGAATAACTATTATCCCAAAAAAATGTTTGAAAAAATTTTAAATAATTTCCTAGAAACTAAAAGAATTTACATACAAGACTTTAAACCAACAAATATAATAGCAGAAATACTCCCAGCCGAATATTGCGATTTTCTTCCTATTGATAAACAAATGTTATCAAAGCTTCACCAATTTGTTTCTTATAATCCAATTTATTTTAAGAAAACAAATATTTCAATTAACAATCTGAATTTTATCTCATATGAGGGAGATGTGAATGACTTTTATTTAAGCAGTAAGAAGTATGACACAAATTATCAACCATTTTATCCAACATGGATGTTGTCTGCATTTTTATTATGTCTAAAAGCAAAAGAATTAGGTTTTACAGAAATAATTGATATTGGTGCTGGAGATGGAAGATTATCTTATTGTGGATCATTGCTGAAGTTAAGATCAATCGGGATTGAGTTAGATACGAATTTAAGTGAATTACAAATTGATCTATGTAAAAAAACTAATATAAATTTTGAGATAGTAAATGGAGATGCTTCCAGTTTCGATTTTGGTAAACTTAATTTATCTAACCCCCTTTTTTTTGTTTCTGGGCTTCCTGAAATGGGCGAGATGTTCTTTGATAACTTAATTCATACAACTCTCCAAAATAAATTTCTATCATTAGGTATTGTATTCTTGGGAAGCATAAACCAAAGAAAGTTTGTAAAGGATAATACGCTTTATGGTTGGGGAGAAATAATAAAAAAAAATAATTTAAAACTAATAAAAGAAATAAATTTACCTACCCATTGGACTAATGATAATAATAGTGAATCAAAATATTTAATAACAAAAAAAATTAGTAAATAATTCAAAAAGCTTGAATGGGACAAATTTCATATTTTTTTAGCTCTCTTTATTTAATATTTTATATGATGTTTAAATTTTGATTATATTTTGTATCTTATATGTTGGTAAATGATACTCTTATTATAATAAAAATCAAAATTTCCTAATGTAGAATCTGAGTGAAAAGAGCGGATAAAAAATTAACAATCATAAAAATAAATATTCAATTGAGAAAATAGTTCCTGAAGGGAGATATATAAGAAAGGTTGAAACATTTAGTAATAATATTAAAATGATTAGTTAACCATGATACGAGAGGTAGCTCTTAAATTGTTGTAATTTTTAATTAATAGGCTAATATTTGTATTCAACGGATAAGGGCTAATTTACAATTTTCTCGTAGTAAATTTTTGAAGCATTTTTGAAATACTCTGCTGCTAATTGCGATTCTCCTAGTTCTTCTAGCGATCGAGTTTTATAATAAATAGACACAAGAAGAGCTGGATCTATTTTTAATGCTTTATTTAACCATTCTAATGCATTTGCATATTGACCAATTCTGTAAAAAGCAGAACCTTTATTGGCGAGTGCATCAATAAATTTAGGATCTATTTTTAATGCTTTATCATAAAGTTCTATAGCTTGGGTATATTTACCTAACAAGAATAGAGAATATCCTTTATTATTTAAAATTTGTTTATTGTTCGGATCTATTTTTAATGCTTTATCATAAAGTTCTATAGCTTCCTGATGTTTACCTACTTCATCTAAAGTATAACCTTTATTATTTAAAACTTTTTTATTGTTCGGATCTATTTTTAATGCTTTATCATAAAGTTCTATAGCTTCATGAGGTTTTCCCAATTCAGACAAGGATAAGCCTTTTCCATTAATCGCCTCAATTGATAACGGATCTAAGTTTATCGCTTTATTATACCACATAATTGCACTTTTATAATCATCAGAATTAAAGGAGGATAAAGCATTCTTAATGACATTAGTAAAATTAAACTCT
>Ga0209382_10010301_pt1 | contig 11656 bp, 14 predicted proteins | sample SoiMetdeltSBSDD5_FD_187599 | JGI IMG/M metagenome (GOLD analysis project Ga0209382, IMG submission 187599) | Bulk soil microbial communities from a Populus tree surrounding site in Tennessee, USA - Soil MetaG P. deltoides SBSDD5 (SPAdes) (version 2) | ecosystem: Environmental > Terrestrial >...
CAGGCAACGTTCGATACGTTTACCAGCATCGTCGCTTCCGGCAGGCTGCGCGCGATCTCAGCGCCGAACACGTCTTCGTAACAGATGTTCATCGCCACGCGCTGCCCGGCGACTTCGAGCGGCGCGCGTTCGGGTGCGCCACGGCTGAAATCCGACAGCGGAATGGACAGCACGCGCAACGTCCAGCCGAATCCGGGCGGCACGAACTCGCCGAACGGCACCAGGTGCACCTTGTGATACAGCTGGCGCGGTGAAGTGCCCAGCGACACCACGCTGTTGTAGTACTCCTCGCCCCTTCGGAACGGCACACCGACCAGTAGATCGCCCTGATTGCGCTTGCCCACCGACTCCAGAAGCGCGAGATACCCGGGATCGATGCGATCCAAGAAAGCCGGCAGGGCCGTTTCCGGGAAGATGACGAGGCGCGCGCGCGTGTCTTCGGCGAGGCGCGCATAGGTCAGGAGGATGGTCGCGGCGCGCTCCGGACGAAACTTCATCTCCTGCTCGATATTTCCCTGCAGCAGGGCGACGCTCACCGGCTCGCCCGCCTTCTGCGACCACTCGACGCGCCGTAGTGCTTCTCCGACGCCGACTACCGCGACGATGGCGATGAGGAACATCGGCCGGTGCTGCGCGAGGAGCCACAGCATGCCGGCGATGGCGACCGTGACGAAGGAGACGGCATAGACCCCGCCAAGCGGCGCGTAACCCTGCAGCGGCCATCCGGCCGCCGTGTATCCGATCGCAAGCCATGGAAAGCCGGTAAAGATCCACGTCAGCGTCCATTCGAAAAGCACCCAGGCCGCCGGGATGAGCAGGCAGGCGCGGATGCCCGCGGGCGCCGGAATACGCGCCTGCATCCAACCGGCGGCCGCCGGAAACAGCGCGAGAAAAGCACAGAAGAGCGCGGTGGCGATGCCAGCGAGCACGGGCGGCATGCCGCCGAAACGCGAAAGGCTGACGTAAACCCAGGAGACGCCCGCGCCGAAGAGGCCGAGGCCGAACCAGAATCCGAGCCACGCGCAGCGTCGCGGCGGCGCATCGATCCAGAAATGTATGAGCAGCGCGAGCGTGAGGAAGGCGAGCGGCTCAAGCCCGAAGGGCGCGAACGCGAAAACGCTCGCCGCGCCCGCCAGAAAGGCGATCACGTCTTCGGCTTGTCGACGAGAAGCGTGTAAACGCGCCGGCTGTCGGCGCGCAGCACTTGGAAGCGCAGGCCGTCGATCCCCACCGACTCGCCGCGCTTCGGCAGGTGGCCGAGGTGCTTGATGAGGAAGCCGCCGATGGTGTCGGCGCCTTCCTCCGGAAAGCGCGTGCCGAAGACGCTATTGAAATCGGCGATCTGCGTGATCGCCTTGACGCGGTGGCGACCGCCCGGCTCGGGCAGGATGTTGTCCGAGGCCTCGTCGAAGTCGTACTCATCCTCGATGTCGCCGACGATCTGCTCGAGCACGTCCTCGATGGTGATCAGTCCGGCGACGCCGCCGTACTCGTCGATGACGATCGCCATGTGGTTGCGGCTCGCGCGGAACTCGCGCAGGAGCACGTTCAGCCGCTTCGCCTCCGGCACGAATACCGCGGGGCGCAGCATCTCGCGTACATTGAACTCTTCTTCGCCGGCGTAAAAGCGGAGAAGATCTTTGGCGAGCAGCACACCGATCACGTCGTCGCGGTTCTGGTCGATTACCGGGAAGCGCGAATGCGCGGTACCGATCACCTGCTTCACGAACGTCTCGACCGGCTCGTTGATGTCGATGAAGTCGACCTGGGCGCGAGGAATCATGATGTCGCGCACCGCCATCTCGGACACGGTAAGCGCGCCTTCGATGATCGAGAGCGCGTCGGCGTCTAGCAGATTGCGGGAATACGCCGCCCTGAGGAGTTGGGCGAGGTCGCTCCGGTCGCCGGGCTCGCGCATGAGGAGCGCCGACAGGCGCTCGAGCAAGCTTGGTCGGGACGGATCGTTCATGCCGGCGATTCATTCTACCGTGTACGGATTGCGATCCCCAGGCGGCGCAAGAGCGCGATCTCGCGCGCGGCCATGCGCTCGGCATCCCGTTTCTTTTCATGGTCGTAGCCGCGCAGATGCAGGCAGCCGTGCACGACCAGATGCGCGTAATGCGCCGCCAGGCTCTTGCCCTGCGCGCGCGCCTCGCGACGGATCACCGGATGACAGAGCACGATGTCGCCGGTGGCGAAGGTGAGCACGTTGGTCGCGCGATCTTTCTTGCGGTAGACACGGTTGAGGCGCCGGCCCTCGGCCGCGCCGACGATGCGGAGCGTGAGCGGTACGGCCGCCGCGGTGCGCGCCCATTGCCGCAGCGCCGCGGGCGAGGGCACGCCGCGACGGGTGACCGCGTACTGTATGGCGACGCTATTCTTCCTGGGCGCGCGAGTCGTAGGCATCGATGATGCGCGCGACCAGCGGATGGCGCACCACGTCCTGCGCGCCGAACTGCGTGAACGCGATGCCGCGCACGCCGTCGAGGATGCGGCGCGCCTCGATGAGCCCGCTCTTCTGGCCGCGCGCAAGGTCGATCTGCGTGACGTCGCCGTTCACCACGGCCTTCGCGCCGAAGCCGATGCGCGTCAGGAACATCTTCATCTGCTCGGGCGTGGTGTTCTGCGCCTCGTCGAGGATGATGAACGAATGGTTGAGCGTGCGTCCGCGCATGTAGGCGAGCGGCGCGAGCTCGATCGTGCCGCGCTCGAGAAGCTTCCCGGTCTTCTCGAAGCCCATGAGATCGAAGAGCGCGTCGTAGAGCGGGCGCAGATACGGATCGACCTTCTGCGCAAGATCGCCCGGCAGGAAGCCCAGGCGCTCGCCGGCCTCGACCGCCGGGCGCACGAGCACGATGCGCTTGACCTTGTCGCGCTCGAGCGCGTCCACCGCGCACGCCACGGCGAGATAGGTTTTTCCGGTGCCGGCGGGGCCGATGCCGAAGGTGAGGTCGTGCGCGAGGATGTTCTCGATGTATTGAACCTGATGCGGCGTGCGGCCGTGGAGGTCCGAGCGGCGCGTGAGAAGCTGGGGGCCATCGGTCTTCAACGCCCGCGTTCGCGACAATTCGGTAAGTCCGAGCTGCACGTCCTCGAGGGTGAGGTCGCCGGATGCTCGGTCGTAGAAATGCTCGATAGCCTGCGCGGCGCGCTGCGCCTGCTCCCCGCGCACAGTGAATTTGGCGCCGCGGCGCGCGATGGTCACGTCGAGGGCCGACTCGATCTGGCGCAGGTTCTCGTCAAAGGCCCCGCACAGGCGCGCGAGGCGCTGATTGTCGACCGGGTCAAACCTGACTTCGACGGGTTTGCCCCTCAGGCGAGCTCACCCCTGAGGGAGTGGGGCAGGGCTGCGGCGATGCGCACATGTACGTATGTATGAATGAGCGTGCGCGGCCCGGGAAAGTTCACCACGCGGTTGTTCGCCGTGCGCCCCGCGAGTTCGGCGTCGTTTTTTTTGGACGCGCCCTCAACGAGAACGCGCTCCACCGACCCCACCATGGTTTCGCTGAGCGCGCGCGCCTGGCTGTCGAGCTGCGCCTGCAAGCGCTGCAGCCTGGCGATCTTCTCGGCGCGGGAGACTGCGTCGGGCAGGTCCGCCGCCGGCGTGCCCGGTCGCGGGCTGTAGACGAACGAGAACGAGGCGTCGAAGTTCGCGTCGCGCGCGAGCCTGAGCGTGGCCTCGAAGTCGACGTCGCTCTCGCCCGGGAAGCCGACGATGAAGTCCGAGGACAGGCTGAGGTCCCGACGCGCCTGGCGCAGCCGCCGTACGATCGAGCGGTATTCGAGCGAGGTATACCCGCGCTTCATCGCCGCGAGCACGCGGTCAGAACCCGATTGCACCGGCAGATGCACATGCGGCGCGAGCTTGTGGAGCTCGGCGTGGGCGTCGATCAGCCGCTGCGTGAACTCGCGCGGGTGCGAGGTCGTGTAGCGAATTCGCTCCACCGGCAGTTCGTGGACGTACCGGAGCAGTTCGGCGAAGTCCGAGCTCTGGCCGGCGATATCCCCTCGCCACGCATTCACGTTTTGACCGAGGAGGGTGAGTTCTTTCACCCCTTGATCGGATAGATGAGCGATCTCGGCAATGATGTCCTCGAACGGCCGTGACACTTCCTCGCCGCGCGTGTACGGGACGACGCAGAAACTGCAGTACTTGCTGCACCCTTCCATTATGGATACGAAAGCGGCCACGCCTTGCACGCGAGCGGGCGGCAAGCGATCGAACTTCTCGATCTCCGGGAAGCTGATGTCGACCTGCGGCCGGCCGCTCGCGCGGCGCCGCTCGAGCAGCTCGGGCAGGCGGTGCAGCGTCTGCGGTCCGAACACCACATCTACATGCGGCGCGCGCTCGACGATCGCGCCGCCTTCCTGGGTCGCGACGCAGCCGCCGACCGCGATCATCAGGTGCGGACGGGCACGCTTGAGATGCTTGACGCGCCCGAGGTCGGCGAACACCTTCTCCTGCGCTTTCTCGCGCACGGAGCAGGTGTTGAAGACGATGACGTCGGCCTCGGCCGGGTCCGAGGTCCGCTCCACCCCTTCGGCTTCGCGCAACACGTCGGCGATCTTGTCCGAGTCGTACTCGTTCATCTGGCAGCCGAACGTGCGCAGGTAGAGCTTTTTCATTTCACCGGCGTTGGCCCCGGCTTGGGCGGCGCTTCCTTCTCGGCGCGCGCACGCTCCTCGGTGGTGAGTAGCCACACGCGATGCACCAGGCCTTGTGCGTCGAGCAGGTATTTCACGCTCTGCTTGTCCGAGAGCGACACCGGAAGCATGAGGCGATTGTCGGCGTCGCGGATCTGCGCGCCGGGGGCGAGCCGCTGCGGCTTGCCATCGAGCTCGACCAGCATTTCCTGCACATGCCGGATCTCGCCGAGCCTGGCATCGGCAGGAATGGTGCGCAGCTGCGCCGCGGCCGGGTTTGCCAGAAGGGCCGCTGCCAAAAGCCAGAGCCTCATGCTTCGATCACCTCGAAGTCGCGAGTCACTTCCGCGGTTTTCTGCAGCATTGCGGTTGCCGAGCAGTACTTTTCGTGCGTAAGCCGGACGGCGCTCTCCACGATGTTGCGCTTCAGTCCGCGGCCGCGCACCGTCCAGTGCATGTGGATCTTGGTGAACACCTTCGGATCGGTGCTCGCGCGCTCCGCCGTTAGCCTGACCTCGCAAGCAGTAACGTCCTGGCCGCTTTTCTTCAAGATTACGACCACGTCGTAGGCCGTGCAGCCGCCCGTTCCCAGAAGTACCATTTCCATCGGTCGCGGCGCGAGGTTCCGACCGCCGCCCTCGGGCGCGCCGTCCATCATCACGAGATGGTTCGAGCCGGTTTCGGCGATGAAGCTCATGCCATCGCCGCTCCAGCGCACTTTGCATTCCATAGGGTCTGGAATTCTAGTAAAATCCACGACTTTTCTCGATTCAGGTATGACAACCTACACCGCGAAAGTCGGCGAGGTCGACCACGGCTGGTACGTCGTCGACGCGCAGGGCAAGGTCCTCGGACGCCTCGCCGCGCAGATCGCCGCGCGCCTGCGCGGCAAGCATAAGCCGCAATACACACCGCACGTCGATACCGGCGACTACATCGTCGTGGTGAACGCGGCAAAGCTTCGCGTCACCGGCCGCAAGCCGGAGCACAAGATCTACTACCGCCACAGCGGCCAGCCCGGACAGCTGCACCAGATCAACTTCGCGAAGCTGCAGGCCAAGAAGCCGGAGCGTGTGCTGCAGATCGCGGTGAAGGGCATGTTGCCCAAGGGGCCGCTTGGCTACGCCATGCTCAAGAAGCTGAAGGTCTACGGCGGCGCAACGCATCCGCATTCGGCACAACAGCCGAAGGCACTGGAGATTTGACATGGTGGGCGACTACTACTACGGCACCGGCCGGCGCAAGAGCGCTGTCGCGCGGGTGTTCATCAAGCCGGGCAAGGGCGAGTTCCAAGTGAACGGCAAGCCGATCGACCAGTTCTTCGCCCGCGAAACCGGCCGCATGGTGGTGCGCCAGCCGCTAGAGCTCACCAAGAACGTGTCGGCGTTCGATATCCTCGTGAACGTGTACGGCGGCGGCGAAAGCGGCCAGGCCGGAGCGGTGCGCCACGGCATCGCACGCGCGTTGATCGAGTATGATGCCGGACTGAAAGGTGCGTTGAGCGCGGCCGGTTTGGTGACGCGCGACGCCCGAGAAGTCGAGCGAAAAAAAGTCGGCCTACACAAGGCAAGGCGGCGCAAGCAGTACTCGAAACGCTGAATACAGCAATTCCGCGAACCGAAAGCCGCCTCCGGGCGGCTTTTTCATTTTTATGATCAAGGCAGGCATTGTCGGCGGTACGGGGTACACCGGGGTGGAGCTCCTGCGGCTCCTTGCCCAGCATCCCCAGGTGGAGTTGAAGGCGATCACGTCGCGCAAGGAGGCGGGGACGCCGGTCGCGCGCATGTTCCCGAGCTTGCGGCGCCGCGTGGATATCACGTTCACCGAGCCGACGCCGCGTGCGCTGGCAGGGTGCGACATCGTGTTCTTCGCCACTCCGAACGGCGTGGCGATGGGCGAGGCGCGCACGGTGCTCGACAGCGGCGCGCGCATCGTCGACCTTTCCGCCGACTTCCGCATCAAGGACGTTGCCGAATGGGAGCGGTGGTACAAGACGAAGCACGCCGCCCCCGAGCTCGTGCGGGAAGCGGTCTATGGTCTTCCCGAAGTCAACCGGCACTCGGTACCGCATGCACGGCTCGTGGCGAACCCCGGCTGCTATCCCACTGCGGTGCAACTTGGCTTCCTGCCGCTCGTCGAAGCGGGGGCGGTGGATGTCGACCATTTGATCGCCGACGCGAAGTCCGGGGTGAGTGGCGCCGGGCGCAAGACCGAGCTCAGCCTGATGTACTCGGAGGCCTCCGACAACTTCGCCGCTTACCATGTCATGGGGCACCGGCATTGGCCAGAAATCCGGCAGGGGCTCGCGCAGGTAGCAAGGCGCGACGTGGGTCTAGTGTTCACGCCACATCTCACGCCCCTCATCCGCGGCATTCACGCCACTTTGTATGCGCGTGTGACAAAAGACGTCGACTTCCAGGCGCTCTTCGAAGAACGCTATGCAAAAGAGCCCTTCGTTGACGTCATGCCTGAAGGCAGCCACCCGGATACACGCTCAGTGCGCGCGGCAAACACTTGCCGCATTGCCGTGCATCGACCGCCCGAAAGCGCCAAGCGCTCGGATACGCTGGTGGTGCTCTCGGTGATCGACAACCTGGTCAAGGGAGCTTCGGGCCAGGCGGTGCAGAACATGAACCTGATGTTCGGACTGCCGGAAACGGCCGGCCTGGATCAGGTCGCGGTGGTGCCCTGATGCCCTCCGGGCGCTGGAAAGTCATTCGCCACCGCTTCGGCATTGCGGCGCCGCGCGTCGCGGTTCAGACACATATTCCCTGGTACTGGCGCTGGGCGGGCATCGCTGTTCTGCTCGGAGTGGCGGCGGTGGCCGCATCATGGATCTACGATGCCGGCCGGCGCTTCGCCGGCTTCGATCGCAGCGAGGTGCTGCACGAGCTGCAGCGCGTCCAGGGGGAGCTCGACGCCGCCCGCGCCGAATTGGCGCGCTTGCAGGCAATCGCCAATGCCGCGGATAGCCGCGTGTCCATCGAGCGGACCGCGCAGCAGAAGCTCGCACAGCAAGTTCGCGCGCTCGAGCAGGAGAACGCGCGCGTGCGGGAAGAGCTCGCCATGGTCGAGCAGATGCTGACATCGGAAGAACGTCACACTCAGACGCTCGCCATCTACCAGTTCAAGGTCCGGCCCGACGTCCTGCCCGGCGAGTACCGGTACCGACTACTTCTTCTCACACCCACAGACCGGCGCGGGCGCGACTTCAGCGGACGGCTGGAGCTCGTCGTCAGCCTGCAGGAGGGGGGGCAGAATGCTATGATGTCCTTTCCGGAGCCGGGCGATGCCTCGGCGGCAGGATTCAAGCTGGCTTTCAAGTATTTCCGACGGGTGGAAGGGACTTTCCGAGTCAGCCCGAAGGCGAAGGTGGAAAGCGTGCAGGTGCGCGTCTACGAGACTGGATCAAACCAGCCGCGCGCAACCCACTCGGTGGCGTTTTGACGCAAGGGAGAAGAAAAGTGTTCAATAAGACGAGCAAGCCACAGAACAGGATCGACAGCCTGATCGGTGCGACGACGCGAATCGAAGGCAACGTCATTTTCAGCGGCGGTCTGCGCGTCGATGGAATGGTGCGCGGCAACGTCGCTGCGCTGCCTGACCAGCCCGGCACCCTCATGGTGTCGGCGGACGCGCGTATCGACGGCGAAGTGCAGGCCGCCCATATCGTGGTGAGCGGATCGATCAACGGCCCCGTGCACGCAACCGAGACGCTCGAACTACAGGCAGGGTCGAAGGTCAAAGGGGATGTGTACTACAAGACCATCGAGATGCACCAGGGCGCGGTTGTGGAAGGGCGGCTGGTGCACCAGCCCGCCGAAGCCGCGAAGGGTGTCGAGCTCAAGCTCGCCTCGGGTGGTTAACGCAGAGGAACGCAAATGAACGCAGTCACCGAAATGCCCATGCCGCTGGTTTTCACCGACAGCGCAGCCACGAAGGTCAGGCAGCTGATCGACGAGGAAGGCAATCCCGACCTCAAGCTGCGCGTGTTCGTCACGGGCGGCGGCTGCTCCGGCTTCCAGTACGGCTTCACCTTCGACGAAGTCCAGAATGAGGACGACGCCGCCATGCAGAAAAATGGCGTCACGCTGCTGATCGACCCGATGAGCTACCAGTATCTGGTCGGCGCCGAAATCGACTATCAGGAAGGCCTGGAAGGCGCGCAATTCGTCATCAAGAACCCCAACGCGCAGAGCACCTGCGGTTGCGGATCGTCGTTCTCCGCGTAATCTAGGAAAAGCGCTTCAATGAAAAGGGCCCATCCGGGCCCTTTTTCTTTTTCAGTCGAGCTTGGCGAAGGCGCCGTTCGCCATGAGATCGAGGCGCGCGATGAGCGGAGCGGCGTGGATCTGGAAGGACGCAAGCTCGTTCTGCGCGACCGGCAGCGCGGCCGGCATGGCGATCGATAGCGGGTTGCGCGGCTGACCGGCGATGCGGAACTCGTAGTGCAGGTGCGGGCCGGTGGCCCAGCCGGTCTGGCCGACCGCGCCGATCGTGTCGTTCTGCGCCACGCGCTGCCCGCGTCGGACGGCGACGCGGCTCAGGTGCGCGTAGACCGTCGCGTATTGCCCGTGGTGCCGGATGATGACCGTGTTGCCATAGCCGCCTTTCATGCCGGCATGCTCCACGATGCCGTCGCCGACGGAGCGCACGCGCGTGCCGGTCGGCGCCGCGTAATCGATGCCCTGATGCTTCATCCAGGCCTGCGCGATCGGATGACGGCGCATGCCGAAGCCGGAGCTCACGCGCGAAAACTCGAGTGGCGAGCGCAGGAAGGCCTTGCGCAGGTTCTTGCCTTCGGGGGTGTAGTAGCTCGTGCCGTAACGCACCGCGCGCAACGTTTTCCTGTTGTTCGTGAATTCTGCGGCAAGCAGGCGTCCGGCGCGGACGGGGCGACCGCCCAGGTAATGCACCTCATACACGACCGCGAACTGGTCGCCTTTGCGAAGGTCGCGATGGAAGTCGACATCACCGCCGAACACCTCGCCCAGCTGCATCGCGATGCTGTCCGGGACACCGGCTTCGTCGGCCGCGGCGAAAAGCGAGCTTTCCACTACGCCCGACTTCATCATGACGCGCTGATAGAGCTGCGCCTTATCGTCGGTAATGCGGAACTGGCCGTTCGCCTCGGCTGCGATGCGCACGATCGTGTCGCGGCCCGAAAGGAACGAAAGTACGATCGGCTCGCCCTGCGCGCTCACCTCGGCGCTCACGTGCATCCCGGGCCGCAGCTGCTGCAGCGTGCGCAGCTTGGCGAGGCGTACCGCATGCTGCGCTTCGATGCCGAGCCGCTCGAGGAATGCGGGCAGCGTATCGCCCCGCTGATACAGCTCTTCGCGGAAGTACGACTTCGGCGCCGGCGTCGCGTCCGGACGGATCGGCAGCACTTCGACAATCGGCCGCTTGGGTGGCTCGACGCTGCTTTGCGTGGACGGTGCAATGGTGGCGAACGCGACTACGCCGCTCGCGGCGAGAAGCACAATCGCGGCTAGACCGCCCAGTCGGCCGAACGTCCCCATGAATCGGCTAGAATCCCTTGATCTTTCAGAAGCCTGCGCCAGTTTAGCAAAGAAGACCCCACCGGCAAATCAATATGTGTTCGATCGAGCAGGCCATTCAGACTATCCGTCGGGGGGCGGTCGAGCTGATCGTGGAAGAGGAGCTGGCGAAAAAGCTCGCCCGCCGGCGCAAGCTTCGCGTGAAGCTCGGCCTCGATCCGACCGCGCCCGACCTGCACCTCGGCCATACCGTCGTAATCAACAAGTTGCGCGATTTTCAGCAGCTGGGCCATCAGGTGCAGTTCTTGATCGGCGATTTCACCGGGATGATCGGCGACCCCACGGGCAAGAACCAGACACGTCCGCCGCTCACGCGCGAAGAGATCGAGCGGAATGCAAAAACTTATCAGGAACAGGTTTTCAAGATTCTGGACCCCGGCAAGACTGAGGTTCTCTACAACTCGCAGTGGTCCGACAAGCTGGGCGCCGAGGGCATCATTCGCCTCGCCGCCAAGTACACCGTCTCGCAGCTTCTCGAGCGCGACGATTTCTCCAAGCGCTTCGCGACCGAGAAGCCGATCGCGTTGCATGAGCTTCTGTACCCCTTGATGCAAGGCTACGACTCGGTCGCGATGAAGGCCGACGTCGAGCTCGGCGGCACCGACCAGAAGTTCAACCTGCTGGTGGGGCGCGAGCTGCAGAAGCAATACGGCCAGGAACCGCAGTGCATCCTCACCATGCCGCTTCTCGAGGGGCTAGACGGCAAGGAGAAGATGTCGAAGTCGCTGGGTAACTACGTCGGCATTGCGGAACCGCCCCAGGAGATTTTCGGCAAGCTGATGTCCATTTCCGACGACCTCATGTGGCGTTACGTCGAGCTGCTCTCCTTCGAGCCGCCCGCGACGATCGCGCAGTGGAAGAAGGACCACCCGCGGGAAGTGAAGGCGCGCTTCGCGAAAGAGATCGTCGCGCGCTTCCACTCCCGCGAGGCCGCAACGCGCGCCGAAGAGGATTTCGAAAGCCGCTTCCGCGAAGGCGAGATGCCGAGCGAGATGCCCGAGTTGCGCCTGAGCGCTCCGACCGGCGGCATCGCGATCGTGCAGCTGCTCAAGCTGGCGAACCTCACGCCGAGCACATCGGAGGCGCAGCGCATGATCGAACAGGGCGGCGTCAAGCTCGACGGCGAGCGCGTCTCGGACAAGGCACTCAAGATTCCCGCTGGTCGCACCGTCATAGCCCAGGTGGGCAAGCGGAAGTTCGCTCGAATCACGGTCCAATGAGCTACGAGGTCTACGCAATCAAGTACGCGCACCACGCCCGGCGCGCCTCGGAGAATTTCATCGGCGGCGATCCGCACGACAACCCGATGCCGCTCGATTACTTCGTATGGTTGATCCGCGGCGGCGGGCGCGAGATCGTCGTCGACACGGGTTTTTCCGCCGCCATGGCAAAGAAGCGTGGGCGCGAGCACATTCGCTGCCCGACCGAGGGTCTCAGACTCCTGGGAAGCG
>Ga0209382_10010304_pt1 | contig 11654 bp, 8 predicted proteins | sample SoiMetdeltSBSDD5_FD_187599 | JGI IMG/M metagenome (GOLD analysis project Ga0209382, IMG submission 187599) | Bulk soil microbial communities from a Populus tree surrounding site in Tennessee, USA - Soil MetaG P. deltoides SBSDD5 (SPAdes) (version 2) | ecosystem: Environmental > Terrestrial >...
CTTTTTACAAGTGGTTGAATTTTGACCTGCACCTATTCAAGCGAGATCCGCCGGTGGTTTTAGCGAGCGTTCTCGCCGACAGGGAGCCGCGTGGGACTCATCACCCAACTTGGTCAATTTACGGGGCTTTGGATTGTTAGGGTGAACTTCTCACCCGGCGATGTGGATGAAGCGAATCCCCGTGCGCAAGTCCAGCTGTTTTGCCTGTGATCGCCGATTTACGGCGCTGGAGGGCTATTACATAAACGATCGTGGAGATTAGCGGCATTGCCATTCAGGCCATGAGCGCGTTTAGGAGGAGGTAGCGGTGAACATATGCTCAATGGCTTCCGAAAGAACACCATCAACTATTTTGCGGCGAGTTCGCTCACTAAGTTTTGGAAGCCGTCTTGAAGTGGAGTGTAAGAAGTTCAAGGGCCGTTGAGGGCGCCGGAACTGAGGACTCGCGTTTCAGTATTCGGCGTTTATGGAAATCTGAGCGTGGCTACAAGCCCGAGGAACGGCTACATGAGCCGGGTTGCCTAACCAGTTCGAGGCGTCGCAGCATCTGATCGCTGGTGAGCGAGCGAGCGGAAAACATGGGCGAGAACAAGATCGAGCAGGTCGATCGACCGATCGCCCAGACGCAACAGGTGATGATCGCGCGTCGAGTGGCCACTCAGGTCAAGGATCACCGGCGACGCCGGAACGCCGAGCCTTCATTCGAGCAGGGCCCGGAGGTCGCCGAGCGAGCTTGCGCGATGAAGGACTGCGATCCGCACCACCTCTCCCGAAGAACAAACTCTCCACGTCGGCGGGGATGACGTTGAGAGACGTAACCCGATCTGCCATGGTTCAATTAATCACTTTGATAAGGCGGTAACCTCGGACCAACCATGCACAGGCTACGACGGCGTCACCCAGGATCGCGTCAGGAGGAACTTGACGGCTCGAATGCCCCGCTGCTCCTCGCTCCGAATTTGTTTGCTTGGTAATGGTCCAGGATGGGGAGCCATTGCTTAATGCCGTCGATTAACACTCGAAGACTTGCTTGTCGCCGTAGGATGGTCCGTCCGCCTCAGGCTGCATTGGTAGCGTGGCGGTGGACACTCATCAACGAGTGGACAGGCACATCGGGCGCCACCGCCAAGAGGTGATACCCGAGTGCGTTTCGGGTTGTTCGCATCGGGAAAAGCAAGAATGAGACGCAGATTCATAATTGGGTTATCGATTTGGACACAGCCACAACGCCCCAGTTATGTCCGCCCGATGTCTGAAAGGTATAGGTGCGGTCGCCGGTCCCGTTATACACATTGATCTTATTAGGACGGACAGTCTTGCCCTGGTTGGCCGCCAGCACGCTCTGCATCAAACCTTGGAGGCTATGCGCGTAAGCCGCCTCGAAGACGCCGTCGCCGGCAAGCCACTTGAGCACGTCGCATTACCGACCTACGCGCCCTTCCACCGTGTGGTCATCGATTCGAAGCACGCTAGGGCGCTTGGCAGCCTTCGCCGTTCAGTCCATCGTTCTCATTCGCATTGTGACGGTCATCGGCAGCGCCGACTTGTATGGGCGCAACGCACAGGTGCGCGCCTTGTCAATCGCCTCACCGACGCGATGGGCGGCCTGCTGGTCCAACCCTGTGCATGTCTCGGCCAACTCGGCCTGCTTCATGACGACCGTCACAACACAGGTAACCAGCCACCGCGCGTCAGAGCAGGCCTCCTGGTCGCCTTTGACATTGATCAGCAAAACGTCCCAATGGCCAGCGTAGCAGGGTTCGACGCCGATCTCGCCGACGCTCTGTCCGTTAACGGGAAAGGCAGAGCGATTTTGACAGGCGTGGTCACTTGTTGCAAAACAAAAGAATGTAAGCTATTGATATTAAATGACTTGGTAGCGCTAACGGGAATCGAACCCGTATTTAAGCCTTGAGAGGGCTCCGTCCTAACCGTTAGACGATAGCGCCACGGGATTCGAATGTAATTTTAGCATGCGTCACGATAGAATGAGTTCGCTGACGGCAGGAGAATCTATGACGAATCATCGACGGACATTCGTAAAGACCGTGGCGGCGATTGCAACGGCCCAATTCCCGATACTTGGCGCCAACGACCGGGTGAATGTGGGTCTGGTCGGCCTCGGAGGACGCGGCAATGACCACATGAATTTCTATGGGCAACTGGACTCCGATTGCCGCATGGCGGCGGTGTGCGACGTGAACCAAGCCGCGCGCGAACGGGCGGTGGCAAAAGTCCGCAAGGACAAGGGATTCGATCCGAAGGAATATTCGGACATGCGGACCATGTTCGAGTCCAAGGACATCGACGCCGTCTCAATCGCGACGCCGAACCATTGGCACGCATTGGCGGCGATCTGGGCCTGCCAGGCGGGCAAGGACGTCTACGTCGAGAAACCCGCGAGCCACAACGTATACGAAGGCCAGAAGATGGTGGAAGCAGCGCGGAAGTACAAACGGATGGTGCAGGTCGGTTCGCAGAGCCGGTCGATGCCACACAAGATCAAGGCTGTTCAGCTGATCCGCGACGGTGCGATCGGGCAGGTCTATCACGTGCGCGGCATCTGCTTCCGTCGCAGGTTTTCGATGGGTGTCTCCCCCGATGAGCCAGTACCGGCGGGACTCGATTGGGATCTGTTCCTGGGGCCGGCGCAATGGAAGCCTTATAGCAAGAACAAGTTTGCCTACAACTGGCATTGGTTCTGGGACACGGGCAACGGCGACATCGGCAATCAGGGTGTGCATGAAATGGACATTGCGCTGTGGGCGCTAGGTCGCACGGGGTGGCCAGTAAGCGTCTCGTCAACAGGTGGCAAATACGCCTGGAAGGACGATCAGGAGACTCCCAACACGCAGCACGCCGCCTTTGAGTTCGGCGATTCGCAAATGACCTTCGATGTGCGCAACTTGCCGACCTCTCCGGAAGGTCTGGTACCGCTGCGCGGCCCGAATTATGTTGGCAACATTTTCTTCGGTTCGCTCGGCTTTCTAGTCGTCGATCACGGTGGCTTCCAACTTTACAAGAGCACGGCCGGCAACATCAGCGGCGACGAGGCGCGCGGCTCGGGTGCGGGGAACAAGGAGAAGTACGAGCTCGTGCATACAGAGAAGCCATCGGGCGAGCAGACCACGCCGCACATGAAGAACTTCCTCGACGCCGTCCGTTCGCGCGACTACAAGAAGCTGACTGCGGAGATCGCGATTGGGGCGCGTTCGGCGGCTTTCTGCCACCTTGCTAACATTGCGTATCGCGCCGGACGCACACTCCGCATGGATCAGTCCAATGGGCGGTTCCTCGGTGACGCCGAGGCGAATTCGATGCTCACACGCGACTACCGCGCGCCTTACGAGGTGCCGGCGAACGTGTAGCCACGGTGGCGGGCTTACACAAGCCGCGCAAAGCCGCGATATTGCGCGCCATATCGTCCGGCTCGTCGACGGGCGTCTCGAGTATGAACGTTTTGGCCGAGAGTTTTGGGTGATTGAGAATTCGCTCGAACGGCTCCAAGCCTAACTTGCCGTGACCGATGTGTTCGTGCCGGTCGAGGCGCGAACCGCATTCTCCCTTGGAGTCGTTCATGTGGAAGACGGGAATGCGCTCCAGGCCAAGAATGGCGTCCACGTCGGCGACAAGCGATTTCATCTTGCTCTCGGAGCAGTAGTCAAACCCGGCGACGAGGGTGTGGCAGGTATCGATGCAGTAACCGATGGCGTACTCAACACGATTCAGCGACCGTTCGCGGAGGGCCGCGAGTTCCTCGAATCGCGAACCAATGGCTGCGCCCGCGCCGGCTGTGTTCTCCAGCAGCAGTGTAAGCGTGGTCGAATCGATGCCGCGGGAAGCCTCTTCGAGCCCTTCGGCGAAGCGGTCAAGAGACTCTTCGAGCGTCTGTCCTTTGTAGGAGCCCGGGTGCAGGACAAGATATTCCGCGCCGATTGTGAGCGCGCGTTCCAGTTCTCCGCGAAAGGCAATAACCGAATTAGCGCGATTCGACGGATCGATCGATGCGAGGTTGATTAAGTAGTTCGAATGGATGACAAGCGGGTTGACGTCGAGCCGTTCGCGCGCCGCGCGCAGTTTCTCCACGGCCGCCTTCGAGGGAAGGGGATTGCGCCATTGCCGCGGCGAACCGGAAAAGATTTGCGCCGTGTTGCCGTCGGCGGCGTGGGCGAGAATCGCGGCGTTCTCCAGTGCGCCCGCAGTAGAGGTGTGGGCGCCGATTCGGTGGGTGTGGACCATGCGTTATTTTCCAATCTCTGCCCGCACTTCAGCAAATTGTTGCGCGGCCCAAACGAGTTGTTCTGGAGTGTGGCTGGCCGACACCTGCGTTCGAATTCGCGCCTTGCCCATGGGCACCACCGGATAGGAGAACGCCGTGACGTAGATGCCGCGAGCGAGCAACAACTCGGCCATGCGCGCGGCGAGGACAGCGTCCCCCAGCATGACTGGCACAATGGGGTGCTCACCGGGAAGGATGTCCAAACCAAGCGAGGTCATACGCTCGCGGAAGAGCTTGGTATTGGAACGAATGCGGCCAATCAGCGACGTATCGCGTTCGATCAGGTCCAAGGTTTTTATAGAAGCGGCGACGATGGCGGGAGCGAGCGAGTTTGAAAACAAATATGGGCGCGAGCGCTGGCGGAGCAGATCGATGATGCCCTTGCGTCCGCTGGTATAGCCGCCGCTGGCGCCGCCGAGAGCTTTACCGAGCGTGCCGGTGACGATATCTACTCGGTCCTGAACGCCCCAGTGGTCGGGGGTGCCACGCCCTGCCGGCCCCATGAAGCCGACTGCATGGGAATCGTCGACCATGACGAGCGCACCGTACTTGTCGGCGAGCTTGCAGATGTCTCGCAGCGGCGCCAAGTATCCGTCCATTGAGAAGACGCCATCGGTGGCGATGAGCTTGTGGCGCGCTCCAGACGCTTCCTTGAGCTTCGCCTCGAGGTCACCCATGTCGCAGTTCTTGTAGCGATAGCGCTGCGCCTTGCAGAGCCGGATGCCGTCAATTATGGAGGCGTGATTCAACTCATCGGAGATGACCGTGTCCTCGGCGCCGAGAATCGTTTCGAAGAGGCCGCCATTGGCGTCGAAGCAAGACGAATAAAGGATTGTATCGTCCGTTTTGAGAAACGCGCTTATGCGCGATTCAAGTTCCTTATGGATCTCTTGTGTGCCGCAGATGAAGCGCACGGAGGCCATGCCGTAGCCCCACTTGGCGAGAGCTTCCGAAGCGGCGGCTGATATTTCCGGATGATTGGCGAGTCCCAGGTAGTTGTTCGCGCAGAGCACCATCACCTCCGCGCCTCCATGCAGCCGCACGCGCGAGGACTGAGGCGAAGCGAGCACGCGTTCCGCTTTCCATAGGCCGGACGAGCGAATCTCTTCGAGCTGCGCGTTGAGGTGAGCGGCAAAGGAATCCGTCATGAATGCACATCCTCCCAATTGAGAATGACCTTGCCGGACGTGCCCGAACGCATGGCCTGAAAACCCGCCTCAAATTCGTCATATCGAAAGCGATGCGTGATCACGGGCATCAGGTCGAGTCCGGAATCTACGAGAATCGTCATCTTGTACCACGTCTCATACATCTCGCGGCCATAGATGCCTTTGATGGTGAGCATGTTGAAGATGACCGTGCGCCAGTCGATTTCGATTGGCTGCGAGGGAATGCCGAGCATCGCGATCTTGGCGCCGTGCGACATGTTAGCGATCATGTCGCGGAACGCGGACGGATTGCCCGACATCTCCAAGCCGACATCGAAGCCTTCGGTCATGCCCAATTCCTTCTGGACGTCGGGCAGCTTCGTCTTACTGGGATTCACAGCCAGCGTCACGCCGACGCGGCGGGCGATGTCGAGCCGGTCTTCATTGATATCGGTGATCACGACGTAGCGCGCGCCGGCATGTCGGACCACCGCCGCCGCCATGATTCCAATCGGACCGGCGCCGGTGATCAACACGTCTTCTCCCAATACTTCGAACGAGAGAGCGGTGTGAACGGCGTTGCCGAAAGGATCGAAAATCGCGGCGACGTCGCGATTGACGTTGTGGTGATGACGCCAGATGTTGGTCATCGGAAGAGATATGAACTCGGCGAACGCGCCTGGCCGGTTCACGCCGACTCCCTGCGTGCGGGCGCAGAGGTGGCGGCGTCCGGCCATGCAATTGCGGCAGCGCCCGCAGACGACGTGGCCTTCGCCGGAGACGATTTCGCCAGCGTGGAAATCGATTACGTTCGTGCCCACCTCGACAATTTCGCCGACGAACTCATGGCCGATGGCCATTGGCACGGGAATCGTTTTCTTGGCCCAATCGTCCCAATCGTAGATGTGCACATCGGTACCGCAAATGCCGGTGCGCAGCACGCGAATGAGGACATCGTTGATTCCGATTTCTGGTTCCGGGATTTCCTCCAACCACAAACCAGGTTCGGCGAGCTTCTTTACGAGTGCCTTCATGTCACGTTCCAGGTAATCAGCTTCGGCTCCGTCATTTCTTCGATTGCATAGCGCGGCCCTTCGCGGCCGGTTCCGGACATCTTCACGCCACCATAAGGCATGTTATCGACGCGGTACTGGGGCACCTCGTTGATCATGAACCCACCGACATGAGTGCGGCGGGCAGCGGCGAAAGCCTTCTCCAGGTCTCTCGTGTAGATGCCTGCTTGCAGGCCGTAATCGGAGCGATTCACGCGATCGATGGCGTCGTCGAGCGTCTTGTACGCATTGATGGCTACGACTGGTCCAAATACCTCGCGGCAGGAGATCTGAACGGACTCGGGCACATCATCCAGCACTGTCGGCGTGATCGAAGCACGCATGCGAGTCCCGCCGGCGAGCAACCGCGCTCCGGCATGTGACGCCTCGGTGATCCAGCTCTCCACTCGCTCGGCTTCAGGAATGCTAATTAGCGAGCTGATGTCGGTGGTGGGCTCGGACGGGTGTCCCATCACGAGCTTGCCGGTGGCGGCAAGGAAGCGGTCCGTAAACTCCCTTCGAACGGACTCGTGCACGAGGATGCGTTGAACGGATATGCAAACCTGACCGGAGTGTGCGAAGGCGCCGGTGACACAGCGCGGCACAGCGGCGTTGAGGTCGGCGTCAGGTTCGATCATCACCGCGGAGTTACTGCCTAACTCCAGGGTGACGCGCTTCATGCCGGCCAGATTTCGCATTCTGATACCTACTTCCGGCGATCCGGTGAAGGTGACCATGGCGAGGCCCGGATGGAACACGAGCGCGTCCCCGATCTCACTTCCCGAACCGGTGACCACGTTGAGCGCGCCCTTTGGCAGGCCGCACTCTTCGAACAGTTGCACGAGTGCCAATGCACTGAGCGGGGTAGTGGTAGCGGGCTTGTGGACAAGTGTGTTGCCAGCGGCAAGCGCCGGTCCGATCTTGTGCATCGCCAGATTCAGGGGGAAATTGAAAGGGGTGATTGCGGCGATGACTCCGAGAGGCTCGCGGACCGTCATGCCCCAGCGTCCGCGGCCGCCCGGATGGGCGTCCAAAGGCACTACTTCACCAGCCATGCGGTGGGCTTCTTCGCTGGAAAACAGGAGTGTCCAAGAGGCGCGGTCGGCCTCCATCCGAGCTTCCTTGATCGGCTTGCCGGACTCCGCGGAAATCAGGCGGGCGAACGTCTCCAAACTGTCGCGGAGCTTCTGATGTGCGCGGCGGAGTATCGCAGACCGGTCCTCGCGCGACATTTCACGCATGGTGGGGAAGGCGGCGGAGGCAGCCTGGACAGCCGCATCCACGTGTTCCTTGGTGCCTCGAAAAATTTCACCAACCGTGGAGCCATCGTATGGAAGTTCGACCGGTTGGCGCGAGGCAGAACGAACCGGGGCGCCTCCTATCCACATGGGGTGTTCCATGGCTCCAGCATATACGGAGCGGCCGCGGCGACTCATCGGATTTGCGGGAGCTTTCCTGGCGCAGTGAACTGGAATTCCGATTTGAGGATTGTAAGATCCTGTTTGAGTAGGGCTCGAGCGGTGAATCGCCCTTCGCCTGGTAGGCCAAATCGAAGGTCGTTTGCTTCTACCGTGAGTACTTCACCGGGTACCAAATCGCCACCTGTCTGCCAGAAGAGGTACGGAGCAAATTGGATCAGCGATTGGAAGGGTCTCGACTCCGCGGCGACGAGGGAGGGTTTAGAATACTCCGCCCCTTTGTAGAGAATTTTGCCTGCTTCCGGATCGAATTCAGTTAACAGACTGACGGGTACGATGCGATATGACGCCGGCAGATCGATGAGCCCGGTCCATTGAAACGGATTGGCAAGATGCGGAAATGCCGCGGTGCGGAGAGCGTCTTGTCCGTCATAAAGACGTGCATTCATCGAGGCTAGCGCGCGTTCATGCAACATTCCCCGCGCGCTCATGTAAAGAACCACTACGACAAGCGCAGTGCGCGCCGAGCCCGTTCCATATTGCGTGCGAGCTCCGATTTCCTGATTGACCAGGCGGCCAAGCGCCGGCCAAAGCGCACAGGCGGCAAAGAGCAACCAGAGATATGGATCCACGACACTGGCGATGTCGGCGCGATACCAGTCATCTGAAAACGGCTCCAACAGGCGGATCCCATAGACGTTGGTCCAATCGAGGAGCAGATGAGAAACGCCTGCCGTAAGCGCGGCGCAGAATGCGAGCAGCCACGGGAACGGCGTGCGAACGACGAGGCGGACCACGGTAGCACAGAGCACGGCCAAAAGTGGGGACGCGAGGATACTATGCGTGACGCCGCGATGCTGTTCCAAATAGACATGCGACCCGGCAAACGCCCACACGATGTCGACATCCGGCGCATTAGCCGCCAGTATGCAGATGGCGGCCGCGCCGGGAACACGACGCCCGAAGCCGGCGCGCGCGATCATCAAACCGGTGAGGGTATGAGTCAGATTCTCCATTGGCGATCAGAGGCCGTAACGGCGAGGCAGATCGCGAGGAATCAGCAATGTCAATGCGGAGGGTACGCTCTCGACGCGGCCAGGTAACTGTCCGGCGAGTTCTCCATCGAGCTGCACGTAGATGGGTTCGCCATTCACGGGCGTGAGGTCCATGGTGGGGCTTCGCTTGATAAAGACGTTCGGCAACTTCGCGTGTGCGCCTAGCACGATCGCGCCCATGTAGAAGCCATAGGGCCAGGTCGACTCGCCGGGAAATGCGGCAATCTCGAAATCACTGTCGAAGAGCGTTATTTCGCGGGCGATCTCCAGGTCGCCACCGTAGTTACGCACGCGCGCAGCAACCGCAAACCCCGTGGTCAGGTGGTCGCCATTGACCTTCACGTTCATTTGAGGCACCCGGGCGCCGACGCGGGAAAGCGACGCGATCCAGTACGCGCCCTTGCCGAGCCGTTTCTTGAGATCCGGCCGAACGCGGCGGACAATGTCGGCGTCGAAGCCGGCTCCCGCCATGAGCAGGAAATGGCGCGGCTCGCCCTGCTTTGGCCGGAACACGCCAACGGCGATACGGCGCGGCGTCATCAAATGCAGTTGGCGGGCGGCGTGGCGGATTCCGCCATGAAGGCGCATTTCCATCGCCAGGACGTTGGCTGTACCCGCGGGAAGGATCGCTAGGGGAGTCTCGCTGCCAATCATTCCGTTGGCGACTTCGTTGATGGTGCCGTCCCCACCGGCGGCGATGACAAGGTCGGCCGAGTCGGAAATCGCGCGCCGCGCCAGTTCCGTTGCATGGTGCGCCCGTTCGGTAGGTAGTTCAGTGACGTTGTGGCCGAGCGAGCGCAGGAGTTCCGTCGCCCTAGTGATGCGATGTCCACGGGCACGAGTCAGGCCGCCGGCCTGGGGGTTGAAAATGAGGAAGGCGTTTCGGTAGAAGTTCGCCAATGAACCTATTATAGAAGTTCATGCCTTCGGCAGCGAAAGAAATTGAGCAGTTGCGGGCGGAACTTCGCCGGCACGAGCATTCTTACTACGTTCTGGACAATCCGCAGGTCACCGACGCCGAGTATGACACGCTCATGCGGCGTCTGAGCGAGTTGGAAAAGGCGCACCCCGAGCTAGTCCGGGCGGACTCGCCTACCCAACGCGTAGGAGGGGCGCCGCGCGCCGGGTTTCAGCAGGTGGCGCACTCGGCGGCCATGCTCTCGTTGGACAATGCGCTCAACGAGGAGGAACTGCGAGCGTTCGACGAGCGGGTGCGTGGACTCCTGGGCGCCGCGGCGTATGCGTACGTCGCGGAACTTAAGTTGGACGGCCTGTCACTAGCGGTTCGCTATGCCGACGGATACATGCAGCAGGCGATCACGCGCGGCGACGGCGAGACGGGAGAGGATGTCACGGAGAACGCACGGACAATTCGCAGCCTGCCGCTGCGAGTATCCGAAACCGCTCCGTTTGAGGTGCGCGGTGAAGTGGTCATGCCCAACGGTGCGTTCCAAAAGTTGAATGAAGAGCGCGAGCAGCAGGGCCTGCCGCGCTACGCAAATCCGCGCAATTCGGCGGCCGGTTCCCTGCGCGTGCTCGACCCCGCGATTACGGCGTCGCGGCGGTTGGATTTCTATGCATATCTGCACATGCCGCCTCCCGCTTCACAGTGGGAAGCGCTCGAACACCTGCACGCAACAGGCTTCAAGGTGAGCCCGCATCGCAAACGATGCGAAAGCCTGGAGGAGTTAGTCGAGCACATTCGCTCGTGGGAGTCGCGGCGCGAGACCCTGCCTTATGAAATTGACGGCGTGGTGGTGAAGATCGACTCCCAGGCGCAGCAGAAACGGCTTGGTTGGACAGCCAAGGCGCCTCGATGGGCGATTGCCTTCAAATACCCCGCGCGGCAGGCAGAAACCACGCTCGAGTCCATCGAGATTCAAGTGGGCCGCACCGGCGTGCTTACACCGGTGGCGAATTTGAAACCCGTGGGCGTGAGCGGCGTGATGGTGGCGCGGGCGACGCTGCACAACGAAGACGAGATTGAACGGCTCGGGTTGGCCGCGGGCGATACGGTGGTGATCGAGCGCTCCGGCGAGGTGATTCCGAAGATCGTGCGTGTGGCCAAACACGGCGACCAACGAGCCCAATTCAAGATGCCTACCAAGTGCCCCGTGTGCGGGGAACCAGTGGTAAGGGCCGAGGGCGAGGTGGCGAGCCGGTGCCTGAATCCGAATTGTCCGGCGCGGCTGAAGGAGAGCCTGCGCTACTTTGCCTCGCGAAGCGTGATGGATATCGACGGTATGGGTGAGGCACTCATCGACCAGCTTGCGACGCGCGGGATGGTGAAGGGGATCGCCGATATTTATAAACTTACGCAGGACCAACTGGCGGGGTTGGAGCGCATGGGTGAGAAGTCGGCCGCGCGCATCATGAAAGGTATCGAGGCCTCGAAACAAAAGCCGATGGCGCGGTTACTGAACGGGTTAGGAATTCCATTCGTTGGGGAGCGCACGGCGGCGTTGCTAGGCGATACCTTTGGGTCGATAGACGCGATCGCCGATGCTTCCAAAGAGCAGTTACAGGAGGCTCCGGAAGTGGGCGCAAAAGTGGCGCAAGCTATTCGCGGGTTCTTCGACAACGCGCACAACCGCGAATTGCTGGAGCGATTGCGTGAGGCGGGGCTTACCTTTACACAGGAAAAGTTGCGCAAGGAAGGGGGTCCGCTGAACGGGCTCACGTTCGTGATTACGGGCACGCTT
>Ga0209382_10010306_pt1 | contig 11653 bp, 7 predicted proteins | sample SoiMetdeltSBSDD5_FD_187599 | JGI IMG/M metagenome (GOLD analysis project Ga0209382, IMG submission 187599) | Bulk soil microbial communities from a Populus tree surrounding site in Tennessee, USA - Soil MetaG P. deltoides SBSDD5 (SPAdes) (version 2) | ecosystem: Environmental > Terrestrial >...
GGCCCTCGCATCATGGTCGCGTTATTGTCGGGATCGGTTTCACCTCGAAAGCGAATCCGTCGCCGAGTTCGCCGCGCTCCGCGAATGGGCCCGCGAGCGCGGCGTCTCCGTCGTGCTTCCGTTGACGGAGCGGTCGTGCGTCCTCTGCAATGCGGCGCGCAGCGAATGGGAAGCAGAGGGTGTTGCCGTTGGTTGCGAGACAGGCGACGCCCTGCTCTCGACCTTCGACAAGGCGCGAACGATGGCGCTGGCAGCCGATTGCGGTGTCGCCATCCCCCCGACGCGCGCGCCTGCATCGTTCGAGGAATGTCTCGCGGCGGCGCGGGAGATCGGCTTCCCGTGCGTGATCAAGTCGCGTTTCAGTCACTACTGGACTGGCTCCGGATTCGTCGAGGGAGGCGGGACCAGCTACGTGAGCGACGAGGGCGAGCTCGAGGAGATATGCCGGGCCCATCGTCAGGGAGATGCGTGGCCGCTCGTTCAGGGCTTCGTGGAAGGAGCCGGGAAGGGAATCTTCACGGTGTGCGATCGCGGCCAGCCGCTCATGTGGTTCGCGCACGAACGACTTCGAGACGTCAGGCCCTCCGGATCCGGCAGCAGCCTGCGTCGCTCGATTCCCGTGGACGCACGGATGCTCGCGCCGGCCGAGAAGCTGCTTCGGGCCATGCGGTGGCATGGACCGGCGATGGTCGAGTTTCGCGACGCCGGTCATGGCGATCCCTGTCTCATGGAGATCAACGGGCGGTTCTGGGGATCGCTCGAGCTGGCGGTGCGCTCGGGAGCCGACTTCCCGCGCATCTGGACCGATCTCCTCTCCGGCGAGCCCGTCTCGGTCTCCGCGCCGGCCGGGATGGGCACCACGGTGCGATGGCTGTGGGGGGACGTGAAGCGACTTCTCTACATCATGGCCGGAACTCCGAGTGGCTATCCGGGCACCTATCCCACCTTGGCCCAGGGACTCGCTGAGGTCTTCGGTCCGCAGCCACCAGGAACGCAGCTCGAATGCTGGCGCCCGGATGATCGGTGGCCGGCCGTGGGCGAATGGATCCAGGGAATAGGGGAGCTCGGCGCCGGGGCGATGCGCAGCTTCCGGCTTCGGGGGCGACGCCGCTCCCGCCGAGCCGATGTCGGCGTCCGCACCACGGCGAAATCGTTAGGCCCGCCGCCCGCTCTGGCGGCTGGAACCCGTCCGCGTCCGTAGCCGGAGGCATGTGAAATGGCAGCACCGATCCGCGTCCTGATGATCACCACCGCCTGGCCGACTCCCGGCCAGCCGCGTACGACGCATTTCATCAAGCGGCAGGCGGACTATCTCCGGGCGGCCGGCGTCGACGTGGATGTCTTCCATTTTCACTCGGCGAAGAATCCGTGGAACTACGCGAGGGCGTGGCGTCGTGTTCGTCCGATGCTGCGGTCGGGACGATATGACCTCGTACACGCACAGTTCGGCCAGAGTGGTCTCCTCGCGCTTCCGAAGAGCATTCCCATGGTCGTCACGCTCCGGGGAAGCGACATCCTCGGTATCGTCGGCCGGGATGGCCGCTACACCTGGATGGGGCGCGTCGGTCAGGCAATGAGTCGCCTGGTGGCGAAGCATGCGGATGCCGTGGTCGCGGTCTCCGAGCACATGACCGCGTACCTCCCGCGGAACGTCGGCGCGACGATCCTGCCATCGGGACTCGACCTCGAGCGCTTTCACCCTGCGGACCGCGACGAATCGCGCAAGCGTCTGGGGCTCGCGCCCGACAAGCGGCTCGTGCTGTTCGTGGGCAACCCGGCGCAGGCGCGCAAGCGCTACGACCTCGCTCGCCGTGCGGTCGACCTGCTCAACGAGAGCATGCCCGCCGAGCTGATCGTCGCGTGGGGAGTGGAGCACGACGACGTGCCGCGCTACATGAGCGCGTGCGATGCGATGGTGTTCACGTCGATGCAGGAGGGATCCCCGAATGTCGTGAAGGAGGCACTGGCCTGCGACCTTCCGGTGGTCTCGGTGCCGATCGGGGACGTGCCGCTCCGCCTGCGCGGAATCGAGGGGTGCGAGGTCTGCGCCGATGACCGGCCGGACACGATCGCCGCGGCGCTGGGACGCGTGCTCGCGCGCGGCGGTCGCGTCGCCGGTCACGTGGCGGTCCAGCACCTCGACGAGCGTCTCATCACCTCGCAATTGATCGACGTGTACCGACGCGTACTCCGACACGCGGCGCAGCCGATGCCGGCCGCACCCCGTCACGAGGCGGAGGCCGCCAATGCAGTCCGGTGATTATCCGTTCGTTTCGGTCATCATCCCGTGTCGGAACGAGGAGCGTTTCATTGGCGGCTGCCTCGATTCGATTCTCGGAGGCGACTATCCGGCGGATCGGTTCGAGGTGGTGGTGGTCGATGGCCGAAGCGATGATCGCACGGCCTCGATTCTCGAGGAGTACGCTCGCCGCTCTCCCCAGGTTCACGTCCTCGACAACCCGCGGCGGATCACGCCGGCCGCCCTCAATATCGCGTTAGGCGCGGCGCGCGGGGAGCTGATCGCGAGGGTCGATGCCCACGCCGTCTATCCCTCGTATTACCTGTCACGCCTCGTCGCGGCGCTGAAGGAGACGGGCGCGGACAGCGTCGGCGGCTTGATCGAGACCTGCCCGGCGGCGGACACCGCGGTCGCCCGGGCGATCGCCGTCGCCATGTCGCATCCGCTTGGCGTTGGGAACTCTCATTTTCGGGTCGGCTCGCCGACGCGCCGCACCGTCGATCATGTCCCCTTCTTCTGCTGCCGGAAGGAGGTATTCGATCGCGTGGGAGGCTTCGACGAGGAGCTCGTGCGGAACCAGGACGGTGAGTTCAGCACGCGGCTGATTCGACAGGGCGGGAAGATCGTTCTCATTCCCGAGGTGGTCTCGCGCTACTTCGCGCGCGACTCGCTGACGAAGCTCGCTCGAATGTTCTTTCAGTACGGGTACTTCAAGGTGTTGACCACCAGGAAAGTGGGACGCGTCATGACCGTGCGGCAGGTGGTGCCAGCGGCTTTCATGCTCGCGCTGGTCATCACCGGCCTGGCGAGTCTCTGGCTGGACCTCGCGCTGATTCCGTTCGTCGGGATGCTCGTGGCCTATGCAGCGGTCGTGCTCGTGTTCGGGATGCGGACCATTGGCAGGATCGGGCTGCGGAGCGCTCTCGTATTGTGCGCCGCGTTTCCCCTGATGCACTTCAGCTACGGGTTCGGGTCGATCCGCCGGGCGGTGGAGCTGTTGGCGCGACGGGGCGCGACGCCGGTGAGTCCCGAGCTGGTGCCCCTGTCCCGATGATCGACACCTCGGCTCCGACGTCGCCCGCCGTGGGTGCGCCCCTGGCCGAGATCGCGGCCTTTGGCTACCACGAGGTCACGGACGCGCCGGATCAGTCGGGATTCGTGCGCCCGGGTGCTCGACCGTACAAGCTGACCGTCTCGGCGTTCGCCCAGCATCTCGATGCCATCGCCGGGGGCGCACCGGTGTCGCTGGTGACGGACATCGATCTCACGCAGCCCGGTCGGCACGTCGTCCTCACCTTCGATGATGGCGGGAAGAGCGCAGTCCATGCGGGCGACGAGCTGATGCGCCGAGGATGGCGGGGGCATTTTTTCATCGTCACCGATCGAATCGGAACCCGCACGTTTCTCAGCGCGGACGACATCCGCTACCTGCGCGAGTGCGGGCACGGCATCGGGAGTCACTCGCACACGCATCCGAACATCTTCCGAGAGCTGCGTCGCGTCGACATGCTGGAGCAATGGACGGTCAGCTGCGATCGGCTGGCGCAGCTGTTAGGCGAGGCCTGCACGACGGCGGCGGTGCCGGGAGGACACATTTCTCCGCTGACGCTGCGGACAGCCGGCGATGCCGGGCTGCGCCACCTTTTCACCTGCGATCCGACGGTGACGCCGTTTCGCGTGGGGGACTGCTGGATCCTCGGACGCTATCTCGCCAAAGTGACGACGACGCCGGAGTTCATGCATCGGCTGGCCCGCTTTCAGGGCTGGGGGCGGGCTCGTTTCGTCCGTCGCTTCAAGGATCTGGCGCGGCAGAGCTTCGCCGGACTCAACCGAGTCTACGTGGATCGGCGGACCCGTGAACGCACCTGACCGCGGCGCCGGCCGCCTAACGCCGGCAGGGGCGAAGCATCGGCGGGACAGGGAGCCGCTCCTGCTCGAGTTCGTGGGCTTGCCGGGGGCCGGAAAGACGGCCGTCGCCGCCCGGGTCGTCGCCGAGCTGCGTGCTCGCGGGATCACGTGCGCGGAGCGGCGGGGTCGGCGTCATGGGAAGGGCGGGAAGGGCCGGCGGCTCGTTCAGCGAGCGACGTCGCTGGTTCGCCACTACGAGCTGACGCTGTCATCGCTGCGCTTTGCGGCCGGCGTGCGCCCGCTCAGGCTCACTCCCGTCTCGCGGGCCTTTCGGGTCGCCGGCTGGGCACGCCAGCTCCACGCCTATGCCGCTTCCGACGTCGAGGCCGTGGTGCTCGACCAGGGTCCGTTGCAGGACCTCTGGTCGCTGACCGTGCCCGGGCGAAGCTGGAACGAAGGCGCGGCGCGGGCAGCCGTTAGGCACCTCATGCAGGTGACGCGGATGCCTCGGGTGCTGGTCTACGTGCACGTGGACGTCGAGACGGCGGCCGAGCGGCTTCGCGGGCGGGGCGGGACGAGCAGCCGCTTCGACCGGCTGACCGCGATTCAGACGTGGACCTGGCTCACCCAATACGAGCAGTCGCTGTCGTCGATCTTCCGGAGCGCGGTGACGATCTCGAACGCCGCATCGGTGCGCGTGGATGGCAGGCGCGCGATCGATGACGTCGCTCAGGAAGTGATCCGCTTTCTCGACGGCGCGCGAGGTGACTCCGCCGGCTGGATTCCGTCGAGCACCGTCACCACGGGAGCGCTCTCGTGATGCACGCCCCGCGCGTGGCCTTGTTCGTTCCCTCCCTGGTGGGAGGGGGGGCGGAACGCATGATGGTGAACCTGGCCGATGGCTTCGCGGCCAGGGGATTGGATGTGGATCTCGTCCTCGTGAAGGCGACCGGCCCGTACCTCGCGGAGGTCCCGAGCACCGTTCGCATCGTCGAGTTGGGATCGTCGCGGGTCTCCACGAGCCTCCCGGCGCTGGTGCGATACCTCCGGCGGGCTCGACCGGTGGCGCTGCTCTCGACACTCAACCACGCCAACGTCCTCGCGGTCGTGGCCGGTTACGTGGCCGGCGTCAAGACGCGCGTCGTGGTCAGGCAGGCCAACACGCTCTCGCAGAGCGCGGGGGCGGCCAGGAAGCTCGTCTCGCGCCTCATGCCGATGCTGGTGCGCCGGTTCTACGCGTGGGCCGACGAGATCGTCGCGGTGTCGGACGGCGTCGCCGAAGACCTCACGCGAGTCGCGAGTCTCCCCGCGGAACGGATCCGGGTCATTCCGAATCCGGTGGTGATGCCAAGCCTCACCACGCTCGCACGCGAGCCGGTGACGCACAGCTGGTTCTCGACGGGCGACGCGCCGGTCGTTCTCGGTGTCGGACGCCTGACGAAGCAGAAGGACTTCGGCACGCTGTGCCGCGCGATGGCCATGGTCCGCCAGCGCCGGCCCGTTCGGCTCGTGATCCTCGGGGAAGGGGAGGACCGGCCCGCGCTGGAGCGACTCGTCGCCGAGCTCGGCATCGCGGATTCGGTCGCCTTGCCGGGATTCGTGGCCAACCCGTTCGCCTACATGTCGAAGGCGTCGCTGTTCGTGCTGTCCTCCGCATGGGAAGGCCTGCCCGGAGCGTTGATCCAGGCGATGGCATGCGGCACGCCGGTCGTCGCCACCGACTGCGAGAGCGGCCCGCGCGAAATCCTGCAGGACGGCCGATTCGGACGCATCGTGCCGGTGGGGGATCCGCGCGCCATGGCGGATGCAATTGATGCGGCGCTGTCGGAGCCCAGCCAGGCCGGAAACGATGCAGCCTGGCGTCCCTACACGCAGGTCGCCGCCGTCGATCAGTATCTGCGCACGCTCGGAGTTGCCTCGTGAGCAAGCTCGCGTTCGGCGCCCTGTGGCTGTTCGCCTTCGTGATCCCATTCGAGCTCTTCATTCGGTTCGAAGAGTTCGGGACGATGGGCCGCCTGGTCGGCGTCGTCGCATTCGGCGTCGGACTGGTGAACGTCGTGCTGCACGGCCGCCTTCGACCGCTCGCGCCGTTCCACGTACTCACCCTGTTCTTCGTGCTGTGGGCGGGCCTGACGGCGTTCTGGACGCTGGACGTGGCCGAGACACGCGAGCGTGTCTGGACCTATGCGCAGCTCGCCTTCATGGTGTGGCTGATCTGGGAGCTCGCCCCCACCCGCGATCGACAGCTCGACCTGCTTCAAGCGTACGTCCTCGGATGCTACGTCTCGGTGCTGGACACGGTGATGAAGTTCCTGGCCGGCGTCGAACAGCAAACGGGGCGGTTCGCGGCGACCGGCTTCAACCCTAACGACCTCGGCTACACGCTCGTCCTGGCGATTCCGATGGCGTGGTGTCTTGCCCTGATGCGGCCGAAGGGGCTCCTCACCTGGGTGAATCGCCTCTACGTGGTGTTCGGGATGATCGCGGTGATTTTGACGGCATCACGCGGGTCGTTCATTCCCGCGTTCGCGGCTCTGTTGATCATCCCGTGGACGCTGACCAACCTCAGGCCGCGGTCACGAATCGCGATCTGTGTCGGCGGCGTGCTGGCGCTGGCGGCGATCGCGCGCTTCGTCCCGCAGACGTCGTGGGACCGTCTCTCCACCGCCTCCGAGGAGATCGAATCGGGTAGCTTCAACGAGCGCGGCGACATTTGGGCGTCGGGGCTGGAGGCGCTCGTCGACCGGCCGTTGCACGGCGTCGGGGCCGGCGCCTACAGCGTCGCGATCGAGCCGATTCTCGGCTGGGGACGTCCGCCACATCAGACGTTCCTCTCGGTGCTCGTCGGGCAGGGAGTCATTGGGCTGGCGCTCTGGCTGGCGATGTTCGCGGCCGCTTTCCTTCCCGTTCTCAGGATGCCCGCTCTCGAGCGCAAGCTCTGGATCACGATCCTGATGACGTTAGGCATCGGGCTCCAGGTGCGAACGTGGGACTACCGGAAGCCGCTCTGGTTGATCCTCGGCATTCTCGTGGCGCACGGGGTGTCGACGCGCCTCGCCGCGCGCGGTTCGGTGGCGGACCAGGACGCGGAGCTTCGAGAGCCGGAGTCCCTCCTGCCGGTCGCGGCCTCGTCCTCGTCCGGCCCGGTGATCGTGCGCCATTCGTGACCGCGTGAGCCCGGGTGCTGAAACACGACGCGCCGGCGGAGCGTGATGCTCGCCGGCGCGTCGTGCGAACGGACACGTGCTACCGCAGGTCAGGGCGCACGGCCCTCGACCTCCGCCGCCATCTGATGCAGCCATTCCTCCAGATTGGTGTAGCCGTCGCCATCGTCATCGCCGTTCGGATTCGACGGCGTAACGAGCGGGCGGCGGTTCTCGGCGAGTGTCGGCCAGCCGCCGACATCGCTCGGATGATCGATGATCCGGCCGGTGCCGCTACGGACCTCCTGTACGAGGCGCACGTCCACGGCATCACGATCGGCCGGGCGGGCGCCGGCGTTGTTGAGCACCCAATCCTCGACGCTCGCGTTAGGCCTCGCGACCAGCCCCGGCACGGAAATCGGTGGGGTGAGCGCGACTGCCACGGCTCCCTCATCGTTCTGCACGAGTGACCACGGATCACTCGGTGGGGCGGCGCGATCCCAGCTGTTGTCGGCAACGTAGAACAGCGATCCGGCCTTCACGCCGCTGTAGATCCGGATCGGCTTGCCGGTCGGTGAGTTCACGCCTCGGAGGTACACGTTCCCAATGATCGAGGCCAACTGCGCCGCCGTGTTGTCGACATCATCGAAGTAGGTCGCCTTCGTACCGCCATAGTTGTAGACGACGTTGTTCACGATGACGCCGGTGGTGTTGCCCTTGTACCAGGGGTTTCGATCCAGATGGTGCGCCAGAAGATTGCCGACCATCGCGATGTTCTTGGTCCCCTGGCCGATGAGCACGCCCTTCGAGTGCGGTCCCTCGGGGTGAATCGAGTTATTCAACCCTTCGGCGATGATCATGTTGCTGAGGGTGATGTCGTGCCGATCTCCTGTTGTCGAGGTGCTCACGTTCTCGTCGACACCCCAGCTCACCGAGACGTGGTCGACGAGGATGTTGTACTTCTCCGTACCACCGTAGATCTCGATCCCGTCGCGCTCCGTACGGGTACCCGGATCATCCCCGGGCCGCAGGCGGATGTGCTGGATCACGACGTCGTGGGTGCTGATACGGAGTGTCGCTCCGCGAACCGTAATGCCTGGGGACGGAGCTGTCTGGCCGGCGACCGTCACGTAGGGGTCTGCAATCACCAGGTTGCCGTCTGAGCGGATCGTTCCAGACACCTCGAAAATGATCACCCGCGGGCCACTGGCGGCGAGCGCTTCACGAAGCGACCCCGGGCCGGTGTCGTTGAGGTTCGTTACGCGGATGATGGTGCCGCCGCGTCCGCCAGGCGTCGTCGCGCCAAAGCCCGTGGCGCCGGGGAAGGCGGGCAGCCCCGTCTGTGGCGGTGGCGGTGGTGGCGGGGGCGGGGGCGGTGGCAGCGCGACAGTGACCGTCGCCGTCCCGCTTTGGTTCTCGCTCGTGGCGGTCACGGTCGTCGTGCCGGCAGACGCGCCGGTGACCAGACCCGTGCTCGACACTGAAGCGACCGCTGGATTCGCGCTCGCCCAGGTGATGGTGCGCCCCGTGAGCGTGTTACCTACCGAGTCTCGAAGGGTCGCGCTGAGCTGGACGGTTCGTCCTACTTCGACGCTCGCGGTTGCCGGACTAACCTGGACCGATGCTACCGGTGCTGGCGTGGGAGACGGCGGAGGTGGCGCGGCGGCGCCCGGTTCCCAGACGACCATGTCCCAGAAGTACTCGGACTGGCTCGTCGGTGGGGCGACGGACTTCCACGGGAAGTGGAACTCGTCGAACGCCTCGGCCCCCATGGCGAGCCCCGTGTACTCGAGGAAGAGCTGCCCGTTGACCCACAGCCGGATGACGCCGTCGTGCGCGCCCGCGACCGATTCGGCCTGGAGATAAACAGTCTGGACGATCGGCGCGCCGGTGTGCTCCTGCGGGAGGAAGCTCCACCCCTGATTGGCGCGGAAGCTGGCGGTGCTCACGTCCTTGAGGTGGATCGCCGGGGACGCGCCGGTCGGTCCGAGCCACTTCACCTCGGCGCGGCGGATGGTGCCGACGCGATCGGCCATCCAGACGAAGCGGTCATAGGTGGAGCCGCAGTCGGGACGGTTGACGGTGAACTGGCCGATCTCGCCGAGGCCGCCGCCGGTGGCGGTGCGGCCGAGCCACTGACGCCACTGGGCGTAGAGGCGTTTGGGCTTGGTCGTGGGGAGCGCCCGGCTGAGCCCGCGGGAGACGGTGGTGCAGCCGGTGGTCTGGCCGGTCCAGTCGACGCGGAGGGCGTGGGTGCCGGCGCCGTCGAGGTCGGTGGTGAAGCCCCAGCCGGTGCGGGTGTCGGCGCTGATGCCCCAGAGGGCGAGCGCCTGCCGCATCGTCGTGGCTTGCTGGAGTCCTGCGCGCGCATCGAAGAGCACGCGGTCGCTCGTGCCCGGCTCGAAGCCGCCGTTGCCGTCGGCGACGAGCAGCGAGGGTGCGAGCTGGGGAGCGTTTGACGACGGGTTGGGGGAAGCGGTGCCCGGTCCGAGAGCGTCCGAGCAGGCAGCAATGCCTAACGCTGCCATCATCAGTGGCAAGGTAACGGTGCGCACGGTGTGCATCTCCTGCGTCCGTTCGGCGGCCCGACTGACGTGACGCGGCGTTCATCGATGCCGCGCGGTAGCCTCGGAGCTTTGCGTCACCGGCTTTCGCCGGGTTTGCCTTTGTCGCTCGTTACCTTGAGCGATCCAGCCGATCAGTTGGTGACGCGATGAAAGTGACGGTCGGTGTTCGACCTCCATGATGGAATTGTGCAGCAGCAGACTACGGCGTCCGCGCGCTGCGTGGACGGGCGGAAACCTATCTCAAGTGTCGTACCGAATGGTAGGTCTCGGGGACGATCAGTTGACGAATCGCGATCGATCGTAATCTGCGTCACACGTCGATCGTGACGGTGCGTGCCTAACGCGAACGCCCCGGTGACCTTGGTCACCGGGGCGCCGCGATGGGAGGGATGACGGAGCCTGCCGTTCGACTGCGTACGACCGGAGCGTCGGCGCGATCCGAGGCGCGCCTAACGAATCACGGAATGGGACGGCCTTCGACCTCGGCCGCCATCCGGTGGAGCCACTCCTCGAGGTTCGTGTAGCCGTCGCCGTCATCATCGCCGTTCGGATTCGTCGGCGTGACGAGCGGGCGGCGGTTCTCGGCGAGCGTCGGCCATCCGCCGACCTGACTCGGGCTGTCGATGATGCGGCCGGTGTTGGTGCGCACTTCCTGCACGATGCGCAGATCGACGGCGTCACGGTCGGCCGGACGCGCGCCGGCGTTGCTCAACACCCAGGATTCCACGTTCGCGTTCGGCTGCACGACGAGACCGGGGATCCAGATCGGTGGCGTGGTCGCGACGACGGCCGCACCTTCTTCGTTCACCACCAGCGACCACGGATCGCTGGGCGGCGCCGCGCGATCCCAGCTGTTGTCGGCCACGTAGAAGAGCGAGCCGGGCTTCACGCCGCTGTAGATCTTGATCGGTCGGCCCGTCGGCGAGTCGACGCCTCGCAGATACACGTTCCCGACCACGGACGCCATCTGCAGCGCCGTGTTGTCGACGTCGTCGAAGAACGTCGCCTTGCTGCCACCGTAATTGTAGATGACGTTGTTGACGATGAAGCCGGTGGTGTTGCCCTTGAACCAGGGGTTTCGGTCCACGTGATGGGCCATGAGGTTGCCCATGAACGTGATGTTCTTGCTCCCCTGGCCGATGAGCACGCCCTTGGAGTGCGCGCCCTCGGGGTGAATGGAGTTGTTGAGCCCTTCGGCGATGATCAGGTTGCTGAAGGTGATGTCGTGCCGCACGCCGCTGGACGACGTCCCGGTGCTGAGATTCTCGTCGACGCCCCAGCTGATCGAGCAGTGGTCGAGGACGACGTTGTACTTCTCCTGCGTGCCACCGTAGAACTCGATTCCATCGCGCTCGCGGCTGAACCCGGGCTCGTCGCCCGGCCGGAACCGGATGTGCTGAATGAGGACGTCGTGCGTGTTGATGCGGAACGTGCCGCCGCGCAGCGTGATGCCGGGTGAGGGCGCCGTCTGACCCGCGATGGTGGTGAAGGGGTGGGTGACGACGAGGTTCTCACCGACGCGAATGGTGCCGGAGACCTCGAAGATGATCACCACGGGGCCGGCGACCGACAGAGCCGCGCGCAGCGAGCCGGCGCCGGTGTCGTTCAGGTTGGTGACACGGACGATCGTGCCTCCGCGACCCGCGGGAGTCGAGCTCCCAAAGCCCTGCGCGCCCGGGAATGCACGAAGCCCCGGTGGCGGAGGCGGAGGGGGAGGCGGCGGCGCCACGACCGTGATCACGGCGGTGTCGCTCTTTCCTTCGCTCAGCGCGTAGACGTTGGCGGTGCCGACGGTCACGCCGGTCACCAGCCCGTTGCTCGACACCGTCGCCACACACGGGCTCAGGCTCGTCCAT
>Ga0209382_10010307_pt1 | contig 11652 bp, 10 predicted proteins | sample SoiMetdeltSBSDD5_FD_187599 | JGI IMG/M metagenome (GOLD analysis project Ga0209382, IMG submission 187599) | Bulk soil microbial communities from a Populus tree surrounding site in Tennessee, USA - Soil MetaG P. deltoides SBSDD5 (SPAdes) (version 2) | ecosystem: Environmental > Terrestrial >...
CAGTTCGATCCGAACGAACAGGCGCCGAGCGCGCAGCTCCAGGCCGAGCTCCAGCTCTGCAACGGCGCGCGCGTCAAGCGCCCGGTCCCGAACCGCCTGATCGCGCGCGACGCGAACGGCAATCCGGTGGTGAACCCGGGGACCGGCCTGCCGACCACGGTGGTGAATCCGGCGTGCACGGGGAACCCCATCGGCCCTCTCAACCCAGCGGGCCTGCGCCTGTGCAATTCGCCGGGGTCGATCGGCGGGGTGGCCCAGAACGTCACCTTGGCGGATCTGCCGCTGATCCATCCCGTCGCCGGCTGCGTCGCCTCGGACGTGCACTTCCCGGTGCTCGGAGCCGACGACTGCAGCTACTGGATGCAGCGCAACCTGGTCGGCGAGTTCTTCGACGGCAGCGCGCAGCTCTTCCAGAACGAGCTGGCAGCCTTCTCGTGGAACTTCCTGATGTTCCTCACCGTCACGTCGTGCAACATCACGAGCTTCGACCTCGACGGGAACGACCACCGCATCCAGGACGGCGGGCCGCGCGATCTGGGGCCGAGCCCCAGCGTGCCCGGCAGCACGGGCGATCCGACTTGCTTCGATCCGAACAACGCCTACCTGTCGGGACGCTGCTCGATCTCGTCGCCGCAGTACTGCACCAACGTGAAGGGCTTCTTCTCGGCGGCGGGCGTCACGCGCAACACGGCGCTGGCGGGCGGCAACCATCGCTTCGGTCGCCGCACCTTCCTCTGGCACAGCGGCGGCGAGCTGACGCTCGAGTACCAGCAGCGCAACGTGCTCGGCCTCTCCTCCGACTTCGCGGAGGACGTGACGAAAACGAACTGGGGCGTCGAGTTCACGTGGATCGAGGACGTGCCCTACATCAACAACGACTCGTTGGTAGGCCTCAGCCACACCGACGCGCTCAACCTGACGGTGTCGGTCGACCGGCCGACGTTCATCAACTTCCTGAACCCGAACCGCACGTTCTTCTTCAACAGCCAGTGGTTCTTCAGCTACCTGACCGATTACGAAGACGGCTTCACCGCAAACGGTCCGTGGAACGTGCTCTTCACGTTCGCGATGTTCACCGGCTACTTCCAGGACCGCGTCCAGCCGCAGTTCGTCACCGTTTACGACTTCCGCTCGCAATCGGGCGGCCTCTTGCCATCGTTCCAGTACCGCTTCACGGAGTCGTTCTCGGTGACGGTCGGCATGCTCTACTTCTTCGGCCAGACGGAGCTGGAGGACATGGGCGTGCGCGAGTACGCGCCAGCCGCGAACCGGTCCGGCAAGGACGCCTACGAGAACGGCGTGGACAACGGCCTCTCGCTGATCCGCCAGCGCGACGAGGTGTTCATGCGCTTGAGGTGGACTTTCTAGTTCTGATCTCCGCTCGCCTGCGGCTCGCTGCGCGCGGCGGCGCTGGGTGAAACGCGCGGCGCTCCCTCGATCTCGTGGGAGCGCCGCCTCTTGCGGCGACCCGCGCGCCTGCGGCGCGCTTCGCCGTGCTCGAGCGATCCGACGCTTGACAGGTGTAGGCCCATACCCCGCTCGAGCCAACGCTCCCGCCGGCTCTGCATCCGGCTCGTAGAATTTTTGGAGTTTCGCGACAGATCTTGTTGCCGACCTTTGCCGCGACGCCGATGGTGGAGGTGCCAGCCAGCGCACCAGAGAAGGGGGAGTCGATGAAGCGAACGATGATCCTGTCAGGAATCTTGTCGCTCTTCGTCGCGGGATCTGCCAGCGCGAAGATCATGGACACCTGGACGCGCATCAGCCTGCAATTCATGACCTTGGGTACCGCCGAGGCATCGGACACGGCGATCGGTGTCACCACCTTGACCACGACCGCAGCGGGGGATCACCTGAACACCCTGTCCGTCGGCTTCGGCCACCAGGATCCGTTCCCGCTTCCGACGGGCGTGACGACGCACACGAACGATCCGAACGTGAACGCGATGCCGAACGGCGCGGTCCCCGGTCTGTCGCTCAACACGATCCTTCCGGTGACCGACCCGATCGTGTCGAACGGCGGACTCGTTTCGGTCCGCCTGACCCAGATCCGACAGGGGCTCATCCCGGGTCCGCAGAACGCTCCAGGTGTGCTCGGTCCGATCTCGGGCGCGATCGCCAGCACCACCACACCGACCGGCGGCATCGGCACCATTCCCTCACAGGGCATGTTGCGGCTCTGTCTGGTCGTCCCCGGATGCGCGGGGAACCTGCCCCTCGACGTTGGCGCGACGGTCAACGGAGCCGCCGTCGGCTTCGGCGTGGGCGGTGTCCTCACTCTCGGCCAGCTCGGCATGATCCGGATCTCGATCCTCGGTGCCCCGTTCACGGCGAAGACGGTCACCGCCTTCCATCAGCTCATTCAATTCGAGGACCCGATCCTGACCTTCACGGAGAAGGGCTTCGCACACGGTCCCCTGTCGAACACGTCATCGACGGCTCAGACATCGGGGGTCCTGCAGCTCGTCAGCGCACAGCAGGTCACGACGCAGGCCTTCACACCCTATCGGTGGGGGCAATTCTCCCGCGTCCTCGTGCACTTCGTTCCGGAGCCGGGACTCGTGCTATTGCTCGGCACGGGCGCGATCGCGATGGCGCTGCTCGGGCGCAAGCGAATTCGCAAGTGAGCCCCGGCGCTAGTGCCCCCGATCCAGAAATCCCGGTGACGTGAACCGGCGGAGCTCGGATTCGTCCGGCGGGACGGATTCGAGGTCGAAGCTCTCGCGGCGCCAGCCGCTGCCGCCTTCGGTGGCGTCGTAGAACATGGCGGCGACGGGGTCGAAGACGCGTGCCTCCGCGCCGCCCGGCCAGGTGGGATACGCGGACAGGTCGCCGCTGTAGCGCGAGACCAGGATGCCCACCTCGACCATCTGCTGCGCCATGCGCCGCCGCGTGACGATGTAGAGCGGTTGCGCGGTCTGGTAGTCGATCCAGAGCGTCACCAGGTCGTACTCCTGGCCGCGCTCCTTGAGGCTGCCCTGGAGGATGACGGCGTGGCGAACGTCCCAGCGGTCGTTGCCGATGGACAGCCCGCTCGGACCGAAGTTGCGCTCCTTCTCCTGCGGGTAGCCGCCGCGCGTGACGTTGATCGGCGCGATCACCTCGCGCTCGCCCTGGTAGCGCCACTCGTACGCATTCGGGCGTAGGGCGAGCCCCGTGAAGCCGCGGCGCAGGTTCTCGGTCACCTGGATCGACTCGCCGGCCGTCGGATTCACAGAGCCGCCGGGCATCATGTTGCTGCCGCCCAACGGGATCGGGCCGCCGCCCGCGTCGCCCGACACGCGGTAGCGAGGCATGTAGAGGCCGTCGACCCAGCCCGACGCCGCGCGACGCACCTTCCGCATGGTCGGCACGTAGACGAAGGTGTCGTCGGGCTGCTCGAAGTGCAGCGCGACGTCGAGCGGGCGGATCTGCCGCCACGCCAGATGCCGCGCGGGCGTCGGCTCGTTGAACAGCCCGCCGGCCACCCACTCGCTGTTGTCCGCGACTTCCGGGAGCGTGTAGTCGCTGGCCGCGAGGTCGGCGCGGTGCGACGTCTGGAGCAGGAACCAGGTCCCCATATAGGTCTGCACGCCGCCCATGCGGCTCGGCATGTCGACGATGCGGAAGCTGCCGACGTGTCCGGCGCCGCGATAGCGCCGCTCCAGGTTCCAGGCCCACTTCACGCCCGCGTCCGGAGACTCCGGATCGATCGAGTCGGGCGGGAAGGGCAGGCCGGCGACGTGCCCGCTGAGGTTGCCGTCGGCGTCGATGCGCGCCTGTCCCGCGAAGCGCTTCGTCGCCTCGTCGAACCACTCGGCCTGCGCGTAGCGCCGGTGGCAGGGGCCGAGCTCCATGCGCATGCCCTCGTGGAAGAAGGCGTCGCGGTTTCTCCATACCTCGGTCGGCAGCAGCGATCCGAGCAGCAGCATGTCCGCGAAGTGCAGGAGCTGGCCTTCGCGCAGGCGGTAGGAGGTGGCGTCCTCCGCGGGGCTCGCGCCCGGGATGTTCGTCAGCGTGGGGCATTCGTCCTCCGGCGGCAGGCCGGCCGACGCTGCCATGGCGCCGAGAAGCGTGACGAGGGCCGCGATGCGCTGCATGGCGCTCGTACCTTACCCTGCGCGGGGAGCCGGAGCTGCGCCGTGCGCCGTTCGATCGGAATTCCGCTCGCGTTGGGAATCGTGCTGGCGATCCTGCTGCTGGCGCTCGCCGTCGGCTGGCAGATCCTGGTGGTCGGCGAGCCGCGGCCGGTCGCCGCCGGCCTCTCGACGCTCGACTGGGTGCTGCTCATCCTCGGCACCCTGTTCTTCGTGGTGGTGCTGGCGGGGATGGTCTGGCTGTCGGCCTGGCTGATCCGCGAGATGCGCCTCAACCAGCGCCAGCGGGCCTTCCTCGACGCCGTCACGCACGAAATGAAGACACCGCTCGCCTCCTTGCGCCTCTACGTCGACACGCTGACCCGCCACGACCCCGAGCCCGAGCGGCGCCGCCACTTCCTCTCGCTCATGCAGGACGACCTCGCGCGCATCGACCGCACCGTGGACCAGGTGCTGGCGGCCGCGCGCGCCGAGGAGCCGTCGGGCACGGTGCGCCGCGGGCGCGTGCGACTGGCGGAGATCCTGCGCGAGTGCATCCGCGAGGTGCAGAGCCGGCACGCGCTGCCCGACGAGTCGATGCAGCTCGAGTGCCCGACGGACCCCGCCGTGCGGGGCGACGCCGGCGAGCTCGGCGTCGTGTTCCGCAACCTGCTCGACAACGCCGTGAAGTACTCCGACGCGCCCGTCGAGGTGCACGTGCGCGTGGCCGAGGTCGGTGGCGACCGCGTCGACGTCGACATCTCGGACCGCGGCATCGGCATTCCCGTGCGCGAGCTGCGCAAGATCTTCCAGCGCTTCTATCGGGTCGGGCGCGACGTGCAGCGCACGGCGGCAGGCCTCGGCCTCGGTCTGTTCATCGTCCGCAACCTGGTGCGGCGCCAGGGCGGACACGTGGTCGCGAAGAGCGAGGGCTCCGGCGCGGGGAGCCGCTTCGTCGTAACACTTCGAACTGCAAGCGGGGCGGAGCCCCGCGCGCAGTGAGCCGAAGGCGCAAGCGCGGCTACCGCGCGCGCAGTGAGCCGAAGGCGAACGGAGTTCAGAGAAATTGACCGAGCCTGAAGAGAGGCCGCGGAGCGTCGAGCCATGGCCCGTATTCTGGTAGTCGAAGACGAAGCGCATCTCGCCGAGGGGCTCCAGTTCAACCTGGAGGCGGAAGGTCACGAGGTCGTCGTGGCGTCCGATGGAAACTCGGCGTTGGAGCGCATCCTCGCGGGGGAGAGCGGCTTCGACCTGGTGCTGCTCGACCTCATGCTGCCGGGTCTCTCGGGCTTCGAAGTGCTGCGCCGCATGCGCGCGGCCGGCGTGCTCGCCCCGGTGCTCGTCCTGACCGCGAAGGACGAGACCGCGGACCGCGTGCGCGGTCTCGAGGAAGGCGCGGACGACTACCTGACGAAGCCCTTCCACCTCGACGAGCTGCTGGCGCGCGTGCGCGGGCTCTTGCGGCGCCGACGCTGGGACGGCGCGGCCGAGCCCGCGGCGGCGCCGCCGCTCCAGATCGGAGTCGCCACGGTCCACTTCGACCGCTTCGAGCTCGAGACGCCGCAGGGGCCGATCCGCCTCACGACGCGCGAGGTGGGTCTGCTGCGCGCGCTCGCGGATCGCGAAGGCGAAGCGGTCACGCGCGGCGAGCTGCTCGAGGCAGTCTGGGGGCTGCGTCCCGACACGAACACCCGCGTCGTCGACAGCTTCGTCGTGCGACTGCGCCGCTACGTCGAGCCGGATCCGTCGCGACCTCGCCACATCGTGTCCGTGCGGGGACACGGCTACCGGCTGGTGAGGTAGCGAGCGCCAGCGTGCACCGAGCATGGGCACGCCGGGTCTCATCCTCTGAACTTCGCTCGCCAGCGGCTCGCTGCGCGCCGCACTGCGGCTTTCTCTTGTAACTTTCACGCCGCCCATGCAAAGCTCGATGGGTGGGTGACGCGCTTCGCTTCGACGTCGAGCCGCTGCTGCACGACCCGTGCATGATCGCCGCGTTCGAGGGCTGGAACGACGCGGGCGAGGCGGCCACCTCCGCGCTGCGCTATCTCGCCGCCGCGATCCGCTCGGTGCCCGTCGCGGAGATCGACGGCGAGGAGTTCCTCGACTTCACCGTACGGCGTCCCCTCGTGCGTTTCGACGCCGACGGCACGCGCGTGATCGACTGGCCCGGCACGCGCTTCCGCTTCGGCTCGGCGGATCCGTCGCGCGACCTCGTCGTCGCACACGGCGTCGAGCCGCACGTGCAGTGGCGCCGCTACTGCGACCTGTTCGCGGCGGTCGTCGCGCGCCTGCGCGTACGCCGCGTGGTGTTGCTCGGCGCCTACGTGGCCGACGTCGTCTACTCGCGGCCGGTCGGCGTCACCGGCTTCGCCAGCGAGGGGGGCCTGCTCGAGAGCATCGACGTGATGCCGTCCTCCTACGAGGGCCCGACCGGCATCGTCGGCGTGCTCGGCGAGCGGCTCCAGCGCGACGGGGTCGAGGTGATGAGCCTGTGGGCCGGCCTGCCGCACTACATCTCGGCCTCGCCGAACCCGCGCGGCGCGCTGGCACTGCTCCAGAAGCTCGACGCCTGCCTGAAGCTCGCCGTCGATCTCGAGCCGCTGCGCCGCGAGGCGGTCGCCTTCGAGGAGAAGATCTCGGCGCTCGTCTCCGCCGACCCCGAGCTCTCGGAGTACGTGCGGCAGCTCAAGCGGCGGGAGTTCGCGCAGTAGCCAGGCTCCGTCGGCCTCGGTGGCCGCGAGGAGGCTTCACGCGACCGCGCGCGCGAGCGCGACGGCGGACGCGCGGGCGAACCGCTTCTGGACCCGTCGGGCCAGCGGATAGCCGAGCCTCGTCAGCGCGATCGCCGGCCGTGAGAACGCGGCGATCTCGTACACGACCGCCTCGGTACGAGGGTCGAAGCTGACCCGGAAGCGCTCCTCGCCGGCCTCCGCGTGGCCTTGGAGCGTTCCGTATGCGAAGGCCGCCCGGTCGCCATCGGACTCGAGGTCCGCGTACACGACCCGACAGGGATTCAGGAACCACACGCCCGCGAGGCGGACGAGCGTGGCGACGACCTGACCCGTCTCGACCGGCCGCGCGCCGTGGAGCTCGAGCCACGGGCGTGCAGGTCGACGTCGTAGCGGTGCGCGAGCCTGGCGCGGACGTCCGGCGCATCGAGCTCCGCCGACAGCCCGACTTCCGGATAGCTCTGCGGCTGCTGCGAGCGGAGCCGCACTTCGATCTCGCGCGCCGAAGGACGCCGGAGCTGAACCAACCCTACAGCTCGATCGACTCCTCGATCAGCATGACCGGGATGTCGTCGTCGACGATGTAGAGGACCTTGCCGTCCTGGCGCAGCAGCCCCTCGTCGATGCGCTTCGCGATCTTGTCGCCGCCGCGGCTCTTGAGCCGCCCGGCGTCGATCTCCGCGTTGAGGCGCGCGAGCACGTCGGCGCCCGCGAGGCTGAGCGGCTGGCGCGTCTCGGGACAGACCAGGATCTCGAGAAGCTCCGCGTCGACCGGCATCGCCCGTGCCTCCGTTACCGCAAGATGCTCGACGAGTAGTCGAGGATGCGGCGGGCCACGATCAGCTGATTGATCTGCTGCGTGCCCTCGTAGATGTCGTTGATCTTCGCGTCGCGCATCCACTTCTCGACCAGCAGCTTCTTCGAGTAGCCGGCGGGCCCGAGCAGCTCGACCGCCTTCTGCGTGATGCGCGTGACCACGAGGCCGGCCTTCGCCTTTGCCATCGAGGCCTCGAGGTTGTTGGGGCGCCCGTGCGAGATGAGCGCCGCGGCGCGCCAGGTCATCAGGCGCGCCGCCTGCAGCTCGGCCTCCATGTCGATCACGTCGCGCTCGACGGCGCCGAGCGCGGACGCCGGGACGTCGTAGCGGATCGCGACACCCTGGCGGGTCAGCTCCTCGCGCACGAAGTCGAGGGACGCGCGCCCGACGCCCACCGCCATCGCCGCGACGATCGGGCGGCTGGCGTCGAAGGTCGCCATCGCGCCCTTGAAGCCCTTGTCACCCGTGCCCTTCGAATCCTGCTTCTTCACCTCGGCGCTGCCGAGCAGGTTCGTCGCCGGCACGCGGCAGTTCTCGAACACCAGGGTGGCGGTGTCGGACGCGCGGATGCCGAGCTTCTTCTCGGTGCCGACGAGCCGCATGCCGGGCGTCTGCGCCGGCACCACGAAGGCCTTGATGCCGCCGCGCCCCGCGCTGCGGTCGACCGTCGCCCACACGACGACGAAGCCGCCCTCGTGCTGCGAGGCGCCCTCGCCGGCGGTGCAGAAGATCTTCGTGCCGTTCAGGATGTACTCGTCGCCGTCGCGGTCGGCCGTCGTCTGGATGGCTGCCGAGTCCGAGCCGGCCTGCGGCTCGGTGATCGCCATCGCGCCCCAGATCGGCGCGCCGTCGCCGCGGAAGGGCGTCAGGAACTTCTCCTTCTGCGCCGGCGTTCCCGCGGCCGCGACTGCCGAGCCGCCGAGCGCCGCGGTCGGCATGCGGAGATACAGGCCGGCGTCGCCCCAGCAGAGTTCCTCGGCCTGCACGCAGACCTGAACCATGCCGTCGCCGGGCGCCGAGAGATCGGTGCCTGGAGCACCCCCGCGGCCCTCCTTCCAGAACCACTCGACCCACGGCGTCGGTAGCTCGTGCTCGCGGTCGTCGAACTCGCGCGAGTGCGGGCGCATGCGGCGCGCCGCCATGTCGTGGTAGTGGGCCTGCGCGACCTGGGCGTTCTTCGTCAGCTCGAAGTCGATCGGCACTGGGTTTCTCCGCCAGGCGGCGCGCGCCGCCGCTAGACGAGTGAGAGCCCCTCGAAGCAGGTGAAGCCGCGCGCGTTGCGCAGGCACAGCTCCGGCAGGTACTCGCGTGTGTAGCCGTGGCCGCCGAGCACCTGCACGGCGCCGTCGCTGACCTCGAGCGCGACGCGCTGCGCCTGGCGGTACGCCAGCAGGACGGCGCGTGCGGCGTCGCGGCCGGTGTCGAGGTGCCAGGCTGCCTCCCAGACGAGGAGGCGCGCGGCGTCGATCTCGATCGACATGTCGGCGAGCTTGAAGGCGATGGCCTGCTTGGTGGCGATCGGCGCGCCGAAGGCCTCGCGCTCCTTGGCGTAGTCGCGCGCGACTTCGAAGGCCGTTCGCGCGACGCCGATGGCCATGGCGCCCTGCGCCACGCGGCCGCGCTGCACGATCTGCGCGAGGCCCTTCTCGCCGGGCGCGAGTGCGTCGTCCGCCGGCACGCGCACGCCCTCGAGCTCGAGCTCGACGGTCGGCAGTGCCTGGATGCCCATGTAGCGCGCCGGTGCGGCGCGCAGGCCGGCCGCCTGGCGCGACACCATGAAGAGTTGGGGCCCCGCGTCGCCCGTCGCGGAGACCAGCACCTGCTCGCCGCCGTCGAGCCACGGCACCAGGCACTTCTGCCCGTCGAGCACGTAGCCGCCGTCGGCGTGCCGCGCGCGCGTGGTGGGGCGCAGTGGGTCCGCGCCGTAGTGGGGCTCCACCAGTGCGAGCGCGCCCGGCCGGAAGCGCTCGCCGACGAGGCCGGGCAGCCAGCGTCTCTTTTGTGCGTCGGAGCCTTGGTCCTGGACGGGCAGCGCCTCGAGCGACGGCGACAGGATCGCGAGCGCGATGGCCAGATCGCCCCAGGCGAGCTCCTCGGCGACCAGCGCGCCCGTCAGCGCGCTGCGCGCGCCACCGCCGCCGAACCGCTCCTCGATGCCGTGGGCCACGAGTCCCAGCGCGTGAGCCTCCTGCAGCAGCGCCGCGGGCAGCTTCGCGGCCTCGTCGCACTCGCGCGCATGCTCGCGCACCTCGTTCCGTGCGAACTGGCGCACCGTCTCGACGATCAGCTGCTGCTCTTCGCTGGGGTCGAAATCGATCACGTGTCCCCGCGGTGCGCGGCGCGCGCGGCGCCGGCGTCGAGCGAGTTGACGATCTGCGCGAAATCGCTCACGAAAAAGCGCGCGCGAGTCTATCAGCTGAACGTCGTGGCCGCAGCGCGTTCTCGCGGCGCGCGAAGCGCGGATTTTGCCTTGACGGGGCGGGGCTTCCGGGATATCACACCGCGCGTTTCGCCGACGGCGCAGCTCGCGCGCGTCGGTCGCATCTTCCGACAGCGACGGCCGCTCGCTCCCGCCTCCGAGGCGCGCTCGACGATCGCGTCTCCATCCCAGCCATCCCATCCCAGGCGACCGACCCAGGATCACACGCTCGCATGTGCGCGCACCCCGTATCTTTCGCTCGCAAGAGCCCCGGCCTCGCATGACGAACCCCTTGCGCGCTCTCGTCGTCGCGGTGGCCGCCCTCGGCGCGCTCTCGCTCTGGGCCGGGCTCGGGGCGTCGCGCGTGCAGGCCGAAGACGCCGGCAAGCTGGTCGCGCGCAGCGTCTGCGAAGCGCAAGAGCTGAAGGCGCGTCAGGCCGCGGATCCGAGTCTCCAGATCGAGATTCCGCCGGAGTTCGAGTCGCCGTGGCCGAGCCTGTCCGCGTGTCGCTCGCACGCGGCCGCCGAGGATCCGTCGACGCCGGGACCGCTCCAGCCGATCCCGTTCAGCCACAAGCACCACGCGGGCCAGTTCCAGATCGACTGCCAGTACTGCCACTCCGGTACGGACGCCTCTCCCGCGGCGGGTGTTCCCTCGGTCGAGCTGTGCATGGGCTGCCACGCCCAGTTCCCGCCGACCTACGACGAGCTCGCCGGCATCCAGACCTTGAAGAAGGCCTGGGCGGACCAGGCGCCGATCGAATGGGTGCAGGTCTACCGGCTGCCCGAGTACGTCCAGTTCCAGCACCGGGCCCACATCATGAAGGGCCTCGACTGCCAGGAATGCCACGGGCAGGTCCAGGAGATGGACAAGGTCTTCATCACGCCCGACACCATCTGGTGGCCGTGGCTGCTCCCCTCTTCCAAGCCCGAGATGGGCTGGTGCATCGACTGCCATCGCCAGAAAGGCGCCACGCAGGACTGCTACGCCTGCCACTACTAGGGACGCGCTCTTCGCAATGCCCGAAATCGATCGACGCGAGTTCCTGAAGCTCGTCGGAGTGGGTGCCGGCGCGGCCGCTGCCAGCGGCTGCTCCGACCTCCCGGAGAAGCTGATCCCCTACGTCGTCCAGGCGGAGGAGATCATCCCGGGCCTGCCCGTCGTCTACGCGTCGACCTGCCAGGAGTGCGCGTCGGCGTGCGGCATACACGTGCGCACGCGCGAGAGCCGGCCGATCAAGCTGGAGGGCAACCCCGACCACCCGGTAAATCGCGGCACGCTGTGCGCCCGCGGCCAGGCGTCGATCGGCCGCACCTTCCATCCGGACCGCCACCGCGGCCCGCAGAAGCGCGGCGCCGACGGCTCGCTCGCGAACGTCACGTGGGACGAGGCGCAGCGCGAAATCGCCGCGCGCATCAGCGCCGCGCAGGGCAAGGTCGCGGTGCTCGGCTCTCCGACCGGCCCGTCGCTCTCGAACGTGATCGACGCGTGGCTCACCGCCGTCGGCGGCGGCTCGCGCGTGGTCTACGAGCCCTTCGCCTACGAGGCGCTGCGCGAGGCCTCCGCGGCGGTCTTCGGCGTCGCGAGCCACCCGATCTTCGACCTCGCGGGCTGCGACCTCGTGATCG